>RCNJ01001182.1_pt1 | contig 11175 bp, 11 predicted proteins | sample 2041171 | NCBI WGS metagenome assembly RCNJ01 (sample SAMN09708213, study PRJNA481090) | feces metagenome | biome: feces | host: Pygoscelis adeliae | place: Antarctica: Rookery Lake | collected 2010-03-01 | reverse complement strand
TCTTTGGGATCATTGCAATTCTCTTTGCTACGTTATTGAAAAAACCGATTAATAAGATAACGAACAAATCAATGAAGAAATCACGCGAATCTGGTATATTCCATTAAAACTCATTTTAGAAGAGGCTGAGAAAAATTCAGCCTCTTCTTTTGATTAAGATTCACTTTATAATGTTTAATAATCTTTACTAAGGGAAACTAAAAAATACAATTAAAGAATCAAAGAAAAAAATTAATATAAAAATTATTTAAAAGGAGCATAAGTGAGATGGATAAAATTAAATCAATTCGATTGAATGATGGAACAAGCCTTCCGTCTATAGGTTTTGGAACTGTGAATATTAAGGGTGCACAAGGGGTGAATAGTGTTTTAACAGCTATCGAAGCGGGATACAGACTGATTGACACTTCGACGAATTATAACAATGAGGGAATGGTAGGAGAAGCTGTTCGCCGCTCATCTATTCCAAGAGAGGAACTGCTGATTAGTTCAAAACTACCTGGAGCAGCACATAGTTACGATGCAGCTATTCAAATGATTCAAGAATCATTGTACCGTATTGGAATCGACTACTTTGATAAATACTTGATTCATTGGCCACTACCGAAGCAAGATAAGTATGTAGAAGCATGGCAAGCATTAGTCGATGCACAGAAATTCGGCTTGATTAAGACAATTGGTGTCTCTAATTTCTTACCGGAGCACCTTGACCGTATCATTAAAAAAACAGGTGTCACTCCAGCTACCAATCAGATTGAGCGTCACCCTTATTTCAATAATAACGAACTCATCGAAGCGAATAAAAGCCGGGGAATTTTAACAGAAGCATGGAGTCCTTTAGGCCGTGAACTAAATGATGTTTTAACAAATGATACGATTGGATCGATCGCAGAAAAATACAATAAAGAACCAGCACAAATTATTGCGCGTTGGAACTTACAAAAGGATCTCTTGCATGTAGTAAAATCCTCATCTTATGAACACCAAAAAGAAAATCTTGATGTGTTTAATTTTGGATTAACCGAAGAAGATATAAGACAAATTGATGCATTGGATAAAGGTGAACCTGGAAGAGTTGAAGGGCAACACCCAAATGAATACGAAGAGTTTGAGTAGACTGACAATTTTAAAAATAGTAAACTTAAAATAATAGGAGAAGTTCTCTTACAGAGCTACTCCTATTATTTTGATATAATCGTTTAGTAGAGTGAAAAAATAGAAATAAGAAGGTAGATATTATGGATAATAAGACTATTGATAACGTTGATACACCCGCATTATTATTAGATATTGATCAAATGGAAAAAAACATTTTAAATATTGTTGAATTTGCAAAACAATATAATGTCGATTATCGGCCTCATATTAAAACACATAAGAGTATAAATATTGCTAAGAAACAAATAGAGTTTGGTGCGATAGGTGTAACAGTTGCAACAGTAGGTGAAGCTGAGGTCATGGGTAATGGAGGGATTGAAGATATATTAGTGGCTTTTCCAATCGCAACACCATTAAAATTAGAGCGCATTGAAAAACTGATGAATAAATCAAAAATTACAATTGCTGTTGATTCTATTACACAAGCAAGTTTACTAAATGATTATTTTGCGACTAAAAAAATCAAGTTAAATATTTGGATTAAAGTAAACTCAGGATTAAATCGTTGTGGGGTTGAACCTAACGAGATAGGAGAGCTCGTAAAACATATCAAAGAGCTAGAACATCTCACGATAAATGGTATCTTTACACATGCTGGACATTCTTACGCAGCTACATCAGAAGCAGAAATTGATAGAATATCTGAAAAAGAAGCAAGCGTTGTTTTAGAAAGCGTAGAAATATGTGAATCATTAGGAATTAACATACCACATCGAAGCATCGGGTCCACGCCTACATTTAAAAAAGCTGGTAAAATTAAAGGAATAACAGAAATAAGACCTGGAAATGCCGTATTTTTTGATATGATCCAAGTTGGTTTAGGCGTTGCATCGATAGAAGAATGTGCTTTAACAGTAATATCTACTGTAGGCTCTAAGCATAAAGGTCGTATGATAATAGATGCAGGAAGTAAAACGCTAAATTTAGATAAGGGAGCACATGGTAACGAGAGTGTAGTTGGACATGGTTATATTAAAGAGTACCCAGAACTTGTTATTGATCGTCTCTCTGAAGAACATGGGATAATAACAACTGAAAAAGATAATGATATAAAAATCACAGAAAAAATAACTATTATACCAAATCACGCATGTACAGTAGTTAATTTATTTGATTATTATCTTATTCATCGTAAAGGTGAAATAATTGATAAGTGGAAAGTTGATGCTCGAGGAAAAGTAAAGTAATTATTAATAATTACTCTACTTAAATAGCTATTAATCTATATGTAGCTTTCACTTTTTCTAGATTTGAGGTAGACTAAGTGGAAGCGTATACTTAATTATTATAAGGGGGATTTAAAAATGGAAACTCATTACAAAAAAATCGTAGTTGCAGTAGATGGTTCAGAAGACTCTGATAAGGCATTTAAAAAAGCGGTTGCTATCGCAAATAGGAATGATGCAACACTTATTTTAACTCATGTTGTAGACACAAGAACGTATGCAACAATTGCAGAATATGACAAAGTTATTGTTAATCGTGCTAAAGAGTTCGCACAAGAGCTTTTAGACAAGTATGAGAAGATTGCTAAAGAAGCGAATGTTGTTAACTTAAAAGTATTAATGAAAGAAGGAAGACCTAAGGCTGTAATTACTAAAGAAGTAGCTCCTGAGGAAGAAGCAGACTTAATTATAGTTGGTGCAACAGGTGTTAATGCTGTTGAGCGCTTTTTAATCGGTAGTGTATCTGAAAATATTATCCGTCATGCAGAATGTGACGTACTTATTGTTAGATAAATTTAATTACGAAATAACATTGTTGAGTTAAACTTTAACAGTGTTATTTTTTTGTAGTCATTTTTTTAAAAAATAAAAAACGATACTATTTTATAAAAAATACAGGTATAATTTATAAAAGATTAAAGAGCTGAAATAATAATATACGAGGAGAGATAAAATGAACTACGTTATTATTGGAGGCGTAGCAGCTGGTATGAGTGCTGCTATGGAAGTTTATCGAACAGATAAAAAAGCACATATTACTGTGCTTGAAAAAGGTGAACATTACTCATATGGGCAATGTGGTCTACCTTATGTTATAGGCGGTGTAGTTTCATCATTTGACGACTTAATCGCTCGCAGTGTACAAACGTTTCGCGATAAATATGATATAGATGCAAGAACATGGACTACTGTAGAGGCAGTAGATTTTGATAAACAAGTTGTCAGCGGAATATCTACAGAAACAAATGAAAAATTCGAAGTAGAGTATGATAAATTACTAATCGCTAGCGGGTCAAGTCCAATTTTTCCAGATTGGAAGGGTAGTGATTTAGCAGGAATTCATACGTTAGGAACTATTAAGGATACGGAAGGTATTATACAGGATTTAGATGAGAACGTTAAAAACATTACCATCGTTGGTGGGGGTTATATAGGATTAGAAGCGGCAGAAAACTTTATTGAAATTGGTAAAGAAGTGACTTTAATACAAAGAGGCTCTCAAATAGCGAACATTTTTGATTCTGATATGGCTGAATTAATCCAAAATAAAGCAAAAGAAAAGGGTATCAATCTTGTTTTAAACGAAGAAGTAACAGGATTTAAAGGAAATGAACGAGTCGAAGCGGTTCAAACAGATAAAAATACTTATGAGACAGATTTAGTGTTATTAGGGATAGGTGTTAAGCCAAATACTAAATTCCTAAAAAATACAGACATCCATTTAAGTAATAATGGTGCTGTTATAGTAAATCCGTATCAAGAAACAAGTGTTAAAAATGTTTATGCTGCTGGTGATTGTGCGACAAATTATCACCGTATAAAACAAATAAATGATTATATCCCATTAGGTACAACTGCAAACAAACAAGGGCGAATTGCTGGCGCTAATATGGCTGGTCATTCATTAACATTTAAAGGCATTGTTGGTACATCAATACTTAAATTTTTTGATTCAACTTTAGGTAGAACTGGAATAACTGAAAGAGAAGCAAAAGGATTAAATATCCCTTATGAAGTTCAGAATTCTAAAGCTAGATCACATGCTGGTTATTATCCAGGAAGTAAAAAAATTCAAATAAAAATTCTTTTTCATCAAAAAACGAGAGAATTATTAGGCGGACAAATTATTGGAGCTGAAGGTGTTGATAAACGAATCGATGTTTTAGCAACAGCTTTATTTAATAATATGACAGTTGATGAATTAACTGATTTAGATCTAGCTTACGCACCACCATATAATGGTGTCTGGGATCCTTTACAACAAGTGGCTCGAAAATCATAAAAAGACTCGCTTATGAGTTTTCATAAGCGAGTCTTTTAGTGTTTTATTCAACTTGATATAAATAAATTTTCCAATTTGTGTCAGGATGCTCAAAAGTCTTTTCAAATTTTAATCCTGTTTCTTCATGATTTTCAATTGGAAGACCAGAAAGAACATATTCACCACCTAAGTTCTTAAGTGCCTCTGTATTAATATTTAAATTTTCAATTGTTTGCTCACTGTTTTTCGTGAATACATATCGCTCACCAAGTTTATCAACATACATATAGAGACGACTCCCCCATGTATCAAAATAGTTTTCTAGTTGTTTATTTTTATTTAGTTCAGGGGCAATGATTTTTCTGAAATCATGTTTATACTCTAATGGAATAGTATTATTGTATGTATCTAATGTATAAAACCCATTATATTGAGCGATTGTTGGATGCATAGCAGTACTGACAACTCGGTAATCTTCTTGATCTTTACCAATGTAGTTCTCAATATTTGAAAAAAGTTCAGTTGCGTAAAATTCTTTAAATGTAGGTGTATTAAATTCTGCATATTTAATTTCTTCTGTTTCAATAAATAGTATATAACATTGGCCAATCAGTAAAGCAATAATGATAAGCCTGCTAATTCGGAAAGATTTCCATATAATAAATAAAGCTAGAGCAAATAAAATATACCAAATTAAAGGTTTTAAGAAATGGATTCGACTAAAATTAAACGTATTAAATATCATTAAATTATCTTTAAGTATTCTTGATCCTTCCCAGTACCACAGCGCATAAACAGCTGTAAAAGCAATGTTTAAAACTAATAGACTGAGCATAGGTATGATATTCATTTTTTTAATTAAAGCAATCACAAGTGCAATAATCACAACAGGAAAAATAAGTTCATCATGTAAATCTAAAACATGTGTATGACTTTCAGTAAAATTCTTTAAAAATAAATCCCATGTACCACTAAAATCATTATAACCTAAATCCATTTCATCACGGTGTGAAACAAAATTACTGTCAACAAACATAGAATAGATTAACATATAATTTTTAATAAGATAAATGGAAGTCATTCCAGCAATTGAGGAAAAGAATATTAAATTAAATTGCTTTTCTTTTATCCAATCAATCAGCCAAATGATCCCCATTAAACCTAAAAAGAAAAGAAATGTTAAAATAAAGCTTGAGAAGAAAGTCATTAAAAATAAATAAACAAAATAACGTTTAGGAGTACTTTTCCCTGCTTGTCTAATTGTTAGAAAAATATGTAAGGCTAAAGGTAATCCAGCAATAGATAATGCACCTGAAGGCCAAAAGGGGAGTAGGGCGAAACCTAAAGCGACACCTACCGTAATAACACGTTGCTTATCTTCTTTTATCACATGACTTTTTAATAATAAAAACATACCAAAAAAAGCAACAAATCTCATAATAGTCTGGCTAATTGTGTATGCTGTGAACGGCTCAAATAATACATATAACCAAACTACCCCATCAAACGCAGATTGAAGAGCGCTTCGGGGTAATCCGTTAATTATTTGCGGTATCAAAGCATTTGGCGAACTAAAAATCATACCACTATCAGCAAGTAGTTTATACCAGACAATATTAGAGTCTAAATTGTCATGAACGCGAATATGCGTATCTTCACCTAATATATAATAAGGCATTAAGTAAGCGATAATAACAAGACATGCTAAAATAAATAAATTACGCGTCGAAAAAATCTTTGATAGAACTGACGACATAATCAACATCCTCTACTTTAATGTTGTAATATAAAGGGAGACGTAACAAACGTTCGCTATCTGTTGTTGTATAAAGATCTTCACCCACATACTTACCTAATTCTTTCCCAGCATGAGAGGAATGTAATGGTACGTAATGAGATACTGCAGTAATACCTTTATCTTTTAAAAAACTAGCAAGTTTTGCACGTGTATTTGAATCTTTAGTTTTCACATAAAACATATGCGCATTATGTTTCATGTCACCAGGAATAAATGGAAGTTCTATAAAATCTTTTTCCATTAAAGATTCTAAATTTTGATAGTATTTATTCCATGTTTTCATTCGGTTATTATAAATTTTATCAGCATAATCAAGTTGAACAGAAAGATAAGCAGCATTCAGTTCACTTAATAAGTATGATGAACCCAGATCACGCCACGTATATTTATCGACCATTCCTCTTACAAATTGTGAACGGTTCGTTCCTTTTTCTTGAATAATTTCTGCACGTTCAATTGAAGGTGGGTGATTGATAATTAAAGCACCGCCTTCACCAAACTAAACGTACCAAAATGACCGATTGTTCCTAGTGCTTTTCCTTTGTATTCAGATTGCAGCGCTTGGGCAGCATCTTCAACAACCCACAAATTATGATCTTCAGCCATCGCCATGATTTCATCCATTTCACACGAAACACCTGCGTAATGTACAACTACAATTGCTTTAGTACGTGGTGTAATTGCATTTTTTATTGCTTCTGGATCAATATTCATGGTTTTTGGATCAACATCCACAAACTTAATATAAGCGCCTCTGAGGGCATATGCATTGGCTGTCGATACAAATGTGTACGATGGCATAATTACTTCATCATCGCTTGTTAAATCCATCAAGAGAGCACTCATTTCTAGTGCTGCTGTACAAGATGGGGCTAAGAGTGCTTTCTTTGCTGGAAGTTCTCTTTCTAACCATTCTGTACATTTAGTTCCGAACTTTCCATTACCTGATAATTTATCTTCTTTTAATACTTGTTCAATCGCTTCTATTTCATGACCAATAACACATGGTTTATTAAATGGAATCAATACAATTCACCTCACATACTTTGATTAGTAACAAGAATACCTAAGACAATTAAGGATAAGCCAATCACTTTTTGAGTCGTAATCGGTTCCCCAAATAGAAACACTGATAAAATAAACACTAATACAAAAGCAAAACTCATAAACGGATAAGCAAAACTAATATCAAACTTGGTCATAGCTGCCATCCAAAATAAAGAGGCAACAAATGCCGATAAGAAGCCCGATAAAATAAGTGGATCGAGTAATAGACGTAAAATAAATTGAAATTTATCCATTAAATCAGCAGGAAGGTCTCCATATTTATCAATACGCCATTTTAAGATGATTTGTCCATAAACTGTAAAGGAAATAGTACCAAAGATATAGAAATAACCCATTACTGATCCTCCATTGGTTGTGGACCATTTAGTTTATGATAAACATCTAATGTCTTTTTAAGTTTAAATCCAAGCGAATAAAATAAGTTTAATGAAGCGACATTGGCTGCTGAGATAGAAGTATATAAGGATGAATAGCCTTGTTCAAACTGCTTTTTACACCCCATGCTTGTAAATGGTTTAGCGAGGCCTCTACCTTGAAATTCTTTTTTAATTCCGAGTAAAAGTACTTTATCTTCATCAAATCCATAAAATCCGGCCAATTCACCATCATATAATAAAGAATATAAATTCTTTTCTTCCATCAAATCTTCTACCCAGCGCATATACCTTGTATCTGCTAAAGCATTTGGCACATTAAAATCACGATGAAAACGTCCGTGAATAAAAGTGTCTCTGGCAATCTGTAGAATTTCTGATTTCTGATAATCTTGAGACAACTCAATTTTATCATTCTCAAAAAATTGAAAGTCTTCCTTTTTACAAACAGGCTCAGTTAATGAATCCATATAATAGAATCCTGATTCAATTATATTTTTAGGGTTTGTTAAAGGATCAATTTTTAAAGTAAAGTGACCCTGAGTATTATTTGTTTCTTCTAATGCTTTATCAACTGAATCTGTTAATTGATATGTATCTATTTTAAAAGTTCGTTTATCCCATGGAGTGGGATTTAAATAGCTTGCCATATTATCAACTCCGTTTCAAATTACTTTGAATCTTCATTTTCAGAAAATGTTTTATCTTGAATTAAATATAAAGGACGACCTTTTGTTTCATTAAATATTTTACCAATATATAAACCAATAATACCTAAATTAAAGAACATTAATCCACTTACGAAAAAGATTGATACCATAACACTTGTCCAACCTTGTACTGGCTCAGCTAAAAAGAAATATCTAGTAAATAAATATCCACCATAAATAAGTGATATAAGTGAGATTAAAAATCCAAACTGAATGGAAAAGCGTAATGGTTTATTTGATTGTGAAATTAAAACATCTGTTCCTAAAGTGATTAATTTTCTGATTGAGTAAGTTGATTTACCGTGTTTTCTATTATTATGTTCAATAGGAACATAAGCCGTCTTATAACCCATCCACTGAATGAAAAGAGGGAAGAGTCTATTCTGTTCACGCATTTGTCTAAAACCTTTAACTACTTTTTTTGAGCTCATACTAAAATTAGCAACAGTATGATCAGATACACGGTCAGTTAAATAATCATAAATTTTATAAAAAAACTGAGAAGCTTTTCGTTTCAACCATTTATCTTGTCGTACGACTCGGTTACCAAAAACAACATCATAACCTTCAAGCGATTTCGCATATAATTTAGGAATCTCTTCAGGTCTGTCTTGTAAGTCACAATCCATCACAACAACCCAGTCACCTTGAGTATAATCAAGCCCTGCAGTAATTGCGTGATGCTGACCAAAATTCCTGGAAAGATTAATCCCTTTAATGTTATGATTTGCTTTACTTAAATCAGAAATTGTTTCCCATGAATTATCAGGACTTGCGTCATTTACAAGAATAATTTCATAATCTGACGTAATTGTTAAAAGCGTGTGTTCTAAACGTTCACATAATTCTTCTAAAGACGATTTACAACCATAGACAGGAACTACAACTGAAATTAAATACCCAGGATTTTCCATTGCTTCACATACCATTCTATCGTTTTTTCTAATCCAATGTCGAAACTTGTTGTTTGCGTCCAGTTTAAAGTTTCACGTATTTTTGTATCATCTACTGCATAACGTCTATCATGTCCTAAACGGTCTTCTGTAAAAGTAATTAAATCACGATAATGTTCTACTTGTTTAGTTGAAATAGGTAATAAGTTATCAAGTAAATCACAAATTGCATTCACAATTTCAATATTTGTTTTTTCTGTACGTCCACCTACGTTATATGTGTTCATTGATTTACCTTCATGGAATATAACATCTAAAGCACTGCAATGATCACCTACATAAATCCAATCTCGTATATTTTTACCATCACCATAAATAGGAATAGGTTTCTCAGATAAAGCATTATGAATAATTGTAGGAATTAATTTTTCTTGATGTTGTTTTGGCCCATAGTTGTTAGAACAGCTAGAGATTACAATATCCATGCCATATGTATAGCCAAAACTTTTAACGAGCATATTAGAACTAGCCTTTGTTGCACTATAAGGATTTCTAGGATCATACGGTGTCTCTTCTGAAAACATACCTTCTGAGTCAAGTGATCCATAAACTTCGTCAGTAGATATATGATGAAATCGATGATTATTCAAGTTGGAATTTTTCTCCCAACTTGTTTTTGCTGCTTGCAGTAAGTTAAATGTACCTAATACATTTGTTTCGACAAAAGAAGTTCCATCTTTAATAGATCGATCGACATGCGATTCAGCAGCTAAATGAATGACGTCTGTAATTTGATAGTCTTCAAAAACTGAATTTATAAACTCAGCATCTGAAATATCTCCTTTTAGAAATGTGTAATTTTTTTCGTTTTCTATCTCAATTAAATTATCAAGTGACCCTGCATAAGTTAGTTTATCTAAATTAATTATCTCATAGTTTGGATAATTATTAACCATATGGGTGACAAAATTTGAACCAATAAATCCAGCACCGCCTGTAACGAGTATAGTACGGTCCGCTTTAATCATTTTCTACCAACCCCAATGCAGGATGATCATCTAAAGGATCCCAATATTGTTTTTGATGTTTGCTATTAGCAATTTCCATTAAATATTGACCATATTCATTTTTGTGCATTTCTTTACCTTTATTATAAAGTTCAACTTTGCTAATGTGACCTAGATAGAAAGCAATTTCTTCAAGACAAGCTAGTAAAAATCCTTGTCGATCTTGAATATTTTTAACAAAATTAGCCGCTTCAAAAAGCGCATCATGAGTTCCTGCATCAATCCAAGCGAAACCTCTACCTAATAGTTGAACTTTCAACTGATCTTTTTCTAAATAGTGTTTATTAATATCCGTAATTTCTAATTCACCACGTTGTGAAAAGTTAATTTCCTTAGCGATATTTACTGCTTCATTATCATAAATATAAAGTCCAGTTACCGCAAAATCAGATTTTGGAGATTCTGGTTTTTCTTCAATAGAAATAGCATTCTGATTATCGTCAAATTCAACGACACCAAAACGCTCTGGATCCTTCACGCGGTATCCAAATACAGTCGCATATTTATGATTTTTAATAGCTTGACGAAAGATATTAGTAAATCCTTGACCATAAAAAATATTATCACCAAGAATTAAAGTGACGTCATCTTTACCAATAAATTCTGCACCAATAATGAGCGCATCAGCAACTCCTTTAGGTTCATATTGAACTTCATAAGTAATTGATAAGCCTAATGAAGAACCATCACCTAATAGTTCTTTAAATCGTGGTATTTCAGTTTCTGTTGTGATAAGCAAAATTTCAGTTATCCCACCAAGCATTAAAACTGATAAAGGATAATAAATCATCGGTTTATCATAGACTGTTAATAAATGTTTATTGACGCTATCAGTACTAGGAGATAATCTAGAGCCACTACCTCCGGCGAGAATTATACCTTTCATAAAAAATAACCCCC
>RCNJ01000630.1_pt1 | contig 11184 bp, 11 predicted proteins | sample 2041171 | NCBI WGS metagenome assembly RCNJ01 (sample SAMN09708213, study PRJNA481090) | feces metagenome | biome: feces | host: Pygoscelis adeliae | place: Antarctica: Rookery Lake | collected 2010-03-01 | reverse complement strand
CGTGTGAATATTCACACGCACCTTTTTTATACTTATTTTCATACTATTACATTCCGTAAATGCTTCCAATAGGAACAGTAAACATTACCCCTACTCCTAGTTTGTTAAGGTCTCCTACTATATCTTTTACAGACTTAACAGCTGTTTCTAATAAATCTTCATCTTCTATAATCGTAAATATAGTTTTATTATAAGGTCTTGAACTATCTAAGTATCTTTGAAGTGATCCAAAAAGTGGTATTCCACTAGTATCTCCTTCTGCCATAGCGCTTCCCATTCCCTGGCTATCTAGAATAGTAGCTCCTCCTACACCTATCTCCAAGAACTTTTCAAGTATCTCATCTACATAGTCAACTTCATTTATAACTATAAACAGTGCATTCAAATTTTACACCTTCCTTTACAATTTATTCTGTTAATGCTTCTTTATCTTCTACTTTTTTCTTTCTCTTTTTATCTTGACCGTTTATTTCTCCTGCTTTTTGTATAGCTATCTTTGCAAGTAAAGGTCCTGAAATTTCATATATAAGAACACTAAACATTATAATTGTTGATATAGCTACACTATATTGTGGAAGTTCTTGTCTAACTATAATAGATAGACCTATTACTACTCCACCTTGTGGTAATAAACTTAGTCCTAAGTATTTAACTACTGCTTCATCTGCTTTCATAATTTTAGCTCCTACAAATGCACCTAAGATCTTACCTGTTGTTCTAGCAACGATATATCCTACTCCTAATACTCCTACAGTTGTTAATACTGAAAGATCAAGACTAGCTCCTGCGAGTGTAAAGAATAATATATATACAGGTGATATAAATTCAGTTATTACTGAAAATACACGATTAGAATTGTGGAATATATTAACTACAGTAGCACCTAACATTATACAAACTAAAAGTGATGAAAGATTCAATAAGTTTGCAAGACCTATACTTCCTCCTATTGTGGCAAGTAGTACAGCCAGTAATTCTTCTTTATTTGCTGCCTTCTTACCTATAAATGTTAATACTATTCCAATTACAAGTCCTAAAATAACAGATCCTATAATTTCTATAAATGGTTCACTTAGCATTTGTAGTGGTGATAAGTTACCTACTCCTGTTGTTATCTTAGCAACTGAGACAGCAATACCAAATGCTATAATACCCGCCACGTCATCTAGTGCAACGACTGGAAGTATTGTCCTAGTTAAAGGTCCATCAGCCCTATATTGATTTATAACCATAATTGTTGCCGCTGGAGCAGTTGCTGCTGCCATAGCTGCTATAACAATACTAAATGCGAATGGTTGACTAAAGCCATAATAAATTACACCAAATACTATAGCTATTGTCGCTACAACTTCTGCAATTGTTATTACAAATATAGTTTTACCTACTCTTAACATATCTTTAATCACAAATTCACTACCTATAGTAAAGGCTATTACCCCTAAGGCTAGTTCATTTATTGCATCAAATGATTGCATATCTTGTTGACTTATAAGCTTGAAAAAAGATGGCCCAAGAAATAATCCCGCCACCAAGTAGCCGGTTACAGCTGGAAGGTTAAATTTCATTACAATTTTTCCTCCAATTGCACCTACTGCTAATACGATACTGATTTTAAAAAGTATATCCAATTTTTAAATTCCTCCCTCCATATTAGTATATGGAACATATGCCTTTTATGCAAGCTTAGAGGGTTAGATGTCTTCTTGATTATATATTTCAGCTTTATTTAATTATAATATCATCTTTTTTTTATTTCTAAGTTCTTTAAAAAAACCTTTCATAATTTTTGAACATTCTTCTTTTAAAATTCCATGTACTAAATCTACTCTATGATTAAACTTTTCATTAGTAACTAAATCTACAACTGATCCACAAGCTCCCATTTTAGGGTCAGTTGCTCCTATTACTAATCGCTCTATTCTAGAATTAACAATAGCCCCCGCACACATGATGCAAGGTTCTATAGTTATATACATAGTACAATTTAATAGCCTCCAAGAATCTAGGTTTTCACTTGCTCTGTTTATTGCTATAACTTCTGCATGAGCTAAAGGATTTTTAAGCATTTCTCTTTTATTATATCCTTTAGCTATTATTTTCTCGTTTTTTACTATTATAGCTCCTATTGGTACTTCACCTAGATCTCTAGCCTTCTTTGCTTCCTCTAGTGCTAAATTCATAAAGTACTTATCCATAATTTCTCCTTTAAAAAACACTCGCCATAAAATTTCTAAATGCCATTATTACTGTGTTTACAATAGTGTTTTGTTGTATTTCTTCTTTAGCTAATAAATTCATTGTTTTTTTATTATCGTTATATTCAACAGTCACTTTTCCTATTGGATCACCTTTCTTTACAGGAAATTCTGAAACGTTAAATACACTAATTGTTTTGCTTATCTCATCTCCATCTCTTACTATTCCGTATAAATCATCTTCTGGATATACTTTTATTTTACCATTTGCACTATCAGGTACTGTTACATAATCTACTTCTTTTTGCTTGTCTAATACTTTATCTTTTTTAAATTTACTTACTAATTCTCCTTCTAATAGCTCTAATGATTTCTCTTTTCTAATGATTTCACTATCCGCTCCCATAATAATACTTATAAGTTTGCTGTCATCTACAGCTTTTGTTGATACTAAACAATATCCAGCTTCTTTAGCAAAACCTGTTTTAAATCCATCTACTCCATCTACTGTTCCTAAAAGTGGATTTGTATTAGCAAATTCAAGTTCTCGCTCTTCATCCATTAATATTTTTTTATTAGTTATATCTATTACTCCCGGATATTTATTTATAGTATACATAGTTAACTTTAGTATATCTTCTACACTCATAGTGTTATGAATTCCTTCTTCAGGGAATCCATTTACACTTACAAAATTACTTTTATTAAGCTCTAACTCTTTAGCCTTATCATTCATAAGCTTTATAAACTGATCTTCATCTCCTGATACATGTTCTGCTATTGCAATACAAGCATCATTTGCAGAAGCTATCAGACTTGATTCTAAAAGTTTTCCTAAAGAATGTACTTCTCCAGCTTCCAATTGAAATGACGAGCCCCCTCTTTTAGAAGCTTTCTCACTTATAGTAACCTCATCACTTAAACTAACATTTCCTTTTGAAACCTCATCCATTGCTATTAAGTTAGTCATTATTTTAGTTATACTTGCAACTTCTATTTCTTGTTTTAAGTTTTGTGAATATATTATATCGCCTGTTTCATAATCAGCTAATAGTGCTGCGTTAAGACCTTCTCCGTTAAAGTCATCCTCTGCAAAACTAAATCCTGGCAATATTAATAAAAGACACAAAATCAGTGAAATTATTCGTCTTTTCATAATTTACCTCCAGTCATATTTTAATATCTTCTTATATTATAACAAAGATTTACAATAAATAAAATAAAAATAAAAAGAGTATGATTACCTCTAGTAACCATACTCTAAAATAAAATTTTTATTCTTTTTCTACTTTTTCTAATCCGCCCATAAATGGTCTTAAAGCTTCTGGTATTACTATACTACCATCTTCTTGTTGATAGTTTTCTAAAAGTGCTGCAAGTGTTCTTCCAACTGCTAGCCCTGAACCGTTTAAAGTGTGCACGAATTCTGGCTTTCCTTTTTCACTTGGTCTATATCTTAAGTTTGCACGTCTTGCTTGAAAATCCTCGAAGTTACTACAAGAAGATATTTCAACATATCTATCATAGCTTGGCATCCATACTTCTATATCATAAGTCTTTGCTGCTGAGAATCCTATATCTCCAGTACAAAGGTCTATAATTCTATAAGGAATATCTAACTCTTGTAATATACCTTCTGCGTTTGCAGTTAGTTTCTCAAGTTCATCATATGAATTCTCTGGCTTTACAAGCTTTACAAGTTCTACTTTATCAAACTGATGATTTCTTATTATTCCTCTAGTATCACGTCCTGCTGAACCTGCTTCTTGTCTAAAGCTAGGAGTATATGCAGTATAACAAATAGGTAATGATTCTTCATCAAGTATTTCATCTCTATGAATATTTGTAACAGGTACTTCTGCTGTAGGAATCATGTAAAGTTCTTTTCCTTCTATCTTAAACATATCATTTCCAAACTTAGGTAGTTGTCCTGTTCCTATCATACTCTCTCTATTAACCATAAATGGAGGTGATACTTCTCTATACCCATTTTTAGTAGTATGAATGGTTAACATAAAATTTATAAGAGCACGTTCAAGTGTTGCACCTAAACCTTTAAACAATGTAAATCTTGAACCTGTAATTTTAGTAGCTCTTTCGAAATCTAAAATATCTAAATCTGTTCCTAAATCCCAATGAGCTTTTATTTCAAAATCAAATTCTCTTGGTGTTCCGTGCTTCTTTATTTCCAAATTATCGTCCTCACTAGTTCCTTCTGGTATATCTGCATTTGGAATATTAGGTATCTCAAGTAATTTTCCTCTTAATTCGACTTGTATTTCTTTTACTTCCACATCTTTTTTTCCTATAGTAGATGATAATTCTTTCATTTCTTTTAAAACTTCAGATGCATCCTCACCTTTTTGTTTTAATTTTGGAATTTCTTTTGAAGCTTTATTTTGTTTTGCTTTCATTTCTTCAACTTCTGCTAATAAAGATCTTCTCTTTTTATCTAGGTCTAATATTAAATCTATATTATATTCTCCGCCTCTTTTAGCAAGTGACTCTTTAACTAAATCAGGATTACTTCTAATTCTTTTTATATCTAACATATTTATTCCTCCCTTTATTTATGTATTACTTCTAATAAAACTACTTATATTTAAAATATATTGATATCGATATTTAATGTAAGATTCAATGCTTCTACTGCTTTTAAAAAGAATTGTTATCTATGTTTTATATCCAATTATATCATGTTTTATGTTTTTACTCAATGAGTTTGAATATGGATTTAATACAAAGAATTTGTTATAGATTAATTATAGATCATATTTTTAGGGTATGATATTAGTTAAGGAGGAATTAAAATGAGTTTAAAAGCTTACAAAGGTAATATTATATTTACTAAAACTAAAGATGAATTTACTACAATTGAAAACGGCTATATTGTAGTAAATAATAACAAATCAAAAGGTGCTTTTGAATCACTTCCACCAGAGTACAACGATGTGGAGGTTATAGATTATGGTGATAAACTTATAATTCCTGGATTTGTAGATACTCATATCCATGCACCACAATTTGAAAATAGAGGTCTTGGACTTGATGAAGAGCTACTTCCTTGGCTTGAAACTTACACATTTCCAGAAGAAGCAAAGTTTGCAGATGTAGAATATGCTAAAAAAGTTTATTCAAGATTTGTTAAAGAACTTTGGAAGGTTGGAACTACTCGTGCGGTAGTGTTTAGTTCGATCCACAAAGAATCTACTGAGATTCTTATAGATTTATTTTTAAAATCAGGGCTTGGTGCTTTCATAGGTAAAGTAAATATGAATAGAAACTCACCTGATGATTTAACAGAAATTTCAGAGGAAAGTTTAAAAGATACTGAAGACATATTAAAGAAATATTCTGATAAATCTTCTATAGTAAAACCTATAGTAACTCCTAGATTTGTACCATCATGTACTGGAGATTTAATGGGAAAACTTGGAGAATTAGCTAAAAAATATGATGTTCCAGTTCAGTCTCATTTATCAGAAAATCAAGGTGAAATTGAGTGGGTAAAAGAACTTCATCCTGAATCTAAAAACTATTCTAGTGTTTACAATTCTTTTAAATTATTTGGACAACAACCAACAGTAATGGCACACTCTGTTCATAATGATGATGAAGAAATGAAAATGATGGCTGATCAAGGAGTATTTGTTGCACATTCTCCTGACTCAAATCTTAACTTATCAAGTGGTATTGCACCAATTAAGAAGTATTTAGCAAATGGTGTTAATGTCGGACTTGCTAGTGACGTAGCAGGTGGACATACTATTTCAATTCAAGAAAGTATGACAACTGCAGCTCAAGTATCTAAAATGCGATGGTTATATTTAGATCAAGATCATGAAGCACTTTCAACTTCAGAAGTGTTCTTCATTGCTACTAAAGGTGGGGGTAAATTATTTGGGAATGTAGGAAGTTTTGAAGAAGAATATGAGTTTGATGCACTTATTGTAGACGACTCTACTATACCTGATATTAATGAAAGAACTCTTGAAGAAAGAATAGAAAGATTTATCTATATTGGTGACGATAGAAATATAGAAGAGCGTTTCGTAGCTGGTAAAAAGATAGAAGAACCAAAGATAATAGACTAATAAATTGATTTTAAATAAATTCATGGTATAATGAACATATTGCTAGGGGAGCTTCGGCTGAGACACTTTGTGGACCCTTTGAACCTGTAACAGGATAATACCTGCGAAGGAAAGCTCTTGTTTTATTATATTGTATATTATAAAACCTCTAGCGATTATTTTAATATCTTATTATAATCGAGGGAGGTTTTTTTATGTTTAAATTACCAGAATTTAATAGTGGTTTTCTAAGTAGTTTCTTAGAATTTAAACCAACCACTATAGCAATTGTACTTATTCTTTTAGTAGTTGGGATACTTGGTGCTATGAAGAAAAACAATGAAAAATTTACAACTAAAATGTTAGTTTATGGAAGTTTATGTATTGCATTATCATTTGTTCTTTCATATATAAAATTATTTTCATGGCCACAAGGTGGAAGTATAACTCCTGCTAGTATGTTACCAATAATGGTCTTTGCAAGTATGTTTGGTGTACTTCCAGGTCTAGTTGTAGGTGTCGCATATGGAATGCTTCAGCTTATACAAGATCCTTATGTAATACACTGGGCCCAATTATTATTAGATTACCCAATAGCTTTTGGTTCTATAGGACTAGCCGGAATATTTAGAAATAACTTAGCACTTTCTTCACTTGCAGGTGGATTTAGTAGATTTTTCTTTAGTTTTTTATCTGGTGTTATATTCTTTTCATCCTATGCCCCAGATGGCATGAATGTGATAATATATTCATTAGCTGTAAATGGACTGATAATAGGTGTTGAAACTGTTATATGTATAGGAGTTTCACTAGTTCCACAAGTAAAACATGCAACAAAAAGAATAGCTAAAGAGAGTTTATAACTCTCTTTAGCTATTTTTTAATTATTTAATTTCATATCTCCATTCTTAATATATCCTTTTCTTCTCATAAACTCCGAAATTCCTAATGTTATAATCCCTGGTAATATAAAGTGAAGAAGTACTATTCCTACTAAACTGCTACTTCCCATAGTATCAAAAGTAGAAAATTGTCCTACAAATCCACTCGTTCCCATTCCCCCACCTACTTCATTTGCTTCCATTTTAAATAACACAGTAGATATAGGTCCAAGTATTGCTGATGTTATTATAGGTGGAATAAATATCTTTGGATTTTTTATAATATTTGCAATCTGTATCATAGAAGTTCCAAATCCTTGTGCTAAAAAACCTCCAAATCCATTTTCCCTATAAGACATTATAGCAAAGCCTATCATCTGACTAGCACCACCAACTATGGCAGCTCCTGCTGCCAAACCTGAAAGTCCTAGTGATATTGAAATAGCTGCACTACTTATAGGAAGTGTTAGCATTATTCCCATTAATACTGCCACTAATATCCCCATTGGTATAGGACTTTGCTGAGTTGATAAATTTATTATATTTCCTATTATTTTCATAAATTCTGATATTATAGGTGAAAGATATACTCCTGTAAATCCTCCAACTATTATAGCTACTGCTGGAACTAAAACTATATCAACCTTAGTTTTCCCCTGAATAAGTTTTGATGCTTCTGTTGCAAGTAACGAAGATACTAACGCACCTACAGGTTCTCCTATAGCTACTGTAAATGCTCCTCCTTCAATTGGACTAAGAGTGCCAGCACCAATAGCCCCTACTACTGTTGCAGCAAATATAGAGAGAGGTGGAGCGTCTAAGCTATATGCTACACCTGCACCTATAGCAGGTCCCATCATAAACTGTGCTATAGTTCCAAAACTTACTAATTGTTCAACATTTAATACTGTTCCTAATTGTTTTAATATAAGTCCAATTATAAGAGAAGAAAATAGTCCTAAAGCCATTCCATTTAAGACTTTGATAAAATAATCTCTTATAGAAGTTTTATTTCTCTTTCCCATTTTACAACTCCTCCACAAGATATCCTTGTTCTTTTAATTCCTTTTCTATAGTTTTGAAACTTTCTTCATCTGTTACTTCTATAGTGTGGATATGTACTCCATTTGTTAAAGCTGATAAAAATTGAATTTTCCCACTTTCAATTTTCTCCAAAAAAGCATCAACTTCTTTTTTACAACTTATATTCAATACTCCTTGAACATCTCCATATATAGGATGTTCTACAATTACATCAATTATAGTTGCCCCATTGTTTACAATTATCATAAGTTCATCTCTGACCTCTTCTATATTGAGATGTTTTGTTACTATAGTTTTAAATATTTTATTTTCATTATATCTAGGTATAACGTAACCTATCGGTGTAGCAAGTATATCGTATCCTTCCGCTCTTAGTATGGCTACATCTTGTACTATTACTTGTCTAGATACATCGAGTTTTTCTGATAGATCAGTTCCTTTTATAGGATCCCTAAAAGATTCTAATATATTTAGTATTTCTTTTCTTCTCGTTTCAGTGTCCATGTATTTTCACTCCTTATTAGTTTATATTTAAACTTATATCCATACTCTCAAATGAATGAGTTAAACCACCTACTGATATTATATCAACACCTGTACTCGCTACCTCTTCTATAGTTTCATTGGTAATATTACCTGAAGCTTCTAATACAGCTCGCTTATTTGTAATTTCTACAGCCTTTTTCATAGTATCTGTATCCATATTATCAAGCATTATTATATCTACTCCATTGTCTAATGCTTCCTTTAATTCATCTAAGTTTTTCACTTCTATTTCTATCTTTACAGTATGTGGTATTTCTGATCTTATTTTTTTAATAGCTTTTTCTACGCTACCTACTGATGATATGTGATTATCTTTTATCATAACTGCATCTGATAAATTAAATCTATGATTAAAGCATCCTCCAGTTTTAACTGCATATTTTTCAAATACACGAAGACCTGGTGTAGTTTTTCTAGTATCTACAACTCTTACATCAAAATCTTTTATAAGTTTTGATATTTTTTTTGATTTAGTAGCTATTCCTGACATTCTCTGAAGAAAGTTTAGTGCTACTCTCTCTGCCTTTAATATGCTTTTAAGATTCCCTTCTATTGTTGCAATATCTTTACCCTTAACTACTGTTTCACCATCATCTACTAGTTTAGAAACTTTAAGTGATTTATCAACTATAGAAAATATAATTCGAACTACATCTAAGCCGCAAACGATACCTTCTTCTTTAAAAGTTATTATAGCTTTTCCTCTTAAATTATCATCTATTAAATAATCACTTGTTATATCTCCATTATTCATGTCTTCTTTAAGTGCATATTTCAAAGTATCTTCTATTAGAAATTCATCTAACAATTCGTTTCACCCCAATCTTTAACTTAGTTCTAACATTTCATCTAATGTTTTTCTTGCTTTTAATCTTATATTTTCTTCCACGTTAATCTCATATTTCTCTTCTTTAAGAGAGTAATATAAATCTTCTAGCCCAATCTTTTTCATGTCTTCACATATGAATGTTGGTGAAAGCATAAAGAATTCTTTATCTATATTATCATTTTTTAATTTATGCATTATTCCGACTTCAGTAGCTATTATAAATGACTTTTCATCAGACTCTTTTGCGAATTCTATAATAGCTGATGTACTACCAACAAAGTCTGCTCTTTTTACTATCTCTTTGTCACACTCTGGATGAGCTAATATAAGCGCTTCTGGATGTAAAGATCTCATGCTTTTTATTTCACTAACCTTAGCTTCATTATGTGTTATACAATAGCCATCAAAAGATATAATTTCTTTATCTGGTAACTGTTCATTTATGTAACCACCTAGGTTTTTATCTGGTATAAACAATATTTTATCTTGTTTTAACGAATTTACTATCTTTAAAGCATTTGAAGATGTAACACAAATATCACTCTCTGCTTTTACTTCTGCTGATGAATTTACATAACAAACCACTGGTGCATCTTGGTTATCTCTTTTAAACTTTCTTAACTTATCTACATCTATCATATCTGCCATTGGACAACCAGCATCAAGGTTTGGAAGTAGTACTTTCTTCTCTGGAGAGAGAATCTTTGCACTCTCTGCCATAAACTTAACACCGCATAGTACAATTATTTCAGCGTTAGACTCTGAGGCTATCTGACTAAGTTTAAGAGAGTCACCAACTACATCTGCTATATCTTGAATTTCTGGTATCTGATAATTATGAGCTAATATTATTGCATTCTTTTCATTTTTAATTTTATTTATCTTTTTTATCATATCTAATTTATTCACAATTCAACCTCACTTATATTATATTTAAGTTAGTGACAATGCTACTGTCTTGTCACCTGTTAATACAAAATATATCATATTATTGGGTTTTCTGCAATAAACAATTTTATTACTATTTTTAGTTTTAATAATAACATTGAAATAAACAATATACTTATCTGAAATAATTTAATACAACAGCTATATAAACTACACTCATAGTCTCTTACTATATGATTTTAGACAAATTAAAAACAGCCTTAATATCCTATTTTGTAATAGGTATATTAAGGCTGTTAATATAAAAAACCAGCAACGTCCTACTCTCCCAAGTCGTTACCAACTAAGTACCATCAGCGCTAAAGGGCTTAACTTCTGTGTTCGGTATGGGAACAGGTGTGACCCCTTTGCTATCGTCACTGGATTTCTTTTTGTCTCTCTTTGAAGGTTGTGCCTTCAAAACTACACAGCAAATGTATTTGTATTTATTGGTCAAGTCCTCGATCTATTAGTATCACTTAGCTGAAAGTATCGCTACTCTTACACCTGTGACCTATCTACCAGGTAGTCTTCCTGGGATCTTAATCCATACGGATGGGAAATCTTATCTTAAGGGGGACTTCGTACTTAGATGCCTTCAGCACTTATTCCTTCCAAACTTTGCTACTCAGCTATGCCACTGGCGTGACAACTGATGCACCAGAGGTTTGTTCATCCCGGTCCTCTCG
>RCNJ01000629.1_pt1 | contig 11194 bp, 9 predicted proteins | sample 2041171 | NCBI WGS metagenome assembly RCNJ01 (sample SAMN09708213, study PRJNA481090) | feces metagenome | biome: feces | host: Pygoscelis adeliae | place: Antarctica: Rookery Lake | collected 2010-03-01 | reverse complement strand
TGTATGCAAATCTAATTCGTGCACGAAAATTTATCGCTATGTGGAGATTATCTTTATAAAGAAGATCGTTATAGCCAAGTTTTACTGTATCAGATCTTCCTAGCCCGTGGGCCAACTTGGACTAAACCAGTGGATCCGCGCGGAATAAAGTACTCCATATGAACTGTGTTCATACTAGCGGTATGTTCCGGCAAATCAGATACCCCATATATTCCACGCGAGGAGCAATTTGTGGCGAATGTGGCAGCACTTCATCTGATAAGATGAACACGCTGCACAGGGGCCCCAACTGGTGCTAAATATGAGCACGATTCCGTGTCGCGCCATAAAACAAACTAGAGTGGGCAGGGTCATCTGATTAATTTAGATTAAATTATCCTCTTCTCTGTCCCGAGGCAGCATTGCAACCAGCCTCTCACAGCTTCGAATTCGTCCAGTTCGGCGGCCGTTTCTCCACAAACGCCTGGATACCTTCGACAAAGTTGGGCCCACCAACTAGGCGGGAGTACCACTGATCAGCTAGAGTCGATACGGCGTTCTCCACGCTGCTTGCCTCCCAGCTCAACCGAACCCCTCGGCGGCCAACAATCAGCGCATCTGGGCTGTTTCTGCACATGTCTTGAGCAACTTGAACTGCAGCATGGGCAACATCGGCAGCAGAATCCACCACTTGAGTGACGAGACCCCATTCATAGAGCGTCTTTGCGCTCACATTTCTGCCGGTCAACACGAGGTCCATGGTGCGTTGCAGCCCAAGGGTACGCGTCAGCCGCGGCAAACATCCCGCCACAGGAACTATCCCTCTCTTCACTTCTGGTAGAGAGAAGATCGCGTCCGAGGAAGCTATTACGAGATCGCAGTTGGCCACCATCTCCAACCCTCCTCCCGTGCATATGCCGTTCACAGCTGCGATAATCGGCTTCTTGCCATCCCGACGTGGCAGTCCAGCAAGGGCCGGCGCGGCCATGTCATTGACTACCCCGGCCTTGTTCATCTCGTTCCATTCTGTTCACGTCGACACTGATTAGCCGTTGTCCAAGGAAAAAATTACGATGTAGAATAGAGAATAGGGAGTGGCAAGCTTACCCTGTAGATCAGCCCCTGTACAAAAGGCTCTCTCAGTGCCCGTAATGATGCCAACCCATAAGCTTTCATCTTGGTCGAAAAGCTCCCAAAACTCTTTGATCTCCTGGCTCGTAGCTTTGTCGATACAGTTCAGCTTCTCCGGTCTGTTTAATGTGACCTGGACGATCCGGTCTTGTGGGAAAGAGACATAAAAATGCCGGAAATTTAGGGATCTCGATCTCAGAGACATTGGAGAGTGGACCTGTGATTTGTCGGCAACGATTCAAGCAGGATGCATAATATTATTGACAAGTTTGCGCAGATTTTCCCCTCGACTTTATACTTTGTTGACCAGCATACGTGCCATCGACGTCCTTAGCGTCTTCCTTTACAGAAAGTTTCTCGGCAGGGCACCCTTGAGGCTCGATGCGATATCGGTGTCGGTCTGGCTACACAGTGCCTACCGAGGCCTAATGGGACGATAATTCGAGTCAGCCACACAACCCGAGACAAAATTTATAGTTCGGGTTTCAGCCCAATAATAGGACAAAGCTACGCTTCCGATCCTGTCCTTCAATAGTTTTGCTAGGGCATCTATATAACCTGTTTGCGCGGCCTTGGAAGCTCTTCCATTGAGCTTTCACTCCGATCTGAACACCTATTTCGTGTCGCTACGTTTTTGATAAAACTGTAAACGACCAAAATTTGCCACGATGGTATCCAGTTCAACACCTTCACACAAGTATCCTCTGGTAAAATTACCACACCCTTTTCTGACCGCATATCGAGCGCGCACCGTTGGCGAAACGAAACGGGCCAGGCTCACCTTGACGCTAGATGGCCAACCCCCAGCTGGACGGCCTTTGCCCCAGCAGCTTCACCTCGATTCACTGTCATGGCTCGAATTGTCGTTTATGCCCAAAGATGAGTGTCCGCCTAGTTCTGACAACAGTCCCTGGGCACGAGCGTGTCGAAGCCCACAGACCATCTTCCAGTGGACAGAGAACAGCCCACCTTCTTTGGGTCAGATCTGGAACGCGATCCATGCAATATACCTAGCTCATCCGACGTACGAGTATTTCAGACTTGCTCTGCTTGGTGTAGAGGGGGACGTCGTTCGGAACGAACTACTTTCGACTGGCTTAGGAGTCGAGCATCCGAAGCCATGGCCTCCCACTGACAAGGCGATAGTGCATTCTGAAGAGTTGATAATTCTTCGAAGTGCATTCTGGCAAGGTGCGGCTTCTCCAATGGGCCCTCGCCCGATCTGGGTCGTCGGAGATGGTACAGACGGTTTCCTGCGGGAGTCTTTGGGTCAATACCCGATCATGCCTGAGAACTATCAATTCACAAAGAAGCTTCCGGAGGAGCATGTGTATACTCGTCATCCGATACGTCGCCCCAAGCCCAATCCAGGATCAATTGCCTACAGCCGCTACGTTCCAGAGATTGACGAGCACTTTTCACTTGAAGTGGTTGATTGGCAAGATCAGGGACATTTGAAACTCTTCAACACGTGGCAAAACGACCCGCGTGTTGCAAAGGGCTGGAATGAAACTGGAACTTTGGAGGAGCATCGGGAGTATCTCCGCAGACTGCACTTTGATCCTCACATCCTTTGCTTGTTTGGACGCTTCGATGAGTCCCGTTTCGCTTATTTTGAGCTGTATTGGGCGAAGGTAAACCCCCATCTCAATTGAGGTTTCCCCCTAGCCCGTTGTTAGTACTTACGTCTTGCCCACAGGAAGATCATTATGGCGCCCATTACGACGCCGGACATTATGATCGTGGGCGCCACTCCCTTGTTGGCGACGCATCATTCCGCGGCTCGCAGCGGGTTAACGCATGGTATTCCAGTTGCATCCATTATTGTTTTTTGGACGATCCACGGACGGCAAACGTTGTGGGCGAGCCGAGAGCCACAGGTTCGACCATCCTCTCTTATGAGAATTCCCAAGGTCTCGTCATCGACAAGTATGTTGACCTGGGTCACAAGCGCTCGGTCCATTCAATCTGTAGCCGGGAAAAATGGTTTCAGCTGTGCCCGCTATTTTGGGACGGACGAGAGCGGCCATTGGAATCCGCTGACCGCGCGGCGTGGAATGCAAAGCTCTAGTGCTTGACGTTGTGCTTGAACTTTCAATGCAGAATTTACAACCAGTCTTTTCGCATGGACCATGTCTACCATTAATATACTATATTCAGTTTCATTCAACAAACAGATTGAACATTCTATCAACGGAGTTTTTTTTCTAAAATATGCTTCAATAAATGGTAGCTGTGGATGACCAAGTCACTATTACCTTGTGTTTTGAAGTTTTAAAGCTTGACATAATACCTGTGAAGACGGCTCTTTGCATTAGTGTGCTTACTCCGCAAGCTGGAAATAAATAAAATGGAAGACCTGGAAATGATGGAAAGACATTTCGTTTCCGTGCAATGCTTATTGATACATCTATCTCACCTCGTCCAGCTTGCTCCGCTTCTTGTGGAGGAAACTTAGATTGATAACTGTAGCGTGAGTCGACGTGTGCTCCGGTCCCGACGCCTTCTCCTTGTCCGGCAACGCCCGTTGATACATCTGCCTGCCTGTTTGATAGGGTCCTAGTCTTCTACCAGGCCCTCTACGTTGTTACTCCTATCTAAGTGAGCTGTATCGCAGTCGTAAGATTGCCAAATATCACTAAACTTGGGAACCTTGCAAGGGTTTGGCGGGCTTGTCAAGGCAAAGATGACCCCAATGAAATCAAAAGAAAGAGGGCCGCAGTCTGACTAGATTCAAGCCTCGTCCGCATGAGTTCGAGATTGAGTCTGAGAGCGGATCTGTCTCGGGACAATTCTTGTTTTGAAGCCCTGGCTCTCGCCCGCCCAAGAGCGGGGTAATCGGAGCGATCCAAGTACAAATTGTTAGTTCAAAAGAACCATTTATAATTATATAAAATCATCTGATTATGATAAGATCATCTGATCTGATTAGATTTTGTCATCCCTCCCGTAGCGTCCGAGTTCTTGGCTAGTTTGGTTCACTAGTTCGGTGGGCCAGGGTTGTTGATATACGCACTCCGTGGGATCGAACCACGGACCATACACACCTTTAGGGAGCTATTAATCAACAGGCATGCTCTGCACTTAGTACACCATGTTACGCGCATGTATCGTGGTATGGGTGGATCCACGGGATCTATTGTTAAATTGCAATGGATGCATACTCGGCACCTGTTTATCAAAGTGACCTGTGAGTTGTACTTCAGAATTCAAAGCGGCATGTCAGCAGCATGTCGAGACCGACGTCGGCAGAACCATGAACCATTCTATTCCAGATATTTCCAGGGCCGTGGTTGGATGTTTCACGGATTTGAAGTGACTAGCGTTGAGCTTTCGGTCCCTATACCGGCCGACGAGACTTTCCAAAGCGGCGTCGGAATCGAATGGAATTTCACTAAGGCGTGGACGCATTTTCTGCGGTGATGCAACTGCCGCCCTCTAACACAATGGCATCGACGAGCTAGTCCTTTGAGAGATAACTTTTACTATAACGGAGATTTTGCAACTCAAGCATATGACCATCACAAGCTTGCAACGGACATCGTCAACTTCGAGTCGCCATGAAGCTCGTCCAGAATATAGAGGGCTACTACAGCCTGCTGTCAGCCGGCAATCCTTCAAAAGTCGATCGGTGCACGCTGTTGTTGGGTATACTTTGTGCAATCGCATCTGGCATCCCATTTCCATTGATTGGAATTGTGTTTGGTCAGCTCCTCGACGATTTTAACGCAGTGACGTGTGATTCACCCACGTCGGTCTCTGGATCCGAACATCAAAATAGCATCAACGGCAGAATCCTGCTGATTGTGTATCTGGCCATTGCTCAATTTGTCACGATTTACGGCCACCTCTCATGCTGGAGCCTGAACGGCGCTCGACTGGCTCAGAGACTGCGAGAAAGCTATCTGCGAAACTTGCTCCGACAAGAGCCATCATACTTTGACAATCTGCTGCCGGGGGAAATCGCCTCTCGACTTGATGGCGACATTCAGGCAATCCGCTCGGGCACATCAGAGAAGGTCGGGATATGCCTCTCAAGTCTGTCATTTTTCGTCACAGCGTATATCGTGGCTTTCATCAAGGATTACACGCTTGCAGCAATGCTAATCTCGTTGATCCCGGCCTATTTCTTGATGTCGTTCGTTGGAAGCCATTATATCGAAAAATACTCCGGTCGCATGTCGGATTATGCCGCCACTGCCGCATCAATCGCTTCGGAAGCTCTCTCCAACGTCGTCGTCGTGCAGGCCCTCGGCGCAAACGTTCGGCTGGAGAATGAATTCTCCAAGGTTCTCAAAGCTTCAGGAGATGAAGGCATTAAGAAGGCTACGGCGGTTGGCATACAATCTGGAGTCTTATATTTTGTCGCTTATTCTGCAAATGGTCTGGCATTTTGGCAAGGAAGCAAACGCATTGCCGAAGCAGCGGGTCAAGAATCTCCGGACACCACCGTGGGTGCTACGTTTACGGTAATTTTTATTCTGATCGAAGGTCAGTGGCGCTTGAATCTTTCCACAGGGTTGCATTAACACAGTAAAAGCTACCTTGCTCTTGAGTCAAGTTGCACCGTTTCTCCACCTATTCGCAGCAGCTGTCGCCTCGTTCCAAAAAATGCGTGAGAATATCGATCGCGACCCACTGATTGATGGCACTACTACTGCGGGCCTTAGTCCCTCACAGGCAGAAGGCGGCTTCGAGTTCAAGAATGTTTCATTCACTTATCCCTCCAGGCCAGAGACCACAGTTCTGGACCAGATCAATATTTGCATGCCGCCCAACAAACATACTGCCATTGTCGGTCTTTCGGGAAGTGGCAAGTCAACTATCGCGGGTCTGATCACAAGATTGTATGATCCCACGCAGGGACAAATCCTCTTTGATGGCCACGACCTTTGTGACCTCAATGTCCGTGACTTTAGAAGTTTCCTTAGTCTGGTGCAGCAGGAGCCCTCACTCCTCAACCGTTCTCTTTTGGAGAACATCGCACATGGCTTGATTAATTCGAGCAATCCTAGCCATGCAGATTTAAAAAAGACACTTCTCGGTTCGGACCTTGCAGATCTAGCAGGCGAAGTCAGGGAGGGCAAGGATATTATGGTTGCGGCAGAGGAACGGGGCTCGGATGTCGTAGAAATTGTAACTTTGGTTCAACAGGCTGCGGCGCTTGCAGATGCAGATGCCTTCATTGCTGCGTTACAACATGGATACGGCACGATAGTGGGCTCGACTGGGCGGCTTATCAGTGGTGGTCAGAAGCAACGAGTGGCCCTTGCTAGGGCCCTTGTCAAGAATCCTGCGGTTCTCATCTTGGACGAAGCCACGGCTTCTCTGGATTCTAGTAGCGAACAGCGTATCCAGCGGGCTATTGCAAACATTGCTAGCGGCAGAACTGTGATCACGATTGCTCATCGTCTGTCGACCATCACCAGCGCCGACAATATTATCGTCATGAACAAGGGACGCATCTTGGAGGAGGGAAGTCATTCGGCCTTAATGGCTAAGAATGGAGCGTACGCCGATCTAGTGAAATTGCAAACTGTCGGATCTGCGTCCGGGAAGAATAAAACAACAGTCAGCATAGACAGCGTCAGCAAGTCTGACAAGGCCTCTTTGGGAGACGCTGATATTGAGAAGAGCGGTCTATCAAACGACGACATCGGAAACGGCGAGAGAACCAAGTTTTCAACAAGTGAAGCTCCAGTCGCCGACTCCGCAGAAGAACAGGAAGAGCCCGAGACTCCATCAAAATCTTTGTGGGCTCTCGTGCGAGGGTATGCGCCAGCCTTGAGACCACACCTGCTCTTAATTGTTACCGCACTTCTTGGCTCGAGCGTTGTCGGTGGAGCCTTCTCTGCCGAAGCCGTGATTTTCGGAAATATGGTCGGAAGCCTAAATCCCTGCAATGGCGCAGATTACATTAGATCTCGCGGCGACTTCTTCGGGCTGATGTTCTTCATACTCGCAATCATAGAGTTCTTCGCGAATGTGATCAGTTGGTGCGGATTCGACTGGGTGTCCGAAAAAATAGTCTACTCAGTAAGGGTCTTATCATTTCGATCGCTGTTCGAGCAAGACCTCGAATGGCATCAGTCTGAAGGCCGAACACCCGCCTTGCTCCTCTCTTATATTACCAGAGATGGCAGTGCCTTGGCTGGCTTGAGCGGCTCCGTCATTGGCACGTTGTGCTCAATTACCGTCAACCTCATTGCGGCAATCATTTTGACCCACATCATTGCCTGGAGAATCGCATTGGTCTGTCTGTCTTTGGTGCCACTTCTACTTGGAGCTGGTCTTATGGAGCTTCGAGTACTCGGTCAATTCGAGGAACGTCACGAAAATGCATATACCAAGTCGGTCGATATCGGCGTGGAAGCAATCATGTCCATTAAGACAATTGCGTCCCTTTCCCTTGAAGAGGAGACACTGATGACTTACCGACGATCTTTGAAGGGGCCTCGCAAAGAGACGCTTAAAGTTCTCGTGCAAGCAAGTCTCTGGCAGGCAACTACCTACTTCCTTGGCAATCTTGTGAATGCGCTGGCATATTGGTGGGGTGCAAAACAAATTATAGCTGGAAACTACACACAGACGCAGTTCCTGATTGTGGTATTCTCCCTTCTTGTCAGCGCACTGCTCTGGAGCCAAATGTTCGCTCTCGCACCGGAGCTTTCTAGCGCCCGAGCGGCGATGGCAAGAATCTTGGGCCTGATCGAGATAGGGTCGGACAAGATGCAAGGACGCATAAGTAGTCCTTCACTCACAGAGTCCTCGGAAGAGAAAGACCTCGAGGCGACAGCTGAACCAAAATCCTCTTATCCGCCCAGCAAACTGGCCTCAAGCGTACAGCTCCGCGATGTCCATTTTTCATACCCAGCTCGGCCGGACATGAAAGTGTTAAATGGCTTGAACATTAACATTCCGCCAGGGAATTTTTGTGCCCTTGTTGGTCCCAGCGGCGCCGGTAAATCGACAATCATTTCACTGGTCGAAAGACTGTATACACCACAATCCGGATCCATCTTGATTGATGGTGTTGACGTGGCAAAACAAAGAGGTGTATCTTTCCGCGATACGATTGCCTTGGTACCACAAGAAAGTATGCTCTTTGAGGGAAGTATTGAGTTCAATATTAGCCTTGGTGGTAGACCAGGGCACGAAGTGACCATGGACGAAATCGAAGAAGCATGTAGGCTTGCCAATATCCACGATGTTATTCAAGTATTGCCAGATGGTTACAAGACTCTTTGCGGACCAAATGGTAACCAGTTCTCGGGGGGTCAGAAGCAAAGGTTGTCGATTGCTAGGGCGCTCGTTCGAAAACCTAAGCTGCTGATTCTAGATGAATCAACCAGTGCGTTGGACGCCGAATCAGAGAAGCTACTGCAAGATGGGCTTGATAAGGTCGCAAGGAGTATCACTGTCATCGCAATTGCTCATCGTCTACACACGATAAAAAAGGCAGATTGCATTTTCCTGATTGAGGCGGGTCAATGCGTTGATCGCGGATCGCATGAAGAATTGCTCGAAACTTCGGAAAGCTATAGGGTGAACGTCATGCATCAAACAGTAGTATAGTGGTAGAGGACATAGTCGAGATAGGACTTCATTGCTATTTTTAATACAATATTTTTTGCGGCGCCTTATAACGTAATCTACAAGCTCATGCCTCACCTAAGCACGACTAAGTTACACCTTAACCTTTTCCTCCACGACTAAATATGCGAAACAAAAGCGGCGAAAGACGTTTTGTCTTAGCCATGCAGGTTTTTCAAGAGGACCCGAGATTAAGTGTCTGGCTGCGGCAAATATACACAGTCTGAACTTTTGTTGAATCGCGTGGGGACTGGGAATTCCCATTTCCCAATAGGGGCAATACCAAGTGAGAAACGAGATTGCCAATGGCCTCTGGCCGGGGCAAAGTGCTGGAGTAGTCATGACGAATAGATGGAAAGACAAATACCTACAAAGTTAGCAGCCCCCAACGAGTACCCCTGATCCTTCGACAATTGCCAATGATACGAAGGCATTAAGAGAACAAAGGCTCGAAAGAAACCGAAGGAATGGGCAACCCCTATTCTCAACACGGTGGAACAATACTCGACAAATAGCCGTATTCTCGACAAACCGCCACGCTATCAGAATGGTCGAATTTCAGAACGATTCCATTAAAGAGGTATTCTCAGTGACGAATTAAGCAGTAAGATAGATGTTGTCAATGATTAGGATGATTTGGGGCGGCACGCCGAGAGGTAGTGCTTTGCGTTGGTGATGAGATCGTGGGGGATTCTTTTCTCCATTCCATGACTGGTGCTTGAGGAACAAGTCCGTCTTTTGCCTAAATTATCACTATCTACCCAGGTCCCGTCCCAGTCATTATTTTTCTCCTTGCCTGTATGCAACAGGGTTAAGATGCATCGTTTAGGGAGGCCGTTGACAATGTTTGCTTGCACGCTGTTGAAGTGGAGGTGTTTGCTTGTACGAGATTGAAGTTGAGGTGTTTGCTTTCACTCATAAAAACAAACATGGTACCAAACCTCCCACTTCCCCAATTGATCTTTCATGCTTATCAAACACAAACAGAATGTTCAAAAAAATTGAAAGAGCTGAAGGGATGTGGTGGAGAGAACCTCTGGAAGTTTCCAGAACTGCCTTTATTGGCGGAATACCTAGATGATTCTGGCATGACCGAGTGCAACAAATGTCAAGGAGGTGTAATGGGGAGCGTGTGGTACTGCTGTGATAGTGTAAGGCCGCATTCTACAATACGTAAAGGGCCTCGAGGTAAGGAATAGATAGAAGGGTCACGGTGCAATTAGATACTGATAGCCTTATGTAGGTAGGTGTAGCTTTATACAGCAACTAATAACTACTGGTCTTCTACCCTCCAAAAATTGCCAATATGGCAGACACGCAATCGTATCTCTCTGGACCATATCTCGAGTAGTGCACCACCCCGTCTAGGACTTCCCTGGACACCTCGGACCTACCCATCCTTACAAGGTTGCCTGAGCCGAAACAATATGGAATTATGTATATTTTCTTTATCTTTGCCACAGTGGTATATCTATGCCCTTCATGGTCTGATATTCTCGTTGAAGTAATCTCCGCCTCTCCTGCATCTATTTTTTTTGGTCCAAAAGAATCGTAGCAGATTGCTTTCTCTTGCATGGTAATTTCATTTTTGTCCGCTGTTTCCCTTCTGTAAATTTTCAATGTGTTGTGGGGGATGTTGGGTTAGTTGGTCCTGCAATTCGGATTTCTGCGTGGAAGCAGGTCTGTCGCAGCAAATGTTTTTTTAATCGAGACACTTCGAACATTGGCAAATACTGGCGGGCAAATTTCGTACACCAACCCTAGGTCAGTCATTGTCGGTAAACATCGCTACTGGGAGACACAAGGTTGTAGAGCTACAAAATTTATTTTTATTATGTTGAAGTAGGTCCTGGTGGACCGCGTACCACCACACCCAAACAGAACACGAGGGAAAACTCACACAAAGCTTTCTGCGATCATCCACAATTCTGCTTTAACAGCGCGAGCATTAGCCGCTTGTATCGCTTCGCGTTTTCGGTGTTTGGCCAACAGAGTGTGAACCGTCTTGGGACATCCCCACTTCAACAAGACTGCGCACAGCCCAGCATTCGTTTGGACTGTGCAAACATTGGTATACTATTCCTATGTTTGTGCATTCGTTGATTTTGAGAGATAGTTCTTCGCGATGAGTGCCCCAATACAACAATTACCCAACAAATAACTTTAAACTTCTACGTCATACACCAAGAACTATGAGCCCCAAGAGGGCTAGGGTTTTCCCAACCTTGTCAATTTTTTCGCCCATCTCCTAACCGGGTCATCTGATTTTATGGGAGTTGATTTTTAATTACAATCTGAGTTACTTGAGGAGGTAAAAGGTAGGACCTCGGATCTCGCTTCTTGATCAATGCAAGCAGATTGTTCATCCACTTCTAAGAGGTTCGCCATCGCTCTAATGGTGACAGGATGCCTCGTGCCCAAGACCTCCTTAAAAAGCTTGAGCACTTCGACCTCGAGGGTTTCGGCCTCGCCAGACCGGCCTTGCTGGCCC
>RCNJ01000628.1_pt1 | contig 11220 bp, 10 predicted proteins | sample 2041171 | NCBI WGS metagenome assembly RCNJ01 (sample SAMN09708213, study PRJNA481090) | feces metagenome | biome: feces | host: Pygoscelis adeliae | place: Antarctica: Rookery Lake | collected 2010-03-01 | reverse complement strand
TATATAATCATGAAGGAGATAATTTCATCTTCTATATATATTTTGTCATTTTTCTTTAAGTTCTTTATTATCTTATTAAAAAAACTTTCTTCCCAATTTACATGATGTTGTATTGTATTTACTCCAAGAACTATATCTTCATCATTATCTCCTTCATGATTATATACATGAAATAGAAGTATTTTTTCTGCAAACTCAAATTTCTGACCTTTTCTCCTTCGGAGTATAGTTACAAGTCCTCTCTTTGGTGCAAACACAAATACAAGTAAAAATACTACTCCAATCATAACTGCCATTGAACCTGCTATTGATACATCAAAGTATTCTGCCAATTGATAACCTAAGATACTATTAATAGCCCCAATCACTGCACTTAAAATTATCATGAGTTTTAAGTTATCGGTTAATAAATATGCTGTAGCTGGGGGCCCTATCATGAATGCTATAACAAGTATGGAACCAACTGATTCAAAAGCTCCTACTGCAGTAATAGATACAAGTGTCATAAGGCTATAATAAATTAAAGATGGTGCAAATCCAAGTATTGTAGCTAATGCTGGATCAAATGTTACTATCTTTAATTCTTTAAAGAAAGCTATAATAAATATCAAATTCACTATAAGTATGGTTCCCATTGTATAGATAGCTTTAGGTCCCATATCTCTACCAAATAATTCTAATCTATCAAAAGGAGCATATGCTAATTCTCCAAGTAAAACTGAGTCAGTATCTAAATGGATTGATCCTGCATATTTAGATATTATTATAATAGCTATACTAAATAGTAGTGGAAAGACCACTCCTATAGATGAATCCTCTGAGACAAGCCCAGTACTGTGTAAGCTTTCGGTTAAAAACACTGTAATTACTCCCATAATAGCTGCTCCTACTATTAATAGTGGCGAAGTTAAACTACCCGTAATAAAAAACGCTATTACTATTCCAAGTAATATTGTATGAGTTATAGCGTCAGTTATCATACTCATTTTTCTAAGAACTAAAAATATTCCTAGAAGAGAACAAGCTACAGCCACTATAACTGCTATTAATTGAATTTCTAATTCTGGTGACATTACTCTTTCACCTCTCTAAAATAATTTTCTATATAATCTATTCCTTTATCAGTTATATGCCATTTATTTGAATCATCATAATCAGTAAGCCCTTTATATTTTAAGTGTTTAAGTTTTTTTCTAATATTTGACTTCCCTTTTTTATCAAGATTTGAACTTGAGTTTATGGTAATTAAATTATGTCCATACTTTTCATTATCGTGATTTACATATAAATGATATAAATTTGCTAATAACTGGTCTTCACCTATTATTCCTTGATTTCTCTTATTTCTTATATATCTCCATATTAAACCTCTATTTGGCGCTAGTGCTAAGCTTATTATAACTATGATACTTACCATTATAACTATCATAGGGCCCGTTGGAAGTTTTGGCACAACCGCACTTATAATAGTTCCACTTATTCCTGAAATTGCACCAAAAATTGCTGAGAGAAAAACCATTATATGTAGTTTGTCAGTCCATTGTCTTGCTGCTACAGCCGGTGCTGTTAACATTGCACTCATAAGTATTACTCCCACGGTTTGAAGTCCTATTATAATAGAGGTTACTATCATCGCAAATAAAAGATATGTTATTTTCTTGGTATCAAATCCTAAACTCTCTGCGAAATCTATATCAAATGAAACTAATTTAAATTCTTTCCAAAACAAAAATACTATTACAAGTAATATACTCCCAAGAATCGCTATTATCTTAACATCACGAAGTAGTACGGTTGAAGCTTGTCCAAATATAAAACTTTCAAGTCCTGCTTGATTTGCATTTGGTATCTTTTGAATATAAGTTAATAGTACAAGACCTCCCCCAAAGAATACGGAAAGTATAATTGCTAAAGCACTATCAAATTTAATTCGAGAGAATTTATCTACTGAATTTATTAGAAATGTAGCTATAAGTCCTGATATAAGAGCTCCTAAGAGTAAGATCTCTGTATTTTTAGTTCCAGTAAGTAAAAAAGCTAATGCTATACCAGGTAAAGCAGCGTGAGAAACTGCGTCTCCAAGAAGACTTTCTTTTCTAATAACTGCAAAAGTTCCAAGCACTCCACTTACTATTCCAAGAAGAGCTGAACCAAGGGATACTACTTGCAGTGTATAATCTGTTAATATAAGATTAATAATATCCAATTTCTATCACCTACCTTTTTATAATTTTACCTGTACTTCTATACGTCTTATCAATATTCTTATCTGTAAATGCTTCTTCTACAGGTCCTACTGCTATAATCTGTTTATTTAGTAGCACTACCCAGTCAAAATACTCTTTAACTGTTTGCAAATCATGATGTACTACTATAAGAGTTTTTCCTCTATTCTTTAATTCTTTTAAAAGTTGTATTATTGAACCTTCAGTTTTTGCATCTACTCCCTTAAATGGTTCATCCATAAAATATATATCTGCATCCTGAACAAGAGCTCGAGCTAAAAATATTCTTTGTTGCTGTCCACCTGATAGTTGTGATATTTGTCTATTTGCAAATTCCTTCATCCCAACTTTTTCTAATGCTTCAAGAGCAAGACGTTTGTCTTCTTTACCAGGTCTTTTAAACCAACCAAGTTCACCATATCTTCCCATTAAAACTACGTCTAATGCATTTGAAGGAAAATCCCAATCTACGCTTTCACTTTGTGGAACATACCCTATATGCTTTCTATGTTCTTTATAAGTTTCACCATCAAATAAAACTTTACCAGACACTGGTTCTAATAGATCAAGCATAGATTTTATAAGAGTTGTCTTTCCTGATCCATTAGGACCAACTATCGCCATTAAAATGCCTTTTGGAATCTCTAAATCAATATCCCACAGTACTGGTTTCACACCATATGCTACTGTCATATCTTGTACTTTTATTATATATTCAAGTTCACCCATTAACTGACCTCCAAAATCCTTTTTATTTTAATGCATCTACTATTGTGTCTATATTTTCAGTAACTGTTCCTATATAACTTTCTGCAGGAGTTCCAGGGTTTCCAGTAGAGTCAGAATACAGTTCTCCTCCTATTTCTACATCAAAACCTTTTGCCTCTACAGCTTGCTTAAGAGCCTCTATGTTTCTTTCTGGTACTGAAGACTCAAGAAATATAGATTTTATCTGTCTTTCTACTATAAAATCAGCTAAACTTCTTACGTCTGATGTACCTACTTCTGAATCCGTACTTATTCCTTGGAGTCCTCTAATTTCTAGTCCATATTGATTACCAAAGTATTGAAACGCATCATGTGCTGTAACAAGTACTCGTTTGTCTGTATCAAGTTCATCTACTCTATCTCTTACATATGTATCAAGCTCATCTAACTCAGTTTGATATGTTGCTAAGTTTTCTTCAAAAATCTTACTATTGCCTGGATCAAGTTCTTTTAATCCTTCAGTTATTCTTTCTGTTGCCCCTTTCCATATCTGTATATCAAACCATACATGAGGATCGAAAAAACCAGGATTTGTCTCAAAGTCTAAAAGTTCACTTTCAGGTAAGTTTTCATTTGCAGCAAAAATTATCTTTCCTTCTATATTTTCAAATACTTCTCCCATTTTACCTTCTAAATGAAGACCATTATATATTACCATATCTGCTTTATTCATTCTTTGAACATCTCCAGCACTTGCTTTGTAAAGATGTGGATCTACTCCAGGGCCCATTAAAGCTTCAACATCTACTAAGTCTCCTGCTACGTTCTTTACTACATCTTCTATAATTGTAGTTGTAACTACAACTTTAGGTTTTCTTCCTTCATCTGTTGTACCATTTTCTTTAGCACATCCTCCTAAAATAATTACCATAAAAGATAATGCTAATATAACACTCAACATTTTTTTCATTTGTATCCTCTCCCTACTTGTAACATATTTTTCACAAAACCTTTCTTTATGTTTATTTCTGACTAAAAGTCTACTTCTGTACCGTAGAATGTACAAGAGAATAATTCCTTCATTCGATCTTCTATTCCAGTATAACTAGTAGTTCCTACTGCTATAAATCTAGCTTTCTTTCTAAGTGATGGTAAATTAAATGGTTTTGCAGCTTCTTCAAGAGTAAAGTCTGGGTATTCATAGAATATACAGACTGCTTCTGCTGCTCTATTGGAGATCCTCCAATTATTCAGTCTTGTTGGAAGTCATTTAATACTTCTACTCCTTTTATAAGGTTTATTTCTAGATTAGCCTCTTTTATGTAGCTTTCTACTTTTTCTAAAGCTACATATTTCTTAACACTTTGCCCACCGATTACTATTAAGCTTTCTTACCTTCTATATTCTTAAGTTCTTATATTGAACCTTATACGAAATAGACATTTCTTGGTATTATAAATCTTGACATGTAATCGATTCATCATATATAATGTTATTTAATAATGTTATTTATAATTATTTAAATATTTAATATAATTTTGTGTCGTGTGCGTTTAATGTTTATATGTTGTTTGTGTTTCTTTCAACACTTACTATTGTATAACGTTCACGAATAGATGTAAGCAGGCACTTTTAGGTAAGATAGTTTCCTTAAAGCAACTTATTGAATGATAAATCGCTTTAAATAGAGGTTTATGTTTGAGTCAGAAAAACAAAAAAATTTAAAGCTATTTTATAAAATAGAAAATTAAGTGATTAAATTAAATTATAGTCAAAAATATATATAGATATTTTATTGAAAATTGAGTTTATTACTGCTACTATTGCTACGAAAAAATGGATATATATTTATAAAAATAAAAAAAATCAATTTTAGAGTTGCATAAACAATTACTTTATCATATACTAAAGTAAGTATTAGTTTTAGATTTAATTTTTAAACACTTTATGTTTAGGATTTCGTTTTATAGAGATTGAGTTCACATAAAATTAGAGATTATAAATTGAGACTAAGTACAATCTATAATCTGTAATTTTATGTAGTTTGTTTTTTACATAAATTACAGAAATAATGAGCAATGGAGGCAACAAATATGACAGGTACAGTTAAATGGTTTGATGGAGCAAAAGGATTTGGATTTATCACAGGAGAAGATGACAACGATGTATTCGTACACTTTTCTCAAATTAACATTGAAGGATTCAAAACTTTAGAAGAAGGACAAGAAGTTACTTTCGACGTAGTAGACGGAGAAAAAGGACCTCAAGCTGAGAACGTAGAAATAGTTTAGTTCAAAGCAGTTCAAAAGGAAACACCTAAAGATTTATCTTTAGGTGTTTCTTTCTGCGCAAAACATGAGAAAATGCTACTAATACTGTTGTCTACTATATAGTAGACAACAGTATTGACAGAGTGATTCCTAACTATTAGTTTATTATCATTATAATGGGTATATATCATTATATGAAAAAAGGTGATGCTTTATATACCTCAATGCTAAAAGAAGATGGAACTGTACTGGATGACTCAGTTATGTTTTGTCGTGAAGATGATAAGTTTTGGATAACAACTTTATTTATAGAAATACTTAAAGAATGGTTTACAAAACATATAGGTGATAAAGATGTAAGTTTTAAAGATCTAACACCTGAAAAAATTATGTACGCAATACAAGGACCAAAATCAAAAGATGTTATGGATGCTATTTTAAAAGATAATATAGATGATTTGAAAACATTTGAATATATAGATACAAAAGTGAATGATATAGACATCATGGTTTGTAGAACAGGATTCACCGGAGAATTAGGTTATGAAATACATTTCAATCCTAAACATCAAGATGAGATAGTAAAAGAATTAAAAGAAAAAGGATATATTATAAGTGATGATTTCGAAGGTGCAAACCCTGTAGAACTAGGCCTTGGATGGAGAGTAGATTGTGACAAGGATTTCATAGGTAAAGAAAAAACTTGTGACCTTAAGAAAAATGGTCCTAACAGAAACTTATTAGGTTTCACAGTAAAAGATGGAGACGCAAAGGTAGAAAAAGATAATAAAGTTAAATTAGATGGTAAAGAAATCGGAAAAGTTACAGGTTATACTTATGGGTTTACTGTTGAAGAGTATATAGTATATGCAATGGTAGATAGTAAAGCTAAAGAAGAAGATAAGGTAACTATAGTAACTACTGATGGAGAAGTAGATGCAAATCTACAAGAAAGAGTTTTCTATGATCCAAAAGGTGAGAGATTAAAAGGATAGTATATTTATATAGATTTTATATTTAAAGTTATATCTAAAAGATGTCACCTTTTTATTGTCATTGCATGCTCATGTAGATGCTCTGCAGCATCAAATACTATGTAGACTACCATCCCTATCGAATATAGAGACTCTATTGATAGGCACACATATACATCGATTATTAACTATATATTATTAAAAGGAGTTGAGATAATTGTCATTAAATGAAGCTTATTTAATTTTAGTTCCAAAAGTTGATCCGAAGGTGGATAGATCTTCTATTGTAAAAGATAATTATAAATGTATTACAGTTCTTATAAATAATGAAGTTGAAGCTCTTGATGTTGCAAAAGAATTAGTTGAGTCTGAAGACATTCATGCTTTTATACTTTGTCCTGGATTCTCTAACTCATCTGTTGGAACTATATCAAATGCTCTAGGTGAAAACATTTCAGTAAATGTAGCTCGTGGAGATGGTAAAAGTACCAAAGTAGTAGATAAGATAATAGAATCGGCATGGTAAAAATAATATATAAATAAAAAAGTGGCTTAACCTTTATAATAAAGGTTAAGCCGCTTTTTTCAGATATATTAATGTATTTTAAATTCTACTAATCTATTAAACCTTTTTCTTTAAGGAAATCTCTTGATACATCTTTCATATCCTCTTTTTCTACATCTACTAAATAATTCATATCTTTCATTTCATCTTCTGATATATTGTTACTTAGAGTAGATACTACTTTTTCTAAATCTGGATACTCTTCAATTGCATTATTATGAATTATTGCTGCTGCATAATATGGTGGGAAGTACTGTTTGTCATCCTCTAGTACTTTTAAATCTAATTCTACTAATTTCCCATCAGTTGTAAATGCATTTATGACATCCACTTTATTACTTGACATAGCATCATATTTTAATCCTGTATCTAGATTACTAATATCCTTGAAATCAAACCCATAAAGTTCTTTAGCTCCAGGATACCCATCTCCTCTTGAAACAAAATCTATTTCTGCTCCTAATACTAAATCATCAGAAAATGGTACTAGATCACTAAAAGTTTCTAAGTTATTCTCTGCAGCATAATCTTTATCTACTGCAAATGTATAAGTATTATTAAATCCTAAAGGATCTAACCATTTAATATCATATTTTTCTTGATATTCTTTTTTTACTACATCATATACTTTATCAGGATCATTTTCTACTTCTTCTTTTTTAAGAACTGCTACATAAGCAGAACCTGTATATTCTACATAAAGATCAATCTCATTAGTTCTAAGTGCTTCTGATATTGCTATAGTACCACCTAATTCTTTAATCTCAGTGTTATAATCAGTATTCTCTTCAATCAATATAGAAACCATTTCAGCTTCTATTCTAGCTTCTGTATAGTTCTTAGATCCAACTATTACAGTTTCATCTTTATTAAACTTTTGATATCCTACTATTCCAACTATTCCTACAATTATTGCTAAAACTATTGCTACAACTCTTTTTCTAGTCTTTTTATTTGTAATTAGATGTCCAAATATAGAAACAGAGGCTTTCCTTTCAATTAATCCAAGTAAATAGTCTACACTAAGTGCTAAAATAGTAGTTGGTATGGCACCTGCTAAAATTATAGAGTTATCACTCATAGAGATACCTCTAAATATAAAGTCTCCTAGTCCACCTGCACCGATAAGTGATGCTATTGTTGTAGTACCTATGTTTATTACTGTAGCAACTCTTATACCACCCATAATAACTGGAAATGATAAAGGTAAGCTTATCATAAATAATGTTTGCATAGGCGTCATTCCTACACCAGTTGCAGATTCAGTAATTGACTCATCTACACTTTTTATTCCTATAAATGTGTTCTTTATAATAGGTAACAGTGCATATAAAAACAATACTATTACAGCGGGCCTGTATCCTATACCACCTATAATAGGAATTGGAATAATAAAACCAAATAGTGCTAAACTTGGTATAGTTTGAAATATATTTGCAACAGTAAGTATTCCCTTACCTAGCTTTTTACTTCTAGAAACCAATACTCCAAGAGGTACTCCAATAATTATTGCTATTAATACTGCTGTTAGTGTTATTTGCATATGTTCAGCAGTTTTAGATAGTATTTCTCCAAAATTGTGGATCATGTAATTAAAAATCATAAAATTCTCCTTTCTTATTCAATGTGTAATAAATCTGAAATAATATTTAGTGCGCTACTTTTTGTAACTACACCTTTTAATTTATTTTGTGAATTTATAACTGGTACAAAGTTAATATCTTTTTCATTTAAAATATCTAAAACCTTTGTCATATTTGTATCTTTATGCACTGCTTCTATATCTGTCCTCATAAAATCTTTCATAGTTAAACCTTTTTTACCTTCTCTAGTATCTTTTGCTGTAATATATCCTTGATAATTCTCATTTTGATCTACTATTATGAGGTAATTTCTTTCTTTTTTTCTCATTCTTTCAACAGCTTCAGCAAGTCCTCTATTAGAAAATATTTTTGGGAATTGCGTAATCATTATATCTTTTGCACTAATTAACTCTGGACTTCTCCATAATCTATCTTTCCCAACAAAATTTTCTATAAATTCATTTTTAGGATTAGATAATATTTCTTCTGGAGTATCAAACTGTATTATTCTACCCTTATCCATAACTGCTATTCTATCTGCCATCTTTATAGCTTCATCCATATCATGTGATACCATTACTATAGTTTTCGATAATTCTGATTGTAATCTAATAAGTTCATCTTGTAATTGTTCACGTGTTATAGGGTCAAGTGCAGAAAAAGGCTCATCCATAAGTAATATATCAGGATTTGCTGCTAGTGCTCTAGCTATACCAACCCTTTGTTGTTGACCTCCACTTAACTCAGAAGGATATCTATTTCCATATTCTTTAGAATTAAGGCCTACTAAATTTAATAATTCTTTAGCTCTATCCTCTCTATCTTCTTGTTCCCAATCTTTAAGTAATGGAACAAGCTCTATATTTTCTGCTACAGTCATATGAGGAAATAAACCAACCATTTGAATAACATATCCTATGTTTCTTCTAAGTTCTATAGGATCCATATCTAAAACATTTTCTCCATCAACTAATATCTCTCCACCCGAAGGTTCAACAAGTCTATTAATCATTTTTAAAGCTGTTGTTTTACCACAACCACTTTCTCCTATTATTACAACCAATTCTCCTTTTTTTACATTAAAGTTTAAGTCTTCAATAACAGGTACTTTTGAATCTCCAAATATCTTTTTTACATCTTTAAATTGAATCATTTAATTGCTCCTTTCTATATGCTTTATTATATTTTTATAATGATTAACTTATGAATGTTGAAACTTACTTAAATCTATTCGATATAAAGCTACTCCATCTTTACGATTACCTATTTTTTGAATATAGTTATGATTCTTTTCAATCTTTTCAGAAAATGGAACATCAAGTCTCCTATCTCCTGGCCATATAGATATACCTCTCCAGTCATCTTGGTCGAATAAATCTCTTAATACAAATTCATACCCATCTTCTACATGATCCCTTCTTATATTTTTGATTAAACTTGATAATCTATCTTCCAATATAAGATCTATTATTTTTTGCTCTACACTTGAGTCTAGTTGTGTTATTTCCATCTCTCCAAACTCCCTCTTCATTGCTTCCTTACTAACAAGCCATTGTTTACCTATCTTTATACAATCTATTCCTTCTTTAAATCTTTTAGATTTAATTGCTTTACGGATTGTACTATCATTTAAAAACCATTGGTTTGCTGCTTCTTTTGTGCTTAACAAACCTTCTACACTTTCCATTAGATTTTCTTTTCCATTAATAATTACAACCCCCTTTGAAATTTTAAATTAAAGTTTGGTTTTTATTTATATCTAAGTATTTCACGATGTCGTTACTTTATTATATCACTAGTTCGTGAAATGTTGAATATAAGTTATTTGAGATATAATAAATTAAATATCAAACATATGATTTTTACTTTGTTATTACCTTGTGACAATAGTAAATAGAAGTGATAAAATATAAGGTGTTAGAAGTAACACGTTATCTTAAGAAAATATCATATAGTTTAGAATTATAAAAATAAGATATTAAACTATTTAACTCATAAGGAGGATAACATATGACATCTTCTGGAAGCATAAAAAATTACTATTCAATAATGGGTGTCTCAAGAAATGCCACGTCAGATGAGCTTAAAAGAGCATTTAAAGACAAAGCAAAGAAATACCACCCCGATGTATCTAAAGCACCAGATGCACATCAAAAGTTCATTGAAATAGGTGAAGCTTATGAAGTATTAAAAGATCCAAATTCTAGAAGAGAGTATGACGCTTTATTAGATCAAACATCTAGAAGAAAACAATATACACAAACAGATTCAAGCTCTCGTAAGTCATATCAGAGCAGAGATTATAGTGATTTTAGGGATACTCAACAGAAAGCAAAAACTCAGGCAGAAAACTATGCATCAATGGATATTGATGATTTAATAACAAATGTTTTGGGTTTTATTTATAAAGTTGGAAAAGTTACACTAGTTGGTCAAAGTGATAGACCAAGAATTACTTTAGGACATTATATAAAACTAGGACTTAGTGGAATAGTACTTACGATATCTATTGCCCTACTGTTCACAGGGATTGGAACTATACCAGGAATCATTATAGCCAAAGGCGTAACTGATGGACTACACAAAGATGGTAAGTTTATAGGTTTTGGTCCTTTAATATTAAGTACAATTGTTGCATATACAGTAATTATAATGCTTATTATAGCTTTATTTAATTCAATATTCAGTTAAATATAATAAACTTAAAATTATCTTTGAAATAAGAAATGAAGTCACCCTAGAAAAAAGTTCTAACTATATAAAAGAACAAAATAGGAGGAGATATAAATGTTTATATTCGGGATATTATTTGTAATAATGTTGCTTGCTTTACCAGTGGTCTTAATAGCACCATTTATAATAAAAGGTAAAAAAAAGAAAAAAGGTGATAAAGAT
>RCNJ01000627.1_pt1 | contig 11221 bp, 7 predicted proteins | sample 2041171 | NCBI WGS metagenome assembly RCNJ01 (sample SAMN09708213, study PRJNA481090) | feces metagenome | biome: feces | host: Pygoscelis adeliae | place: Antarctica: Rookery Lake | collected 2010-03-01 | reverse complement strand
GGTCCACGTGTTAAGCAATCCGGCACCGGCCGATGCCAGCTATCCACCAGAGCGGGCCGTCCAGGAGTTCCGCCTCGCCACGGCAGATGGGTGGCTCGATGAGGGACTGGCAATGATTCCCCGGGACGTCCAAGCGCGCAAGCACGTTCGTTTTGCCGACTCTTTCACCGAAGGCCTGCTGGAGGCAGCCGCCGAACTTGACGCTGCGCTGATCGTCGTCGGGGCTGCCCGGAAGGGGCTTTTGAAGCGATTCACCGTAGGTTCGGTAGCGAATGCACTGCTGCACGCGTCGCCGGTTCCGGTGGCGCTGGCTCCCTCTGGCTACCAGGCACCGGAACGCATCGCGAGGATGACCTGCGCTGTAGGTACTCGTGCGGGTGCCGACACCCTGCTGGACGTTGCGGTTGACGCCGCTTCGCGCCGCAATGTTCCGCTGCGCCTGATCTCGCTCATCACTTTCGGTGCTGAAGACGTACGTCACCAACGCGACCACCCCATCCGGGACGCACACAAACACGCCGATGCCATGCTCAGCTCAGCTATCGAAGCGGTGGCTGAGCACACCAGGATAACGACAGACATCGCGCTGGGCAGCACCATCGAAGAGGCCGTGGACGAACTGGAGTGGGATGATGCCGAGATTGTCCTGATCGGCTCAAGCCGACTGGCTCAAAGCCGCCGGATCTTCATGGGTAGCACGGCCAACAAGATGCTGAGGGCCTTGCCAGTACCCCTAATCGTGGTGCCGCGCGATCACGCCCGCCTCGATCAAGAATCAGCCCGTACCGCTGCTTCAGCTGATTCCCGCTAGGCTGATTCCCGCTAGGTCCTCAGGCGCTGGTGCGCTGTTCCAGCTCCGAGGACAGGGCGACGCTGGCGGCGATTAGCAGGGGGACGGCGCGCTGCAGCAGGTCGCGGCTCATCCGCGGCGCCGGCCCGGACACCGAGACGGCCATCAGGGTGCCGTCGCTGGGGACGGGCACGGCAATGCAATGCACGCCGACCTCCTGCTCACCGTCGTCAACGGCGTAGCCCTGACGCCGCACCTGATGCAGAGCGGCAATCATCGCCTCCGGATCATCGATCGTGGCCGGAGTCACCACCGGCATGCCGGTGCGGGAAAGAATGGTGCGCACCTCAGCGTCGTCCAACTGTGCCAGCAAGGCCTTGCCGACGCCGGTGCAGTGCGGCAGCACCCGTCGGCCCACCTCGGTGAACATCCGCATTGAATGCGGTGATGGCACCTGGCCGACATAGGTGACCATGTTTCCGTCTAGCACGGCAAGATTGGCCGTCTCTCCCAATTTATCCACCAGGCCAGCCAGAATTGGCCGGCTCCAGGTGCCGAAGACGGCATCGGCGGCCTGTCCGAGCGGGATCAGCCGTGGGCCCAGGGTGTAGCGGCGGTTCGGCGACTGACGCAGATAACCGCAGTCCAGCAGGGTGCGCACCAGCCGGTGGATCGTCGGCATCGGCAGTCCGGAGGCGCTGGCGATATCGCTCAGGGCGGTTTCGCCGGCTTCGGCGCCGATGATCTCCAAGATCTCCAGTGCTTTCGCTACCGACTGGACGCCACCCGCTGGTCGGATCTGCATGGCCACGCGCCTACTCCTTCACATTCGGTCATCCGGCAGGATGATGCAGGGCCCACCGCTCAAAACCATCCCTAGAGCTTAGTCGGCACATTCAAGTTTGCTGACCTCGGACTTGATAATTCCGCGCTTCAGAATATAAAGTCCGTAATGCAAAACTACCATGTCGCCACATCGAGGAGAACTCATGGCCGCGCCGAGTCCTGGCTATTCCATTACCATTCGCGTCGAGGCACCTACGGATCCAGGGGCAACGGCCCGGCTGTCCGCCCTGGTGGCGGATGCTGGCGGTGCCGTCACTGCCCTTGATGTTGTTGAGTCCCACCTCGACAAGCTCGTCGTGGACGTCAGCTGCAATGCCAGCGACGTGCCACATTCGGAGACCATAGCGGCTGCCATTGCCGACCAGGGCGGTTTCACCGTACGGAAGGTCTCCGACCGGACCTTCCTGCTGCACCTGGGTGGCAAGATCGAGGTCAACCCCAAAGTTGCGCTGAAGAACCGCGATGACTTGTCGCGCGCCTACACCCCCGGGGTTGCGCGGGTATGCCTGGCCATTGCCGAGAACCCCGCCGATGCCCGCCGGCTAACCATCAAACGCAACACGGTAGCAGTCGTGACGGACGGTTCGGCCGTACTCGGTTTGGGCAACATCGGCCCGGCAGCGGCCCTGCCGGTGATGGAGGGCAAGGCGGCACTGTTCAAGCGGTTCGCCGACGTGGACGCGTGGCCGGTCTGCCTAGACACCCAGGACACCGACAAGATCGTGGAGATCGTCAAGGCCATTGCGCCGGTCTACGGCGGGGTGAACCTGGAGGATATTGCTGCCCCGCGATGTTTCGAGATCGAGGAGCGGCTGCGCGCAGAGCTGGACATCCCAGTCTTCCACGATGACCAGCACGGCACCGCCATTGTGGTGCTGGCTGCGCTGATCAATGCCCTGCGCGTGGTGGACAAGAAGATGGCCGACATCCGGATCGTAGTGTCTGGGGTTGGAGCCGCCGGCACCGCGATCATTCGGCTGCTGAAGGAACAGGGCGCGACCAACGTGATCGGCTGCAACTCCAAGGGCGCTGTATCACAGTTGCAGAACGGAGACGGTGCCATGCGTCGCTGGTTGGTGGAGAACACCAATCCCGAGCATCGCACCGGAAGTCTCAAAGACGTACTGGCCGGCGCCGACGTCTTCATTGGGGTGTCGGCACCCGACATCCTGACTGGCGACGACATCGCCACCATGGCTGAGAAGTCCGTTGTGTTCGCGCTGGCCAACCCGACCCCCGAGGTGCCACCGAGTGAGGCCCAAGAGCACGCAGCCGTGGTCGCCACCGGCCGGAGTGACTTCCCGAACCAAATCAACAACGTGCTCGCTTTCCCAGGCTTCTTCCGTGGTCTACTCGATGCTGGCACCAGCGAAATCGACGACAAGATGCTTTCCGCCGCCGCCAGGGCGATCGCAGATGAGGTCTCGGCAGCCCAGCTGAATGCTTCCTACATCATCCCCAGCGTGTTTGACAGCGCGGTCTCGCCGGCGGTGGCAGCCGCCGTACGGGCCGTGGCGGCGCCGGGATCAGGCAAGATTGACGAGCCGGTGACCGGCGCCGTTACCCAGTAAAATTGGCACCTGCAAGACTGGTGCGGTGGCCAATCGATGCAAGAGGAGAACTGATGTCTGATCTTGAAGTCACTGCCCCGTCGGTCGAAGGGTCCGAGCAGGTCCTCACTGCTGAGGCGCTTGCCTTCGTGGCCAAGTTGCAGCGTAAGTTCGGTGCTCGGCGCGATGAACTGTTGCAGAGACGCGAACAACGTCGCGACGAGGTGGCCAAGACGCACCGGCTGGATTTCCTGCCCGAGACCGCCGACGTCCGTAGCTCGGACTGGCAGGTGGCGGCGGCGCCGGAGGATTTGCAGGACCGTCGGGTCGAGATCACCGGTCCGACCGACGCCAAGATGGCTATTAATGCCCTCAACTCGGGTGCCCGCGTCTGGCTGGCCGACCTGGAGGATGCCAACACCCCGCACTGGGGAAACGTGATCTCCGGTCAGCTCAACCTCAGCGCTGCCATCCGCGGGACACTGCAGCTGGATGTGGAGGACGGCAAGTCTTATCGGCTGGCAACGGACCGACGGCTAGCCACCATCGTCGTCCGCCCCCGCGGCTGGCACCTGGATGAAAAGCACATCCTGATTGACGGCAACCGCTCGGTCGGTGCACTGGTCGACTTCGGGCTGTATTTTTTCCATAACGCCAAGGCGCTGCTCGAGTCTGGCTCGGGTCCCTACTTTTATCTGCCCAAGATGGAGAGCCATCTGGAGGCGCGGCTCTGGAACGACGTCTTCACCTTTGCCGAAGCGGAACTGGGCATCAAGCACGGCACCATCCGGGCCACCGTGCTGATCGAGACCATTCTGGCCGCGTTCGAGATGGACGAGATCCTCTATGAGTTGCGTGATCACGCCTCCGGGCTGAATGCCGGCCGCTGGGACTACCTGTTCAGTGTGATCAAGACGTTCCGGGATGCCGGTAAGGATTTCCTGCTGCCGGACCGATCTGATGTCGGCATGACGGCCCCGATGATGCGGGCCTACACGACCCTGCTGGTCTCCACCTGCCACCGCCGGGGCGCCTTCGCGATGGGCGGGATGGCGGCCTTTATCCCGAGCCGCCGCGACCCCGAGATCAACGAGACGGCGCTGGCCAAGGTGCGCGATGATAAGGAGCGGGAAGCAGGAGATGGGTTCGACGGATCTTGGGTTGCCCATCCCGATCTGGTCTCGGTCTGTGCCGAGGTGTTCGACTCCGTCCTCGGGGAGAAGCCGAACCAGCTGGACAAACAGGTTGAGGCGTCGGTTACGCCAGAGCAGCTGCTGGACACCGAGTCGGTTCCCGGTTCGATCACCGAGCAGGGTCTGCGCGACAATGTCGAGGTGGCACTGCTCTATCTCGAGTCGTGGCTGCGCGGCAACGGTGCCGTCGGCATCCACAACTTGATGGAAGATGCCGCGACGGCAGAGATTTCCCGTTCCCAGATCTGGCAGTGGCTGCACAACGGTGTTGAACTGGATACCGGTGTCAAGGTTACCTGCGACTTCGTCGACCAGGTGCTCGATGAGGAGGTCGACAAGATCCGGACTGCCGTCGGAGAAGACGCCTGGCGAGAGGGCAAGTTCGCCGAGGCGCGGCAGCTGTTCGGCACTGTGGCCACGGCGGATGATTTCGAGAACTTCCTCACCATTCCGGCGTACGAGACACTGCCATAATGTCGGAGCGTCCCACCAGTGTCGGTGAACAGCCCATTCACTCTCAGCCGGCGAAGCCGGCCCGAGACGGTCCAACCCAAGACCGCCCGGCCCAAGACGGCCAAACCCAAGACGGCCCAACCCAAGACGGATTGGACGAAGGCGGATCGGCTTCCGCTTTCGCAGCGAAGCTCAACGCTGACCTCGACCGGCAACTGTCTGCGGCCGATGCTCAGTTGGCCGCGCTCTATCCCGGTGATCCGACGTCTAGGCAGCCGATCCATACGGTTTACATCCCGGCGGACCGGTTCGACGCTGCTGCCCCAGCCAGCTGGGGCAGCCGGGCGCTGGCGCTGCTGGATCGGTACGCACCCGATGCCGGCACACTGGCCGAGTTCAGCCAGATGCCGCCTGGCCAGGTTGACGAGGTTTATCAGCGGGTGGTGACGAAACTTTCGACCGAGCCGATCGAGGACCTGCGGATTGACTTTGAGGATGGTTTCGGCAATCGGGGTGACCAGGCCGAGGACGAACAGCTGCAGCGGGTCCTGGCAGCTCTTGGCGACCTCGGCCGACGAGGAAGCCGGCCCCCGTTCTTCGGCATCCGGTTCAAGAGTTTCGAAGCTCCGACCCGGCATCGCGGCGTAGCCACACTGGCTGGTCTGGTGACGGGTTTGACCGACGACGGATCACTGCCGGCGGGGTTAGTAGTGACCTTACCGAAGGTCACCTCGGTCGACCAGGTGCAGTCGATGACCTATGCCTGTGCCGAACTGGAGCGTCGACTCGGTCTGAGGCATGGATCGCTGCTGTTTGAGATTCAGGTAGAGACCTCACAGGCGATCCTGGGCCCCGACGGGTTGGCCACGATTGCGCCGATGGTGCATGCGGCCGAGGGCAGGTGCTTCGGCCTGCACTATGGCACCTTCGACTACTCCGCCGGCCTTGGCATCGCAGCGGCCTACCAGAGTCTTGATCATCCGGTGGCTGATCATGCCAAGGCCGTGATGCAGGTTGCTGCTGCCCAGACCGGCGTCCGGCTGTCCGATGGGTCTACCAATGTGGTGGCCTTCGACGATGCTGAACAGGCACGCCACACCTGGTCACTGCATGCCCGGCTGGTGAACCGTTCGCTGCAACGCGGCTACTACCAAGGCTGGGACATGCATCCGGGGCACCTCCCTACTCGCTATCTGGCCACGTACGCCTTCTTCCGGTCCGCGATGCCCGATGCGGCAGCCCGGCTGAAGGCGTACGTGAACAGGGTGGAGGGCGGGGTGATGGACGAGCCGGCGACGGCCCGGATGCTAGCCACCGCACTGCTCCGCGGACTGCACTGCGGGGCAGTGGACGAGGCAGAGGTGGCCGACCGAAGCGGGCTAGACACCGCAGCGCTGATCGGTCTGACCGGCACCGGCCAGCTGGCTGGCTGACATTCCGATGACTACGGCGCCGATCCCCGTCCCGCACGCTGCGGAGCGGGGATCGTGCCCTTTTCCGGATCTGGGCATGACCAGTGTTCTTTGCAGACCCTCGTCTCTGGGTACAGACCTTCCAGAGGCTGCATAGTGCGACATGCGTCTGCAAACAAGCTGGAACGAGAGGTTTGACTTCATCGACCAGACTGAGTAACATTCCATACAACGAAAGAGTTATTCCACATTACGGAAGCAGCTATTCAGTAGGCGAGAGGAATATTCCTGATGACCCACCGGCTCCGCTACGAGATCAATCTCTCCATCTTGTTCACCGAGGTGCCGTTGTTGGAGCGGCCGGCAGCGGCCAAGGCTGCCGGCTTCGACGCAGTCGAGTTTTGGTGGCCGTTCAGCGAGTCGGTCCCGGGCGATGCCGAGGTGGATAAGTTTGTTGCTACCATTCGCGACGCCGGCGTCCAGTTGGCCGGGCTGAACTTCTTCGCCGGTGACATGCCGGCTGGCGACCGCGGCCTGGTGTCCTGGGCGGAACGGTCGGCTGAGTTCAACGACAACATTGACGTCACGATTGGGATCGGCGAGCAGCTCGGCTGTACGGCCTTCAACGCACTGTATGCCAACCGGATCGAGGGCGCGGACCCGAAAGCCAGCGATGCGCTCGCGGTGCAGAACCTGGCGGCAGCCGGCCGGGCCGCGCAGCGCATTGGCGGCACCGTGCTGATCGAACCGGTCAGCGGCTCGCCCGCTTACCCGCTGCTGACGGCCGCCGACGCCATCGGTGTCATGGACCGGGTCCAGGCAGAGACCGGGGTGAATAACCTTGGTTTTCTTTGCGACCTTTACCACCTGAGCGTCAATGGGGATGATCTCGATGCGGTGATCGACAAGTATGCCGATCGAGTGGCCCACGTACAGATCGCTGACGCACCCGGCCGCGGAGAACCCGGCACCGGAAATCTTGATCTGGACCGCTATCTGACCAAGTTGTCCGACGCCGGCTATGACGGGTGGGTCGGGCTGGAGTACAAGACCGCGTCCACCACCGAAGATGGCCTGGACAGCTGGCTGCCACGGGACCGCCGCTCGGCGAAACCAGCCTGACAGCTGACAACTGAAGCACCACCATAGTCACCATCTACGACGACATCATGACTTTGAGGAGTTGACGCAAATGACCAACATTGCCTTCATCGGTCTGGGAATCATGGGAGCCCCCATGTCCGTCCACCTGGCCAAGGCCGGCCACACGGTGACCGGCTATAATCGCACCCCGGACAAGGCCAAGCCGCTGGTGGAAGCCGGCGGCAAGTCCGCAGACTCGGTCGCCGAAGCGGTCAAGGATGCCGACGTGGTGGCCATCATGGTGCCCGACTCCCCCGATGTACGCGATGTGCTGACCAGCGAGCAGGGCGTGTTCGGCCATGCCAAGCCCGGCTCCCTGATCATCGACTTCTCCTCGATCCGTCCTGACGTCAGCGTGGAGCTGGCGGCCGAGGCCAAGGAGAAGGGTTTCCGCATGCTGGATGCACCGGTGTCCGGTGGCGAGGCCGGCGCGGTCAATGCGGTGCTTTCGATCATGGTCGGTGGCGATGCTGCGGACTTCGATGAGGCCAAGCCGTTGCTGGACACGGTCGGCAAGACGATCGTGCATGTCGGGCCGTCCGGTTCCGGTCAGACAGTTAAGGCAGCCAATCAGCTGATCGTGGCCGGCAACATCGAGCTGCTGGCCGAGGCCGTGATCTTCCTGGAGGCCTATGGCGTCGATACTAAGGCGGCCCTGCAGGTCCTCGGCGGCGGTCTGGCCGGCTCCAAGGTGCTGGATCAGAAGGGGGAGAACATGCTGAACCGCAGCTTCGACCCTGGCTTCCGGATTGCCCTGCACCACAAGGATCTCGGCATCGTGACTTCGGCTGCCAGAGAGGCCGGGGTGATCATCCCGCTGGGCGCCGTCGTTGCGCAGCTGATGGCATCGGCGAAGGAGTGCGGCGATGAGGGTCTCGATCACTCCGCGCTGCTGCGCGGCGTGGAGCGGTTGTCCGGCCGCAGCAGGTAGGAAGATTGCGGCATCGCTCCGCGAGGGCTGGAGGTTGCACATCGCTCGCCCCGAGGGCATGGTGGTCGCTTCGCTCCCGCGAACCCACGAGAACGAAAAGCGAAAACCACTAAAACGAAAAGCGAAAACTATTGAAATCGACGAAGGAGAAATCATGCCGAAGATGCGCGCCGTTGATGCGGCTGTTGCCATTCTGAAAGCCGAGGGTGCCACCCAGACGTTTGGTGTCCCCGGAGCTGCCATCAATCCCTTTTATTCGGCGATGAAGGCGGACGGCGGCATTAAGCACATCCTCGCCCGGCACGTCGAGGGCGCCTCCCACATGGCCGAGGGGTACACCCGGGCAGCACCGGGCAATATCGGTGTCTGTCTCGGTACTTCGGGTCCGGCCGGCACCGACATGATCACCGCGTTGTACTCAGCAACCGGCGACTCGATCCCGATTTTGTGTGTCACTGGCCAGGCGCCGACCGCTGTGCTGCACAAGGAGGACTTCCAGGCCGTCGACATCGAGGCGGTGGCCCGGCCACTGGCCAAGATGGCGATGACGGTGAAGGAAGCGGCTCAGGTGCCGGGTGCCTTTCAGCAGGCCTTTCATCTGATGCGTTCCGGACGTCCGGGACCGGTGCTGATCGACTTGCCGATGGATGTCCAGCTGGCCGAGATTGACTTCGACCCCGACACTTACCAACCGTTGCCGGTGTACAAGCCGGTGGCGACCGAGGCGCAGGCGGCCAAGGTGCTGGATATGCTCGCCGAGGCCGAGCGGCCGCTGATCGTGGCCGGGGGCGGAATCTTCTCCGCGGACGCGGCAGCTGAGCTGGTGCAGTTCGCCGAGTTGACCGGTGTGCCGGTGATCCCGACCCTGATGGGCTGGGGTGTGATTCCCGATGACCATGAGTTGATGGTCGGCATGGTGGGTCTGCAGACCTCCCAGCGGTACGGCAACGCGACCATGCTGGAGTCCGACTTCGTGATCGGGATCGGCAACAGGTGGGCCAACCGTCACACTGGCGGCCTGGATGTCTACCGGCAGGGCCGCACGTTCGTTCACATCGATATCGAGCCGACCCAGATCGGCCGCGTCTTTGCTCCCGACTATGGCGTGGTGGCCGACGCGAAGTCTGCGCTGACCCAGCTGCTCAAGGCGGCCGGTCAGCGCAAGGACTCGCTGCCTGATCGCACCGGCTGGGCAGAGTCCTGCCGTCAGCGCAAGGCGACCATGCACCGCAAGACCCACTTCGATAACGTGCCGATGAAGCCGCAGCGGGTCTATGAGGAGATGAACCAAGCCTTCGGTCCCGACGTCCGGTATGTGTCCACCATCGGGCTCTCCCAGATCGCCGGCGGCCAGTTCCTGCACGTCTACCGGCCACGGCACTGGATCAATGCCGGTCAGGCAGGTCCCCTCGGCTGGACGATCCCGGCTGCCCTGGGTGTCAAGGCCGCCGACCCGGAAGGAACGGTCGTCGCTCTCAGCGGGGACTACGATTTCCAGTTCATGATCGAGGAGCTGGCCGTTGGTGCCCAGTTCAATTTGCCCTACATCCACGTCGTGGTGAACAACTCCTACCTGGGCCTGATCCGTCAGTCCCAGCGTGCGTTCGACATGGACTACTGCGTCCAGCTGGCGTTCGACAACATCAACTCACCGGAGATGAACGGCTATGGTGTTGACCACCTGAAGGTGGCCGAGGGCCTTGGTTGTAAAGGGCTAAGGATCACCGAGCCGGAGCAGGTGACGGCCGGACTGAAGGAGGCGCAGCGACTGGCTGAGGAACACCGGGTGCCGGTAGTGGTGGAGATCATACTGGAGCGGGTGACGAATATCTCAATGGGGACGACGTTGGACAATGTCACCGAGTTCGAAGAGCTCGCCGAGCGCGGCATCGACGCACCGACCGCAGTCTCGATGCTGGACTGACCAGACCCGCCGGACGCCACAGCAGCTTGCGGACAGATCTACCGTTCGGACAGATCAACCTTCAGACACAAGATGGAGCCGGGGAGGAGCAGCATGAGGGTTCTGGCAGCAGTCGACAAGTTCAAGGGCTCGCTCACTGCGCCCGAAGTCGCTGCCAACCTCGCGGCCGGTCTACTGGCAGCCAGCACCGGCGTCCAGGTGACCGAGTTGCCGGTCGCCGATGGTGGCGAGGGAACCCTGGATGCCGCCTTCGGTGCAGGCTTCCGTCGGGTGGATGCCCAGGTGACCGGTCCTACCGGGGAGCCGGTCCAAAGTTCGTTCGCGTTGTTGGACACCACTGCGGTGGTGGAGATGGCGTCCGCGTCCGGATTGGCGATGCTACCGGAGGGCAAGCCGCAAGCGCTGACCGCAACCAGCCGGGGCACCGGCGAATTGATCAAGGCGGCCCTGGACGCCGGCGCCAGCACCATCGTGCTCGGCGTCGGCGGCAGTGCCTGCACCGACGGTGGGGCAGGTCTCCTTCAGGCTTTGGGCCTGTCGGTCACCAATGCCGACGGTCAGGAGCTTGGACCGGGCGGGGCAGCGCTGAACGACGCTCTCAGCGTCAACCTGAACCGGCTGGACCACCGGCTGGCAGCCACCACGATTGTGCTGGCCAGTGATGTCAACAACCCGTTGACCGGGCCACGGGGCGCCGCAGCCGTCTATGGCCCGCAGAAGGGTGCCACGGCCGAGGATGTCGGCGTGCTGGATGCCGGGCTGAGCCAATGGGTGGCGGTGCTGGCCGACCAACTGGGGCCGCAGATCCGCGTCCTCGCCGACTCCCCCGGAGCCGGCGCGGCCGGTGGGCTGGGCTTCGCGGCCGTGGCGGTGCTCGGCGGTGAGTTCCGGCCAGGCATTGAGGTGATCCTTGACCTGGTCGGGTTCGACGCGCTGCTGAAGTCAGCTGATCTGGTGATCACCGGCGAGGGATCACTAG
>RCNJ01000626.1_pt1 | contig 11224 bp, 11 predicted proteins | sample 2041171 | NCBI WGS metagenome assembly RCNJ01 (sample SAMN09708213, study PRJNA481090) | feces metagenome | biome: feces | host: Pygoscelis adeliae | place: Antarctica: Rookery Lake | collected 2010-03-01 | reverse complement strand
CTCCCCCGTCCTGGCCGCAACCAACCCGGCAGTGGTGTCCTACGATCCGGCCTACGGCTACGAGATCGGGCACATCATCTAGGATGGTCTCAAGCGCATGTACGGGGGCGAGCACGAAGACCCCAACGTCATGTACTACATCACCTTGTACAACGAGCCGATGCTGCAGCCGGCCGAGCCCGAGGGCCTGGACGTGGAGGGACTGCTCAAGGGCATCTACCTGCTCTCCCCGGCCACGGTCGATGGACCGCGTGCCCAGTTGCTGGCCTCCGGTGTCTCGGTACCGTGGGCCCTGGATGCCCAGCGGATCCTCGCCGAGGAGTGGGGTGTCTCCTCCGATGTCTGGTCGGTGACCAGCTGGAACGAGCTGCGCCGCGACGGGCTGGACGCCGAGGAGGAAGCGTTCATGAACCCGGGCACTGAACCGCGGGTGCCCTACGTGACGCAGAAGCTGGCTGGGGCCACCGGCCCCATCGTCGCAGTCACCGACTTCATGAAGGCCGTGCCGGACCAGATCCGGCAGTTCGTCCCCAACGAGTTCGCGACCCTGGGTGCCGACGGCTTCGGATTCTCCGACACCCGTGCCGCGGCCCGTCGCTTCTTCAAGATCGACGCCCACTCGATGGTCGTGCGAACCCTGGAAATGCTCGAACGCCGAGGCGAGGTCGACAAGGACAGCGCCGCCAAGGCCTTCAAGAAGTACCAGATCGACAACGTGAATGCCGGCACCTCCGGCACCGCCGGGGGCGATTCCTAACCCCTGGCCACTGGGGACGACGGCTAGGACATCGCCGTCGTCCCGAGTCCCTGGAAGTCCCCCGGCCACCTGCCCGAGCAGGTGACCGGGGGACTTCTTCTTTTGTAGTGTTCCTCCAAAATGGAGCCACGGCCCACCTGTGCGTAGGGTGGACGCATGACAGACGAGCGTCCGGGCACCGGATCCCCCCGCATCCGCCCCGTGCGCCAGCCCAAGGCCAGTCCGGAGACACTGAAACGGCTCAAGTCCCATCTAGGCATCCTCTCCACGGTCGCGCTGAAACATCTGGACCAGTCCCTTCCCTGGTACCGGGGCCTACGCCCGCAGGAACGTGCCGCCTTGGGCCTGGTCGCGCAGAAGGGGATCGCCTCCTTCGTCTCCTGGTACGAACGTCCCAGTTCCCCGCAATGGGTGCTCACCGATGTCTTCGGTACCGCTCCCACCGAGCTCACTCGTTCGATCTCCCTGCAGAAGGCATTGCAGCTGATCCGCACGATCGTGGAGGTCGTGGAGAACCAGGTCCCCGAGCTGGCCCCCGATTCCGAGCAGGTGCAGCTGCGCGAGGCAGTGCTGCGCTATTCCCGTGAAGTCGCCTTCGCCGCCGCCGACGTCTATGCCCGGGCCGCTGAATCCCGTGGCGCCTGGGACAGCCGGCTCGAAGCACTGGTCGTGGACGCCGTGCTGCGCGGCGAAAGCCCCGACGCCTTGCGCTCGCGCATCGCCGCGGTCGGCTGGACATCACAGTCGGGGATCCACGTCATCGTCGGCAGCTCCCCCGAGGACGCCGGTGCCACGTTCGTCGGTGACCTGCGCCGGGCCGGGCAGCGGGTGGCCAAGGACTGCCTCGTGGGGATCCAGGGCGACCGGCTGATCCTCATGCTCGGTGGGGTCCGCGAACTGGAAACCACGTTCTCCCGGCTGGCCGAATACTTCGGCCCCGGCCCCATCGTCTCCGGCCCTCAAGCCGCGAACCTGCGCGATGCGGCAGCCAGTGCCCATGCCGCCTTCGAGGGCATTGCCGCCGCCCGGGCCTGGCCGTTGGCCCCACGCCCGGTGGCCGCCGACGACCTGTGGCCCGAACGGGTCATGAACGGCGACGCCGCAGCCCGGACAGCGCTGATCAACGACATCCACAAACCCCTCGTCAAGGCGGGAAACGGCCTCGTGGAGACCCTGTCCAGCTACCTGGCCCTGGGCCATTCGCTGGAGGGGACGGCCCGTGAACTTTTCGTCCATGCCAACACCGTGAGGTACCGCCTCAAGCGGGTCTGCGACGTCACCGGATGGGACCCGTTGGTCCCCCGGGAGGCCTTCGTCCTGCAGACGGCACTCGTGGTGGGACGCCTGGACGCGACCGAATCGTTGTAGGATTCCTCTAAAGCCCCTCGCGCAGCTTCGTGCCCCAAAACACCCGTCATTTCCCCGATCTTTGGAAAGCTGGAACAGTGCTAGCTATCGTGTGCCCAGGACAGGGCTCCCAGACCCCCGGTTTCCTCGAGCCCTGGCTGGAGGTGCCCGGCGTCGCCGATCACCTCGCCCGGCTCTCCGAGCTAACGGGCCGCGACCTCGTGGCCCACGGAACCGTCTCCGACGAGGCAACCATCAAGGACACGGCAGTCGCCCAGCCACTCATCGTCGCCGCCGGCCTGATCGCCGCCCGCGCCCTGCTTGGGGACTCCGGCATGGGCCAACTGCAAGCCTCCACCGTCCTGGCCGGGCACTCCGTCGGTGAGATCACCGCTGCCGCCCTGGCCGGCGCCCTGCCCGAGGCCGACGCCATGGCATTCGTGCGCGAACGTGCCAATGCCATGGCCGAGGCCGCAGCCGCCACCCCCACCGGCATGGCCGCGGTCCTCGGCGGGGACCCTGACGAAGTCGCCGCAACGCTGGCCGCCTTTGGACTGACGGCAGCCAACGCCAACGGTGGCGGCCAAACCGTCGCAGCAGGTACTTGGGAGCAGATCGACGCCCTGGTCGCCGCACCCCCGGCCAAGGCCCGCGTCATGCCCCTGAAGGTCGCTGGCGCCTTCCACACCAAACATATGGCCCCCGCCGTGGGCGTGCTCCAGGATCTGGTCCCTTCGCTGCACCCCGCAGCCCCGTCAGTGACCCTGCTGAGTAACTACGACGGCGGCGCCGTCACCGACGGCGAAGCCAACCTGTCCAGCCTGGTCGCCCAGGTCTCCCGCCCGGTCCGCTGGGACCTGTGCATGGAGACCATGGCCGCCCAGGGTGTCACCGGCATCCTGGAACTGCCGCCGGCAGGAACCCTCGTCGGTCTGGCCCGCCGCGGCCTGAAGGGGCTGCCGACCATGGCACTGAAGTCCCCCGAGGATCTCGAGGCAGCCCAAGAATTCATCAACGAACATGGCCAGACGGCCGCCGCCGAGGACAGGAACTAACGTGAGCGCAGTACTTTCCCAGAACAGTCCGCGGGAGTACACCCGCATCATGGGTGTGGGCGCCGCGCGCGGCGACGTCGTCGTCACCAACGAAGACGTCTGCCAATGGATCGACTCCTCCGATGAGTGGATCCAGAAGCGTACGGGCATCATCACCCGCCGCCGGGCCGACGCCGATACCTCCTTGGTCGACCTGGCGGAGACCGCTTCCCGCCAAGCGCTGGAAAACGCCGGCATCGAAGGCTCCCAGCTCGGCGCCGTCATCATTTCCACCGTGACCTCCCCCTATGCCACCCCCTCGGCGGCCTCCGCACTGGCCCACCGGCTGGAAGCCACCCCCGCCCCGGCCTTCGACATCTCCGCAGCCTGCGCGGGCTACTGCTACGGCGTGGCCCAGGCAGATGCGCTGGTGAAGTCCGGTGCCGCCGAGTACGTCCTGGTCGTCGGAGCCGAGAAGCTCTCGGACATCATCGACAACCACGAGCGCACCATCTCCTTCCTGCTGGGCGACGGCGCGGGCGCCGTCATCGTCGGCCCCTCCGACACACCGGGCATCGGCCCGTCGGTCTGGGGCTCGGACGGCGGCAAATGGGATGCCATCGGCATGACCCACTCGATGCTGGATCTGCGCGATGTCGCCGTCCAAGCCGAAGAGGACCCCCAGGGTGACGCCATGGTCGCCAGCACCGAAGCCAAGCTGTGGCCCACGCTGCGCCAGGACGGCCAGACCGTCTTCCGCTGGGCCGTTTGGGGCATGGCCAAGGAAGCCAAGCGCGCCCTGGATGCTGCCGGGATCACCGCTGGGGACCTCTCCGTCTTCCTCCCCCATCAGGCGAACATGCGCATCATCGACGAGATGGTCAAGCAGCTCAAACTGCCCGACACCGTCGCTGTCGCCCGCGACATCGCCGATACCGGCAACACCTCCGCCGCCTCGATTCCGTTGGCCATGCACCGCATGCTCCAGGAACGCCCCGAGCTCTCGGGAACCCTGGCACTACAAATCGGGTTCGGCGCGGGCCTCGTCTTCGGCGCGCAGGTCATCGTCCTGCCCTAGGCTGTTGACCGGACATCACTAAAGTTCACCGTCCGCAGGACGGGAAAAATCGTCGGGAGAGTCCCGGCACCAAAGAAAGGGAGCCTCATGGCTAGCAACGAAGAAATCCTGGCCGGCCTCGCCGAGATCGTCAACGAAGAGACCGGCTTGGCCACCGACGCAGTCCAGATGGACAAGTCGTTCACGGACGACCTCGACATCGACTCCATCTCCATGATGACCATCGTCGTCAATGCCGAAGAGAAGTTCGATGTGAAGATCCCGGACGAGGAAGTCAAGAACCTCAAGACCGTCGGCGACGCCGTGAACTTCATCGCGAACGCCCAGGCCTGATCGATTCCGGTTCTTCCCGCGGGCCCCACTAGGGCAGCCCGGACCGGGAGGCAAGGTCTTCGGGGTGGTCCGCCGAGGTCGGCGGACCACCCCACCTAAACCTCAGGCGTGGAGCAACCTGCTCTACGCCACCAGCAATCCAGCACAGAGAGTATGTTGATGGCTCGCAAAGTAGTAATCACCGGCCTCGGCGCGACAACGCCGATCGGTGGGGACGTCCCCACCCTCTGGGCCAACGCCCTCAAGGGTGTTTCCGGCGCCCACACTTTGACCGCCGATTGGGTCGAGAAGTATTCCCTGCCGGTCCACTTCGCCGCGAAGGCCTCTACTCCGGCTGCGGATGTCCTCTCCCGTGTCGAGCTCAAGCGCATGGACCCCTCCACCCAGTTCGGCGTCGTCGCCACCCGGGAAGCCTGGAAGGACTCAGGCATCGAGGATGTCGACCACGACCGCTTCGCCGTCACCTTCGCCACCGGTATCGGTGGCGTATGGACCCTGCTTGATGCCTGGGACACACTAAAGGAGAAGGGTCCACGCCGTGTGCTGCCGATGACCGTTCCCATGCTGATGCCCAACGGGCCGGCAGCTGCCATTAGTCTCGACCTCGGGGCACGGGCCGGCGCCCACACCCCGGTGTCCGCTTGCGCCTCGGGAACCGAGGCCATGCATATGGGTCTTGAGCTGATCCGTTCGGGCAAGGCGGATGTCGTGATGTGTGGTGGTGCCGAAGCGGCCATCCACCCCATGCCGATGGCCTCCTTCTCCGCCATGCAGGCCTTGTCCAAGCGCAATGACGATCCCGAGCATGCTTCACGCCCCTACGACATCGACCGCGACGGCTTCGTCATGGGCGAGGGCGCTGGCGCCTTGGTCCTCGAAGCCGAGGAGCACGCCCTCGCTCGCGGTGCGCACATCTACGCGGAACTGGCCGGCACCTCGGTCACCGCGGATGCCTACCACATCACCGCTCCCGATCCGCAGGGTCTCGGTGCCACCCGGGCACTGAAGGCCGCCATGTTCGATGGCCTCATCCAGCCCGAGGATGTCGTGCACGTCAACGCGCATGCCACCTCCACCCCGGTGGGTGACAAGCCCGAGTACACGGCCTTGCGTGCTGCGTTGGGCAACCGGCTCGACGAGGTCTGCGTTTCGGCCACGAAGTCACAGATGGGACACCTGCTCGGTGCCTCAGGTGCCGTCGAATCCGTGTTGACCGTCCTTGCCGTGCAGGAACGCAAGGCGCCAGTGACCATCAACCTGGAGAACCAGGATCCCGAGATCCCGCTGGATGTCGTCACCGGAAGCGCGCGCGAACTGCCCGCCGGGCAGATCGTCGCACTGAACAACTCCTTTGGTTTCGGCGGTCACAACGCCGTGGTCGCGATCCGCAGCGTCTAGCAACTTCCCGACCACAGCCAAGGCCCGCACCAAACGGTGCGGGCCTTGGCTTTTAACTCATGAATTTAGCTAGAAGAGAAGTCCACTGAGAGACAGCTCGACTAAGCGGGCTCTCTTTTGATTTGTTCCTGCCGGGAACTGGTCGGCAGGAAGACTGGGAGAGAGCTGGCGCTCTGGAAGGCGTGGGTGATCAACCGACCTGGTGCAGCCAGCGGACGGGTGCGCCTTCGGTGGCGTGGCGGAAGGGATCTAGTTCTTCATCCCATGCCTCGCCGAGTGCCAGGGAGAGTTCCTGGTAGACCGCCGCCGGGTCTCCGGCGCCTTGTTCATAGGCGAAGCGGATCCGGTCCTCACCGACCATGATGTTGCCGGCGGAGTCGGTGGCGGCATGGAAGATGCCCAGTTCTGGGGTGTGTGACCAACGGCTTCCGTCGACGCCTCGGCTGGGTTCCTCGGTGACCTCGTAGCGCAGGTGGGCCCAGCCACGCAGGGCGGAGGCCAGTTGTGCGCCGGTACCTTGGGTGCCGGCCCAGTGGATTTCCGTCCGGTACATTCCGGGCGCGGCGGATTGCGGCGCCCAGCTGAGGTCCGTGCGCTCATCGACGACGGACCCGATGGCCCACTCGATATGCGGGCACAACGCTGTCGGGGCTGAGTGTACGAAAAGTACGCCCCGGGTCATGGGTACAGACATGCCATCCTCCAGTTCCTGTTGGTACGTCTTCCCCAACGACCACAGTCACTCTTGGAGGCCAGCACATGCTGCCTGATTTCATTGTGCCCGATTCCGCAGCGAATCTCCACCGTGACCTGCCATATCGGATGTTTTAGTAGCGGTTCGACATCTCAGGCGCGTGGGTGAGCCTGTTGGTAGCTGTTGCGCAAGCGGTCCACGGACACGTGGGTGTAGAGCTGGGTGGTGGCCAGGGAACTATGCCCGAGCAGTTCCTGCACTGTACGAAGATCGGCTCCCCCATCAAGTAGATGAGTGGCCGCGGTGTGGCGCAGGGCGTGCGGCCCCCGGGCTGCAGTGTCACCCAGCCCCTCCAGGGCCTGTTGGACCATGGAACGTACTTGGCGTGCCCCCATGCGCGCTCCCCGCTCCCCCAGGAACAATGCGGGACCGGATCCGTTGATGACCAGATGCGTCCGACCGCGGCTGATCCAATCGCTCAGTGCCTGGTGGGCGGGCTGTCCGAAGGGAACCATGCGTTCCTTATCGCCTTTACCCAGCACGCGCAGGGTTCGTCGATCATGATCGATGTCGTCGACATCCAGGCCGGTTAGTTCCCCCACGCGGATCCCCGTGGCATACAGCAGCTCGAGGATGGCCCGGTCACGGTCGGCGACCGCCTGCTGGCGGGGTGTTGCCGTTGTCGCCGGTGCCTCGCCGGATGCGGGCTGCGGTTCGTCGTCGAGTAGCCGATGCATCTGGGAGTCCTGGAGGACGTGCGGGAGTCGTTTGGCGTTCTTAGGCGATCTCAGCCGCAGCGAGGGGTCAGCGGAGATGATTTCCTCGCGCAGGGCCCATGCCATGAAAGTCCGCACCGATGCTGCGTGTCGGGCCAGGGTTGCCGGGGCCTTTCCGCGGGCCTGCTGCTCGCCCAACCAGAGACGCAGAACGGCCAGGTCGATCTCTTCCAAGGTCCTGATGCCGTGCTTTGTGTCAGCAAAGTCGAGCAGTGAGGAGACGTCACCGAGATAGGCCCTGCACGTGTGTTCGCTACGGGAACGCTCCAGCGCCAGATACCGCCGGAAGCCATCCAGGGCAACGTCGAATTCCTGAGGACGACGGCACGGCCCTCCTGACCCGGCAGCTTGTTTCCTCGCTGCTGGGCCCTCGGCGGGCGGCGTCGTGGTCATGGTCCCAGCTTCACCCGTTCCGCGTCCCAGGCGAAACTGCCACGCCGGGCAAGAGCCCTCGCCGCTTCAGCCGTCGCGCTTGCGCCGCCAACCGTCATCGCTGGATTCGGCTAGCCCACGGGCCTGCAGCCGGCTGAGCCCACCGAGGACGGCTCCTATGCCCAGACCGGAGACCGTGGCCAACTTATCCGGAGCTGCTGGCTGACGAATCGGTAAGGCGTCCATCAACAGCAGGTCCTGGATGTCGAGCCCGTCATGAGGACGCGCTTGCGTCGTCGCTTCCCCTGCTCCTCCCTCGGAGCCGCTCGGCGAATCGGCGCCCGGCGACGCACCGAGTAGTTCGAAGGCTTCGGCGGCATCGGTGATGGGGATGGCCGAGCCTTCCCGCAGGAGTCGATGGCAGCCTGCTGAGTTGGCGGAGAACACCGATCCGGGCACCGCTCCGACGTCGCGGCCCAGTTCGCTGGCGCGCCGGGCCGTGGTCAGGGCCCCCGAGCGCCATCGTGCTTCGACAACCAGCGTCGCCCCGCACAGCGCGGCGAGCAATCTGTTGCGTTGTAGGAACCGCCAACGGGTTGGTGCCGTACCCGGAGGAACCTCGGCGAAGAGTAGCCCGTTGGCTTCGACCCGGCGCAGTAGTTCGTCGTTTCCGGCCGGGTAGAAGCGGTCTAGTCCGCCGGCCATGACGGCCATCGTTGCCGGGGACTCGTTATCGTGCTGGGCGTGGAGTGCCGCTTCGTGGGCGCGGGCGTCGATACCGTAGGCGCCACCGGAGACGACGGTGATTCCCCGGACGCAGAGTTCGGAAACGATTTGGCTGCCCACCTGCCGGCCGTAGTCGGTGGCGTCCCGGCTTCCCACCACGGCCATGAGCGACTCCTTGGGTGGCAGCTTCTGGGGAGGAACCGTGCCCCGCCACCACAGACACAGTGGTGCTCCCAACCCCAGGTCATCGAGATGTTCCGGCCAGGCAGGGTCCTCGGGGACGAGCAGGCCTCCGCCGAAGCGTCGGATCGTTGCCAGGTCCCGTGTCGGCCCCAAGGCGTCCACGCGTGGCCTCCATCGTTCCAGTCCCGAGTCGAGCCGGTGGGCTCCGCGGGTTCCGGCTTCTCCGCCGAGGAGTTCGGCCACTGCCTGTTGTTCGGCAGCCGGCGCTCTTCCGGTGGTCGTGGTGATCAGCCGATAGGCCTCGACTGGACCGGTGACAGCCACCAGGGCGGTCCCGGTGAGGTCGTTGGGTTCCATCAGGCGGGCCAATCCGGCGCGGGCTACGAGTATTTCTGCTTCGACGCTCATGGTCTTCCTCCTCGTGCGTGGTGGCGTAGTTGCAGGGCCACTTCGATGTCGCCTTGCCGCGGGCATTCCTGCTCTCCCAGGTCGCTGATGGTCCAGGCCAATCGAAGAACCCGGTGGTATCCCCTGGCCGTGAGCAGTCCTCGCTCGACTTGTCGGTCGGCCGTGGCGGTGACGTGACCGGGCAGAGCCAGTTCGTGGCGCAGGATTGTGCCCGGAAGATCGGCGTTGCGGCGCAGCCCCAGGGCCCGGAGTCGGCTGCGTTGAGCCTGGCGTGCCGCGGCCACCCGGCCGGCGACGGTTGCGGAGGTTTCCTCACCACGTCCCGTCCCCAAATGCACGGAGTTCACCCGTGGAACCTCGATCTGCAGATCGATCCGATCCAGCAGGGGTCCGGAAAGCCGGTCGAAGTAGCGGCGGCGCTGCATGGGTGTACAGCGGCAGTCCAGGGCCTTGCCCGTGTTCTGCCCGCAGGGGCAGGGGTTAGCAGCCAGCACGAGTTGGAACCGGGCCGGGTAGGTGGCGATCCCGGCTGCCCGGTGCAACGTGATCTCCCCCGATTCCAGCGGCTGCCGGAGACCGTCCAGCGACTTGGAACTGAATTCCGGCGCCTCATCCAGGAACAGGACCCCGCGGTGGGCGCGTGAGGCGGCCCCTGGCCGCGGAAGTCCTGCCCCTCCACCAATCAGGGCAACCATGCTCGCACTGTGGTGCGGACTCTCATAGGGTGGCCTCAGCAGCAGCCGATCCAATCCTGCCGTACCGCGGTGCAGCGAATGAATGGCAGTGGCCTCCATGGCTTCGACTGGATCCAGGTCGGGCAGCAGCCCGGGCAGCCGTTCGGCAAGCATCGTCTTCCCCGCCCCGGGAGGGCCCACCAGCAATAGGTGGTGTCCGCCAGCCGCGGCGACCTCCAGGGCGAAACGTGCCAACGGCTGGCCGATCACATCGCAGAGATCGGCTCGTTCCGCAGACGCGTTGGTCGTGTCGGCGGCGGCCGTGGTGGTTGCGGCAGTGGCCGGTTTCCGCACCTCCGCCGGGGACCTGGCTGGGACCACGGTGTCGAGGCAGCCATAGTCGGAGAGGACTTCGCCCAGGTGTCGGTAGGCGCCCACCTGGGCACCGGGAACCAGTCGCGCCTCGGCGGCATTGGCCTCCGCCACGACCACTCGTGGCCGCCCGGCCCGCACTGCCGCCATCACCGACGGGAGGACTCCGGCAACGGGTCGCAGGGTTCCATCCAGACCGAGTTCGGCCAGGTGGACGACATCGGGTGGATTCTCGATCTCCCCGGCGGCCGCGAGTGCCGCAACAACGATCGCCAAATCGAATGAGGATCCCCGTTTGGGCAGCGAAGCCGGCACGAGATTCACCGTGATGCGCCGCGGACACAGTGGGACACCCGAATTTCGTGCCGCCGAGCGGATGCGGTCGCGGGCTTCGATCAAGGAGGCGTCCGGCAGTCCAAGCAGGACGAAGGCGGGCAACCCTCCCCCGATATCGGCCTCGACGTCGATGATGTGCCCGTTGAGGCCGACCAGGGACACCCCGGCGGCCCTGCCCAGGCTCATGGGGTGACTTCCTTGAAGTAGGCGATCCGGTGTTGTTGACCCGGCGCGGCGACGATGGCGATGACGTCCACGCGGCGACGCCGTCGGGGTTGGCCCGCCGCACGACACCAGGCACCGGCCAGTCGGTGCAGCCGTCGTAGCTTCACCGCATCCACCGCTTCGGCCGGATGCCCGAATCCCAGCCCCGAACGGGTTTTGACCTCCACGGCCACCATCGTCCCAGCGTCATCCGCAACGATGTCGATCTCCCCGATCGGGCACCGCCAATTGCGGGCCAACACGTGGATCCCGCGGCCGGTCAGGTATTGCGCGGCCAGCAGTTCCCCGCGTTGGCCCAGTTCCTGGTTATGTCCCATCTGCCACCTCCGCCTCTACTCTCGGCGGCGGATGCGTTGGCCTAGCCTGACGGATCAGCAGCTGTGGACGAGCGAAGCGCGGCGGTACCTGTGGAGGGGCAACAGGGGCTGACGACACAGGCTGCTCGGGTTACTACTAGGCTAGGTCCGGGTTGTAAAAAGACAGGTCATTTCGCGTGGTGTTACCCCCTCCG
>RCNJ01000625.1_pt1 | contig 11226 bp, 9 predicted proteins | sample 2041171 | NCBI WGS metagenome assembly RCNJ01 (sample SAMN09708213, study PRJNA481090) | feces metagenome | biome: feces | host: Pygoscelis adeliae | place: Antarctica: Rookery Lake | collected 2010-03-01 | reverse complement strand
ATGGCAGGTGTATCGAGCCAGTCCCTGGCAGCGGCCCAGTCCGACCTTGAGGCAAAACTGCCCACGGTCGGGCTGCCGCTCGCCGAGGATCTCTTCGGTGTGTTGAGCATCCTGGATTCCAATGCCGGCTTGCGCCGTGCGTTGACCGATCCAGCGCGCAGCACCGAGGAAAAGACCGCACTGACGTCCCGGCTACTGCGGGGCAAGGTCTCCGCGGAGGCCGAATCCATCGTGGTCGGCCTCGCCGGTTCCCGGTGGGGCTCGGCACGTGACATCGGAGATGCACTCGAAACGCTGGCCGCCACGGCGGCCATCAGCGTGGCTGAGGGCCAAGCAGAGGGACCAGCCGGTCTCGAAGCCCTGGAAGACGATCTTTTCGGCTTCATCAGGGTTGTGGGGTCCAGTCATGATCTGCAGCGTGCGCTCGATGACCCGCAGGCCTCGGACGACGCCAAGCGCAAACTTGCGCTGAAGGTGTCCCCGCAGGCCGGCGAGGTCGCACGAGTCCTGATCGCCCAGGCAGTCCAGGCCCCCCGGGGTCTGAAGCCGGCGACACTCGTGGAGAAGTTCGTGGAGTTGGTGGCCAAGCGCCAGCAGCGGTGGATTGCGCATGTCAGCGCCACCCGTCCGTTGACTGACGAACAGTTCAACCGACTGCAGGCAGGGCTCAACAAGCTCTACGGACGCGATCTGAAGATCAACGCCGCAGTGGATCCATCACTAGTTGGAGGCATCCGGGTAGTCGTCGGTGACGAGGTTGTTGACGCAACCGCAGCCACGCGGCTCGCGGAACTCCGTCGTCGGTTGGCCAGCTAGCCCTCCCCCTGCGGGAGGGCGGCTGGCCGCCGACACCACAGACTGAAACAAACCCCGGTTTCCACCGGCAACACAGGTCGGAAACCACAATCTAGGAGAGCAGGGACTGCAGATGGCCGAATTGACCATCAACGCCGATGACGTCCGCAACGCCTTGACAGACTTCGCCGCGTCCTATGACCCGGGCAACGCGGAGCGCGTCGAGGTCGGTCGCGTGACCACGGCTAGTGACGGCATCGCAAAGGTGGAGGGTCTTCCCTCCGTAATGGCCAACGAGCTTCTTCGTTTCGAAGACGGCACGCTGGGCTTGGCACAGAACCTCGACACCCGTGATATCGGCGTCGTCGTCCTGGGTGACTTCGCAGGCATTGAAGAAGGCCAGGAAGTCCACCGCACCGGTGAGATTCTCTCCGTGCCCGTGGGCGATAACTTCCTGGGTCGCGTCGTCGACCCGTTGGGCGAACCCATCGACGACATGGGCGACATCGTCCCCGAAGGCCGCCGCCCGCTGGAGCTCCAGGCTCCCGGCGTGACGCAGCGCCAGTCGGTCAGTGAGCCGATGCAGACGGGCATGAAGGCCATCGACGCCATGATTCCCGTCGGCCGTGGCCAGCGTCAGCTGATCATCGGTGACCGCCAGACGGGCAAGACCGCCCTGGCCGTCGACACGATCATCAACCAGAAGGACAACTGGGCCTCCGGGGATGTCACCAAGCAGGTGCGCTGCATCTACGTGGCCATCGGCCAGAAGGCCTCCACGATCGCCGCTGTCCGCCAGTCGCTCGAAGAGCATGGCGCCATGGAGTACACCACCATCGTGGCCTCCCCGGCATCGGACCCCGCAGGCTTCAAGTACCTGGCACCGTACGCCGGATCGGCCATCGGCCAGCACTGGATGTACGGCGGAAAGCACGTTCTGGTCGTCTTCGATGACCTGTCCAAGCAGGCCGAAGCCTACCGCGCCGTTTCCCTGCTGCTGCGGCGTCCGCCGGGACGCGAGGCCTACCCGGGCGACGTGTTCTACCTGCACTCCCGCCTGCTGGAGCGTTGTGCCAAGCTCTCCGACGAGCTCGGTGCCGGTTCGATGACCGGTCTGCCGATCATCGAAACCAAGGCCAACGACGTGTCGGCCTACATTCCGACCAATGTCATCTCCATCACCGACGGACAGATCTTCCTGCAGTCGGACCTCTTCAACGCCAACCAGCGTCCGGCAGTCGACGTGGGCATCTCGGTGTCCCGCGTGGGTGGCTCGGCGCAGACCAAGGCGATGAAGAAGGTTTCGGGCACGCTGAAGCTGGAATTGGCACAGTACCGGGACATGCAGGCCTTCGCCATGTTCGCCTCGGACCTGGACGCCGCGACCAAGCAGCAGCTGACCCGTGGCGCCCGCCTGATGGAACTGCTCAAGCAGGGCCAGTACGCCCCGTACCCGGTCGCCGAGCAGGTTGCTTCCGTCTGGGCCGGCACGAACGGCCACCTGGACGCAGTCCCGGTCGAGGACGTCCGCCGCTTCGAAAAGGAATTCCTCGAATACCTGCGCAACCGTACCGACGTGTTGACGACCATCACGCAGACAGGCAAGTTGGAGGAATCCACGTTCGAGGCGCTGAAGACCGGCGTCGAGGACTTCAAGAAGGGCTTCTTCGGCGAGGGTGAACAGTTGGCTGGCCCCGGGCACGAGGAGCACAGCGCCCTTGGCGAAGAGAACGTCGACCAGGAAAAGATCGTTAAGCAGAAACGCTGACGTTCTCCGTGAGGTGGTGCCGCAACCCGCGGGTTGCGGCACCACCTCCACGGACTAGGAAAGGATAAACATGGGAGCCCAGATTCGGGTCTACCGCCAGAAGATCGCCTCGACCTCGTCGATGGGCAAGATCTTCAAGGCGATGGAACTGATCGCCACTTCCCGCATCGGCAAGGCACGCAGCCGCGTTTCGGCTTCAATGCCCTACGCCCGTGCGATCACCCGTGCCGTGTCTGCCGTTGCGTCCCAGTCCGAGGTCGAACACCCGCTGACCACCGAGCCGGATCAGGTCCGCCGCTCGGCCGTGTTGGTGCTGACGTCCGATCGCGGCTTGGCCGGTGCCTATTCGGTCAGTGCGATCAAGCAGGCAGAATCGCTCATGGAGCTGCTGCGTGACGAAGGCAAGGAAATCAGCAGCTACTTGGTCGGCCGCAAGGCCCAGGCCTACTTCGACTTCCGCAACCGCGATTACAAGCGGGTCTGGACCGGGGACACCGACGCCCCGAAGTTCGAAACGGCCCGGGAAATCGGCGAGGCGCTGTTGGAGGCCTTCAACACGCCCTACGAGGAAGGCGGTGTGGAGGAGATCCACATTGTCTTCACGCAGTTCAAGTCCATGGTCCTCCAGGAGCCGACGGTCATCCGTCTGCTGCCCCTGGAAGTCGTGGAGGAGGAAGTGCGTGAGGAAAGCGAACTGCTGCCGCTGTACGAGTACGAACCGGAACCGGAACAGGTCCTGGACGCACTCCTGCCGCGCTACATCGAATCCCGGATCTTTGCAGCCATGCTGCAGGCGGCCGCATCTGAACTGGCAGCCCGCCAGCGCGCGATGAAGGCAGCCGGGGACAACGCCAACGAGTTGATCAAGAAGTACACGCGACTTCGGAACAACGCCCGTCAGGCCGAGATCACCCAGGAACTGTCGGAAATCGTGGCAGGCGCCGACGCGCTCAGCGCGTAGCAGCCGGCCGATCACCATTTACCCCCACGCTCTAGAGATACAAGCGAAGTGAGAGAGATGACTGCCCAACTAAACGAGCAGGGAACCGCCGCCGCAGCCCCGGGTGCAACCGGGCGCATTGCGCGCGTCACTGGCCCGGTCGTCGACGTCGAATTCCCGGCCGATGCCCTTCCCTCCCTGTACAACGCCCTGACCGCAGATATCACGCTTAACGGCGAGACCCATACGGTCACCTTCGAAACCAGCCAGTACCTCGGCGACGACTTGGTCCGCGCGATTTCGCTGCAGGCCACCGACGGACTCGTCCGCGGCACCGTCGTCCAGGACACCGGTTCCTCGATCTCCGTGCCCGTCGGCGACGTCGTCAAGGGTCACATCTTCAACGTGCTCGGCGAACCGCTCGACGTCCCCGCTTCCGAGCTGGAGATCACCGAGCGCTGGCCCATCCACCGCAACCCCCCGCCGTTCGCTAGCCTTGAGGCCTCCACGGAGATCCTCGAGACCGGCATCAAGTCCATTGACTTGCTCACCCCCTACATCCAGGGCGGCAAGATCGGTCTGTTCGGTGGTGCCGGTGTCGGCAAGACCGTGCTGATCCAGGAAATGATCACCCGTGTCGCCCGCAACTTCGGCGGTACCTCGGTCTTCGCTGGTGTCGGCGAGCGGACCCGTGAGGGCAACGACCTCTGGGTCGAAATGGAAGAGTCGGGCGTCCTGAAGGACACCGCCTTGGTCTTCGGCCAGATGGATGAGCCGCCGGGAACGCGTCTGCGCGTCGCCCTGTCGGCCCTGACCATGGCCGAGTACTTCCGCGATGTGCAGAACCAGGACGTGCTGCTGTTCATCGACAACATCTACCGTTTCACCCAGGCCGGTTCCGAGGTGTCGACCCTGCTGGGCCGCATGCCCTCGGCCGTGGGCTACCAGCCCAACCTGGCAGACGAGATGGGTACCCTCCAGGAGCGCATCACCTCCACGAAGGGCCACTCCATCACCTCGATGCAGGCCATCTACGTCCCCGCGGATGACTACACCGACCCGGCTCCGGCGACGACGTTCGCACACTTGGATGCGACCACGGAACTTTCCCGTGAAATCGCCTCCCGTGGTCTGTACCCGGCCATCGATCCGCTGTCGTCGACGTCGCGCATCTTGGACCCGCAGTACGTGGGCCAGGCGCACTACGACACAGCTGTTCGGGTGAAAACGATCCTGCAGAAGAACAAGGAACTCCAGGACATCATCGCGATCCTGGGTGTCGACGAACTCTCCGAAGAGGACAAGATCGTCGTCTCCCGGGCCCGTCGCATCCAGCAGTTCCTGTCGCAGAACACCTACACCGCCAAGCAGTTCACCGGCGTTGACGGCTCGACCGTGGCCATCAAGGACACCATCGAGGGCTTCAAGGCCATCTGTGACGGCGACCTGGACCACATTGCCGAACAGGCGTTCTTCAACATCGGCGGTCTGGACGACGTCGAGCGCCAGTGGGCCGAGATCCAGGGCAAGAGCAAGTAGCCATGGCCGAACTCGAAGTCGAAATCGTTGCCGCGGACCACTTCGTGTGGTCCGGGGCAGCGGATCTGGTCAAGGCACGCACCAGCGATGGCGAGATCGGCGTCATGCCCGGGCACAGCCCGGTCCTGGCGATTCTCGCAGCCGGCGAGCTGGCCATCGTGCCCTCGAATGGTGAGCGGTTCACGGTCCAGGCCGACGGCGGTTTCTTCTCGGTCGACAAGGACCGGGTCGTTATCGTGGCTGACAATGCGCAGCTCGACGATACCGCCACGGTAGGAAACCGATAGTCCGCCCTTGAAAGACATCGGCATTCCCGTCATCATCCTGGCCGTGGCCCTGCTTTTGCTGTTGATGATGTTGGGTGCCATGGGGGTGCGTCGCCATCAGCTGCGGCGCGCCCTGGGTACCTTCGACGCCTCCATCTCCACCGCCTCCGGGAAGTGGATGATGGGGGTTTGTCGTTATACGGGGACCGACCTGGAATTCCTCCGGCTGTTCTCCGTGACTCCGGTGCCCCTGCACCGGTATGCCCGGACGTCGCTGGAACTGATCGGTTGGCGGGAGTCCGAAGGCGAGGAGCGCATCCGCATCCAACCGGGGGCCGTCGTCGTGGATCTGAACGCTGCAGGCGTGCCGATCCTGCTGGCGATGGATTACGGCTCCTATACGGGCCTGCGGAGTTGGATCGAAGCAGGCCCGGTGGCCGGCGTCGGAACCTGGCGCTGAGCCCGACCACCACGCTGGATGCAAGAAGGGCGCGCAACCCCTGGAGCAGGGGTTGCGCGCCATTCTTATGGTGGCTGGCCGACCGGCGGTGCGGCCGGACCGCCCTCTAGATTCCTACGACTCCCGTGGCCTGGGGGCCCTTGGCTCCCTGACCGACCTCGAACTCGACCCGCTGGTTTTCCTCCAGCGTGCGGAAGCCGTTGCTCTGGATTTCCGAGTAGTGGACGAACACATCGCCGTCAGCCTCGTCCGGCGTGATGAAGCCGAAGCCCTTTTCAGCGTTGAACCACTTCACGGTGCCCTGCGCCATGTATATCTCCTCATTGATGTGAAACTGACCGCACACGGCGTCTTGCCGCGTCCGGACGGTACCGAAGTGGGAAGATGCCGACGTGGCCGGCGGTGCTTCACACCCGCAACCTGCTTTGCGGGCATGTACATGACCAACACAAAGACTGAGTTGATCATCACACATCAATGTGATGTATTCAACGGCAAAAGGCCATGTGGCGACGGATTACCCGCGATTCGGGGCCAGCTCGATCCCGTCCCGGTAGACCCGCAGGAGCCTGAAATGACGGTCGACGATGACGGCGTCGGCGCTGAAGCCGATCCCCAGGGCACCGACTTCATCGGTCAGGCCCACCAGCTCGGCGGGCACCGAGGTCGCCGAGAGCACCGCCTGCTCCAGGGGTACTCCGCCCTCGACGGCGCTGCGGACCACGTCCAACATGGTGGCGGTGCCTCCGGCCAGTGAGTCTCCCTCGGCCAGACGGGCTGCCCCTTCCGAGACCACGACGTCCTGGGGGCCCAGGGTGTATTGCCCGTCAGGCAGCCCGGTGGCGGCCATGGAGTCGGTGACCAGCACGATGGCTTCGGGGCCGAGCAGCACGAACATCGCCCGGACGATTGCAGGGTCCAGGTGCACGCCGTCGGCGATCAGCTCCACGACGGCTTTGTCGGCGGCCGCAGCCTCGAGGCAGGCGGCCACCGGACCGGGGGAGCGGTGGTGCATCGGCGGCATGCCGTTGAAGAGGTGGGTCACGGTGGGGCGTTCGGTATAGCCGTCGAAGCCGGCCGAGGAGAGTTCCTCGACGGCCACGTCGAGGGAAGCGGTCACCGTGGCCGCATCGGCGTTGGTATGCCCCAGCGAGGGCAGAACCCCGTGGGAAACCAACTGCTCCACCAGGGCATCGGAGCCGGCCAATTCGGGGGCATAGGTCATGGTGCGGAGTTGGCCGCGGGCGGCGGTGACCAGTTCGTCGACGAAAGCAGGGTCGGGGGCCGAGAGCAGGGTCGGGTCCTGGGCTCCGCAGCGCACCGTGGACAGGAACGGGCCCTCGGCGTGCACCCCGGCGATGAGCTCGCGTTCGGCGAAGTCGGCGAGCACGGCGGCGGCGGCGAGCATGTCGGCGCGGGTGGCAGTGACCAGTGAGGCGAGCAACGTCGTCGTACCAGCGGCATGCAGGAAGTTGATGGAGCGCGCGGCGGCTTCGGGGTCCCCGCTGGGGAAGTCCCCTCCTGCGGCTCCGTGGCAATGGACATCGACCAGGCCGGGCAGGATCGTCGCCCCGGCCGGCAACTGCACGTCGGGATGGGAAGCGGAGTCCGGCCATTGGGAGAATTCCTCGGGGGTGCCGACGAACACGATGCGGTCGCCTTCGAAGGCGATCACGGCGTCGTCCAGGATGGCGCCTCCGGTGACGGCACGGCCGCGCAGTGACAGCCGGGTGGGTTCTTCGGTGGAAGTCATGCCCCCAGCATAGTTTCTGCCCGGCGGCCGACCTAGATGGAGCCCCTGGGTGAAGCCGGGCGCCGGTGGAGCCTGCGGGTCAGAACAGGCGGGAGGCGCTGTCGTCGACCCCGCGCATGGCGTCGTAGTCCAGGGTCAGGCACTCGATGCCGCGATCCGTGGCCAACGTGCGTGCCTGTGGCTTGATCTGCTGGGCTGCGAAGACCCCGCGCACCGGTGCCAGCAGCGGATCGCGGTTCATCAGTTCCAGATAGCGCGTGAGTTGTTCGACGCCATCGATGTCGCCGCGGCGTTTGAGCTCGATCGCCACGGTGGAACCCTCGGCATCACGGGCCAGGATGTCCACCGGACCGATCGCCGTCATGTATTCGCGGCGCACGAGCCTGAAGCCCTCACCCAATGTATGGATCTGTTCGGCCAGCAGACGCTGCAGGTCGGCTTCGACGCCGTCCTTGATCAGCCCCGGATCGGTACCGAGTTCATGGCTGGAATCGTGCAGGACCTCGTGGATCCTGATGACCAGATGGTCATCGACCTTGGAGTGCTGGACGCGCCAGGTCTCCACGACGCCCTCGGCGGCGGCATCCTCGTCGGCCGGAGCGATATGCATGGTCGCCGGCGGGCTCATCCAGTTCAACGGCTTATAGGAGCCGCCGTCCGAATGGATGAGGACGGAGCCGTCGGCCTTGACCATGAGCAGGCGGGTCGCCAAAGGCAGATGGGCACGCAGACGGCCCAGGTAATCGACTGAGCAACGAGCTATCACTAAACGCACATCCAGCACTCTACCGTCCGATCCGGTGCCAGGCATTCCCGCAGGGCCGACGGAAGGGGATACGATCGCGAACATGCCCCGTTCCAACCGTCCGCGTCGCCCGCAACGCCAGGCCCACCCCAATAAACGGGCACAGGCCGAGAAGCGCCGGGGCGAGGACGACGAGGGGTTCAGGGGCCCGGGCCTGTCGATTCCGTCATTGCAGAGCGCACCGGATGGCCAATGGCATGTGCGGAGGATTTCGGCGGCCCGTGCCGGGAAGGACTACAGCTGCCCGGGGTGTCATCGCACGATCGATCCGGGTATCGAGCATGTCGTCGCCTGGCGGGCGGACCATTGGAGCGGCGAGGAGGCTTCCGCGGCCTCGCGGCGCCACTGGCACCTCAAATGCTGGAACGGCCGCAGCTTCCGCTACTGAAGCGGCCCCGGTGCCGGAGCCGATCCGGCAGGACGTGCGGCTGTCTAGCGTCGTTCCTGCCGGGCCATGAAGACCTCCCGGATCAGCAGCATCGTGGAGGCCGCCAGGGGGATGGCCATCAGGGCGCCGACGATGCCCATCAGCGTCCCGCCGGCGATCACGGCGATCACGGCCACGGCACCGGGAACCGCGACGGTACGTTGCATCACCCGCGGTGAGATGAAGTAGGCCTCGAACTGCAGGTAGCCGAAGTAGAAGATGGCATAGACCACTGCGGTCTCCCAGCCGACCGTCAGGGCAATCAGCGACACCAGGATCCCCGCAATGACCGCCCCGACCAGCGGGATGAACGCCAGGACGACGACGACCATGGCCAGCAGCAGGGAGTAGGGAACGCCGACGATCGTCATGATGATGAAGGCGTAGAGCGCGTTGAGCAGGGCAACGATGGCCTGGCCCATCACGTAGTTGCCGACGCTGTTGGTGATCTGTTCGGAGAGTATTTCCACGCGCTCGCGCTTGGACCGCGGGGCCAACCGGTAGGACCAGGACTTCAACCCGGGCAGCGCCGCCAGGATGTAGATGGCCAGCACCAGCACGATCAGCGTGCCGAACAGCCCCTGGGCGACGACGCTGCCCACCCCGATCACCCCGCCGAAGACCCCGCCGAGCGCATCGGTGTTCTGGAAGAACTTATCGACCTCCTCGGTGATCCGTTCGCGGACCTGGAACTGTTCATCGATGGTGGTGAAGAAATCGGAGTTCAGGAAGCTGTCGACGATGTCCGGGGCCTTCTCCACGAACGTGGTGGTCTGCTTGACGATCGTGGGAATGAGGATGCCCACCGCCCCGCCGAAGATGGCGGCCAGCAGCAGCATCGCCGCGAGCACGCCCAGCGGACGGGGGACCCGGCGGCGTTCCAGGTACCTGACGATCGGATCCAGCCCCAGGGCGATGAACAAGGCGATGGCGATCCAGACCAACAGCGAGCCGACGTTGGTCAGGATGAAGTACAGCAGCAGCGCCAGCCCGACGCCGACGCTGAACATGAACCCGGTGACGACTGGGTGGTGGGCGCCCGGGACGCTGATGAGCGGTTCGGGATCGTCGCCGGCGTTCGGTGCAGGGCGACTCGACGCCGGGCGGGTGATTTTCAGGGCGCGCAGGAGCCGGTCCAGGAACGACGGTGGCCCCGGTCGTGGGGCAGCGGTCCCCGAACCCGGGGACCGCTGGGAAGCGGTTCTGTCGGCGCGCGGGGCATCCAGCACGCCATCGTCGGTGCCGGGGGTGTGTTCGCCGTTTTCCGGGGTGGCGTTGCTCTCCTTCATCACGAGCTTGAGCCTACCTTCCGGGTGCCATCCGGCGGGTGTTTCCCCTCCGGGGGACTAACACATCACGTGCTCCGGGACACAGGTGGGAACCGCCGGGGTAACCGATTCGTTATCATTGCAGTGTGGCCGGTGCGCAACTGTGCCCGACCACGACCGAGGCCGATCATCGACCCCCATTTTTGTTAGGTGTAATTACGTGCGAATCTTCATTGCTGCGATCTCCATTCTGTTGGGCGCACTGGCCCTGGTGGTGGGGATCGGGCAGCGGACCTTCTGGGCTCCTCCCGAGACTGTCACGGCGACCGTGCAGACCGAGTTGAAGGACGCACCGCTGACGGTGATCGAACCCGGCGTCGCGGAAATCGAGGACCGGCCCGTCGATGTCACGATCGAAGCCGACGGTGAGTTCACCGCGGCCCTCGGACGCAGCTCCGACGTCGACGCCTGGGTCGGCAAGGCAGCCCACAACACGATTTCAGGTATCGACAGCGAAGCGATGTCCCTGGCGGCCGAACATTCCAAGGGCGAGGCCAAGGTCCCGAACCCCAAGAACTCGGACCTCTGGGTCGCTTCCGAATCCGCTGACTCGCATATGGTCCACCGTTGGACCGAGCCGGATGAGGGCGACTGGTCGCTCTTGCTGGCCGCAGACGGTACCAAGGCCGCTCCCACCCAGATCACCGTTTCCTGGGAGAACGACGCCACCGCGCCGTTCTCGATTCCGCTGATCATCGTCGGCTCCCTGTTGGTCCTCTTCGGCCTGGCCACCGTCCTGGTCGGACGTCGTGGACGAGGGAAGGGCCCGGATGGCTCGGCCTCCACCGGTGGCGGTTCGACTGCCCCGGCTGCCGGATCCGGAGCCGGTTCCTCGACGCTCAAGCGCACCGCTACGGTCGTTGCGGCGGCCGCGTTGGTCCTGGCTCCGGCCCTGCCGGCTTCCGCGGCTACCGATGGTGCCTCGGAATCCGCTTCCGAGTCCACCGCGGGGCAGGGCCAGGACGGCGGGGATTCCTACGCCGTGTTGCAGGAGGACCAGCTCGACCGCATTCTGGAATCCGTCTCGGACACCGTGTCCAGCGGGGACAAGGCCCGCGATGCCAAGAAGCTGACGGCCCGGGTCGGCGGTGACGCACTGTCGCTGCGCAAGACCAACTATTCCCAGCGAAGCGACGGATTGAAGA
>RCNJ01000624.1_pt1 | contig 11242 bp, 9 predicted proteins | sample 2041171 | NCBI WGS metagenome assembly RCNJ01 (sample SAMN09708213, study PRJNA481090) | feces metagenome | biome: feces | host: Pygoscelis adeliae | place: Antarctica: Rookery Lake | collected 2010-03-01 | reverse complement strand
CATGCACGATCCGGCCGCGGCCGGCGAGGGAAACCCAGGTGTGCTTGGACTCGAAGGAGACGTTCACCTCGGCTTCGTCCTTGATCTGCTGGGCCTTCGGGGAGTCCTCGGAGAAGATGAACCAGAGATCCCCGTCGAAATCCGCCTCCTGGACGGCCATGGGGCGGCTGATGAGCTTACCCTCCGGGGAGACCGTCGTGAGCATGGCGATGCTTGCGTCCTTGAGTAGCTCGGCCAGCTTGGTGGTCTGTTCGTTGCGTGACATGTCGTTTCGACCTTCCTCGGGTGATGCACATCGGCAGAATGCCCGTACCGCTAGCACGGTACGGGCATTCGTCCTTCGCGTCACGGCATGTATACGTCGATGGCCTCACGGCACCCACCGCGTGGTGTGCCTAGGCGAAAGGCAATACCAGTTCCGCGTAGCGTTCCTTCAGGGTGGACAGCACCGAGTCCCCATCGGCATCCCAGATCTCCTGGTTGAAGATCTCCACTTCGATGTCCCCTGTATAGCCGGCGTCGCGGACCCAGGAGCCGATGGTGGCGAAGTCGATGACCCCGTCGCCCATCATGCCGCGTGAGAGCAGTGCGTCGGCGGCGATGGGGAGATTGAAATCGCAGATCTGGTAGGAGGCGATCCGCTGTTCGCGGCCGGCCCGCTCGATCTGTGCCTTCAGATCAGGGTCCCACCAGACGTGGAAGGTGTCCACGGCGACGCCGACTGCTGCAGGATCGTACGGGGCTGCCAGGTCCAGGGATTGGCCCAGCGTGGAGATCAGGGCCCGGTCCGCCGCATACATCGGGTGCAGCGGTTCGAGCACCAGCCGCACCCCGTGTTCGACGGCGAAGGGCACCAGGTCCTTGAGCCGGTCGGCGACGCGCTGGCGGGCTGCGACGACGTCCTTCTCCCCCGGGGCCAGACCGCCGACCACCAGGAACAACTCGGTGGTGCCCAGTGCCACGGCCTCTTCGACCGCCGCGCGATTATCGGCCAGTGCCGCGGCCTGGCCGTCGGCGTCGGCCGCCGTCAGGAAACCTCCCCGGCACAGCGAGGAAACCCGCAGGCCGGCATCGCGGATCAGTTGCGCTGATTCCTCGAGCCCGTGGGCTGCGACGATGTCCCGCCAGGGCCCGATGGCCGGGATCCCGGCCCGGACGCAGCCGGCGACGACCTCGGGTAGGGTCCATTTCTTGGTGGTGGCACTGTTCAGTGACAGACGTAGGTAGTCACTCATGCCCCCACCCCGTTGGTCTGCAGGAACGTGGACATCCGGGCTGCCGAGCGCTCCGGATCAAGGAGCAGCCCTGCCGCATCGGCCAGTTCGAACGTCTTGACCAGGTGCATCATCGACCGTCCGGAGTGCAGACCGCCCACCATCTGGAAACCGGGCTGCTTCGCGTTGACCCACGAGAGGAACGCGATGCCCGTCTTGTAGTAGAACGTCGGGGCACTGAAGATGTGCTTGCCCAGTTCCCGCGTCGAGTCCAACGTGGCCCGCGCCGAAAGCGGATCACCGGCGTCGTAGCTTTGCAGCGCGGCGGAAGCGGCCGGGTAGATGGCGGCGAAGATGCCCAGCAGCGCGTCCGAGTGGTGCGTTTCGTCCCCGTCGATGAGTTCGGGGTAGTTGAAGTCGTCCCCGGTGTAGAGACGGACCCCGGTCGGTAGGGAGGCACGCAGTGCGACCTCGTGTCCGGCGTCGAGCAGGGAGACCTTGACCCCGTCGATCTTCTCCGCATGGCCGCTGATCAGCGAGGAGAACGTGTCGGTCGCCGTGGCGATGTCCGCCGATCCCCAGTAGCCGGCCAACGCCGGATCGAACATGGTTCCCAGCCAGTGCAGGATGACCGGTTGCTTGGCTTCGCGCAGCAACGTCGAGTAGACGTGCAGGTAGTCCTCGGCATCGGTCGCCACCGCGGCCAGGGCGCGGGAGGCCATCAGGATGGTCTTCGCCCCGGCCTCCTCCACCAGGGCCATTTGTTCGCGGTAGGCATCGAGCACGACGTCCAGTCCGGCACGTCCCGAGGGGACGGCGGCCAGGTCCAGCTGGTCGGTTCCCGCGCCACAGGCGAGCAGGTCGCGCACCGATTTGCCGGCCGTGGCGGGGGCCTTGGAGGAGACCACTTCCGCGGCTTCGGCGGCGCTGCGGCGGATCAGTTCGCCGGTGGCTGTCCAGTCCAGGCCCATGCCGCGCTGGGCGGTATCCATGGCGTCGGCGACACCGAGGCCGTAGGACCACAGTTCGTGGCGGTAGGCCAGCGTCGTGTCCCAGTCCAGCTTCGCCGGGGCTCCGGGGACGTTCTCGGCGTGGACGTCGGGGATGACGTGGGCCGCCGCGTAGGCGTGCCGGGAGGTGATCGGGGCGGTGGGCTTCGCCCAGGTCCGCGCATCGGTCAGTTGGTGCCTGCGGGTTCCGCCGTCGTTTTCGGGCAGGATCAGCGAGGCCATCAGAGCGTGATTTCCGGGATGTCGATGGTGCGGCGCTCGTCGTTGGACTGCAGGCCCAGTTCGGCCAGCTGGACGCCGCGTGCTGCGGAAAGCAGACCGAAGCGGTGTTCGCGTCCGGCGACGACGTCGCGCAGGAACTCTTCCCACTGCAGCTTGAAGCCGTTGTCCAGATCGGCGTTGGCCGGGACTTCCTGCCACTGGTCGCGGAAGGATTCGGTGACCGGCAGGTCGGGGTTCCAGACCGGCTTGGGGGTGTGGGCCCGCTGCTGGGCGACGCACTTATTCAGACCGGCCACCGCTGAGCCGAGGGTGCCGTCGATCTGGAATTCGGCGAGTTCGTCGCGGTAGACGCGGACGGCCCAGGAGGAGTTGATCTGCCCGACGACCTCGTCACCGGCGGGGGTCTCGAGCTCGAAGATGCCGTAGGAGGCGTCATCGGCGGTGGCGACGTATTCCTGATCCTGCTCGTCCCAGCGGGCCGGGATGTGGGTCGCGGTCTTGGCGTTGACGCTCTTGACCTTGCCGATGATCCCTTCGAGCACGTAGTTCCAGTGGCAGAACATGTCGGTGGTCATGCCGCCGCCGTCTTCCTTGCGGTAGTTCCAGGACGGACGCTGGGCCGACTGCACGTCGCCTTCGAAGACCCAGTATCCGAATTCACCGCGGATGGACAGGATGCGGCCGAAGAACCCCTCGTCGACCAGGCGGCGTAGCTTCACCAGACCCGGCAGGTACAGCTTGTCGTGCACGACCCCGGCGGTCACCCCTGCCTCGGTGCCGATGCGGGCGAGTTCGACGGCTTCCTCCAGCGTTTCGGCGGTCGGCTTCTCGGTGAAGATGTGTTTGCCGGCGGACATGGCCTTCTTCAGCGTCGCCGCGCGCAGGCTGGTCATCGAGGCGTCGAAGACAACGTCGACGGTCGGGTCGTTGATGACCGCATCCAGGTCAGTGCTCCACTCGGCGACGTTATGCAGTTCGGCGAGTTCGCGCACCTTGGCTTCGTTGCGTCCGATGAGGATCGGCTCGACCTGGACCCGGGTGCCGTCGGCGAGGGTGAAGCCTCCGGCATCGCGGATCGGCAGGATGGAACGCAGCAGGTGCTGGCGGTAGCCCATCCGGCCGGTGATGCCGTTCATGGCGATGCGGATGGTGCGTGGTGTCGAGCCCATGGGACCTCTTTGCTAGGGGTGGATGGTGTGAAGCTTATCGGGAAAGCGCATTCCCATTGCATCCATCATGCCGACCCGAACGATGCTTGGCAAGCGCTTTCCCAATCATTTCTTCCGTGTGATACTGGAACCCTTATTCACGATGGACGCCTTGACGGCCGGCGAGGGGGTAGCGATGTCCGCAACGACACTGGCCGAGGTGGCTCGCAAGGCAGGGGTCTCCCCCGCCACCGCCTCCCGGGTCCTCAATGGTTCGGCCCGGATCCCGGGGCCGGAGATCGCCGCAAACGTCAGGCGCGTCGCCGTCGAATTGGGATACGTACCCAATGCGCAGGCCCAGGGACTGGCGAAATCCAGCTCGGGGGTCATCGGGCTGATCGTCCACGACATCGCCGACCCGTACTTCGCGGCCATTGCCCACGGCGTCCAGGATGCGGCCCGTGAACGCAATAAACTCGTCATGCTCGCCACCACCGGCGGAACCCCTGCCGAGGAGGCGACGGCGGTGGCGGCCTTCGCCGCACACCGTGCTGACGCGATCATCCTGGCCGGCTCGCGCACCACCGCAGCGTCGGACCGGGAAGCCAACGACATCCTGGCTAATGAGCTGGACCTCTACTGCCGCAATGATGGCCAGGTCGCCGTCATCGGCCGCCCCGTCGCTGGCGCCGGCTCCCCCGAACGCCACCACGTCATTGTCATTCCCAACGACGACCTCGCCATGCAGTTGGCGGGCGCTCTGGCCGAAGACCATCGCGGTCCCTTCCTGATCGTGGCGGGCCCCGAGGGGCTGGCGACCTCGGACGACAGGGTCCGCGGATTCCAGCGGGGTCTGCACGCCGCAGGTGCCCCGGCGGCCGAGATCCTGCATACCGGACTGGACCGGGCCGGCGGTCATGCCACCGGGGCCGAGCTGGCACCACGGATCGCCGCGGCCCACCGGGCAGGGACCCCCGCCTGCCTTTTCGCGGTCAGCGACGTCATGGCCATCGGGCTGGTTGCCGGGCTGCGTGATGGGGGGGTCCAGGTTCCGCGGGACGCCTCCGTCGCCGGATTCGACGACATCGAGACGCTGCGCGATTTCCACCCCGGTCTGACCACCGTGCGACTGCCGCTCCTGCACATCGGACGAATCGCCGTCGAAAGCACGGTGGCTCTGCCGGGCGGCACTGCAGGAGCAGAGCCCACCGTCACCGGCGAGCTCGTGCTCCGACGCAGCACCACCTCGGCAGCGCTACCCTAGAGGCTGACCGCGAACGCACCCCCCGCGCCGGCGACCCTTCCGACTTTGATGAGGTGCGTCGGTTGAATTCGAGGTGGCTCCAGTTCATTGTCTTCCTAACTTCTCCGGCACGCGAACGGGCGGCCGGAGGGGCGTTCCATGAGCAATCTGGTAGACGCATCCGGCGCTTCACCGGGTGCCTCCAGCTGGGAGCAGATCAGTCAATGTGACGCACACCATAGGAATAAATGAGCACCGTCGAATATCTAGCCGGCGCGGGGAGCCGTGGGTGCCGGACGGTGGATCAGTTCGAGGTCAGCGAGGAGATAACCCTCCGGGTGGCGGCCAGCGCCTCGCCCAGGTCCGGCAGCTCGGGGTTCCAGGCCTTCTCCCATTCCAGCGACACCCAGGGTTCGACGCCGTCCGGTGCCTGTTCCTGGTACAGCCGGAGCATGCGCTCCAACGGGATGTCGCCCTCCCCTGGCAGGGTCAGGATCGGGGCATCGGCGGTGGCACCACGGCGGGCGTCCTTGATCTGGAGGTATTCGATCCGCCCGGCGAGCGCCTGCACCGTCTCTTCAGGCTCCTCTCCACGCTTCCATGGATGCAGGACATCCCAGATGGTCCGCACCGTGCTCTGCGGTCCGAGCGGGAACAGGATGCGTGCGGCGTCGACCCCGCGCGGATGGGAATCGTGGGTCTCCAACAACAGCTGGACCCCATGCATGGCCGCCGGGCCTTCGGCCGCCGCCAGTCGGCGGGCCGCATCCTCCTCCAGTTCAAAGGCCTCCTCGCGTGCCTCCTCGGAGGTTGAATCCAGCCCGGCTCCCGGGAAGACCCGCACGGCCTTCGCCCCGATCTCCGCGGCCAGCCGCAGCGCGGCTTCGAGTTCCCTGAAGACGTCGATGTCCTTGCCGGGAGCGCAGACCTTCACGTAGCTACCCACCGCCAGAATGGTGATCCCGGCATCGGCGAAGGCGGTCTTCACCCGCTCGCGTTCTGCGTCATCCATCCCGGCGGAGATGATCCCGCCGTCGTGCATGCGCAGTTCGACGCCGGTGGCACCGTGCTCGGCGGCGATCGCCAGCACTTCGTCCAGGTCGGCGTCCGGGCATCCAAGTGTTGAGAATGAGAGTTGCATGCGGGGTTGTGCTCCTTCACTGGCGGGACGGTTGGCTCCATTGTTGGCCATGTCCGGTTCCGGCGCTACCGAATGCCCGCAGGCGGGGCCCGCGGACCTTCACACCGTCGGGGCAGCGCTAACGGCGGCGGGGGTGCGGTCGGCCGCCGGGCCCCGAGCGCTGGTCTTATGCGGGGCGCCGCAGGATTCGCGCACGACGATACGCGGACGCAGGCGGATCTGGTAGATCGGGCAGGCGTCGCCTTCCCTCAACCGCCGCAGCAGGATTTCGGCAGCCATCATGCCCAAGCGGTGTTTGGCAGGGGAGATCGCCGTCAGCGGGACCGGGGCGATATCGGCCATTTCGTCGTCGTAGGACACCAGGGACAACTCCCCCGGAACCTTCACCCCACGGCGCATGGCCGCGGTCTGCAGCAGTGTCGCCTCACGGTCGCCGAACACCAGCGCCGCCGTCGCGCCGCTGTCGTTCAGCCGTGCGTACATGGTCTCGGCCTGGTCGGCTTCCCATTCGGGTTTCGTCGAACTGAAGATCGGCAGCTCCTCACCGTCGGCAAAAAGCCCGAGGTCGGCCACGGCGCTGCGATATCCGGCGACGACGGCGGACTGGGTCGGGTTGGCGCTCTTGCCGTCGGCGTTCGAACGCGTCAGCACGGCAATGCGCTGGTGCCCCATCCCGGCGAGGTACTTCACGGCATCGTAGGCCCCGCCCTGGTGGTCGGAGCAGACGTGCTCGGTCCGATCCGCAGCCCCGAGGTCATCGAGGCTGCGCTCGAGCAGGACCACAGGAACCGGCAGTGCGATGAGTTCGGCGACCCGCCGCTCCGGGTCGGGGATGCCGGTCAGGGTCGGCACGAGCAGCAGTCCGTCGACGCCGGCGTCGAGCAGGAACTGGATGCTGGAGTTCTCCCGGGACAGGTCGTAGTGGTAGGTCGACAGCTGGAGGCTGGCCCCCTGCGCCGTGAGGTGCTCCTCGATTCCCTGCAGGACCTTCGGATAATACAGCTGGGTATCGGGCAGCAGGACACCGATGGTGTATCGCGGTTTCTTCAGGGCCCGTGAGGGTGGGGTGGCGACGAAGCTGCCGGCCCCCTGCCTCCTGACGACGAGCCCCTTGGCCACCAGGTCCTCGTAGGCGCGCCGGACGGTGGTCAGCGACAGCCCGGTCTCCCGGGCGAGTTGGGCCTCGGTGGGCAGCTTGGTGCCCACGGCCCAGGTTCCCGCCAGAATTTCCCGGCGCAGGTCCTCGCTGAGTTCCTGGAACTTCAGCGGCTGCTTGCGGACATTACGCAGTTCTCCCTGGTCGGCTACGAGTCGTCGATAGTCTGGCACGGATACTCCTTTGGTCATTCCTTCTATAATGCACGATCTACAGAGAAGTTTTAAGGGATGATTCCTCAAAGACTTCCAAAATGAGGTCGTTTTCGTTGTTTTCGGCCCGTCACCACGGGCTCTGCGCCACCAAGTCATTCTTTATTCATCCTGCTGTCGCCGGGTAAGAAGAGTAAGCAACAGCCGTATCCGTTGTGAATCGAGGAGCACCAGTGAGCCGGACCCACCCCAATATCCTGATGATCCTCAGCGACGATCAGGGGGCCTGGGCCATGGGTTGCGCCGGGAACGACGAGATCCAGACACCCACGTTGGACGCCCTGGCCGCCGAGGGCACACGCCTGGAGAACTTCTTTTGCGTCTCCCCCGTCTGTTCCCCGGCACGAGCCAGCCTGATGACCGGCCAGCCACCCTCCCGACACGGCGTCCACGACTATCTCCACGGAGTCGAAGCCGGGCCCGATGCCGCCGATTTCCTCTCCGGGCAACCGATCTTCACCGATGAGTTGGCGGCCGCCGGCTACTACATGGGCCTATCGGGCAAATGGCATATGGGCGCCAACGACGAGGCCCGCCACGGTTTCGACCACTGGTACGCGTTGGAGGGCGGCGGTTGTCCCTATGACCGCGCGACCATGTACCGCAATGGCGAGAAGGAACTGGTCACCGACTACCTGACGGACGCGATCACCGCCGACTCCCTGGGGTTCATCGACCAGGCCGCGCAGCAGGATGCCCCGTTCTTCCTGGCGCTGAACTACACGGCCCCGCATACACCGTGGAAGGACCAGCACCCCGAGGCATTCACCCGGCTCTACGACGACACCACTTTTGCCTCCTGCCCGCAGGAGGACATGCACCCCTGGACCACTACCGTGGACGGGGTGCCCCTGGGCGGTGAAGCGGATACCCGTGCGGCGCTGGTGGGCTACTTCGCAGCGGTCAGCGCGATGGACGCCGGCATCGGGGACGTGTTGAACCGGCTCGAGGAGCTCGGCCTGCGCGAGGACACGATCGTGGTCTTCTCCAGCGACAACGGCTTCAATTGCGGCCATCACGGCGTCTGGGGCAAGGGCAACGGCACCTTCCCGCAGAACCTCTACGACTCCTCGGTGAAGGTCCCGGCCATCTTCTCCCATCGCGGGAACGTCCAGAGCGGCCGGGTATCGGAGCAGTTGCTCTCCGCCTATGACTTCGCCGCCACGCTGCTCGAACTGGCGGGACTCGAGCCGGGCGGCTTCGAGACGGGGCCCGGACGCTCCTTCGCGCCGCTGCTGACCGGCCGGGAACCCGAAGCTGCAGCCGAAACCCGACCGGTGGTGGTTTTCGACGAATACGGGCCCTCCCGCATGATCCGCAGCCGCTGGTGGAAGTACAACCACCGCTACCCCCACGGCCCGCATGAGCTCTACGACCTGGAAAACGATCCGGGTGAACGGCACAACCTGGTCGACGATCCCGCGCAGACGGACCGGGTCGCCGATATGCGCTCCGAGCTGCAGGAGTGGTTCGACACCTACGGTTCGACGGCCTTCGACGGCAGCGCACTACCGGTCGCCGGTGCCGGGCAGCTGCATCCGATCGACCACGACCGGCTCGGCGCCTTCACCCCGCCCAACTGGGACGGAACCGCTGCCGGGGATGCCCTCCGGAAGGAACACCGTGGCGGCTGAGCAGCCGAACATCCTGTTCATCATGGCCGACCAGTTCCGCGATGCGGCGCTGGGATTCCGGGACGCCGACCCCACCTACACTCCCTGCCTCGCCGGTTTGGCCGCGGAATCCGCCGACGTCACCCATGCCGTGAGCAGCTACCCGGTCTGCAGTCCCCACCGGGCGATGATGATGACCGGACAGCACCCCCACCGCAACGGGGTGCCGATGAACATCAACTCCAGGACCGGCGTCGGAATCCATCCCGACATCGACACCTGGTCGCGGGTCCTGCAGGAGTCCGGTTACCAGACCGGGTACATCGGCAAATGGCATCTGGAGGCGGTGACCGCCGAGGACGCCGTCTGGGGTGAGGGTTTTCGTGAGGGCGCCGTCTGGGACGCGTATTCACCACCGGATCGTCGGCACGGGTTCTCGTTCTGGTATTCCTACGGTGCCGCGGACAACCATCTGCGCCCGCACTACTGGATCGGTGATGCACCCCGCGAAGAGAAAACGATCGTCGATCAGTGGTCGGTCGAACACGAAACGGACGTCGCCATCGATTTCCTGCGCACCATGGATGAGTCCGACGGGCCCTTCGCCCTGGTGGTCTCGCATAATCCTCCGCACCAGCCCTTTGACCAGGCCCCGACGACTTTCCGGGGCCGCTATGCCGATCTGGCCCCCAGCGAACTGTTACCCCGGCCCAATGTCGACTTCGATTCGGCAGCCGGGCGCGAGGCCATGGAGAGGGCCCCCGAATATTTTGCCGCCGTCTCAGCCGTCGATGAACAGATCGGCCGGCTGCTGGAGGCCTTGGAGGAGACCGGTCATCGGGAAGACACGATCGTCGTGTTCACTTCCGACCACGGAATGCAATTGGGCAGCCATGAGCTGATGTACAAGAACGTTCCGTGGGAGGAGTCGATGTCCCTGCCGTTCCTCATCCGATGGCCCGGACATATTGCCCCGGGCGTTGACGAGCGGACGCTGATCGGTTCCGTGGACATCGCCCCGACCCTGCTCGGGCTGACCGGACTGACCGACAGGATCCCGCCGGCCATGCAGGGCACCGACGTTTCGGCCGACCTGCTGGACCGGACACGGTCCGCCTCCGCCGGAGCCGGATCGGCCATCTACTACGGTCCACCAGCGTCCGACGGCGGCCCCGGGATGCGCGGATTGCGCACCACCGCTTCCAAGCTCCTGATCGATTGCCGTAACGACCCATGCCGTCCGGGCAGGTACCTGCTGACGCCCCGGCTCTTCGATCTGGCCGCTGACCCCTACGAAATGCATGACCTTGCGGCAACGAAGGCCGCCTCGGTGCAGGACTTCTGCGTACAGTTGTTCCACGAGCTCGACGCCATCGGCGACACCTGGCCGGCCTTGGAGGAGCTGAGGGCGCTGACCGCTGGACATGCGGACCAGGAGCCAGCCCCAGCACCCATCCCCGCGTCCCCGGCCAGCCAGTCCCACCCCTGAAGAGGACCCCATGAAACTTGAGATCGCCGTCGTCGACCTTCCCGGAGCCTTGATTGCCGCCGAGGAGGGTGCCGACCGGATCGAGCTATGCGCCGATCTGGGGGTCGGCGGACTCACTCCCTCCACGGCCCTGTTCGAATCGTGCCGCGGGCCCTTGGCCGGCAGCACGGAAATCCATCCGATCATCCGCTGCCGTCCCGGCGACTTCGTCTACTCCGGGGACGAGCTGGGCATCATGGCGGAGCAGATCGCCTCCTTCGCCGCCCGCGGTGCCGCTGGCGTCGTCTTCGGTGCACTGGCCCCCGATGGCGGAATCGACCGGACGGGGACCCGCACCCTGGTCGATGCGGCCCGCGGGGCCGATCCCGAAATGGAAATCACGTTCCATCGTGCCATCGACCAGTGCCGCGACTCGCTGGAAGCGATCGATCTGCTCGCCGGGCTCGGATTCACCCGCGTGCTGACCTCGGGAGCCGAGGACTCGGTGGGGGCGGGAATCGATCTGCTCTCCCGTCTGGTCGAGCGTGCTGCCGGACGCCTGCAAGTCATGGCCGGTGGCGGCCTCGTCATCGAAGACATTCCGGTGTTGAAGGCCGCGGGCCTGGACGCCGTGCACCTCTCCGCGAGGAAGAAACCTGTTCCGATGGCGGCCGACCCCGGGTCGCCGCACGACAGGGCCGTGGCGGTCCCCGGCGCGTCCGGGACCCTGCAGGCGGGGCAGGTCCAGTCGCTTCAGACCGCAACAGACCGGGACCTGGTCCAGGCAGCCCGCGCCGCCTCCCGCTGACCGGTCG
>RCNJ01000623.1_pt1 | contig 11265 bp, 11 predicted proteins | sample 2041171 | NCBI WGS metagenome assembly RCNJ01 (sample SAMN09708213, study PRJNA481090) | feces metagenome | biome: feces | host: Pygoscelis adeliae | place: Antarctica: Rookery Lake | collected 2010-03-01 | reverse complement strand
GCAAGAAGAGCATCGGCCCGGACAAGGTCAACCAGCTGCGGCACCTGCGGTTCCTGCCCGACACCGACGCCGTCCTGGCCCACATGGGGCGGCACCGTGAGATCATCGCGCCCAAGTTCGAGGCCGTCGCCACAGCACTCGCCGCCAGCCTCGGCGCTCTCGGCGTCGCGACATGGAGCGAGCCCAACGGCGGCTACTTCGTCAACCTCGACGTCGCGGCCGGCACGGCGTCCCGGGTTGTCGAACTCGCCAAGGGCGCCGGTGTCGCCCTCACCCCCGCCGGCGCGACGTACCCGGGCGGCCGCGACCCCGACGACGCGAACATCCGCATCGCGCCGACCTTCCCGACGATGGACGAACTCCACGCGGCGATGGGCGTCCTGTCCACGTGCGTCGTCCTGGCCGCCGCCGAAAAGCTGCTGTGAGCCCGGCCGGTCTCCCCCGGGGGAGACCGGCCCGCCCGACTGCCGGGCGCAGGTACAGGCGCGAAGTGAGCAGTACAGAAGTGAGCAGTACAGTGGCGGCGTGGTGGATGGCCGGCGAAAGACGCTGCGAAAGAAATACCTGAGCCTCGGCGCCGGTGAACTCGTCTCCGCAGCGTTGTTCGCCGCTGTCGCTGTCACGACGGGGGTCCTCTTGGTGGATGACCCTGAGCTCGAGGCGGCCTTCTGGTCCGCGCTGATCCCGCTACTTGTGATCCTGGTACAGGTAGGCGCCTACTGGCTGCTGGCTCGCCGTTGGGTGGAACGGCGACCCATGCCCGTCGCTCTCGCGGCCGTGTACCGCGTCTTTCGAGTGGCCAACGTCCTCCTGCTGGTGGCCGGTCTCGTCGGCGTCATGATATGGGTGCCGGACAGTCCGGTCGCGGTGGTCATCATCGTGGGGATCTGGCTGTTCGCGGTGGTGGAGTACGTCAACTACTTCGTCGTCCGGCTCTCCTACCCGGTCGGCCGCTGGCTGAGCACGGTGGGCCAGTGGCGCACGCCCCGGCTCGTGCAAGACGTGCGCACCGCCCGGGCTCCGTCTCCTTCTCAGGAATCCTGGCGGGAACAGGCCTGATCATGGCGACCGTGGCCTGGGTGCCGTCCCCGCGCCGGCGGGGACGGCAACGGATCAGTCGCCGACGGCGTCGATGCCTCGCCGGACGATACGCTCATCGGCGGCGAAGACGACCCCGGCGTCCTTGTCCTCGTACTCGAACTGGTTGAGGAAGAACCGCATCGCGTTGACGCGGGCGCGCTTCTTGTCGTTGCTCTTGATCGTCATCCACGGCGCGAAGTCGGTGTCCGTGCGGCGGAACATCTCCTCCTTGGCGTCGGTGTACAACTGCCACTTGTCCAAGGACTCCAGATCCATCGGAGACAGCTTCCACTGGCGCACCGGGTCGATCTGCCGGATGGCGAAGCGGGTCCGCTGCTCGGAGCGAGTAACGGAGAACCACAGCTTCGTCACCGAGATGCCGCTGGCGATGAGCGCCCGCTCCAGGTCGGGGGCCTGCGCCATGAACCTTTCGTACTCCTCGTCGGTGCAAAAATCCATGACCCGCTCGACGCCGGCACGATTGTACCAGGACCGGTCGAACAAGACGATCTCGCCGCGGGTCGGCAGGTGCGAGATGTAGCGCTGGAAGTACCATTGACCCGTTTCGCGTTCCGTCGGTTTGACGAGCGCGACGACCCGAGCGTACCGGGGGTTGAGGTGCTCGGTGAAGCGCTTGATCGTCCCCCCTTTTCCGGCCGCGTCCCGGCCCTCGAAGAGGATGACGTGCTGCTGATCGGCGTCCTGGGTCCAGTACTGGAACTTCAAGAGTTCGATTTGCAGCAGGTACTTCTCGACCTCGTACTCCTCGCGGGTCATCCGTTCGTCGTAGGGGTATTCCTCGCGCCAGGTGTTCACGGCCGAGCCGCCGGGGTCGATGAGGTCGGGGTCCGAACCGGCGATGTCGCTGCGGACGGTGTACCCGTCCAGGCGCAGCCGATCGATGTACTCGCGCATGTTCCACTGCATCTGGTCCGCCTGCCTGCCCGCCTGGTGCCATCGCGACCGACGACACCGATCATCCTCGACCCCGCCGGCGTCCGGCAAGGATCCCTGCCATGACGGTACCCAGCCGAGCGGGTTCTCCCAACCGGTCAGACGGGCCCGACGTCGTCTCCGGTCGGCGCCGCCGGACGATTATCGGGGGGACGCGGGTAGGTTGGGTCCGGTGAGCGACGCACCGGAGGGCACGCGCCTCCTCTTCGTCCACGCCCACCCGGACGACGAGACGTTGGCGACCGGCTTGGCGATGGCCGCGCACGCGCGCGCCGGCCACGACGTCCACCTCATCACGTGCACCCTGGGCGAGGAGGGTGAGGTCATCCCGCCGGAGCTGACCCATCTGGCCGCGGACCGCGACGACGTCCTCGGCCCGTACCGGCGCGGCGAGCTTCGCGCCGCGATGGCGCGCCTCGGCGTCGTCGAGCACGTCCTCGGCGAGTCGGGCGCCGAGCCGCGCTTCCGCGACTCCGGGATGGTCGGCGTCGCGGCCAACGCCGACCCGCGCTCGCTGCTCGCCGGGGACCTCGCCGCCCAGGCAGACCTCATCGGGGCACACCTGCGGCGCCTCGCCCCCGAGGTCGTCATCACCTACGACCAGACCGGCGGCTACGGCCATCCCGATCACGTCCGCGTCCACCAGATCGTCCGCGCCGCCGTGCGTGCGCTGGCGCCGACGCAGCGGCCTGTCATCCTCGTCGCGCTCACTCCGCACGAGTGGGCGCGAGCGGACCGAGCCTGGCTCGCCGACTACCTGCCGCCTGACGCTCCCGCGCGGCTGCCGGGGGCATCCGACCCGTTCCCGCCCTCGGTGGTCGACGGCGCCGCCGTCGACTTGCACGTCGTCCCCGATGCGGCAACGCGCCAGGCGCGCGACGACGCGCTGCGCGAGCACCGGAGTCAGGTCAGCGTCTACGACGGGTACTACGCGTTGTCCAACGACATCGCCGCCCGCCTGACGACCCGCGAGGGATACGCCGCGATCGACCCGGAGACCGGGGCGGTGCACCCGGGCCGCCCCGTGGCGTTCTTCCGCGCGCGGAAGAACCAGAGGTGACCGGCCCGCCTGAGCCGGCCCGCGACGAGTTCCGTCGCGCGATGAGCCGGCTCGCCGCCGGGGTGAGCGTCCTGACGACCCGGGACCGCGGCATCGACTACGCCATGACGGCCAACTCGGTGACCTCAGTCTCCCTCGATCCGCCGCTGATCCTCGCGTGCATCCACGTCGAGGCCCGCTTCCTCGAAGCCGTCCTCGAGTCGGGAATCTGGGGGATCAGCGTCCTGCCGGCTTCCGAACGGGCGACCGCCGCCTGGCTGGCGACCTACTCGCGTCCCCTGCACGGTCAACTCGACCGCATCCCCGTGACGGCGGCCGCGACGATCGAGGTCGCGCTGCTGGACGCCGCGATCGTCACCGTCGAATGCCGCACGACCGAGGTGTACCCCGGCGGCGACCACGCGATCGTCCTAGCCCGTGTCACGGCGGTCGGTGCGCCCGCGCGAGCCGGCGACGCGCTGCTGTACTACCGCGGCGAATACCGCTCGCTGGACTGAGGCGCGGCCGGCCGCGGGCCGCTTGAGACGCGGGGGCACCCAGCCGTAAACTGATATCTCTATTTTGCTCGCCACAGTCCAGAATCAGGGGTAAGCGACATGAGCGCACACGACACCACCACCGAGGCGGCGCGAGGACCGGACGAGCAACCGCCGGTCGTCGCACCGGTAGGACACGAGGGGACCCGCGTCGACATCGACGAGAGGACGGCCTGGGCGGTCAACGGCTTCCTCGCCCTCCTCGCCGGGTTGCTGGTCCTCGTCGGCGCGATCGCCGTCGGCATCTTCGCCTTCCTCGGCCAGCCCAACCCGGACGAGCCCAGCCCGGCGCTGCTCATCCTCGCGGTCGTCCTCGTCGCGCTCGCCTTCCTCGTCCTCACCTCGGTGACGATCATCGCGCCGGGGCAGACCAAGGTCCTCCAGTTCTTCGGGCGCTACGTCGGCACGAACCGCAAGACCGGCCTGACGCTGGTCATGCCCCTGACGTCCAAGCGCTCGGTGTCGGTGCGCGTCGGCAACTTCGAGACCAACGCGCTGAAGGTCAACGATGCCGACGGCAACCCGGTCGAGATCGCCGCGATCATCGTCTGGCAGATCGCCGACACGGCTCGGGCGTGCTTCTCGGTCGAGGACTACGCGCAGTTCGTCCGGGTCCAGTCCGAGGCCGCGTTGCGACACGTCGCGACCACTCACCCGTACGACGACTACAGCGGCCAGGGCACGTCGTTGCGCGGCAGCACCGACATCGTCTCCGGCGAACTCGCCCACGAAGTCGCCGAACGCGTCATCGTCGCCGGCGTCGAGATCGTCGAGGTGCGCATCTCCCACCTGGCCTACGCGCCGGAGATCGCCCAGGCGATGCTCCAGCGGCAGCAGGCCGGGGCCATCGTGGCGGCCCGCGCCCGCATCGTCGAAGGCGCCGTCGGCATGGTCGAGATGGCGCTGGAGTCCCTGGAGGGCAAGTCCGTCGTCGAACTCGACGCCCAGCAGCGGGCCCAGATGGTCGCCAACCTCCTGGTCGTCCTGTGCGGGGACCAGAAGGTCACCCCCGTGCTCAACACCGGCAACGTGCATCCCTGAGCCTCATGGCGGCGGTGCACGACGGGCTCGGGCCGCGACCCCGGGGTCCGCAGCGCAAGCACGTACTCTTTCGGCTCGACCCCGCCGTCCACGCCGCGCTCGCGCAGTGGGCCACGGACGAGCGGCGCAGCGTCAACGCCCAGGCCGAACTCGTCCTGCGCGGTGCCCTCACCGAGGCGGGGCGCCGGCCCGATGACGCCGCTCCGCTGCCGCGCCGCGGCCGCCCGCCCAAGGAGGCCATCGGTTGACTCCGGGGCCGCGCACGGCGGCAGGGTCGGCGCGCCCTCCTAGACTGGCCCTCGTGATCTCCTGCCTCGACCTGCGCGGACGCACCCTCGATGCGAGCACGCTGCGCGAGGTCCTACCCCGCGCCGAGTTCGACGTCGCCGACGCGACGCACGTGGTCCGTCCCCTGCTGCAGGACGTCCGCGAGCGCGGCGCGGTCGCGCTGCGCGACCTCGGCGAGCGCTTCGACGGGGTCCGCCCGCGGCAGCTGCGGGTCCCCCCCCAGGCGCTGGCCGCCGCGCTGGATGGCCTGGAGGCCGATGTGCGCGCGGGGTTGGAGGAGTCGATCCGGCGGGTCCGGCGAGTGCACGCCGACCAGCTCCCCGCCGCGCACTCGACCCAGGTCGTGCCCGGTGGCCAGGTCCGGCAACGGTGGATTCCCGTCTCGCGCGTCGGCCTGTACGTCCCCGGCGGTCGCGCCGTGTACCCCAGCAGCGTGGTGATGAACGTCGTGCCCGCCCAGATCGCCGGGGTCCGCTCCCTGGCGGTGGCCAGCCCCCCGCAGCGGGACCACGACGGCGCGCCCCACCCCGTCGTCCTCGCCGCCTGCGCGCTGCTGGGCGTCCAGGAGGTGTACGCCGTCGGTGGCGCCCAGGCGATCGCGATGTTCGCCTACGGCGCCCGCGAGCCCGGCACCGATCCCGACGGGCAGTCCAGGGACAACACCGGCGAGGTCCTGTGCGAGCCCGTCGAGCTGGTCACCGGCCCCGGCAACGTCTACGTCGCCTCGGCCAAGCGCGCCCTCAAAGGTGTCGTCGGCATCGACGCCGAGGCCGGCCCGTCGGAGATCACGATCCTTGCCGACGACGGCGCCGACCCCGAGTACGTCGCCGCCGACCTGCTCAGCCAGGCCGAGCACGACCCGCTCGCCGCGTCGGTGCTCGTCACCGACAGCGAGCCCCTCGCGCGCCGGGTCCACGAGGCGCTCGCCCGCCGCGTCGCCGCGACCAAGCACCAGGAGCGGGTCCGCGCCGCGCTCACCGGCCGCCAGTCGGCCATCGTCCTCGTCGACGACCTGCAGGCGGGTATCGCCGTCGTCGACGCCCACGCCGCCGAGCACCTGCAGATCCACACCCGCGACGCGCCCGCGGTCGCCGAACGGATCCACAACGCCGGTGCGATCTTCGTCGGCGACCACAGCCCGGTCAGCCTCGGCGACTACAGCGCCGGCTCCAACCACGTGCTGCCCACCAGCGGCACGGCCGCGCACGACAGCGGCCTGTCGGTCCACTCCTTCCTGCGCGCCGTCCAGGTCATCGAGTACGACGCCCCGGCCCTGGCCGAGGTCGCCGGCCGAGTCGTCGCGCTGGCCCGGGCCGAGGACCTGCCCGGGCACGCGGAGGCGATCCTCGCCCGGGTCGGCGAACACCAGGCGCCCGCCGACGAGCACGGACCGCCGGCGCGCTCGGACGCTGAGATCGTCGGGGCCCTGCTGCGCCCGGACCTCGCCGGCCGGACCCCCTACGGCGCCCCCCAACTCGAGGTGCCCGTCGCGCTGAACACCAACGAGAACTCCTACCCCGTCCCCCCGCAGGTCGCCGCGGCGATCACCCGGGCCGTGACGCAGATCGCGCCGAACCTGAACCGCTACCCCGACCGCGAGTGCACCGACCTGCGCACCGATCTTGCCGCCTACCTCACGAAGCGTTCCGGCGTCCCGGTCGCCGCCGCACAGGTGTGGGCCGGCAACGGCTCCAACGAGGTCCTCCTGCACCTGCTCCAGGCGTTCGGAGGTCCGGGCCGCACCGCGCTGGGGTTCACGCCGTCGTACTCGATGCATCCGATCATCGCGGCGACCACGGGCACCGCCTGGCTCGACGGCACCCGCGGCGGGCCCGGCCCGGATGCCGGCGCCGCGTTCGACCTGACGGCCGACAGCGTCGCCGCACAGGTCCGCCGGCACCGGCCGCACCTCGTGTTCCTGTGCTCGCCGAACAACCCGACCGGCACGGCGCTGGACCTTGAGGTCGTGCAGGCCGCCTACGACGCCTCCGACGACGCGATCGTCGTCGTCGACGAGGCGTATGCCGAGTTCGCTCGGCCCGGCACGTCCTGCGCGCTCACCCTGCTGGCCGGGCGCCCGCGCCTGGTGCTCACCCGGACGATGAGCAAGGCGTTCGCGCTGGCCGGTGCCCGCCTCGGCTACCTCGGCGCGAACCCGGCGCTCGTCGACACGCTACGGCTGGTCCGGATGCCCTACCACCTGTCCACGGTGACCCAGGCCGTCGCCCGGGCCGCGCTGGGCCACGCCGACGCGCTGCTGGCCAACGTCGAGGCGATCAAGGCCCAGCGTGACCGCATCGTCGCCGAGGTCCGGGCCCTGGACCTGACCGCCGTGGTCAGCGACGCGAACTTCGTCCTCGTCGGCGGCTTCGTCGACGCCCCCGCCGCCTGGCGCGCCCTGCTCGATCGCGGCGTGCTCGTCCGCGACGTCGGGCTGCCCGGGTATCTTCGGGTGACGGCCGGCACCCCGGCCGAGACCGACGCCTTCCTCGCGGCGCTGCGCAGTGTCGTGCCCGCTCATCCCGAGCGGCGACACCAGGCGCCGGCGGCCGGCGGGGTCGCTGCCCGGGATGAGCCGAAAACGGCCACGACCAAGGAGAACGCATGACAGGCCAGCGCGACAGCGCCACGGCGACACCCGAGACCGCGGCCGCCTCCGGCCGCACCGCGGAACTGCGGCGCTCCACCTCCGAAAGCAGCGTCCTGCTGCGCCTCGACCTCGACGGCTCGGGTGTCTCGCACGTGCGCACCGGGGTGCGCTTCTACGACCACATGCTCGAGAGCCTGAGCAAGCACAGCCTCATCGACCTGCACGTGGAAGCCTCCGGTGACGTCGACGTCGACGCCCACCACACCGTCGAGGACGTCGCCATCGTCCTCGGCGACGCCATCGCCGTGGCGCTCGGCGACAAGCGCGGCATCCGGCGCTTCGGGGACGCCGTCGTGCCGCTCGACGAGGCGCTCGTCCAGGCGGTCGTCGACGTCTCCGGGCGACCGTACGCCGTCCACAGCGGTGAACCGCCCGGCCAGGAGTACGCCGTCATCGGCGGGCAGTACGCGGGTTCGATGACACGTCATGTCTTCGAGACTCTGGCCCACCACGCCGGTCTCGCCCTGCACGTGCGGGTCCTCGGGGGCCGCGACCCGCACCACCTCGTCGAGGCCCAGTTCAAGGCCGTGGCCCGGGCCCTGCGGGCAGCCGTCGAGCCCGACCCCCGCGTCAGCGGAGTGCCCAGTGCCAAGGGCAGCCTCTAACCTCGAGGCGGCCGGCCACGCCGGGGCCGCCGCCCGCCCGCCGGCCGAGGACGACCGCCGCCGGGCGCTGAACACCCGATGAGTCCCGCGCCGACCGTCGCCGTCCTCGACTACGGCAGCGGCAACGTCTGCTCGGCGGTGCGGATGCTCCAGCGCCTCGGCGCCCAGGTCGAGCTCACCGCCGACCGGGCCGCCTGCCTGGACGCCGATGGGCTTGTCGTGCCCGGCGTCGGCAACTTCCACGCGTGCCTGGCCGGCCTGGCCGCCGCCGGCGGGCCCGCCCTCATCGACACCCGCCTCGCCGGTTCACGACCCGTGATGGGGATCTGCGTCGGGATGCAGGTCCTCTTCGAGGGCTCGAGCGAACCGGGCTGCTCCCGACTCGAGGGTCTCGCGCAGTGGCCGGGCACCGTCGATCGTCTACCCGCCGGCGTCGTACCGCACATGGGGTGGAACACCGTGCAACCGCCGCCGACCAGCCGGCTGTTCACCGGCGTGCAGGACGCCCGGTTCTACTTCGTCCACTCCTACGCCGCCCAACAGTGGACCCTGCGGCCGGACGGGCCGATGGCCGTCGTCGCCCCGACCGTGACGTGGGCCCACCACGGCGCCCCCTTCGTCGCCGCCGTCGAGAACGGCCCCCTGACCGCGACGCAGTTCCACCCCGAGAAGTCCGGCGCCGCCGGCGCGCGTCTGCTGCGCAACTGGCTCGACACCCTGTGAGCAGCCCCGGTCCCGGCCCCCGGGATCCTGACCGAAGGACCGCCCCATGACCACCGTCGTCCCCGGCTCGAGCGAACCCCGACTCGAGCTCCTGCCCGCCGTCGACGTCGTCGACGGGCGCGCCGTCCAGCTCGTCCAGGGGGTCGCCGGCAGCGGAGGCGAGTTCGGTGACCCGTGGCAGGCGGCGCTGGCGTGGCAGGAACAGGGCGCCCAGTGGCTGCACCTCGTCGACCTCGACGCGGCCTTCGGCCGGGGCGACAACCACCGGCTCCTCGCCGACATCGTCGGACGGCTCGACCTGCACGTCGAGATGTCCGGCGGCATCCGGGACGCACAGACCCTCGATCGGGCCCTGGCCACCGGATGCCGCCGCGTCAACATCGGCACCGCGGCCCTGGAGAACCCGACGTGGACCGCCCAGGCCATCGCCGAGCACGGCGACCGCGTCGCCGTCGGTCTGGACGTGCGCGGCACCACGCTCGCCGCCCGCGGCTGGACCCGGCAGGGCGGAGACCTGTGGCAGACCCTGGACCGCCTCGACGCCGAGGGCTGCGCCCGGTACATCCTCACCGACGTCGCCAAGGACGGGATGCTCACCGGGCCCAACCTCGAATTGCTCCGGCAGGTCTGCGCCCGCACCGACCGACCGGTCGTCGCCTCCGGCGGGGTGTCCACCCTGGCGGACCTGAGGGCGTTGCGCGACCTCGTGCCGCAGGGCGTCGAGGGGGCCATCGTCGGGTCCGCGCTCTACCGGAAGACCTTCACCTTGGCGGAGGCGCTCGACGTCGCCGGGCGCCCATGACCGCGGGCGCACCCGATCGGCGCTTCGCCGGGCACGACCCGATGGCCGGCCAGGACACGGCCAGCGTCCCCTGGGCCGGGCGCCGCATCACCGACACCGGTTTCGGCGCGGACGACGGCGGGGCTGATCCCGCCGTCCGGGCCGCCCTGCGCACCCTCGCCCGAGCGCCGCATCTCGGTTCGCGGGACGCAGCCGAAGCCGAGCTCGTCCGGCTCCTTCGAGCCGGCCGGGTCCTCGTGCCGGTCGCCGCCGCGTCCAGGCAGGTCGACGACGGTGGCGACCTGCCCCGCGACGACGGCGCCGACATGGCCACGATGGTCCTCACCGGGCCGGACGGGCGCCGTGGCCAGCCCGCGTTCACCGGAATCGACACCTTGGCTGCCTGGCATGCGCAGGCTCGCCCGGTTCCGGTACCGGCGGTCCTCGCCGCGCGGGCGGCGCTGGAGGACACCTGCGACGTGCTCCTGCTGGACCTGGGCGCCTCGGACGCCGCGGTGCTGCGACTCTCGCACGTGTGGGCTCTGGCCCAAGACCGTGACTGGGCGCCGGCCCACCTCGACCCCGTGGTCACCGACGCCGTCGCCGCCGCGGCGGACGCTGCGTCCGAGCCCGTCGATGCCCGCCCGGAGGCGGGCCCGGTGCCCGGCGTCCTGCGCCTGATCCTGCGGCTTCGCCCCGGCCTGGACGCGGCCGGCGCCGAGGCGCTCGCGACCGGCGTGGCGGAGTTTCTGGCGGCCGACCCCGAGGTCCGGTGCCGCCTTGACGAGGTCACCTTCACCCTGCGCGCCGCCGCTGGGCGTTAACTTGCTCACGTGCAGGCCGCTGACCTGCTCGTTCGTCACAGTCACCCGCGCCGCCGGTGCTCATCGAAGGCGCGGTATGCTTGGCTTCGTCACAGAGGCCCCCACCGCCTCGCTGCGGGTCGACGTGCTTTCGTTGGTCGGCTCTCGCGTAGCTGTTCCGCGGCCGGTCCGTCGCGGGGTTGTCGGAGGGGCCATGACGGCCCATTGCTCAGGAGGCGACGATGTCCATCCACCCCTTTACCGCGGCACGCCGACAGCAGGAGGGCGGCGGGGGCCCCCGCCTTCAGATCTCCGCGAACATGGACATCATGGGCGGCAAGGTCGTCGACCTGGAGCAGGGTAGGCGCGACGTCAAACACGAGTACGGCTCTGCCCTCCAGCACGTCCTCCAGGCCCAGGCCAACGGCGCCGAGTGGGTCCACCTCGTCGACCTCGACGCCGTCTTCCGCCAGGGCGACAACCGTCAGCTCATCGAGCAGATCGTCAGGCAACTCGACATCTCCGTCGAGCTGTCCGGTGGTCTGCGTGACGACGAGTCCTTGGACTGGGCCCTGTCGACCGGGTGCCGCCGCGTGCACATCGGTACGGCGGCCATCCGCAACCCCGACTGGACCCGCGAGATCATCAAGAAGCACGGCGACCGCATCGCGGTCAGCCTCGACGTGCGGGGTCGCACCCTCGCCGCCGAAGGCTGGACCAAGGACGGCGGCAGCCTGTGGGAGA
>RCNJ01001156.1_pt1 | contig 11304 bp, 11 predicted proteins | sample 2041171 | NCBI WGS metagenome assembly RCNJ01 (sample SAMN09708213, study PRJNA481090) | feces metagenome | biome: feces | host: Pygoscelis adeliae | place: Antarctica: Rookery Lake | collected 2010-03-01 | reverse complement strand
GATTTCCAAGATAAATAATTAAGGAGGAATTTAAATGAATATATATGTACTTTTAAAAAGAACGTTTGATACAGAAGATAAAATTGTAATTGAAAATGGGGAAATTGCAGATGATGATGCTGAATTTATCATTAACCCTTACGATGAATATGCTGTAGAAGAAGCAATTGTTCAACGTGACGCGCATGGTGGCGAAGTAACAGTTGTGACAATCGGCGAAGAAGATGCAGAAAAACAATTACGTACTGCCCTTGCAATGGGTGCAGATAAAGCAGTCTTAATCAATACGGAAGAGGACCTTGAAGAGGGCGATCAGTATACAACAGCTAAAATTCTTGAAACGTATTTCAAAGATAAAGAAGCAGATTTAATCTTAGCAGGTAATGTTGCGATTGATGAGGCAAGTGGTCAAGTAGGTCCTAGACTAGCTGAAGCATTAGACATTCCATTTATTACAACAATTGTTAATTTAGAAATTGATGGGCAAGATGTTAAAGTTGAGAAAGATATCGAAGGAGATATCGAAAAAATTGAAACAACTTTACCACTTGTCGTCACATGTCAGCAAGGTTTAAATGAGCCACGTTATCCATCACTACCAGGAATTATGCAAGCTAAAAAGAAACCATTAGAAGAGTTAGAACTTGATGATTTAGACTTAGATGAAGATGATGTAGAGGCAAAAACAGAAACGATTGAACGCTTCCTACCAGCTGAAAAAGCAGCGGGACGTATTTTAGAAGGCGAAGTTGATGATCAAGTAAAAGAACTTGTTTCATTACTAAAAACAGAAGCAAAAGTACTATAAAACGTAAGAGAAAGGAGAATGAAAATGAGTAAAAAAATATTAGTTGTAGGTGAATCTGCTGATGGTGTTTTAAGAAATGTTAGTTTTGAAACAATCGCAGCAGCTAAGAAAATGCAAACAGATGCAGAAGTAGTGGCAGTTTTATTAGGAAAAGAAGGTACTCAAACTCAAGCTGAAGAAATGATTAAGTATGGTGCAGATAGAGCAATTACGGTTGAACATGACAATTTAGAAAATTATACATCTGAAGGGTATGGTCAAGCATTACTAGAAATTATTGAGGATGAGTCTCCTTATGGTATTGTTATGGGTCATACGGCAATTGGTAAAGATGTGGCGCCTAAAATCGCAAGTCGTTTAGAGTCGGGCTTGATTTCAGATGCTGTAGATATTGAATTAGATGGGGATACGGAAGTATTTACGCGCCCAATTTATTCAGGTAAGGCATTTGAGAAGAAAACGATCAAAGACGGTCTTGTGTTTGTGACAATTCGTCCGAACAACATTCCGATGTTAGAAAAAGATGAAGGTCGTTCAGGTGATGTCACAGCAAAAGAAGTAGATGTTAAAGATTTACGTACAATTATTAAAGAAATTATTCGTAAGAAGTCAGAAGGTATTGATATGTCTGAAGCAAATATCGTTATTGCGGGTGGACGTGGTGTGAAGAGTAAAGAAGGTTTTGATTCATTAAATGAATTAGCAGATGTATTAGGTGCTGCGGTAGGTGCATCACGTGGTGCATGTGACGCTGAATACTGTGATTATTCATTACAAATTGGACAAACGGGTAAAGTTATTACACCAGATCTTTATATCGCCATTGGTATTTCAGGTGCGATTCAACACTTAGCAGGTATGTCTAACTCGAAAGTAATCGTAGCTATTAATGGTGATCCAGAAGCAAATATCTTTAACGTAGCAGATTATGGTATTGTCGGAGACTTATTTGAAATTGTTCCGAAGTTAGTAGAAGAATTAAAAGCAATGTAATATCAACAAATGCCTAGCCTTTGCTAGGCATTTGTTTTAATGTAAGCAAACTATTAGCAAGCTAAATATAAGGATGTTATAATAAGACTATATTGATAGAGTAATTACTCGAATGGAGGAATATTAAATGGCAATTTTAGACGTAAAAGATAGTGATTTCGCTGAAAAAACTGGCGAAGGATTAGTTTTAGTAGATTTTTGGGCACCTTGGTGTGGACCTTGTAAGATGATAGCACCAGTATTAGAAGAATTAGATGGTGAATTAAGTGATAAGGTTCAAATCGTTAAGTTAAACGTAGACGATAACCAAGAAACTGCTTCAAAATTTGGTGTTATGAGTATTCCTACACTTCTATTATTAAAAGATGGAAATGTTGTTGACCAAGTAGTAGGTTTCCAACCTAAAGAAGCATTAACTGAATTAGTTAACAAACACGCGTAAAAGCATAATATAAGAATTAATAATCCCTTGCTATATGAATAGCAGGGGATTATTAATTTTTATTATGGAGGCATAAAAGTATGGATGAAAAGATACAAGAAAAACTAGCTGTATTACCTCTTAATCCTGGCTGTTATTTAATGAAAGATAAAAATGATACGGTTATTTATGTTGGAAAATCTAAATCATTAAGAAGTCGTGTTAAATCTTACTTCATGGGTGCAAATGATCGTAAAACACAGAGATTAGTGATGGAAATTGTAGATTTCGAATATATTGTAACTAATACTGAAGTTGAAGCACTCATATTAGAGTTAAATTTAATCAAAAAGTATGATCCAAAATATAATATAATGCTGAAAGATGATAAAAGTTATCCCTATTTAAAAATAACAAATGAACGTCATCCCCGTTTATTAATTACTCGAAAAATAAAAAAAGATAAGGGGAAATATTTCGGTCCTTATCCTAACGTTGTTGCAGCAAGAGAAACAAAGCGTTTGCTTGATCGTTTATATCCCTTAAGAAAATGCAATAACAAGCCTGGTGATTATTGTTTATACTATCACTTGGGCCAATGTCTTGCTTGTGCAAAAGAACCTGGAACAAAAGAGCAGTATGAAAAAATAACAAAAGAAATTACACAATTTTTACATGGTGCCTATCCAGGAGTGAAAAAAGACTTAATTGTTAAAATGAATCAAGCAAGTGAAGAAATGAATTATGAAAGAGCAATCGAAATACGTGAAAACATAACTCATATTGAAGCGCTAATGGAACAACAAAAGATTGTTTTAACTGAAAATATAAATATAGATGTGTTTGGATATAGTTATAATCAAGGTTGGATGTGTGTACAGGTATTCTTTGTGAGGCAAGGAAAATTAATTGAAAGAGATGTATCAATATTTCCATTTTATAAAGATAGTAAAGAAATTTTTATTAGTTTTATTGGTCAGTTTTATTTAAAAGAAAATAACTTAAAGCCAAAGCAAATAATTTTACCGGTTGGTTCTGAAGCAGATATTTTAAAGGAATTGTTAAAAGTAGATGTGTATACACCGTTACGTGGAAAGAAAAAAGACTTAGTAGAACTTGCTATAAAAAATGCGGATATTGCACTTTCTGAACAGTTCACATTAATTGAACGTGATGAAGAACGCACGATTGTTGCAGTTGAAAATCTCGGAAAAAAATTAAATATTGAAACACCGCATCATATTGAAGCTTTTGATAACTCAAATATTCAAGGGGTTGACCCGGTATCTGCAATGGTTACATTTATAGATGGTAAGGCTAATAAAAATTCTTATCGTAAATACAAAATACAAACAGTTGAAGGACCAGATGATTATGAAACTATGAGAGAAGTTGTTAGAAGACGTTATTCTAGAGTATTAAAAGAAGATTTACCTTTACCCGATTTAATTATTGTCGATGGTGGTAAAGGTCAAATGAGCGCAGCACTTGAAGTTTTAGAACTCGAATTAGGAATAGACGTTCCAGTATGTGGATTAATAAAAGATGAACGACATAGCACGAGTGAACTAATTTATGGCGATCCACCAGAAGTGGTTTCTTTAGGTAGAAGTTCAAATGAATTTTATTTAGTCCAACGCATTCAAGATGAAGTTCATAGATTCGCCATAACTTTTCATCGTCAGTTAAGAAGTAAGGGTTTAATCCAATCTGAACTCGATAAGGTACCAGGTGTCGGAAAGAAACGAAGAACCTTATTACTTACACATTTTAAATCTATGAAAGCAATAAAAGAAGCAGAGCTAACTGATATCACTAGGTTAGGTATACCAGTTAATGTTGCAAAATTAATTTTAGAAAAATTAAACGAATGATTAAAACATTTAAGTTTTAATCATTCTTTTTTTTAATCAGTGAAGGTTACTTTAAAGTTCACTTGAAAAAGCCGTTCATTAATACTTATTTCACATTCACAAGGTCTACCAGTCACTACTTGAATTGTTTCAGCTAAAAATCCAGCTTCTAGATTAAACTCAGTAGTTAAGCTTGAATTCAACCTTTGTGCAATTTCATCAGACATAAGTAGGAAAGATAATTCGTCTTTCTTTTCTTTAACAAGCTCTAAATTTCCCCAACTAATTTTTTGGAAAAAATAATAAATATCATTTATATCATTAATTTCTATTTTTCTAGCTAATTTTCTGCCAGAAAAGTAAAGTAAAGTATCTGAGTTTTGGCCTAATAAATCTGGTAGTACAAGGTATCTTAGAATATCATGACCAGTTGAAGTGTGGTGAAAATCATCTAAGAGAGTAATTGGTAATTTGCTTTTCTTCATTTATGTCATCCTTATTTTAATTTTTAAAGTACAATAGTTAGTATAACATAAAATAAATAAATAAATACATTGTATAAATAGCTGTTTAAAACTATTTAAAACTAGTTTTAACAAACCGAAAATCGAATTAAGTGAATATAAAAAGTACTTATTTTCTTGACGGTTTATCTAGATACAAGTACAATCAAGATGGTAAGAGAAGTACATAATTAAATCTGATTCCTATATATGGATTCAGGAGAAAATAATAATATTTATTTTCTTTGGCTTTTGTTGTGCAATTTTATATTAATATATCAATTTAGATTAAGGAGGGAGTAACACATGGTGAAACAACGTGAGTTTTTTAACAGAAGATTACATTCACTATTAGGTGTTGTTCCAATAGGTCTTTTTGTTGTACAACACTTAATAATCAACCACTTCGCTGTATACGGTGAAGAAAGCTTTAACACGGCAGCTGGCTTTATGAGCTCGTTACCGTTCGTATTAGTATTAGAAACTTTTGTGATTTATTTACCGATTTTATTCCACGCAGTTTTAGGGGTATATATCGTATTTGTAACTAAGAGTAACACTAGAAAATACGGGTTTTTCCGTAACTGGATGTTCTTATTACAAAGAATTACAGGAGTTATCACACTTGTCTTTATTGCCTTCCACGTATGGCAAACAAGAGTACAAGTATTTTTAAGTGGTGCGGAAGTAAATTATCAAATGATGGAAGATATTTTAACCAATCCTTTTTGGTTCACTTTATATTCAATCGGGGTACTTTCAACAATATTCCACTTCGCTAACGGATTATGGAGCTTTTTCGTAACTTGGGGACTTGCACAATCTCCTCGTGCACAAAAAATTGCTACGTATTTCTCAATAGCAGTATTTTTCATTGTAGGATATCTCGGTGTTAGAACACTTATTCAGTTTGGTTTTGGAGTTTAATTTTAAAGTTTAGAGGAGGGAGTATTTAATATGAGTAAACGTAAAGTCGCAATAGTCGGCGGTGGTCTTGCTGGTTTAATGGCAACGATTAAAGCTGCTGAAGAAGGCGTTAGTGTAGATTTATTTTCAATTGTTCCTGTAAAACGCTCTCACTCTGTATGTGCTCAAGGTGGTATCAATGGTGCAGTTAATACGATGGGTGAAGGAGATTCACCTGCATGGCACTTAGATGATACTGTTTATGGTGGAGATTTCTTAGCTAACCAACCACCAATAAAAGCTATGACTGATGCAGCACCAGGGATTATTTATATGCTGGATCGTATGGGTGTTATGTTCAACCGTACACCAGAAGGACTTCTACATTTCCGTCGTTTTGGTGGAACTGAAGTTCACAGAACTGCATATGCTGGAGCAACAACAGGTCAACAATTATTATATGCTCTAGATGAACAAGTTCGTAAATTTGAAGTAGAAGGTTTAGTTACTAAATATGAAAGCTGGGAATTCTTAGGAGCTATTATAGATGACGATGGTGTTGGTCGTGGAATTGTCGCTCAAGACATAAAATCACACGAAATTAAGTCATTCGCATCAGATGCAACAATTTTAGCTACAGGTGGACCAGGAATTATCTTTGGTAAATCAACTAACTCTATGATTAATACAGGTTCAGCAGCGAGTGTTTTATATCAACAAGGCGCAAAATATGCAAATGGTGAGTTTATTCAAATTCACCCAACTGCTATTCCGGGAGATGACAAACTACGCTTAATGAGTGAGTCTGCTCGTGGTGAAGGTGGCCGTATTTGGACATATAAAGATGGTGAGCCGTGGTATTTCTTAGAAGAGAAATATCCTGCATATGGTAACCTAGTTCCACGTGATATTGCAACACGTGAAATCTTTGATGTTTGTGTTAACCAAAAATTAGGTATCAATGGCGAGAACATGGTATATCTTGATTTATCACATAAAGATCCTGAAGAATTAGATCTTAAATTAGGTGGAATCATTGAAATTTATGAGAAGTTTGTTGGAGAAGATCCACGTAAAGTTCCAATGAAAATTTTCCCAGCGGTCCATTATTCAATGGGTGGTTTATGGGTAGACTTTGACCAAATGACTAATATTCCTGGTATTTTCGCAGCAGGAGAATGTGATTATTCTCAGCATGGTGGAAATCGTCTAGGTGCTAACTCATTACTTTCTGCTATTTACGGTGGAATGGTTGCAGGACCTAATGCTATTGAATATATCGATGGTCGATATGTCATCTGAACTATTTGATCGTCGTCAACAAGAAGAACAAGAAAAATTCGACGAGCTACTTAAAATGGATGGAGAAGAAAATGCTTATCAACTTCACCAGGAACTCGGAGAGTGGATGACAGATAACGTGACAGTAGTTAGAGATAATGAACGTTTACTAAAAACAGATAAAAAATTAGAAGAATTATTAGAGCGTTGGAAAAATGTGAATATCACAGATACTTCAACCTGGAGTAATCAAGCTGTTATGTTTACACGTCAGTTGAAAAATATGATTCATTTAGCTCGTGTTATTACTAAAGGAGCTTATCAACGAGATGAAAGTCGTGGTGCTCATTATAAACCTGAATTCCCTGAACGTAATGATGAAGACTTCTTAAAAACAACAATTGCAGAGTTTGATGCTGCTAAAGAAGAACCAGTTATTTCATATGAAGAGGTTGACGTATCATTAATAGCACCAAGAAAACGCGACTATTCTCAATCAAGTGAAGGGGGCAAAAAATAATGGCTGAACAAAAAACAGTAACTTTTATTGTAACAAGACAAGATAATCCAGATTCAGCACCTTATGAAGAGACATTTGAAATTCCTTATCGTCCTAATATGAACGTTATATCTGGTTTAATGGAAATTCGAAAGAATCCTGTCACAGCTGATGGTAAGACAACTACACCAGTTAAATGGGATATGAACTGTCTAGAAGAAGTCTGTGGAGCATGTTCAATGGTTATTAACGGTAAAGCACGTCAATCATGTTCTGCTTTAGTTGACCAGTTAGAGCAACCGGTTCGTTTAGAGCCAATGTCTACATTCCCAATTGTTCGTGATTTAGTTATTGATCGTGAGCGTATGTTTGATGCATTGAAACAAATTAAAGCATGGATTCCAATTGATGGAACGCATGATTTAGGACCTGGACCACGCATGCCAGAGAAAAAACGTCAGGTAGCTTATGAGTTATCTAAGTGTATGTCATGTGGGGTATGTCTAGAAGCGTGTCCTAACGTTAACTCTAAAAATGATTTTATTGGACCAGCAGCTATTTCACAAGCGAGATTATTCAACTCACATCCAACAGGTGATATGAATAAGAGTGAACGTCTAGCAGGTTTAATGGAAGATGATGGTTTAGCAAGTTGTGGAAACGCACAAAACTGTGTTGAGGTTTGTCCTAAAGGAATTCCTCTTACAACATCAATTGCTGCTATGAATAGAGCAACAACAGCACAATCATTTAAAAACTTCTTCGGAAGTGACAATTCTTACTAAAATTAATATCCACTGTTTAAGCAGTGGATATTTTTTGTCCAAAAGTGTCTAGACAATATTAAAGGAAGTGTCTAATCAGTAGACAGTTAGACACGCTTTAATATTAAGAGCATTGTAAGCGTTATCTTTCTGTGTTGGCATAAAAATTGCAATATATAACTGTAACGATTAAAGGAGGAGTAATATGACTAATAAATTTATTCATTTAACTCAAGAACAAAACTTAGCCATTATCGAGATTGATAATGCACCAGCCAATGCTTTGTCTGCTGTTGTTATTAAAGAATTAAGAAGTATATTAGAAGATGTTCATCATAATGAAAATATTCACGCAGTTATTCTGACAGGTAAAGGAAAATTCTTTGTTGCTGGAGCTGATATTAAAGAATTTCTTCCTAATATGGGAGATAAAGAAGCTGGTCATAAGATGTCTCAAGCAGGCCAATTAGTTTGTGACGAAATAGAATCAATGAATAAGCCTGTTATTGCCGCTATTAATGGTTTAGCTCTTGGCGGTGGTTTAGAAATAGCCCTAGCTTGTCATATTAGATTAATAAGTGAATCAGCTGAAGTAGGTTTGCCAGAGTTGAAATTAGGTTTATTACCTAGTTTTGGAGGAACTCAACGTCTAACAAAAATGATAGGATTATCAGAAGCAATGGATATTATTCTAACTAGCAAACAATTAACAGCTTTAGAGACAAAAAACTTAGGAATTACCAAAGAAGTTTTGCCTACTGATAAATTATTAGATCGTGCTAAAGAATTAGCAAATAGCTATCTGGTAGGGAATAGTTTTCAATCGATTACTAGAGTCGTTGATGCAATGGTTTCTGGTAATAATAGTGATTTTAGAACTGGTTTGGAAAAAGAGAGTGAGTTATTTGCGGAGTTATTTTTAACTGATGATGCTAAAGAAGGTGTCGAAGCATTTAACGAAAAAAGAACTGCATCATTTAAACATAGATAAATATTAAAGGAGTAGAAGTTATGTCACAAGAAAAAGCGAGAGTTTCTAATTGGATGAACAAAAACTTTTTAGCAATTGATTATCAATCACTGATATCTGATGCACTCGATTTAATTATGCAAGTAGAATTAAGTGAACTACCTATCATAAAAGATAATAAAGTAATAGGTGTATTCAACTTTAAATATTATCTCCATGCTTTAGGTAACGAGGATATATTAAGTGATGATCAAGTTACTAATTGGATGACTCAAACATATTCTTTTACTTCTGATAAAGCTTTGATGATTCAAATAGAAGCCACACCAACATATATTTTAAATGAAGGTAGAGAATTAATCGGCGTAGTTGATAAAGCGAATCAAATTAGTTTTTATCAATCATATTATAACGAAAATCAAGAGTTAAAAGAACTTATTAAGTGGTATAAATTAAGCTTTTCAGAAGCGTATGAAGGGTTAGCAGTCGTAGATAAAAATGGTGTTATACAAATATTTAATGAAGCGTATAGTCGGTATGTAGGTGTATCCAAAGACGAAGCAATTGGAAAGTTGGCAGAAGATGTGATTGAAAATACACGCTTGCCAGTTGTTTTAAAAACAGGTATACCCGAACGGAGTCAAGCTCACAAATTAAAAGGCCAAAATTTAATTGTTCATCGACTACCTATCTGGAAAAATAATGAAGTCATTGGTGCAATTGGCATGTTAGTTTATGAAGGTGTTTCAGAGATTTATCAAACAATCGAAAGAATGGAAAATTTAGAAGGGACTTTAAAACAAAAGAGTGAAATTTTGTTTCCAAATCGATATTCACCTAAAAAACAAGTTCGTTTTGAAGATATATTAGGCAATAGCCAAGCTATCTCAAAATCAAAACATTTAGCAATTAAAGCGAGTAAAACGAAAGCAACCGTGTTAATTACTGGTGAGAGTGGTGTAGGAAAAGAACAATTTGCTCATGCAATCCATGATACAAATGTCACAAACGAAGAAAGTTTTGTTAGTTTAAATTGTTCAGCGATACCAAAAGATTTAATTGAATCTGAATTATTTGGTTATGAAGAGGGAGCTTTTACTGGTGCAAAACAAGGAGGTAGTATCGGAAAGTTCGAACAAGCTGAAGGTGGCACGTTATTTTTAGATGAAATTAGCGAAATGCCACTTGATGTTCAAGCTAAAATTTTACGTGTCATGCAAGAAAGAGAATTAGTTAAAGTAGGTGGTCAAAAAACAATCCCTATAAATATTAGAGTGATTGCAGCGACAAATCAAGATTTAGAAAAGAAAATATCGACAGGCGAATTTAGACAAGACTTATACTACCGGTTAAATGTAATCCCTTTAAATATACCTAGTTTAAAGATGAGGTTAGAAGATATTCCGTTAATTACATCTTATAAGTTAAAAAGTTTGGCAGAAGTACACCAGATAGAAGAAAAAACAATTGATGAAAAAATCATTCGTGAATTTTATCTTTATGATTGGCCTGGTAATATAAGAGAGTTATTTAATATATTAGAAAGGTTATTTGTTTTAACAACAGGCAATCATATTAATTATGAAGATTTTTTAGATTTAGTCGATTTACAAGTAAGTAATCAAGAAGAATCTATATTTTATAAGCCTTATAAGAAAAGAAAAAAAGATAGTGAATTACTTGAAGTTAAGACTATTAAACAAGCATTATCATATACAAAAGGAAATAAAACAGATGCCGCTAAAAGGTTAGGTGTCTCACGAGCAACACTTTATAATAAATTAAATCGTTATGGTATGAATTAATTTTTAAATGAGTTTGTAGATAGAATAAGGAGTGAAACTAATGGAAAAAGTTAAAAGAAAAATATTCTCAGAAAACATCAACGAGTTTAGTCCAGACCATTTTAATGAAGAGGAAAAAATGATTAAATCAACAGTTAAACAATTTGTACAAAATCAAGTTTATCCAGAGTTACCAAAAATGGAAGCGCATAATTATGATATTATTAGGTCGTTATTTAAAGGAGCAGGTGACCTAGGATTACTTGGAGCAGATGTAAGTGAAGACTACGGTGGTATTAATATGGGTAAAAAAATATCAGGTTTAATAGCTGAAGAGATGGGTCATGGAAGTAGTTTTGGTGTTTCTTTTAATATTCATACAGGTGTAGGAGTCTCACCATATGTATACTTTGGTACAGAGGAACAAAAGCAAATGTATTTACCCAAACTTACTTCAGGCGAATTTATTGGCGCATATGCATTAACAGAGCCAGCTGCGGGGTCTGATGCTTTAGCTACGAA
>RCNJ01000622.1_pt1 | contig 11327 bp, 10 predicted proteins | sample 2041171 | NCBI WGS metagenome assembly RCNJ01 (sample SAMN09708213, study PRJNA481090) | feces metagenome | biome: feces | host: Pygoscelis adeliae | place: Antarctica: Rookery Lake | collected 2010-03-01 | reverse complement strand
CACCAACATCTAATCCAATTATCAAAATTTTTCCTCCTGATTTTAATATTTTTACATAAAAAGCTCCTTAAAGAAATTAAATTTTTCTTTAAGAAGCTCTGAATTTTCCTTCTATATACTATTTTAGTGAATATATGGGTATATTGCAAGTTTACTACATTTGATTTGGAAACTTTTTTAGTAATTCATCTACTGAAACATGTTCATCTTTCTCTTTATAATAAACACTTGCACCTATATAATTCCCATAACAATACTGAATATATTGACTTCTAGTTATATCGAATATAAAGTCTTGTTTCCTAAATTCTTCTAATATATATCTATCTAAACCATAAGGACTTTGAAGTTCTGAAGCTAGTTTCCTACTTATCTTAACTTCATAATCTAACATTGTAATTATAAATTTATTATCATTAATTTTATTCAAATTTATTTCTTCATCAAATTCCTGCCCTATTGCCTTAACAACTACTTCTATAAAATTTCCTATACTGTTATTCTTCGCCTGTAATCCTCTGATTCTACCACTTGTATTCATTAACTCAGCTCCTATAATAGTTTTGAAATAAAAAAGTCTTCTTATCAAATGATAAGAAGACTTGAATCGGCTGATTTACACCTCCTTATCGATATTTTAGCTGGACCACCTTGAACATCATCAGGTTGGTATAGGGTCATAGAGCTAAATCTCTACCCTAATTCTTGATATATTGGTTCTAATGTTTACACTTTAAGTGTATTGTAAATTTTTAAAGTTGTCAAATAAACTAAAACAGCTTTTTAGGATGAAATATATAGAGTCAATATTACTTACTATTCCAATAATCTATCTCCACTTACTTTAATAGCTATTGCACCTAGTGGAGCAGTTATTATAATAGATAAAACCGCTAGAGAAAGTATTAATTCTCCTGACTCTACACCCATCGCTAATGGTATGCCTCCAATTGCTGCTTGAACAGTAGCTTTTGGTATATATGCAAATATACAAAACAATCTTTCTTTCCTATTTAATTCAGTCCCTATAAGGGATAACAAAACCCCTATACTTCTAGCAATTAAACCTATTGCTATCAATAATATTCCTTTACCACCTGCATCAAGAGCTACAGCTACATTTACCTGAGCACCTACTAGTACAAACAATAGTACTTCTGCAAATATCCATATTTCATCTAGTTTTGAAGACATTCTACTTCCTACATCAGGTATCTTTTCAAAGATGATAAACCCTATTGCCATAACACCTAAAAGTCCTGCTATTTCTACTTTTGATTTTATAATTGCTTCAAATGTTGTTAATAGAATTGATGCTGATAGTATATAAAGAATTTTTTTAGTATCTCTTATGAAATATTTTTTAAATACTTTAACCAATATTATTCCTATTAATGCTCCAGCTATTATACCTAAAATAATTGAAAATGGTATACCTAATATCTTCAATCCTATGTTTATGCGACTTCCACTATACATACCCGTAAATGTAGAGAAAATAGTGATTGCAAATACATCATCAATAGAAGCTCCAGCTAATATTAAAGTAGGAATATTCTTTTCTTTTCCAAGCCCTTTTTCCATTAAATAAAGCATAGAAGGCACTATAACTGCAGGAGATACTGCTGCTATTATAAATCCCAACATTCCTCCTTGTATAAATGTGAAATCGAAGAATTTCATAGAGATATAAGCAATTGTAAAACCTTCTAATACACCAGGTATAAAGCTCAACTTAATTGCTGGCGCACCTACTTTTTTAATATCTTCTTTTTTTATTCCGAGTCCTGCTCTAAGAAGAATAACTATTAAAGCTATATTTCTAAAATCTGCTGATGCTATTAATATTTCATCACTAAGTAAGTTAAACCCATAAGGACCTATTAAAGCCCCCACTATTATCATACCTAGTAATCCAGGAAGTTTAAATTTACCAAATAATTTATTGAATAAAAGACCGAGTAATATTATGAGTGCTAAACTAGTTGCCATATAATCCCTCCTTAAATTAAATAGACTCCTACAAAAGGTTAATTGTTAGACGTCTTTTGTAGGAGTCATTAGTTACTGTACATAATCAAATCTTCCGGTAATACACTATTTATAAAGACTATCACTAATTATATTTATAAATATTACTAATTAATTCATTATTTTTTGGGAAAACGTGAAAGTTTTGCAGTTTCTCCTAATTCTTCTTCGATACGTAAAAACTGATTATACTTTTCAACTCTTTCGCTACGAGCCATTGAACCAGTTTTTATTTGACCAGCATTCATAGCTACCGCAAAATCAGCTATATAAGTATCACATGTTTCTCCAGAACGATGTGAAATCATTGTAGTATAGCCATTATCACGAGCTAATTTCATTGTTTCAATCGCTTCTGAAACAGTACCAATTTGATTTAATTTTATTAATATTGAATTTGCAATACCATTTTCAATACCTTCTTTGAAAATCTTTGGGTTAGTTACAAAATTATCATCACCTACTATTTGTATTTTGTCTCCCATTAATTCAGTTTGTGCTTTGAAACCTTTCCAATCACCTTCAGCAAAACCATCTTCGATTGAAATGATTTGTGGATATTTAGCTACTAAATCTTGATAGTACTTAACCATTTCATCAGTTGAAAGAACTTCGCCTTCAAAATTATATTTTTCTTTTTCACTATCAAAGAATTCACTAGCTGCTGGATCTAGAGCAATTCCAATTTCTTCGCCAGCTACATAACCAGCTTTTTCGATTGCTTCGATAAGTACTTGTATAACTTTGTCCGTATTTTCAAGCTTTGGTGCAAATCCACCTTCATCTCCTACTGCAGTCACCAATCCCTGTGAAGCTAAGATTCCCTTAAGTGTATGGTAGACATTTGCAATTTTCTCAACACCATCTCTAAATGTTTCTCTTTTCACTGGTGTAAGCATAAACTCTTGAACATCAATACCAGAATCAGCATGTGATCCTCCATTTACAACATTGAAAAATGGTTGCGGAAGTTCAAAATCTATACCTCCAAGATATCTGTATAACGGTAAATCTTTACTATTTGCAGCTGCTCTTGAAACAGCCATTGAAACTCCTAAAATTGCGTTAGCTCCTAATTTACTCTTATTATCAGTACCATCAAGTTCAATCATAACATTATCAATATTTGCTTGATTATATGGCGATATTCCTAATAAAGCCTTATTAATAATTTCATTAACATTATCGACAGCTTTTAGAACACCTTGCCCCTGCAATCGATCACCACCATCACGTAATTCTACAGCTTCTCTTGTTCCAGTAGATGCTCCAGAAGGTACTGCGGCACGTCCCATAAATCCATTTGATAAAAACACATCAACCTCAACAGTTGGATTTCCTCTTGAATCAAAAATTTCTCTTGCTTTAATATTCTCTATAACAATTGACATTTTATTTCCTCCTTTATAAAAATATAAAAAAAGACGCCTACAAAGTAAATCCTATTTAGACAGCTTAAAATAAGCATCTAAATTCAATTTACTTTGTAGGCGTCATCAGCTCTTAAGAGCGGTTTTAGGGAACACCATCCCTATACGGACAACATATCACACAGAAGCCAATATGTCCAATGATTTGTTATGCCTATGTAAGTCCAAAACAGGATTTATATAGCTCCTGTTAGCTAATAATCTTAATCTAATAGAGTTATTTTTACTCTATAAATTCTTTGTCTTTTAATTTCTAATATGTTCAGCTTCAAATTTTCATATTCTATTTCAAGCTCACCATTTTCTTTTGGAATATATCCTAAAAGATATATTAGTAGTCCGCCTAAGGTATCATAGTGTTTTGAATCATCATTTAATTTTAAATTTAATGTAGTATTTAACTCATGTATAGAAGTATCACCTTTAGCATAGTATGTTTTTTCATCTACTATTTCTATCTTTGGCTGTTCTTGATCGTATTCATCATAAACATCACCAATTATTTCCTCTACGAGGTCCTCCATAGTAACTATCCCAGGAAATCCTCCATATTCATTTATTAAAACAGCAAATTGATTTCTAGTTCTTTGTAATTCTAAAAATAAATCATTTATATTTTTACGTTGCGATACAAAATAAGGTGACTTCATAATCTTTCTTATATCTATATCTTCAAATCCTATTTGACAGGCTTCTAGCAAATAGTCTTTTAAATACAGTATTCCAATTATATTATCTACAGATCCCTCATAAATTGGAATCCTAGAATGTTTTAATAATTCATCTGAATTATCACCAAGAGGATCAATAGGATTATCTATGTCCATCATAGAAACATTTGTTCTAGCCGTCATAATTTCTTCAGCTACTTTATGGTTAAAACTTATGACATTTTCTATCCTTTTTCTCTTCAATGGATCTATAGTTCCTTGTTCTTGTCCTTCATAAATAAGAGATAGAACCTCTTCAAGAGTGACCTTTTTTTCTACTTGAGTAGTACTAAATCCAAACACCTTTATAATAACATTAGTAGAGAATGATAAAAAACTTATAAAAGGTTTGATCAATTTCTCAAATAAATTTATAGGTTTTATGGCTACCATTGCAAATTTCTCTGAATTCTGAAGTGCTATTCTCTTTGGCACCAATTCTCCAAATACTAGCATTATATAAGATAATAATAGAGTAACACCTATAAATGCTATTTTTTCACCAAAGGGAATTCCAACCGAACTTAAAAGCTTACCTAAATCATTGGAAATACCTACAGCTGCTGATGCAGATGAGAAAAATCCAGCAAAAGTTATACCTACTTGAATGGTAGATAAATACCTAGAAGGTTCTTTTATTATCTTAAGTAACAACTTTGCTTTTCTCTCTCCACCTTCTGCTTTAATCTTTATCTTTGTTTCGTCTATAGATACTATGGCTATTTCTGAAGCTGCGAAAAAAGCATTTAATAATGTCAGAACAAATATCAAAATTAACTGGCCTAAAATATTATTATTTAAACTCATATAATCCCATCCTTTATATTAATATTTATATATAAATATAAACAAAAAACGCCTGCAAAATAAATTCTATTTAATCAGCTTGAAATAAGCATCAAAATTTAATTTATTTTGCAGGCGTCATCAGCTCTTAAGAGCGGTTTTAGGGAACACCATCCCTTTTTAATATTACATCACATAAGTAATAAAATGTCAATCAGTAACATTTTATTGTAATATTCAGTAATTTCTATATATTCTCTATAGTTTATTAGATTTAAAACTCACTTACCTCCCTAGTAAAAGCACTTAATTAATATGGCATATACTAATATAAAGGAGTTTTAAATTTTATCGATTATAAGTAAATTACCATACTAAGAACAAACATGAATACAAGTCCTACAACTGAAGGTACCGCTGTTCTTTTTACAATCTCAATAGGACTTTTCTTTGTGGTTCCTGAAACTATTAAGATTACGGCAGCTACTGGCGAACAAGCTCTCATTAAGTTCCCTGCAAGTCCCATAGGTATTGATAGTGCTATAGGGCTTATCGATGCTGCTTCGGCCAGTGGTACCATTAAAGGAATCATTGCATAAAATAGTGCTGTTCCACTTCCGCTTAGTACAACTATTATCACTGTGAATACTACTAGTATTAGTGGTAATACAAATCCTGATGAACTAGTTGTCTGCATAATATTTTGAAGTTGTGTAATTAATCCAATAGACTCTAGACCTACAACAAATATAGATGCTGATACTAAAAGTGCTACTATAGGCATTGCACGTCCCATACCTACAAAGAATTCTTCCGTATCATCTAGTACTTCTGTAACATTTCTTTTTCTTATAAGCTCACATATTATTGCTATAATTAAACTTATAAAAGAAGCAAGTCCTACATCTACTGAAATAGTCATAACGCCTAATATATCAAGTCCATAAGTTATTAATAGTACAAATATAGGTAATGTTGGTAGTATTGCATAAACTGTTTTATAAAGCTTACCGCCTGTTATAACTTTTGCATCTTCTACTTCTGCTTCTGTTTCAATCACACCAGCGGAAATATCTTTCTTATCTCTATGTTTTTGCCAGAAATAATGTGTCACTGCCATAAGTATAAGTGTTGGTATTGAAATTATTGCGTGATATTTAGTCACATAGTCTATTACTGTTAAATCGACAAACTGTGCTGAATTAACTAATTCTGCTACAACTGCTATATTATCTCCACCTAAAGGCGTTGGTACTATAGTTGCTGTCGTTGCAATTATACCTGCTGTTGTAAGTGTAGACATCCCAGCTCTCTTTAAAACTGGATAAAGTGTAGCAAGTAAAATTATTGCAAGGTTACTAGCACTTGGAATAACTAATGATAATAAGTTACCTAGTAAAAACACTATGGGCACTAATAGATATGGTGATTTTATCTTTTCAAGTGGTTTAGTTAATACATTTACAGTTACATCATTTGCTCCAATTTTATTCATATAAGCTGTATAACCACCAAGAATTAATATGATTAGTCCTGCACGTGATAATATTGATACAAATTCTAATGGTATTACGCTAATTGGATCAAGCAAAATTGAACCAGTCGATACAAAGTCTGGAATTGCTAATTGTTCTCCTGCTAGTAAAGCTATATACATTAAGGCTAGCCCTACACCTAGAAGAGTGATCTTTATATCTAGTTTTTTAAGTAGCATAAAAGTCACTATTGAAATAGCTATAAGTGTTATAATTCCTACTGCTAATATATTCATATCGTTCTCTCCCTTTTGTCTTTAGATTTTAGAACTTCCTTATTTCTCCTAAAAACCATTCTCTAAACACATCTGTATCAACATCTAGACAAACTTTACTATTATTTTCTTTTCCTAAATAACCTTTCAAATCTACTATTGTAGCTCCTCTAGTTAAATCTCCCCTTAACTCTATTTCTGTATAAGTCTCCACTACTTCAAACATTTCTGGTTTTAATAGATAAGCTATAGCAAAGCTATCATACATCTTAAGTCCTTTATCAAAGCTACCACCTCTATATGCTTTAAATAACTTATAAATCATATCACCAATCTTATTCATCTCTTTTATTTTCTCTGAGTCCTCTGGATATATTAGTGCCTTAAGTCCAACATCGAGTCCGGCCATAACTATATCCACACCACTATTAAAAACAATATGCGCAGCTTCTGGATCCGTTGCCATATTAAATTCGCTCATAACACCTTTATTTCCTCTTCCTGCTGATCCACCCATTAGAACAATTTCTTCTATATTCTCTTTAACTTCAGGATACATCTTAAAAAGAAGTGCTATGTTTGTAAGTGGTGCTATTGGCACAAGTGTTATCTTTTCTTTTGAATTCATTATTTCTTTAAACATTGCATTAACTGCATTATCCTTAATAATTAACTCATCTGTAGCTTTTTCAAATTTATATGCTCCCATTCCTGAAACTCCATGGACATTAGATGCATCTTTAAATTCTTCTAATAGAGGTTCTGATGCACCTATAGCTACTGGTACTTCTTTTTCAAATACTTTTAATATATTAAGAGTATTTTGAGTAACAAAATCAATTCCAACATTCCCTGCAACAGTTGTTATTAGTCTTACATCTAACTCTTCACTAAATAAAGCAATTGCTATTGCTACTGCATCATCAATTCCTGGATCTGTGTCTATAATTATTGGTCTAGACATTTATTTCTCTCCTTTATAATTGAGTTTAAATATTTCTAATTCCTTCTTTGTAGGTATTGCACCTTGAGCACCTTTCTTCATAACAGTCATTGCTGATACTTCAGTTGCATAATTCATACTGTCACTTAGGTTACTTCCCTCACTTAGTTTTGAAACTAATGCACCCATATATGAATCTCCTGCACCTGTGGTATCAATTGCTTTAATTTTTTTAGCTGGTACAAATATTACTTCTTCCCCATCATTTGCATAGCTTCCAAGGCTTCCCATAGTAATAATCGTGTGTTTAACTCCTAACCTTTCAAAGAATTTAAAAACCTTTATACAATCTTCTTCAGTTTCTGGATAAATACCTGATAATATCTGACTTTCTGTTTGATTTACAGATATATAGTCCATATATGAATAAATTTCATCATTATATTTAATAGCTGGTGCAGTATTTACTACAGTAATCATTTTATTTTCTTTAGCACATTTCACAACTTTAAATACCGCATCTAAGTTATTTTCATATTGACACATTAAATAATCATTTGGACAAGATATTTTCTTAATAGTTGCAACCGCTTCATCACCATCATCTAATTGGTTAGCTCCACCATCTAAAATTATTCTATTGTCATTCTCAACATTAATAATAACTGCAACTCCACTATTTATCCCTTTAATTTCAGATACATTATCTACATTTACTCCATAATCATTTAAAGATTTCTTTAGAACTTGTCCATAATAATCGGCTCCTACACTTCCCATCATATAAGTTTCAGTTCCTTGTTTAGCACATGATACTGCTTGATTTGAACCCTTTCCACCAGTATTAGTGAAAAACTGGTCCCCAAACATTGTTTCGCCTGGATCTGGTATTCTGCATGAACTTATTACAAGATCCATATTTAAACTTCCAAAAACAAATACTTTGTTCACAACGCCAACTCCTATACTTTTGATTATATTTTGTATTCTTTTATAAATAACTGTTGGTATTATATATACCCATATTTCATCTCTTATAAATCAAATTTAAAATATAACTTTTTTCTTGAAAATATGATATACTAGTTTATAGAAATTTCAGAAAATTTCGAATTTATAGAAACTATATATAAATACTAATTATTTGGAGGTTTTAAGATGTCAAAAGTAAAGTTTTTTAGTGGGGAACAAATTCCTTTAGAGATGCACAAAGTTATGATTGTGCAAAAACTAGAGTTGCTACCTATAGAAGAACGATTAGAAAGTATGAAAGCAGCTGGTAATAACACATTTCTTTTACAGAACAAAGATGTATATATGGACATGTTAACTGATAGTGGAGTAAATGCTATGAGTGATAGACAACAATCAGCTATGCTTATAGCAGATGACAGCTATGCTGGAAGTGAAACTTTTACAAGACTTGATAACAAACTTACAGAAATATTTGGAACAGAATATTTCTTACCAGCTCATCAAGGAAGAGCTTGTGAAAACTTAATTTCTAAAACATTTGTAACTCCTGGTACTATAGTTCCTATGAACTATCACTTTACAACTTCAGAAGCACATATAAATCTTAATGGTGGTACTATTGCAGAGATTATAACAGATGAAGGTATTGAAGTTACAAGTGATCTACCGTTTAAAGGAAATATGGATATTGGGAAATTAGAACAACAGATAGATGACAATGGAAGTGAAAAAATTGCTTACGTTAGAATGGAAGCCGGTACAAATCTAATAGGTGGACAACCTTTTTCACTTGAAAACCTAAGAGAAGTTAGTGCTGTATGTAAAAAAAATAATCTAATGTTAGTATTAGATGCGAGTTTACTTGCAGATAACCTTTACTTTATTAAAGTAAGAGAAGAACAATGTAAAGATATGAGTATAAAAGAAATAACTAAAGAAATAACTAAAGAATGTGATATTACATACTTCTCAGCTCGTAAATTAGGCTTTGCTAGAGGTGGGGGAATCTGTGTTCATGATAAAGAACTATATATGAAAATGAGAGAACCTTTAACTCTATATGAAGGATTTTTAACTTATGGTGGAATGTCTGTTAGAGAGATGGAAGCGCTTACAATAGGACTAGATGAAACTATGGACGAAGATTATATAAGTCAAGCACCACAGTTTATATCTTTCATGACTGACGAACTTATAAAGAAAGGTGTCCCAGTAGTTACTCCAGCAGGAGGACTTGGATGTCATGTTAATGCTATGAAATTCGTAGACCATATTCCTCAAGAAGAATATCCAGCTGGTGCACTTGCTTCAGCACTTTTCATTGCTAGTGGAGCTAGAGGAATGGAACGTGGAACTATGTCTGAACAAAGAAGTGAAGATGGTACTGAAAATCTAGCTAATATGGAACTTTTAAGACTTGCAATGCCAAGAAGAGTATTTACTATGTCTCAAGTAAAATATGTTGTAGATAGATTAGTATGGTTATATGAAAATAGGAAATTAATAGGTGGACTTAAGTTTACTGAAGAACCAGAAAAACTTAGATTCTTCTTTGGAAGATTAGAACCTACTTCAGATTGGCAAGATGATTTAGTTAAAAAGTTTAGAGAAGATTTTGGAGATAGCTTATAAATATTAAAAGGGTTGTTTACTTTAAAGCAAACAACCCTTTTTTTATATTAAATTAATATAATTACTAAAACCAAATTTCTATTTCCCTTTTAACCGCATCTACTGAATCAGATGCATGCACAATATTTTCTGTCTTAGTATTTGAAAATTCTCCTCTTATAGTTCCTGGCACTGAATCTAGAGGATCAGTAGCTCCATTGATTTTTCTTACCAATTTAATTGCATTTTCACCTTCAAGTATTACAACAAAAATTTCATTTCTAGTCATATAATTAACCAACGAATCATAAAATGGCTTCTCTACATGTTCTGCGTAATGTTTCTCTAAAGTCTGTTTATCTGCTTTAACCATCTTACACTTAGATATTTCAAGTCCCATATTTTCATATCTACTTAAAATTTCTCCTATTAGTCCTCTTTCCACTCCATCTGGCTTTACTATTACAAGTGTCTTTTCCATATAATCACTCCCTTATAATGTGCTTACATTTATATGTCTTATATGTTCTCTAGCTATATAATAAGTCCTTATAGATGTTACTAATTTATATACTGATTCATCACTTTTGAACCATTCTATTACTCTATCAACTTCAGCATCATCTAAATCTACAGCTAAAGTATGTTCATTATCAAAATATATTGTTATTTTTTTCATATTTACCATCCTTTCCTTATATTCCTCGCGTATATATTTTATGTATTTCTTAACAAAGATATCTATTGATCTTATTATATAATAATTAACTTAACATTATGTTTCAGTGGTTGGAAAAACTAATTTATTGTCTACAAATATTCTACACTGAATACTAAACCAACCACCCATTGAAACTTTAATATATTCTTTTGTATTATCATTAAATTTAATACCACCATATAACCTACTTCTAAGAGCAAAGCCTATTTTTTGATCTTGAAGCTTACTATCAACGTATAAACTTTCTCCTTTTGACCAAGAATTTTCTACTCTAATTTTATATCCTTTATAATCCACTTCCCATATAAGCTCTAAGTAACTTTCCTCGAATAATGATTTTAATGTTATGCAATCATTCTCTGTTTTATAC
>RCNJ01000650.1_pt1 | contig 11357 bp, 7 predicted proteins | sample 2041171 | NCBI WGS metagenome assembly RCNJ01 (sample SAMN09708213, study PRJNA481090) | feces metagenome | biome: feces | host: Pygoscelis adeliae | place: Antarctica: Rookery Lake | collected 2010-03-01 | reverse complement strand
CAGGACACCGCGCGTTGACCTGGCCCGGGATGGTGCCGATTGCCGTCGCAATGACGGCGGCAGTCTTTGCCCCTGGCTGGTTACTGTTGCGATTGGCCGCGGTCCGCGGGCTGCTTGCGCTAGCAGGCGCACCGGCACTGTCCCTGGCGTTTTATGGTGTGGCGGCGGTGTTTTTAGACCAGGTAGGAATTGCTTGGGGCTGGCCTCCGCTGCTGGTGCTGCTGGCGTTGGCTGCGGCGGCGGCCGCGGGCGCTGGTTGGTGGCTCCGACAAGATGGACGACGCCGGCTAACCCGCGGTGGCAACGCGCGTCCCGCGGGATTGTGGGCCGATACGTATTCACGGCTCACCGGCCGGCCTGCGTTATGGATTGCGGGCGCCGTCGTCGGCTCCGGTGTGCTGATGGCTATTCCAATTGCGCGGGGCATGGTGACCCCGGAGGCACTGTTGCAGCATTGGGACGCGGTGTTCCATGCCAACGGTGTGCAGGCGATTCATGAAACCGGCAATGCCTCGACGTTGGGGGCAATGCAACCGCTGTTCGGGGCGGTGGGGGATCACTATTATTACCCGGCGGTTTGGCATGGCGTCGTTGCACTATTCCAAGGCATGGGATCTGTTGCCGCGGTGGCGAATGCGTCCACCTTCGTGTTCGGCATTGTGGTGTGGCTGGTGGGCCTTGCCGGACTCGGACACGTGCTGTTTGTTGGCCGGCGGCACCACATTGCGTTAACAATTTTGACGGTCGTGTTTGGGGCGTCCTTTGGGGCGTTCCCGTTCGTCATTATGTCAACGTTGGCGCAGTGGCCGTTTGGCACCGCTATCGCGCTGATTCCGGGGACGGTGGCGCTGGTGGTCGCATCTTTACGTGGGGTCCCAGGCGGGGTGCGGTTTGTGACTCCGGTGCGTTTTTCGGTCACCCTCCTCGTGCTGGCTGGAGCAATTGGTGCGGTTGCGTTGACGCACGGTTCCGCGTTCTTCTCCCTGCTGCTGGTGTTGGGGCCATTCGGTTTGGCCGCGGCGGGGCGCGCCACTGCACGCCGTTGGGCGCGGGGTAACCGTCTGCGTATTGCGGTGACGACCATGAGTGCGGTTGTCGTCGTCGTGCTGGGAACGGCCGTTTTGCTGAATAACGCAACTGTTGCCGCCATGCTGCGCTTTGAACGCAATGCGGATAAGAACTATTTGGTCGGCGTCGGCCACACAGTTGCTGACTACCCCCTGACTTTCCTTCCCTTTGGCACGTGGTCAGTGTGGATCTGCGTCCTGGTGGGTGTCGTTGCGATGCTCGTTCGGGTGTGGCGGCGCCGTCCTGAACCATTGGTGTGGGTGGCTGGTGGCTGGTTCGTGATTGTGGCGATGACTGCTCTTGCCGCCGGACCGGACGTGCCGCTGCGGATGCTGACCGGCTTTTGGTACGCACAGTCCGCTCGAGTGGCCGCCGTCTACCCGGTGCTTGCTGCGCCGCTTGCTGCCTTCGGGCTTGTCACCTTGGCCAGTTGGTTGCTGTCTTTGGTGCGCCGCAATGCGTCAGTCACAACCGCGGACCTGCCTGGGCGCCGAGAGCCTCAGCGGCGCGTTGCGCAGTTCGCAGCCGCTTGGGTTGTTGTCGCGCTTGTAGGGACCCTCGGGTGGCACATTGGACCGAAGACGCATCGCTTTGAGCAGGCATATGTCTCGGGCCAGATCGTCTGGGGCACGATGGTGTCGCCCGAAGAAGAGCATTTGCTGCGGCGTTTGGACCGCACCACACCCGTAGATGCGGTGATTCTTGGTGACCCGGCCAATGGGGCCGCTTTTGCGTGGTCAGTGGGCGGGCGCCACGTGGTGCTGCCGCACTTAGGAACTTCGGGCATGTCCGCAGATCAGCGGCTATTGCGTGAGCAGTTTCATGAGCTTGGGGTCAATCCGCAGGTGTGTGAAGTGGTCAACCGGCTGGGAGTGACGCACTTTTACCAGGATGTTGCTGGCCCAGCGCAGGGCGCGAAGATCGACGCCTTTGGCGCTGGGCTGCAGCAGCCGGTTTCTGATGGGCTGGCCATGTCTGATGGGCTTGACGCCGTTGATGAATCCGGTTCCGCAACTCTTTATGAAATTACCGGCTGCCAGTAGGCCCTGGTCAGACGCCGATGCGTTCGGTGCTGATGAAGTGGTCGCGTGCAGAGGCATCTGCCTGAATCCTGGCGGTGGGTTCAGCGTCGGTGAGCACAACGGACCCGTTACCGAGCCAGGCTTCGACGCTGGCACGCAGGATGGCGACTGTGATGCTGCGCCGGCCTGCCGCGGGCACCCAGGGGCCGGGAGGCGTTTCACCGTGGGAGTGAGTGTGGCGGGGGTCGTCGACAGGAACGGCACGTGAGGTGCAGTCACCGTCGTATGTGAGCAGGATCCGGTCGCGGTCGAGGGCGACGCCGGCTTTGTCCGCCCAACCGGCAAGGTCGTCGTAGCGCACACTTGCAGTCCCGGGGTAGGCCCCAGCTCCGAGTGCGAGCGCACCAGGGTTCGTTTCTTGGACGAATCCAAGTTCGTCGCCGTAGGTCATAACAGCGGAGGCCGCGTCGATGACTCCGGGCGCGAGTTCGCCGTCGAAGGTGCGCGCCAATGCGGGCAGCGCCACGGCCACGATCGGGGCGGTAGTGTCCCAATGTTCGGGCCGGTTGGTGACGATGACGTCGAGGTCTGCTGCGGTGCCTTCGCGGGGGCTGATGAGGCGTAGTTCTGCGCCGCTGCGCCACACTGCCAGGCTCCACACCAGAGTGCGCCAGTGCCCGGGGAGGTCGACGCCCACAACGGTGCCTGGTCCGGCATCGAATTCTTCAACAAGCAGGTTAGTCGTTTTGATGACCCAGTTGGACAACACTGCGCCGGAAAGTTCGATCCGTTCACTGTCTGGTCCGTACCAGGTGAGACGGGGGCGGCCGGGATCGGACGCGAGGGCTGCCAGCAGATCGGCGGTTGTGGTGTGGGCCATGCGCCCACTGTAACGATGCGTCGCGGGTTCCGCGTAGTCGGGTTTGTCCACTTTGGACGGTTTTGGCCTAGTTCGGATGGCCAATGTGGGGCATTAACGCCGAATAACACATCTCGGCTTGACTATGAGAGATGACACGCGTGTAATTTGGACATTGCTGTTGATCATTTTTTCGCTTCACAAGTGAAGGGGCGCACTATGTGGAACCTGCTCGATGGAGACGGACCATTCAAATCAGACGCTGCAACTCCGTCTGGTATGGCACCGGTTCTCCCACTTTTTGGCGAGCCTATGGACGAAGGTGTCATGGGCTGGCAGGAGCGCGCGCTGTGCGCGCAGACCGACCCGGAGGCATTCTTCCCTGAAAAGGGTGGTTCAACCCGTGAGGCCAAGAAGGTCTGCACTGGGTGTGAGGTCCGTGTTGAGTGCTTGGAGTACGCGCTTGAGAACGATGAGCGTTTTGGAATCTGGGGCGGACTGTCTGAACGTGAGCGTCGCAAGCTCAAGCGCCAGGTCGTCTGAGTTCTCTTGTGACTCTGCTGTGATTTCGTTGTGGGGCCCGCGGCCGCGCATTATGGGTTGAGGATGACACAGACGCCGGACGCGAAGGACCCAGTGTTAGACCCCGAGGACTCCTCGGGGCGTGAAGCGACTCCGCACGACGACGACGCACAGGTTGCTCTAGCCCCGGAGGTCACCACTGTCGTGGTGACACGGGGTGACTCAGAGTTTCTGCACGAAACCCTTGCTGCAGTGTCCGCTCAGGGAGTTCGTCCAGGTCGGTTGATAGTGGTTGATGTTGCACAGGAGCCTGCGGCGCTGCAGGACGTTCTCGACGCGCACACAACCGACACACCCGGAATGACGACGACGATTGTGCGCGCGTCCCAGGCGCGCACCTTTGGTGCCGCGGTGTCAGAAGGGTTGGCCGCGCCGGCCCAAGCTGACGCGGCCCCCACGTGGCTGTGGTTGCTGCACGATGACAGTGCGCCGGAGCAGGATGCGTTGGCGGCCTTATTGCTTTCACTTGAACACAAACCGTCGGTTGCCATAGCGGGGGCGAAGCAGCGCAACTGGTTTGAACCGGACCGGCTCATTGAGGTCGGTTTAACCACGTCTCCGGCTGGCCGCCGGATGACGGGCATTGAACTGGGTGAGGTGGACCAGGGACAGCACGATGGCCGGGAAGACGTGTTTGCGGTTGGTCTTGCTGGGGCGTTGTTCCGTGCTGACGTGTGGCATGAACTGGGCGGAACCGACCCGGAGTATGGGCTCTTTGGTGATGGCCTTGAAGTGGGCCGACGCGCCCGCTTAGCGGGTTACCGCGTTATTGTGGTTCCGGACGCTGCAGTCCGGCATGCGCAGTGGTCATTTAACGCGCTGACTGAAGTCGAACCAGGCACTGAGCCCGACGACGCACCTGCGGACGACGACGAACTGCTTGACGACGCTAAAGAGGCCACCTCTGAGGGCACCTCTGCCGAACCCGCCGCGGAACGCTTGTATGAGCAGAACCGCGAACTTTCCTACGGTGCGCGGCGTCGCTCGACGTTGCTGTTCCGGCTGGTGGGGGCTTCTCCACTTGGAGTGCCGTTCCACATGCTTGTGATGGTGCTCTTGGCGCCGTTGCGAGCGCTTTGGCAGGTTGCAGCGAAGCGACCACGTCGGGCGCGCTATGAATTGACTGCGGTGGCGTGGGCAGTGTTGCGGCCGGGAGCGCTGTGGCGCTGCCGGGCGCGGGCGCGGCGCACAGCCAGGGTGCCGCGGCGGGCGTTGCAGCCTCTGCGGGCCTCATGGCGTGATGTGTGGGCGGAACGTCGGGATTTGCGGTTGGCGCGGGCAGAGTTGCGCCGCACTGCGGCGACACCGGATCCCTTGGACCGACGCGATCGCCGGCAGGAGATGGCTCGCCGTCTTGCCGCTTTCGGCGCGGTGACAGCCGCGCTGGTGGGTCTAAGTATTTGGTGGTTCGGTTCCTTGACGAGTGCGGTCAACGCCGGCGGCCGGCTCGTGTCGCCGTCGCTACTGTTGGCGCAAGATTCCGGCGGAGAACTGTGGCGCATGATCACCGACGGTTGGAGCCAGTCCGGCTTTGGCGGGCCCGTTCCCGTTGACCCCTTGGTGACAGTGCTGACGCCAGCGGCGCTGTTGAGCCCTTCGGGCTTGCAGTTAGTGGTGCATATTGTGCTGCTGGGGTCTGTTCTCCTCGGCGGTCTCGGAGCCTGGTTCGCTGCTGGGACTGCGACGTCGTCGTTGCTACTGCGCTTTTGGGCGGTTTTTGCGTGGGTTGCTTTGCCCATGGGGGTGCTCGCGCTTTCTGATGGCCGAATTGGCTCGGTAATTGCGCATGCGGCACTGCCCTGGGTGGTCCTTGGGGTGTTGCGCGGTGTGGGGGTGCGGCGTCCACTATTGGAGCGGGTCACCCCCGAAACCGCCGAGCCCATTTTGGGCGCCGGTTCAATTCCCGCTGCGGCCGCAGCAGGGCTGGCCTTTGCGTTAGCTGTGGGTGGTGCCCCGGTGCTGTTCGTCCCTGGGGTGCTCGCACTGGTGCTGCTTGCGGTATTGATTCCGCGTCGCGCTGGCCGGCGGTCCTACCGGCGGAACTTGTTCTTGGTGGCGATTGCACCCCTGGTGGTGTTGTTGCCGTTAGTGCGGGAGGTGACCCGGCTGGGTTGGGCTGAGTTCTGGCCAGTTTTCCTCGCTGCGCCCGGAGCACCGGTGGCCGCCGATGCTGGTCCGGCCTGGCAGCAACTCTTGGGCTGGCCATCTGTTGCACCGACCTGGTGGACCGCTGACGGTATCTGGGGCACGGCGTTGGTCGCGGTGCCCTTTGCCCTTGGCGGTTTGATTTTACTGTTCGCAGTGGGCGCTCTGCTGCGGCAACGCGACGTTGTTGTCGCTGTCCGGGGTGCGTGGCTGGTGGGTGCAGTGGGTCTTGCTGGTGCGCTCGCGGTTGGGCTGGTACTGGTGGGCCGTGGTGTGCAGTTTGAGGTGCACGCGTGGTCCGGACCGTTGTTATCCCTCGCCTTTATTGGTTTCCTGGCAGCGGCGCTGTTGGGCTTAGATGGCGCTGCGCAGCGAGCCGCGCAATATTCTTTCGGTTGGCGGCAAGCGGGCATTGTGTTGGGCACCGTTGTGACCCTGGTGGTGACTGGCACTGCGGTGACGCAGATGGTGCGGACCAATGATCTGACGGTGGCTGACCGCGGTGGTCTGCGGGTGTTGGCTGATCCGGTGGTTCCGGTGGTGGGGCAGCAAGTGCAGGAGGCTCCGCGCCAGGCGCGGGTGCTGGCCCTTGAGGTGGGGGAGCAGGTGACGTTCCAGGTGCTGCGTGCCGATGGCCCGCAGTTATCAGACGTTTCTGCGCTGACGGCGGTGCGTGATCTGATGGAGCACGAACCCGACCCCGCAACCGAACCCGACGCCGCGGCGGACTCAGAAATCGAGCGGGATCCTGATGTGTTGCTGGGGCAGGTTGCCGCGCAACTTGTGGGTGGAGTTGACGCAGGCACTGGCGAACTTTCAGAACTGGGCATAGGTGCGGTCTTGTTGACCTCGCACGGGACCTTTGAGCAGCGGGTGACGGTCGGAAACCGACTGGACACTCATTCGGGTTTGGAGCGTGTCGCGGAGAGCGCCTCTGGGGAGATCTGGCGTGTTGCGGTGACCCAAGATGAAGCGGGGCTGCCCGAGGGGTTAACGAGTGCGGATCCGAGTTTTGATGTGCAGCCCGCGTGGGCTCGGCTGGTGCTCACCACTGACCCCGCGCAGGTTGCTGAAGAAGAGGCCGAAGCAGAGGCTGAGGGCGTGCCAGTTGAGCCAACGCCTGAGGTGGGGGTGCTGGTGCCGTCCGTTGAGCAGCAGATTGATACGCAGGTTCCGGCCGGCGGTGAATCGCGGGTGTTGATGCTTGCGGAACGTGCCGATCAAGGCTGGCGGGCCAGTCTGGACGGCCAGCGGTTGCGGGTTGCCCCCGATGACTGGCGGCAGGCCTTTGAACTAGGCCCGGACGCCGGACGCCTTCAAGTTTGGTACGAGACCAGCGGCGCGACGGGGTGGCGCATTGTGTTGTTGGCAGCGCTGGGTCTGTACGTGTTGTTGGCTATTCCGGTGCGGCGTCGGGCGGGGTCACGATGAGAACCTTCTTCCGCGTTTTTACGGCGCTCATCTGCCTCGCGCTCGTTGCTGGCGTCACCTACGGTGCGCAGTTCCTGCAGCGCCCGACAGCGGGTGACGTGGATTATGTGGCAACGGAAATTACGTCGTCGTCAATTGCGTATACCTGCCCTGGTCCGGCTCAGTTAGCGGATGGGGACTGGGAGCGGGACCCGGATTTTGACCCTTCGCCAGTGGGGACGACGTCTGCCGCGGCCGGAGTGGTGTTGAACCCTTCCCGTGCCGGTGATGAAGGTTTACAAGACCTTTCTGGGTCTCCGTCAAAGCCGCTCACCCGCGGTTTGGACGCTGCAGTGGCAGTGACGGGAAAGCCCGGCTCGCGGGCCCTGTGGGCGCAGCCCGATACGGATGGCATTGTGCGGGCTGCCGCGGTGGCGACCTCGATCACCACAGCAGGGGATCTACGAAGCTTGGGTGCCATGAGTTGCAGCCCTGCTGAGGTGGAGCAGTGGTTGGTTGGTGGCACAACGGTTCTTGGCGCGAGTTCGCGTTTGGTGATGCAGAACCCTTCGCGCACACCGGCCGCGGTGCAGATTGAAGTGTGGGGCCCGTCCGGGAAGCTGGAATTGGACGGACCGTCGTCTTTCTCGGTGCCAGCAGGCGGGCAGACGGCAACACTGTTGGAAGGGCTGGCTGCAGAGCAGCGACGCCTCGCCGTGCGGGTGTTTAGCACGGGTGCGCTGGTGTCGTCCTACATTCAGGTCAATGAGCTCGATGGGGTGCGCCCACTGGGCATGGACTTTGTGGCACCGTCAACCGCGCCTGCGCGGCGTCAGGTGGTGACCGGGTTAACGGTGCAGAAGTCTGACATCGGCGAAGACGCCTCCGCTTCAGTGCGGTTATTGGCGCCAGGCAGCGCGGCAACGCCGGTGCGGCTAACGATTCTTGGTGAGAACGGGCGCGAACTGCTGCCGGGGGCGGAGTCATTGGACCTTGCCCCTGGAGCCGTGACAGACGTAAATTTGGCAGGTTTGGCCGCAGGGACGTATGCGGTGGTGATTGAGTCCGAGGAGCCGGTTGCGGCCGGTGGGCGGTTTGCCAGAACTGCCAGCGACACTGATGGGCAACGAAAAGCACCAGCAGATTTTGCCTTCGTCGGTTCACAACCCTTGCCTGCGGCCGCTGACGACGGGACCGGCATCGCCGAGGATTCAGACGCCTCGCAGGACTCATCGGACCCGCAGGAACAGAGAGAGCAGCCGGAGCCCGAGGAAATTTCAGGTCCGGGGGCGACTGGGGTGCTTGCGTTGCCCCGGTCGGGTCAGACCAAACTTAATCTGCTCCTCGTTCCTGATGAGGTGCGCGCAGTGGCGTCCGCGGGGGGAGGACCCGCGCGGGACGCCGATTTGGATGCGGAGTCAGACGACACGGAAACTGACGAGGCCGATGGTGCCGAGGTGACCACTGACGCTGCGGCTGCTGAAACGAAAGTGGAGCTTCAGGTGGTGCTCATTGACGAGGCGGGCCACACCATTGGGACCTATCCGGTTCAGGTGACGCCCGGAGTGGTGAAAGTCGTGGACCCTGAAGCGCTGGATGACAGTAAGGCGGCCGCTGCTGCGTATGTCATCGCCCCTGCTGAGGTGGCAACGAAGTTGAGTTGGTCGGGCTTCGCCCGCGTCGGTAAGCAGGGCGACGAGCTGGTGTCGGCTGTGCTGCCCGTTCCGGCGGTGGATACGCGTTCGCAGGTCATTCTGCGGCCGGGAACCAGCACTGGGTTAGGCACCCGCGCGGTTTCATCGCAGCGGGACTAGCCACTGCGCGGCAGGTCTCAGAACTGGTCTAGGCACTGCCCAGCTGGCTCAGTAGCCCAGGTAACCGGGGTCGATCTCGTCTGGCGCGCGTCCGAGCATGCTCGCCACTTGTTCCACCACAATGCTGCGGATTAACTCGGCAAGGTCCTCTGCGTCGGTGGCCCGGTTTTCTAGGGGCCGCCGGTACACCACAATTCGGGCGGGCAGTCCGCTGTCGGCTGGGAAGCATCGCCCCATGGGCACCCCGTGATCCTCCCAAGGGGAGGGGTCAGACGGCGGCACGTCTTCAACTGCAAATTCGGTTCCCACCAGGTAGCGGGCCCAACGTCGCTCTAGCCGATGAATGGTGTCCAGCATGAGTTCGTCGAAGCGCTGCGCGCGGGAACGGGAGGCGGGCAGGTGCGCGGGTACGAGCGGTCCGCGTATTCCGCGGCCGCGCCGATCGCGGCGTCTGAGGCCGGCGGTTTGCGGAATGTTGATGTCGTCGCGCACAGCCCCAGCCTAGGGGTCGGCGTGTGCTTCTGGGTGGCGACGTGCTGGACGCGTAGAGTCGTTGACTGTGAGATCCGCCCGTATGTGTTCCCGCACCGCTTGTGTGCGCACCGCAGTCGCAACGCTGACCTATGTCTATCAAGACTCCACCGCGGTGCTGGGCCCCCTGTCCACGGCAGCGGAACCACACTCTTATGACCTGTGCGCTGAGCACGCTGACCGGTTCACCGCCCCACGCGGGTGGGAAGTAGTGCGCTTATCCACCGAGTTTGTGGAGGCCGCGCCCAGTTCGGATGACCTCTTGGCCTTGGCCAATGCGGTGCGCGAAGCGGGTCGAGGGCCCATTGGTGACGGGCCGCCAGTGCGGGGCCGTCATGCGGCTCCCGCTGAACCGGTGCAGACTGGTGAGATTGGCCGAAAAGGACATTTGCGAGTGTTGCGAGGTGAAGGCTGAGGCATGGCCGATGCGCAGGAACCTGCTCCGAAGAAGCGCCGCCGTCGCAAGAACGTTGAACCTGAGGTGCCCCTCGGCTCATTGAGCCAGCCGCTTTCGGTTCCGGAAGGCACCAAAGCCTGTCGACACTGCGGTTCAACAACCCTGACCCGGGTTCCGTTGACCTTGGGTTCCGGTGAGGACGTCACTTTCGTTTCTTGCCAAGACTGCGAAGAGCGTGTGTGGGTCACCCCCAGCGGCGAGTTGCTTGACATGGCTGAGGTTTTAGGACGCGCTGACCGCAAGTAAGGTAGTGGCGTGAGTCTTTCTGAACTGATCAAGGCCTATGACGTGCGTGGTGTTGTTCCCACCGACTTCAACTCTGATATCGCTTTTGCCATTGGCGCTGCGTACGCCCAAATTGTGGTCCTGCCCGAGCAGCGTAGTGACGAACCAGCGCAAGCTGTTCTCGGCCGAGACATGCGCGATTCTGGTCCAGAACTTGTCGACGCTTTTGCCCGTGGGCTGACCCAGGCCGGCGTCGATGTCATCAAAATTGGGTTGTGCTCAACGGACGGACTGTACTTCGCCTCTGGGTCGCTAGATATCCCCGGCGCCATGTTTACCGCCAGCCACAACCCCGCCGAATATAACGGCATCAAAATGTGCCGCACCGGTGCACGACCCGTCGGCTTGGACAGTGGTTTGACCGCAATCCGGGAACTCGCTGGCGAGTTCCTTGCCGGCAGTAAATCCCCGCTCACTGCCCAGCAGCCGGGTGCCGTCAGCGAAAGCGAAATGCTCACCCCCTATGCACAGTTCCTACGCTCGCTCGTCGACCTGAGCGACATCAGGCCGCTGAAAGTGGTTGTCGATGCCGGTAATGGCATGGGCGGACTCACCGCACCGGCGGTTCTGGGTGACGCCGCTGGGCTCGAGAAGTTGCCACTGGATATTGTGCCGCTGTTCTTTGAACTTGACGGCACCTTCCCCAACCACGAGGCGAACCCGCTTGACCCGAAGAACTTAGTCGACCTGGTCGCACACGGCGCCGATATTGGTTTGGCCTTCGACGGCGATGCGGACCGCTGCTTTGTCATTGATGAGAACGGCGCCCCAGTGAGCCCATCTGCCATTACTGCGCTGGTGGGGTTGCGGGAGGTAGAGCGGGAGAAGTCCGAGGGACGTGTTCCCACGATCATTCATAACCTCATCACTTCTCGTGCGGTGCCGGACTTCATGTCTGCTGCCGGCGCGAAGGTGGTGCGCACCCGGGTGGGTCACTCCTTCATTAAAGAAGAAATGGCGCAGCACGAAGCAGTTTTCGGCGGTGAGCACAGTGCGCATTACTACTTCCGAGACTTCTTCTTCGCTGACACCGGCATGCTCGCAGGAATGCACGTACTTGCTGCCTTGGGCGAGCAGTCGCACCCGCTGTCAATTCTGGGTGAAATATATGAACCCTATGTGTCCTCGGGTGAGGTGAACTCCACCGTCACTGATGCGGAGGCTGCCGTGGCACGGGTTGTGAC
>RCNJ01000620.1_pt1 | contig 11390 bp, 8 predicted proteins | sample 2041171 | NCBI WGS metagenome assembly RCNJ01 (sample SAMN09708213, study PRJNA481090) | feces metagenome | biome: feces | host: Pygoscelis adeliae | place: Antarctica: Rookery Lake | collected 2010-03-01 | reverse complement strand
GCCTTCCTGATCGTCATCATGATCTGGATCCAGACGGGCTTCGCCATGACCATCCTGTCCGCCTCCATCAAGGCGATCCCCGATGAGATCGTCGAAGCCGCCCAGATCGACGGCGCCACTGGCGTGCGTACCTTCTTCAGCATCACTGTGCCTTCCATTCGTCCGGCTCTCATCGTGGTCGTCACCACCATTGCCATGGCCACACTGAAGGTCTTCGACATCGTCCGCACCGCAACCGGTGGACAGTTCAACACCTCAGTCATTGCGAACGAGTTTTACAGCCAGAAGTTCAGTCGCGGCCAAAACGGGATCGCTGCGACTCTGGCCGTGGTCCTCTTCATTCTGGTGATCCCGATCATCATCTACAACGTGCGTCAGATGAGGATTTCGGAGGGTGAACGATGAGCGAAGAATTGAAGTACAAGCTGACTGATGATCCGGATGCAAAGGATCCAACACTCCCCGGGGACACCTCACTGAAGAAGGAACGCAAGCTGACGCGGGCCGAAAAGCGGGCCATTGACGCCAAGGGCAGGTTGTCCTCTCCCCTGGCCTCAGGTATCGCCATCGTCCTCGCCTTGATTTGGACGCTGCCCACATTTGGGTTGTTCCTGACGTCGTTCCGCCCAGCCAATGAGATCCGAACAACCGGTTGGTGGACGTGGTTCACCAACCCGTCGGTCACCATCGACAACTATGTCGAAACGATGTTCGGGTCCAGCACTGGGCTGAGTACCTTCTTCCTGAACTCGTTCGTGGTCACCATCCCGGCAGTGATCATTCCGATCACGTTGGCGCTGCTGGCCGCCTACGCTTTTGCGTGGATCGAGTTCCCGGGGCGCAACATTCTCTTCGTGGGAGTGTTTGCACTGCAGGTGGTCCCCATTCAGGTGACCCTGGTTCCTCTGTTGACGCAGTACGTCAACTGGGGACTTGCCGGCACGTTCTGGACGGTGTGGCTGTCACACTCGATCTTCGCGCTGCCGCTGGCGATCTTCCTTCTGCACAACTTCATGAAGGAAATCCCGGCATCGCTGATCGAAGCGGCCCGGGTGGATGGGGCAGGACACGTGAAGATCTTCTTCCGCGTTCTGCTTCCCCTGTTGGTCCCGGCCATTGCATCATTCGGCATCTTCCAGTTCCTGTGGGTGTGGAATGACCTGCTCGTGTCGCTCACGTTCGCTGGCGGCAACAAGGACGTGGCACCACTGACGGTGCGCGTCGCGGAGCTGTCCGGCACCCTGGGTGCCCGCTGGCACCTGCTGAGCGCCGGCGCATTCGTGTCGATGCTCGTGCCCATGGTCGTGTTCCTGGCCCTGCAGCGCTTCTTCGTACGTGGCCTGCTGGCTGGCTCCGTGAAGGGCTGATGACAATGGAGGCCGGGCAGTCGCATGCAGGTGCGGATGCCCGGCCTCTTCGTTTTCCCATGATCAGACCTGCACACCCAGACGAATGGCAGCGGGCGCGGGCATTGAGAATAGAGATGTTTTCCGATACGCCCCACTCCTTCGGCGATCGGCTCACCGACGTCACTGACTGGGACGACGATCGGGGTTAAACTTTTGCTTGGACAGTGGTGTCCATGCGAAGACAGGAGTCACGGAGGTGACCAGTTCTCACCGCCAATTTCGTCGCCCTGCACCGGGCGCGGACGACGACGCACCGCTGCCTTACTCTTCCTCCTCCGCCACACCACACCCCGAGCGCCTGATCCCGGACATGGGCTTCCATCAGCCCGCGTCGAAGCCCGGGTCTCTGTCCTCGGATTCCCTCACCACTGACAAAGACGTTGGTCCACTTGAAACCGCGGCCACTGGAAGGCATTCCCGCAGCCGCACAGGCGTCGGGGTGGCGTTGTGCGTCCTTGGTGTTACTGCCCTGGGCGCGACCCTTTTTCTTCCAACGCTGCGTTCATCAACACCCGAACCGTTCCCACTCGTGGTGGACATGCCAACCCATCCATCAATCGCGTGGAGCGCCGGAGCTGGTGATGTCTGTGCGCCGCTGGATGAAGACCACGCGATCCTCTCCGGGACGGACAGGGTCTGGTCGCTGGACCTTCGAGACGGACACACCCGCTGGAGTGTCGCCCTCAGCACTGGTTCCCCAGTCATCAGCTGCCTCTCAGGCACCAATCTCGTGTCCATCACCGAAGAGACAGCGTCCGGGACGGTGCTCGTCGTGACCTTGTTGGACGGGTCGACCGGACACGTCGTGGCGGAACTGCCGGGCGAGTCCACCGTGCAGGTCATATCCATGGGTTCCCACCTCGGGCTGCTGGGGCCCGAGAACGTGTTGCGCATGGTGAAGCCGAACCGTCTGGGCTCACCGATCTGGAGCCGTCGCCTGTCCGGGCCTCCCGGACGGCTGGATCAGATATCGGTGCACCACATTGATGACAACACCGTGCAGCTCTCGTATTCAGTCATCGCGGAACCTGGCAACCCATCCCCCCAGCTCGCAGAAATTTTGTCCATACGGGAGGGCGAGCCTCCTGCATGGGTGGACGACGCTGCTCTGGACCAGGCCGCCCTCATCCATCGAGCCTTCTACTCTCAGGTGGGAGATGTGATCCTGCACAACGATGGCTCCGATCACACGTCGCGACTCGTGGCCTTCAACCGGGAGGGACGTGAACTCTGGAGCCAGGAGGATGCCTCCTCCACGGTCGTTGGGGCCCGTCTCTTTTTGTCCTCTCACGAGAACTGGGGAGACGGTTGGTCGCAGCTGCACGAAGTCGATCCCCAGAACGGATCCCCGGTCAGCGACAAGGTGTTCGACCAGAACTATCGATACGCCGTGACGACTGCAGACAGCAGGATACTGATCGCGCAGGAGGACAAGTTGTCGATCCTCGACGAGCACATGCAACCGCAGTCATCCGTCCCCACCTCTGAGTTGCGGTCTCTGCTCCAGGGCTCAGAGCAGTTATTTTTGCTTCTAGGCGTCGGCGATCACAGCGATGCCCAAAGGCTTCGAATGACTGCACTCGACGTGCAATCCCTTCACGAGGTGTGGACGCTCGAGTTGGCCCCGGGCCAGAATGTCGAGCAGATGGGTCGACACCTCGTGCTCATAGACGACGACAGCGAGACCATCCACGGACTGAAGAGCTCCCTTGAATGACGGCTGCCAAACCACAATCGAGGGTTGTGTGGCGAGCGGGGTCGCCCCTGCACCCGGGTGCACCGCCGAGCCAAAGCTGGCCACCCCATGTGACTACCATTCTCGAATGGGACAGTGATGTCGCACGAGGAACAGGAGTGCAGCAGTGACCGGATCGGACAGGCCGTTCAGGCGTCCTTACTCTGGCACCGAATGCGAGCCATCCGACGATGAATCCTCCAGCGAAAATCCTGGGGTCAATAATGACGCACCCAAGCCACTGATCCTGGACCCTGAACTCCACCAGTCGGTGTGGAAGCCGTGGGAGGGGCCTGGTGTGGATTCTGCCGCTGGCCGTGAGGAAGATACTCCTGCGGCAGGACCACCGGCGGCGACGTCGCTGAGACTGACCCGTCGCAAGCGCGTGGTGTGGATGATGGCGGGTGCGCTGGCGGTGGTCCTGATCGTTGCCCTGTTGATCCCCTCGATCACTCGGCAACCGTTTGCAGTGGCGCAACCGCTGGTGATGAGCCTTCCGACGCAGCCCACCATGTCGTGGACCGCTGAAGGGGGGAATCAGTGTGCTCGGAGCTTCTCCGAGGACCACATGATCATGTCCGACGATCATCGCGTCTGGTCATTGGACCTGCGCAGCGGCGAAACGAAGTGGAGCGTGAGCTTTCCCATGAGAATCAGGAGCAGCGTCTGCCTGCCCGGGGCCAAACTTGTCTCTGTGACCGAAGCCTCGGCGTGGGGCAAGGCTTTCGACATCACTTTGCTGGATGCAACCTCGGGAAAGACAGTGACTGTCCTGCCCAGCACATCGACGGTCCAGGTGATTCCCCTCGGCAACGGCATTGGTCTCGTCAACCCCCAAAACGCCCTCAGCATGGTGGAACGTGGCCGCCTGAACTCGCCGCTGTGGACCCACGAACTGTCGTGGCCAACAGTGGGTGCGTCACCCATCCATGTGCAGCCACTCGATGACACCACGGTCTCTCTGATCTGGAACTTCCAGAGTTCCGCGTACCACGACCCCATCGTCCTGTCCCTCGACGATGGAGAAGTCCCCGGCTGGGTGGACGAGCAGGGTTTTCCATCCACGTGGTACGTCCCGTTGGGTCCGGTCATCGTGCGCTTCGATACGGGGATGAGTTCCGAATCGGTGAAGGCTCTGGACCGTGATGGCCGCGAATTGTGGAGCAAGGACAGCAGCGTTCCCATCATCATTGGTTCTCACCTCTACCTGGGCCAGCGGACATCGCGAGGCACTCTGCTGGATCTGAAAGAAGTGAATCCTGAGACCGGCTCCCCAGTGGACGACCTCGTCTTCACGGGCGATTTCAACCACGCGCTGGGGACTCCTGATGATCGCGTCGTCATTCAGGACAGCGAAGCCCTGATTCTGCTCGACGAACACCTCAAACCTGCTGAAACCTTCCCGAGCGAGGACTTTCGATTCTGGTTCCAGGGCGAGGAGCAGATGTTTCTTGGTGTCGGCAACGATGTGACCGTGTTGGACGAGAAGCTGCGCGTGTCGGCCATCTCTCGGGACGACTCATCGGTGCTGTGGACCCTTGATCTTCAGGACGGTCAGTCCGTTGAACAGATGGGGAAATACCTGATCGTCACAGACCGTGACAACAACACCATCCATGGACTGCGGAGCCGGTGACATCGGACACTCATTTCTGAACAAGTTCTCTTCGTGCGCTGCACGCGACGCCACGTCAGTGGCGGGATCCACTCACAGCCGTCGCCACCCCAATGATGGCGGTCCTGATTCATGGCTACCCTTCATGGAGCGGCAGCGGCGCCGCATCCGAGGACAGGAGCCACGCGAGTGACACATTCGGACCAACCGTTCAGGCGCTCACCCCACGGCGCCGATGACGGAGAACCTGGCGCCCCGGTTCCCCCGTCGACACCGGCCGGGGACAACATCCGTTCGGCACCCATCATCCTTGATCCGGAGTTCCATCAATCGGTATGGAAACCTTGGCAATCCTCCATGGAGCGTCCCCAGGGAAGCGGGGAGGGATCTGGAACCACTGGAACGTCACACAGCGGTCGCCAGCGCCCAATGCACTGGGTACTGGCGGGAGTGGCGGTGGCCTTGATCATGGTGGTGGTGTTGCCAGCCCTGATGTCGCGGTCCTCCGTCGCAGCGCCGCAGCCACTCATACAGGACATGCCCACCCGGCCCACCATGTCGTGGAAAGCCGACGGGGGCCAACAGTGTCAGGAGAGCATCGATGCCCATCACCTGATCATGTACGACACCCACCGCGTGTGGTCGCTGGACCTGCGCACGGGCAGGCCGACATGGAGTGTGATGCTTCCCACTGCCATCGACGACATCACGTGCCTTCCCGGTGCCAATCTGATCGCTGTGAGCGAGAATGCTCCGTCAGATGTGGCCTTCGCCATCACGCTGCTGGATGGTGCAACTGGGGAGACCGTGGATGTTCTCCCCAGTACAGCGACGATGCAAGTGATTCCTCTGGGCACGAACATCGGTTTGCTGGGTCCGGACAACGTACTGACCATGGTCACGAAGGATCAGCTGGATTCACCCCGGTGGACCCGCGAACTGCCCGGCCTGGCGGTTGGACGTGATCCGGTCTACGCACATCCCATCAGTGATGGAATCGTGCAACTGTTCTACGACGGCGCCGACACGGAATCTGAGTACGACACGACCGTCGTGTCCGTCCAGGACGGCAGCCTCCCGGCGTGGTCCACGACGTCCAGCGGCGAGTTTTCGTCCTGGGAGTTTATTGACGACGTCGTCGTTCGACTGGACGTGGACGACGATCCGTACACGACGACTGCGGTGGATCAGGCAGGCAACGAATTGTGGACCAGCGATTACACCTATCCCTCCACCCATGATGACCGTCTGCTCCTTTCGGTGCTCGACGAGGACGAGGGTTCGTCGCGGATGTTCGAGGTGGATACCCACACCGGGTTGCCGATGAACGATGACGTGTATGAGGGAGAGCTTCACGTCGTCCAGCAGACGCGTGACGGATCAATCGTTGCCTTGGGTGTCGACGACGTGATCTTCCTCGACGAACACCTAAAACCCCGCGCGACAATCGACGCCGAGCAGTTCAGGTTCCTGCTTGAAGGAACCCAGCAACTGTTTCTCGGCGACGTCACGGACACGACCGATCTGGGGCAGAAATGGAGGGTCACAGCCATTTCCCCGGCTGATTTCTCAGTCGTGTGGACGCTCGATCTGGAGGAGAACCAGGATATCGCCCAGATGGGAGAGCACCTGATCGTCACGGACCACGGCGCCAACACAGTCCATGGCCTCTGGAGTTCCAGGGACTGACACCGCACCTGCCATCCCTTCTTCTGCATGCTCTGTGCTGGGTGTTGACCAGTGGATGAGTGTGACCACGCCAGCTGGAGTCGTTGGCCGTCCATGGCACATCGCTCATGGGATTCACGTTCCCCCTAGGGTGTTGACATGGACTCCACCCAGCCGCGCAACGGGACGCTGCCCGCGCAAGTCAGCTCGCAGCGCACCCGCATGGCCATCCTGAAGCGGCTGCGCGGCGTCACCGGCGCGATGAACAGCGCGACACTGGCCGCCATGGAGGGCCGACACAAGTGGTTTGGCCAGCTCGATGCGGAGTCGCGCTCGTGGATCAATGTTCTTGCACGCAGCGGTATCGACGGCTTCGTCAGCTGGTTGGGTGGGGATGATTTCTCTCCGGAATCAGTCTTTGATGCGGCGCCACGAGCCATGGCGGGACGCATCACGCTGCAGCAGACCGTCGACCTTGTTCGCACCACCACGGACGTCATGGAGGAACAGATACATCTCCTGCTGCCGCGCGGAGATCGACAGGCACTGCAACTGGGGATCGTCCACTACTCCCGTGAGATCGCCTTTGCGGCAGCAGAGATCTACGCACACGCCGCCGAAGCCCGGGGAGCCTGGGATTCACGGATCGAAGCCACAGTCGTGGATGCGGTCGTGCGCGCTGAAACCGACGAATCCGTCCTGTCCAGGGCCTCGACGCTCGGGTGGAACACCGAAGCCAAAGTTGTGGTGGCCATTGCGAGCACTTCCCGCGAAGGCAGCGTCGATGGTCTTCGTCGTGCTTCGGGCAAGCTGGGGCTCGAACTTCTGGCCTCCCCGCATGGTGACCGCCTCGTGTGCATTTTCGGGGGCGAGGCCATCATCGATGCCCATGAGGCCTCTCAACTCGTGTCCCGTCTCGAGTCGCATTTTGCCGACGGCCCCATCGTTGTGGGCCCAGTGGCGGATGGTCTCGCCGGAGCACCCGCGTCCGCCCGCGCTGCATCATCGGGCTACCGGGCTGCGATCGCCTGGCCAGAGGGACCACGCACGATGCTCTCCGACGATCTGTTGCCTGAGCGTGCGCTTGCCGGGGACGGGCACGCTCGGCGCATCCTGGGGGGTGACATCTACCAGTCGCTGGCCACCTCCAAGGAACTGCTGGAGACCTGCGTCGGCTTTCTCGACAGTGGCTCATCCATGGAGGCCACTTCCCGTGCTCTCTTCATCCACCCCAACACCGTTCGCTACCGCATCAAACGGATCCAGGAAACGACTGGTTACAACCCCACGGATGCCCGCGAGGCGTACGTCCTGAGAATGGCGATCACTCTGGGAAGACTGCAGGCTGCCTGATGGGCACGCCAAGTGACACAGTTGTAATTCACGAACCCTGACAACTCGTGTGCCCTTTTGCGCGTGGGCCGCTCCGTTGTTGTTGTGGGAACCCCACAACAGGGCCCGTGACTATTTCGTGACATTCGGTCCCCCGGAGAGGCCCCGCCGCGGGGCATTGTGGAGTCATGCTTGCAATCGTTGCTCCGGGACAGGGAGCACAGACTCCTGGCTTCCTGACACCCTGGATCGCCGAGCCCACCATCGCCGATCACCTGAACTGGCTGGGTGCGGCCGCGGCTCTCGACCTCGTGCACTACGGCACCGAGGCAGACGCTGAGGCGATCAGGGACACGGCCGTAGCCCAGCCACTTCTCGTGGCTGCTGGCCTCATTGCTGCAGCGGCCCTCTCAACCTCCGGCACAGACGTGTTCGATCTCGCCAACATCGTCGCGGGCCATTCCGTGGGCGAGCTGACAGCAGCGGCCGGAACCGGCGTCCTCTCCGAAGAAACAGCCATGGTGCTGGTGCGCGAGCGGGGCAAGGCGATGGCCGAGGCCTCAGCGGTTACCCCCACGTCGATGACCGCCATCGTGGGCGGGGATCGCGACGAAGTCCTCGCAGCCTTGGAACGGCATGGTCTGACCGCTGCAAACAACAATGGTTCGGGACAGATTGCTGCGGCCGGCACCGTGGAACAGTTGGCTGCGCTGGCGGCCGACGCTCCGCGACGAACACGACTCTTCTCACTCAGTGTGGCTGGCGCCTTCCATACTCTTCACATGCGTCCAGCCGTCGCCCACCTCGAGGCGCTCACCCGGGGCATTTCCACGAGTGCCCCCAGATCAACACTTCTGGGCAACGGCGACGGCACCGTCGTCGCCGACGGCCGTGAAGTCCTGAACAGGATTGTCCGACAGGTGGCCAACCCCGTGCGCTGGGATCTCTGCATGGGGACAATGGCGGAACGAGGCGTCACGGGACTTCTCGAACTCCCGCCGTCGGGCACCCTGACGGGCATCGCCAAGCGCAACCTGAAGGGCGTCGAACTCTTCAGTCTCAACACTCCTGACCAACTCGATGATGCTCTTGCTTTCTGCAACAACCATGCAGACACCACAGAGGTCACACCCGCACAAGAAATCGTCTGAGGAGAAATTACTTTGAGCATGCAGACCTCACAGGGATCCGAGTTCGCCCGCATCATGTCGGTGGGCGGATCCCGCGGCAGCCGCATCGTGGACAACGCCGAGATGTGCACCATGATCGAATCGTCCGATGAATGGATTCAGCAGCGCACTGGCATCAAGGAACGCCGATGGGCCGCCGAAGGTGAGGACGCCATCACCTTGGGCACCGCCGCCGCCGCCAAGGCCATCGAGCGTGCTGGTTTGAAGCCCGAGGACATCGATGCCGTCCTGGTCTCCACCGTCTCGCATTTTCAGCAGACGCCATCCATGGCCACGATCATCGCTGACAAACTAGGCATGCCTGAGCCTGCCGCGATCGACGTCTCCGCTGCCTGCGCCGGGTTCTGCTACGGCGTGGGTCTTGCCGATGGAATGGTGCGTTCAGGCTCGGCGACACACGTGTTGGTGGTGGGCGTCGAGGTGCTGTCGAAGTACACCGACTTCACGGATCGCAGCACCGCGTTCCTCTTCGGCGACGGCGCGGGCGCCGTGGTCATCGGGCCCAGCGACGTCCCCGCCATCGGTCCGACCATCTGGGGCTCAGACCCGTCGCAGCATCAAGTCATCAACATCGACGACTGGCGCGAGGAACGCGAGGCGGGCGAGGGACCTTTCATCCACATGGAGGGCCGCCAAGTCTTCAGGTGGGCGACCACCTTCATCGCCGGCAAGGCTCGGGAAACCCTCGACGCCGCCGGCATCGCGCCCGAGGAACTCGACGTCTTCATCCCCCACCAGGCCAACAACCGAATCACCGATTCAATGTTGCGCCACCTCAAGCTCCCGGCCAGCGTTGTCATTGCACGCGACATCGTTGGCATGGGCAATTCGTCTGCGGCATCTGTTCCGCTGGCGATGGAGGCGTTGCTCGAATCGGGCGACGCCACCAGTGGGCAGAGCGCCCTCATGATCGGGTTCGGAGCGGGGCTCGTCTTCGCGGGCCAGACCGTTCTCCTCCCCTGATCGACAACAACCATCACAAAGCAGAATCCCATCACCAAAGCTAGGAGCCGACATGGCAAGCACTGAAGAAATCCGTTCCGACCTCGCCGAGATCGTCAACGACGTTGCTGGCGTTGCCGTCGCAGACGTCCAGCTGGACAAGTCCTTCACCGACGACCTCGGTGTCGATTCGCTGTCGATGGTTGAGATCATCTATGCCTGCGAGGACAAGTTTGGCGTCTCCATCCCCGACGAGGACTCCAAGAATCTCAAGACCGTGGGCGACGCCGTCGCCTACATCGAGCGCGCCTCCAACTGAGGCCTCAGGGCGGGCCCCTCACCCGGGCCCGCCCGCACACGTCGTGGATTGTGCGTCAACGCGCGTTGCACAACGACGGCCTGCTCCATCCCAGCCCCCCACACAAGCCTGATCCCTGACATCTTCAAGGAGCTCCCATGAAAACCGTCGTCATCACCGGTTTTGGCGCCACCACCCCTTTGGGCGGCGATGCCCCCAGCACGTGGGAGGGCCTGCTTGCCGGCCGTTCAGGCGTCCACCTCCTTGAGGAGGAATGGGCAGCCGACCTGGCTGTGAAGATCGCGGCGCGAGTCGCCGTCGAGCCAGAGATCGATCGGGTTGAGGCCCGCCGGTTGGACCGCTGCTCGCAGCTTGCGCTCGTCGCTGCCATGGAGGCTTGGCGCGATGCCGGCTTCGGAGTGGGCGATGAGAACACCGTTGACGGGGATCGTCTGGCAGTGGTCTGCGGCACTGGGATCGGTGGTCTGCACTCGCTGCTTGGTCAGTGGGACGTCATGAAGGACAAAGGCGCCCGCCGAGTGTCCCCCTTCACCATCCCCATGCTGATGGCAAATGCGCCGGCTGCAAACATCGGCTTGAAGATCGGGGCCCGAGCCGGCATCCACACTCCTGTCTCCGCCTGTGCCTCCTCCAACGAAGCGATCTCCCTTGGCCTCGACATGATTCGACTGGGCCGCGCCGATATCGCCGTCGTGGGTGGTTCCGAGGCGGTCGTCCACCCGCTCCCCCTCGCCGCCTTCAGTAACATGCAGGCTCTGTCGCGACGTAACGACGAGCCGGAACGGGCATCGCGCCCCTGGGACACTGGCCGCGATGGCTTCGTGTTGGGTGAGGGTTCCGTTCTGATGGTCATCGAGACGCTGGAACACGCCAAGGCTCGCGGCGCGCGGATCTACGGCACGCTCCTCGGCGCCGGGATCTCAGCGGATTCCCACGACATGGTGCAGCCGGATCCGAACGGTCACGGACAGACAACCGCGATGAAGAGAGCTCTCGTCGAAGCCGGTCTCTCTGCGACGGACATCTGCCACGTCAACGCACACGCCACCTCGACTCCACAGGGCGACGTCACAGAGGCCGGGTCCATCCGGGCTGCTCTTGGCGACCATGCAGCATCAGTGATCGTCAACGGTACGAAATCTATGACGGGCCACCTGCTGGGCGGCGCCGGTGCCCTAGA
>RCNJ01000720.1_pt1 | contig 11394 bp, 10 predicted proteins | sample 2041171 | NCBI WGS metagenome assembly RCNJ01 (sample SAMN09708213, study PRJNA481090) | feces metagenome | biome: feces | host: Pygoscelis adeliae | place: Antarctica: Rookery Lake | collected 2010-03-01 | reverse complement strand
CTGCGCGCCACCGAAGCACGCAGGCACGTGCGTGAAGAAGTTCCCTTCTTCACCGGCCCACGTGCGTCACTTGCCGACATTGTGGAGAAACTGCCACGTGGTCACAACGGCTAGTAAACAACTCTCGGGGTGAAACCTCTTGAGTTAAAAGCATGACGCAGTCAGCGGCGCAGCGGAGAATGAAGGTTCTTCCTGCGCCGCTTGATTGCCCGCATGCGGGTATTCCACAGGCTGGGACCTGCAGTCGCAAATCGTGAAAGCCGTGGGTATGTTGCTGACCATGCCTTCACGTAATTCCTCACACCACGGCTATGTGAATTCCCGCACCCGCCGAGCTGTTCTTGCCGCTATTGCCGCCGTGACAATGACGTTGCTGGTCGGATCATGCAGCAGTGCCGAGGAGATGGAAACAGGCCTGGGGGAGGGGGCCGAGCCTGTTTCGGCGGGTTCCGAAACACCTGAACCGGTGGCCACCGCGGAAGAAGAAAAGTTGCCGGCGGGCATAGCTGCCCCAACGCGACCAGATGCGATCAAGCAAAATGACCTGGAATCTGCTGCAGTGTCGGCCAAGTACTTTCTTGAGCTCTACGGTTACACGATCAAGTCCCTGGACCTCAGCGAATTTCGAGCCATCTCATCGCCGGACTGTGAGTTCTGCAATGACTTCATTGGGCATATCTCAGAGTTAGTCGAAGGAGAACAGGCATACGAAGGGGGCGCCCTAAAGATCTCTGAAGCCGTCCACGACGAAACCGAAAACACGAATGACATCGCGAACGTCCTCTTCTATATGGAGCAGAAAGAAGCGAAAATCCTTGATAGTGGTGGAGACGTCGTGGAGGCCTACCCCGCTGGCTCGATGGGAACTCGGGTCGTCCTCACTTTCGAGGACGAATCGTGGACAGTCACGCAGGTCGAAGTTGAAGAGGAAACTCAATGAGCCGACTGCTGTGGACAGCACTCCTTTTTGGACTTCTATCTCTATTCGCGAGCAAAGCAGGCCCAGCCGAAGCTCTGGTCCTTCCCCACGGAACCGATGATGCAGATGGTGGAAAAACTAGCGCCTTCGCGGCGAGTGCGAAGGGTGGAACCGTGGGTATTTTGGCGCTCTTGGAGCAGAACGTTGAACCCAAAAATGAAAACCGCAGTACATACGTACTGAAGGAAAGTTTTTACGAAACCCGCTCTTTGTCATTTCAATCTAAATTTGCGGATTTCTGAACGTGAACTTTGTTTGCGCGATAAGGGCATGTTGCATGACCAATTGGGTTGTGAAGTTGAGGAAGAGGTTGTGTTCCCCACTGGCCGGCGGCTGATTGATGCTGGAAATGGCGAGCCGAGTCCGTGGGAGCAAGTCGGTGAGGTGCGTTGCGTCGCCCCTGATGAAGCCTCTGAAGGGGACCTGCTCTCAGCAATGGAGTCGGAGTTTGCGCGGCTGCCCATCACACCGGCGCCCCTGACCATCCAACCGGGTGCGGGGTGGACCTTCGTGAACGTGCCCACCATCGTGCACTCGACCGCAGAAGCCCAGATCTTGACCACCGAACTTCTCGGTACCCGCATTGAGGTGGAAGTCATCCCCAGCGCATTTACTTGGAACTTCGGTGACAGCACCCCTCCACTGACCACGACCGAACCTGGTGCGCCCTACCCGGACCACACCATCGATCACACGTACACCCACACCGGAAACGTCGACATCGCATTGACCACCACGTGGAGCGGGAAGTTCCGGCCCAGTGGCAGCGGCCCATGGCTGTCCATCACCGGGACCGCAACCACAACCACCACCGCCCCAACTCTTGAAGTACGCGAAGCCCGTTCCCGACTCGTCGAAGACCCGCTCAACTAAGAAACCGGGGGATAGTCAGTCGCTGCACACAGTTACGCTGCAAAAAGCTACGCCGTCGCTTGTGCTTTCAACAGATCAACAACCCGCAGCAATGCCGCGAGCTCAGCAGAAGCGCCGTCAGCGGCACCTTCAGAACCTGACGGGATGCCGGCCAACGCGGCGTTGTAATACAAACCATCACCCAACAGCACAATGGCCCGTGCAATAGCCGCGTCCCCAACCTCCGCCAGAATCAACCGGTGCCAGACCTGCTGAATCCGCTCCATTGCGTCCCGCGCCGCCGGGTTTGAGTCCTGCACCAACCGAGTCATCGCAACAAGCGTCCGATCCAGCGCCGAACCTTGGTACGTGGACGTCGCCACGTAATACGCAGCTGGGCCCTGCGGAGCCGCAGCCATCAACGCGGCGTCGGCATCAGCGAGCGCCAGCAACCGGCTAATCAGACCAGCAACAAGCTTGTCCTTACTGCCAAAGTGATAAAGCAGCCCACCCTTCGACACCCCCGCAGCAACGGCAACCGCCTCAACTGTGGCCGCCCGCTCCCCACCCGTGATGAGGAGCTGCTCGAGGGCGTCAAGAATGTGATCCTTTGTGCTCATGCCCACACGCTAGCCACCTTGAACTGTACCGTCCAGTCGGTATAGTCATCCGGGTGGCCCCCTCAGAACAGCAGCCACCACACTCGCACCGTGGAGCACAACACATGACCGCACAACTCACCGATCAGCCAGCTGCCCCCGCGCCGGCAATCGTCACCCGCCCCTGGGCAGCCCTCGCAGTTCTGATGCTGCCCGTACTGCTAGTTGCAGTCGACAACACGGTGCTCGCCTTCGCAATCCCCAAAATCTCTGAAGACCTACGCCCCACCGGGGTAGAACTCCTCTGGATGGTCGACGTCTACCCACTGGTCTTGGCCGGGCTCCTCGTCGCCATGGGCAGCTTTGGTGACCGCATTGGCCGGCGTAAAATCCTGTTAATCGGCAGCACCGGCTTCACCCTCGTGTCCGCACTGGCTGCCTTCGTACCCACCGCAGCCCTGCTGATTGCGGCGCGCGCCGGGCTCGGATTCTTTGGCGCCATGCTGATGCCCGCCACCCTGTCGCTCATCAGGAACATCTTCACCGACGCCACTCAGCGCCGCACCGCCATCGCCATCTGGGCGGCCGGCTTCTCCGCCGGGGCAGCCTTGGGACCAATTGCCGGCGGATTCCTCCTGGAACACTTCTGGTGGGGCTCGGTCTTCTTGATGGCAGTGCCCATGCTGGTGCCACTACTCATCTTCGGGCCCATCCTGCTGCCAGAATCCAAAGACCCAGACCCCGGCCCACTCGACCCCATCAGCGTGCTGCTCTCGCTGCTGACCATGGCGCCACTGGTGTACGGCATCAAAAATGCTGCAGAAAGCGGAATCGACACCGCCGCAATCATCCCCATCGTCGTCGCACTCCTCGCAGGGTTCGTCTTTGTGCGCAGGCAACTGCGCAAACGCACCCCCATGCTCGACGTGCGCCTCTTCACCAACCCGGTGTTCTCCGGCGCCGTCGTCGCAAACCTGCTGAGCGTCTTCTCACTCGTGGGCTTCCTGTTCTTCATCTCCCAGCACCTACAGCTCGTCAGCGGACGCAGCCCCATGCACGCCGGACTCCTGCTGCTGCCCGGCCTCATCATCACCGTGATCGCCGGACTGGCAGTCGTGCGTGTGGCCCAACACGTGCGCCCCGCCACCATCGTCGCGGGTGGACTGCTGCTCAACGCACTGGGTTACGGCGTCGTCATTGCGACAGGTTCCGCCGGAACCGACATCGGCCTTGTCGTCGCATTCATGCTGCTGGGCGGGGGAGTGGGGGCCGCTGAAACTATTTCCAACGACCTCATTCTGGGGAGTGTGCCCGCCACCAAGGCGGGCGCGGCCTCTGCCATCTCTGAAACCGCCTACGAGGTGGGCGCCGTGCTCGGAACTGCCGTGCTCGGCAGCATTTTGACGGCGACCTACCGCAACAACGTCACCGTGCCCGGCGGGCTCACACCCAGCGACACCCTCGCCGCCAGCGAAACCCTGGGTGGCGCAACCCAAGTCGCCAACACCCTGCCGAACACCCCAGCCCAAGCCTTACTCGAATCTGCGCAACAGGCCTTCGACTCCGGCGTCGTCATCACCTCGACCATTGGCGTGGTGCTCATGTGCACCGCGGCCGTCATTGCGCTGCGCACCTTGCGCAGCGCAATCTGAGGGCCGACCACGGGGCCGCCCAAGCCAGCGGTTAGCTCGGCTGACGCTCCAGGGTGCCGAGGGTGTCACCGGCTTCGTTGAGCACCGACATGGTGTCCTCAGTCACGGTTGCACTCGCTAATCCCGTCATCCACACCTCAACATCTGGGCAGGCCCTCAGGGTGCTGGCAACCTCGTTGAACTGCACGGTGTTGCCGTCCTGCTCCCACCGTCCGGACAGGAGGTTGCAACCGTCATTGCCAGCCAAACTGCCGTCGTCACCCAGTTCTAGGTGCGGCTGCCCGTCCACGTCCTGCCCCCACACGCCACCGGCTTCAGGCGCGGCGTCGTCCGAGCTACAAGCTGACAGGGTCAGCCCAAAAACCAGTGCCAGCAGCACTACGCCATTGCGACGATTAAACATCTGGTTCCTCCTTAAAGAGTTGCGCCGTCAGATCCGGCGTTGCCATGTCCGCGTCAAAGGGGAACATCGGTCGGTCAATATTTTGATGCCCCAACCGGAGCAGATCTTGGTCCACCCCACCCGGGGTCAGCGCAAGCATCCAGTCTGCAGCGAGGTCGAACAATTCTGGTTCCAAATACCCAATCTTCACCACCACAACGTCCGCGGTGCGCACGTCAATGCCAGCAGCATCGAAGTCCGACAGCAGATGGTATGGCTTCCGTCGCTCCGTGATGATTACTTCAAGTGACCCCACACCGACGACGGCGACCCGGCCTGACACCGCGTCACCGGCAGTGGCCTGCAGCACCCGCCCGCGTAACTCAGCCGGACCGGCATGCACGTGATCCACCAGCGCACCCGCGTGCACCGTCACCTCCGTGCCCACACCAGCCTGGTGGCAGGCAGCAACTGCCAGGGCATCGAAGACGGATGCCACCACCGTGCGGGGACCATTCCGAGTGCTGAACCGGGAATCTTGCAGCAACTGCGTCAGTGTCCACGTCACATCACCCGTGCCGCCAGCAGTAGGATTGTCCCCAGAATCCGAAATGAGGAACGGCCGCGCAGCGTCCGCACTCAAGGCCGCATCCACACACTCGGACAGGGGAGCAGCCGGGGCAACGAAAGCGAAATCAGCCCGCGCCTGCCAAAACTGCAACGCCAGATGCTCGGCCCGATTCGCAGCCAATTCGGCGTCGTCGCCCTGCACGACAACACTGGCGTAACACCGCGGTTCATCACCCCAGGCGTACCCAACCCACAAGGACGCATCCGTGATGCCCGCAAGATCGGCGGTCTGGGCAACTTCGGCATAAATCGACTTCGCCGGATCGAGTCGCGTCGAGGTCTTCTCACCCGGCAGCAACACCGGGATACGCACGTACGCCCGGGCCGGAGCACCCGCACCCGAGTTAATCCGCTCTACGAGATTGCGCATCGCCCGCGCCTTAGTCTCCTGCTCATCCTCATGTGGCGCCATGCGATAACAGGTGATCAAATCCGTCGCAGCAACAAGGTCCGCCGTGACGTTGCCGTGCAAATCGAGCGACGCTGAAATGAGCGTCCGTGGAGCACCCGCCGCCTCAGTCACTCCATCAAGTGCCCGGCGCACCGCCCAAGCCAAGTCCGCTTCCGCATCCGTGCGCCCCAGCACCGTCATCGCACCATGAATATCCAGGAAGAAACCATCCAGAACCCCAGCGCCGGCGATCATGCCGAGCAACTCTGCTTTGAGTGCTTCATACACTTCCGGCTCCACTACGCCACCCGGCAGTGACCCCGCATGCACCAACGGCTGCCAGAGCGCGCTCGCCTTCAAGCCCAAGTCGAAGGACGCCGACTCGGGCCGCATGAAGTCATAACGCCGCATCAACTCCGCGTCACGAGTAAACCGAAACGCATCAAATCCAGACCGGTGCGGAGAAAAGGCCGACGCCTCAATCGACATCCCACCCACCGCAATCCGGGGCAACAAACGTGGTGCCACAATCAAACTCCTGACTCAGCCATAAAGACCATCGAGAAACTCAGGCAACTGCCCAACCCGAGCCATGAACTGCTCATGGCTCACCCCCGGCACCGAACCACTCCACATCTTCTGTGCCAACAGCACGAACGTTGGCGCCAGCATCCGGGCCATCGTGTTCTCGTCATAGTCCAGCAGCACCAAGTCGTTCCACAGAGCGCTGATCGACCCCAGCAATTGTGGGTCACCCGCCGGGACGTCTTGACCTGCACCAAAGACGTGCGGCTCCCACTCGTCCCACAGCTTCGGACCGTCCAGGTGCTCACCGTGGTAATAATCCGCAAACGGCACCAAGTACAGGTGGGTGTCGATCATGTTGATGATCCGGTAACCATCGGTAAGAGCCTCGCGGCCCCCGTACCAGTCGTTATTCCATGCGCAGATCGTGACGTCACGGTCATACCCCTGCGCTCGCGGCTGATCACCGGCCATGGTGGTCAAACTGCCCCACGCCCAGGGGACCTTGCCGTTCTCACGCAAAAACTGCGCCATCGAGTTGAAGTACTCGCGATACTCCTCGGGCAGATCGTGATCATATTCATCAGCGCCGAAGTGCACCGAGGGCCCACGGAACCATGGCAGGAACTCTGCGAACAGCTCCTGCATGAACGCCAGCGTTTCGGGTTTGCCAAGGTCGAGCATGTCACTGTGCCCGCCGTTGAGCCCTAACTCAGGGTGCTGGGCAATGACGGACCGCGAGTGGGCTGGGGCGTCAATCTCGGGCACGAGAGTTACCCCGTACTGCGCAGCGGTGTCTTCCAGTTCTTCCCAGTTGGTGCGGGTGTAGTGCCCATCTGCTGAGGCCAGATCAGCAAACTTTGGGTTGTCGCTCGCAAGCCGGAAACCGTGCTGGGCATCAGCCCAGTCCCGGCCAGTGTCCTTAGCAATTTCGTTGTCATTAAGGTGCACAATCAACGTGTTGAGGTTGTTGTGACTCATCTGCTTGATCAGCGCGTGCACGAACCCGGGCGAGGCAAAACGCCGTCCGACGTCAAGCATGAAACCCCGCACCGGATAGTCCGGCCAGTCATGTGCGGTGCCGCACGCCACCTCATGGGACTGGGTCAGCTGAGTGAGCGCATTCAACGCCCAACGCGCACCTTGGGCGCTACGAGCCTGGATAGTGAGGGCATCCGGACGAACATCCAGGGTGAAAGCCTCTGGGGAGTTAGATCCAGGAACATCAACCTGAGAGTCGATGACGATTCGGAGCCGGGGGTGGTCATCGACAACACTTTCGTCCACCCGGAGCAGCGGCACAACAGTGTGTGCTGCGAGTTCATGAACTGCGGTGGTGACCAATAACTCTGCCCAGTGGCTCTGCGTTCCGACGTCGCCTAAGTTCAGGGACCACATGGTGTCCTGCTCGAACACAAAGTGGCCCGCCTCAGGCTGCCAGTTCTGCAGTACGGGCACGGTGCGCAGGGGGGAATCAGTGCTCATGAGGACCAGCTTTCACAACTGTGGGCAAGGGCAGACCTTCAGCATAAGTCCATCACCTTCAGGTCTGGAGTCTGGGGCAGGTCTGGGGAACGCTGCCCAGAACGTGCCGCCCAGAGCCTGCTGCAGCGCGCGTGGCCCCAGGTGGTGCGCGATAAGGTCAGCGCGTGACCACTTCCCGACCCGCCCCATCCGCCAGACCCTCACGAGTGCCCTTGCTACGCAGAGGGCTCGTCAGGATGTTCACGCCCTTCTGGGTGCTTCCCGCTGTGTGGTGCCTCATCGCGGTGGCAGCAGGGTTCTTGTTGCCGGAGTTGGACGAGCAGAGTGCAGACTGGTTCCCATTGGTCTTTGAGGGCGGGCCAGAGGGCGCGCGCACGCTGCTGTCGACCATCGCTGGTGCCATGATTTCCGTCACTGGCCTCGTGTTCTCCATCACAATTGTGGTTCTGCAACTGGCGAGCAGTCAGTTCTCCCCACGTGTTTTACGTAACTTTTTGGACAGCCGAACCACTCAGCACACCCTCGGGGTATTTGCGGCCTCATTTGTTTACTCACTCACCGTCATGCGATCCATTATTGACGGCCCAAATTCTACGGAATTATATGTCCCGCAGTTAGCCGTGACGGTGTCGTTCTTGCTTGTTGTCAGTGCGGTAGGAATGTTCCTCGCGTTCATCCACAACATCACGCTATCCATTTCTGTTTCTACGATCATTCACGAGGTTGCCGACCAGATTCGTAAACTGTTGGGAAATTTACCCGCCGCTTCAGCAGATGAAACGCCCGATCCCACGCTGTCTCCGCTGCAGTTAGAAACAATGGCGTGCGCAAAACGTTCCGGTTATCTAGATGCCTTGGACCTCCCTGCGCTGTGCCGACTGGGAGCGGACTACAACGTCCGCATTGAGATATTGCACCCACGTGGAAGTTTCGTGCCCGAAAGTGCACCGCTCGCCAGGATTTCCGGGGCAGGTTTACTCGAGGTGAGCGACGAGTGGGACACCGCAATTGATCAGTGCCTGACAATTCAGCGTGAACGCACGATGCAGGAGGACATCAGCTATGGAATTCGCCGACTCGTCGACATAGGTGAGCGTGCGCTGTCCCCAGGGGCCAGTGACCCCACAACCGCGGTGTTGGTACTCGACGAACTTCACGACATCCTGGGGCGGATGGCCGTTGCTCCAGACCGTGCCGCGATTCATCGCGATGCGGACGACGTCGTCCGCCTGGTCACAATTGAGTGGTCCTTCGCGCGTTACGTGGACCTTGCCGTGGACGAAATCGCCCACTGGGGCGCCACGAGCCTGCAGGTTCCGGCGCGACTTACTGAGATGTTCGATGACTTGCAGCGGGTGGCTTCCGGGCGACACCGAGAGGTACTGGCTGCGAAGGCCGCCGAGTTGCGGCTCGCAACAGCAGATTAAAGCTCGGTTCCAGTCTCAGTTCCAGCCTCGATCTCAGCCGCATCTTCGTCATCGCTCTGCGGGATCGCTTCTCGATCCGTCTTAGCCCATGAACTGAAGCCGAATAGTTGACGAAGCAGACTATGCGTCAGCACGGGGATCAGCATCCAGCTGTAGACCAGATACGGGCCTGAGGCTGCTAACACGAGCAGCAGCCCACGGAAGCCCCGTCCCCGGTGCATCAGCGCAATGAGGCCGGGTAGCAGCCCAATGGACAGGAAAAACATGAGTATCCCTGGAGCTGCGGAAAAGAACGAGTCATCCGAGACTAAGTATTGGAAGACCGCGGCAAGCAGTCCGAAGCCGGTCAGCAGCTGCAGCAGTGGGGTGAGCAGGTAATGGATCATGTCGGTCATGGCAACTAAACCGACTGGAGCTTTGAAAACGCCCCTAATCAGTCGCGTAGCTTGCCAAGCGCCCTGCGCCCACCGGACCCGCTGCCGGTAGAGCCGACGAAGTGACGACAGGCCCTGTTGGTGAATCCCCACCGAGTTCTCTTGGCGGCCAATCCAGCCGGACTGAATCAACCGCACGCCAAGGTCTTGGTCCTCGGTAAGGCGATCCCGCCACGGACCGATATCGTCAGCCACACTTTGCAAAGCGCTGAGCCGATTGAACTGCCCGTTCCCACCCATGTTTGCGGTTCCCCAACCGCTGCGTCCAGCCTGGAACAGCAAACCGAAGGTGGAGAACTCCACGTCTTGAGCCCAGGTGAGGTAACCGCTTTGGTTGTAGATGTGCACGCGACATTGCGCCCCGCCCACCCGCTTGTTGCCGAAGTGTGGCGCAATGGCTGCGGGGGCGCGTGAATCAAGGCGCCCGTCAGCGTCGATGATGATGAGGATGGTGTGGTCTGCGTCCCAGTCTCCAAAACCCTTCTCCGCGAGGAGTCCTTCATTGGTGAGCAGCCGGTAGGCGTTGTTGAGGGCGGCGGCCTTCCCAAGCCGGGCGTTGGGGGCAACCCTGGTCAGAACGTGCAGATCAGGCCCCCCGATTTCGTTGAGAATCTCTCCGGTGCGGTCTTCAGAGCCGTCGTTGGCCACCAGAATTATCTTATTTGTCGCCGCAACGTCACGAAGCCGACCTACAGCGTCAGCAATGGTCACCTCTTCATTGAGGGCCGCCACCAAGAAGACCCAGAGGAACTCTGATTCATTCGCAGTGTCGAGATGCCCGTGCCGCGCTAAGTGCATCCGGCTGTGTCGGGTGCGCGCAGCGCTAAGAGTCAGCACGACCTGGGAAAATAGCGAAGTCAACGCGATGAATAGCACGAGGTAGAAGAAGATCTGCAGCGCGAGCGGACTCCCAGCGAAGAGCCCCCAAAGGACCGAATCTAACGCTGTCACTGCAGGAACTGCACTGGGTCGAGCCCCGCTTCCAGCGCTGTGGGGTCGCGAAGGAACCCAGCAGCGTTCAGAACATCGATTCGTTCGAAACCCAGACCATATGGCGTGGGCGCGGGGTCATTAAACGCAATGTGCTGTGCGGCGGCCACAATGCGCCCGGCCGCAAAGCCATCTCCGTAGGGGTTTCTCCGACTGACCCGAGCGTTGTGCTCTTCCTGGTTGCTCAGCAGTGCCGAGACGGACTGCACGATCTTTGCGCTGTCGGTGCCGACCAGTTCCAAAGTTCCCGCCTTAACACCTTCTTGCCGTTCGGTGGTCTCACGCATGACGATCACTGGTGTCCCGACGGCGGGCGCTTCTTCTTGGATGCCACCCGAATCAGTGACGATCACATAGGCACGCTTGAGCAGTCTCGCAAATGCAATATATGGCATGGGTGGAACCAAGCTGACGTTGTCGAAGCCGAGCAACGGTTTCTCGATGGCTTGCTTCACCTTAGGGTTTGGGTGCACTGACACAACGAACCGTACGTCCGGGTGGTCCTTGGCGAGAGTAGAGATTGCCGCAGCGATCCGGTCAAGGCCGCTGCCCCAGTTCTCGCGGCGGTGTGCGGTAACGACAACAACCTTGGTGTGCTCGTCGTCTTCTAGGTCTTCCAAGGCTTCGTGTCCGTAACTCGTGCGCAGGGAGGCTGCCCACGTGAGGGCATCAATTGCTGTGTTCCCACAGACAAACCCAAATGGCACACCCTCGAGGACGAGGTTGCTCTTATTCGAGAAGGTTGGCGCAAGGTGGAAAGTAGCGATTCGTGACACAAGTTGCCGATTGAGCTCTTCGGGGAACGGCGACAGCGTGTTTGATGTGCGTAGTCCTGCTTCGACATGTGCAACGGGGATCCGCAGGTGGAACGCTGCTAGGGCTCCGGCGGCAGCGCTCGTGGTGTCGCCGTGAACGAAACAGGTAGAGGGGTACCCGGCCGGTTTAGGTGAATTCAATACTGGCAAATCAGCTGGGTCGCCGAAAGTCTCGATGCAGTAGGCCTCAAACTTTGTCATCACCGATGAAAACAAAGTATTAAGCGAGTTAT
>RCNJ01000619.1_pt1 | contig 11401 bp, 8 predicted proteins | sample 2041171 | NCBI WGS metagenome assembly RCNJ01 (sample SAMN09708213, study PRJNA481090) | feces metagenome | biome: feces | host: Pygoscelis adeliae | place: Antarctica: Rookery Lake | collected 2010-03-01 | reverse complement strand
CTGTCTCGCTGGTCACAATGAGTGGCTTTTGACGCGCGCACACGCGGCCTGCGGCTTAACCTGAAAAGGAAACAATCTAGCCTTGGGAGTTATTTATATGCGTTCCTCAGCCTTATCAGCACGAAATGGCCGCCGCTTTGCCGCGCTCGGGCTCGCCGTCGGGCTGGTGCTGCCACTCGCTGCCTGCTCAGATGACGAGGACACCGCCAAGGTGACGCAAACGCCCGTCGCAACGGTGGAGCCAACTGAAGCGGAAACCACCCCCGAGGCCACCGAACCAGAGACGGTTGAGCCGACGGAACCAGAGGCCCCCGCTGAAACCACAACTGCCACCGCACTGCCTGAGGATTCCCTAGAGCTCATTAGGGTGCTGCGCCGCAACGTTGACGACTTGCGCGAAGATGCAGAGTTGCTGCCAGGTGACGCAAAGTCCCGCACCTTCAAAGCGCTAGGTAAAACTGAAGGTGCCCTCGGCAAGTCGACCGGTTCAGTCAAGGCAGCGCGCAACGGCAAGCCAAATGCGGGCAAGCAGATCGACATTGCCATCAAGAAGGCGGAGTACGCCCAGGAAGCACTGCAAGAAGCAATGCTCAGCCTCGAGGGTCACGACGATAACGACAGCGTCACCATGTCAGCCAACCTGAAAACTCTTGCTGGAGACCTCGACAACCTCCGCGCCGCTCTCCTCACGGAGTAGTCCCCGTCATTTGAGTGCGCGGCGGTCCACCAGGATGTCGAAGGTGTTGTATGCGGTGATTGTGGCCATCAGAACACCGGGAATCACCAGGGCAAGCCCAATGACCCCAAATTCACCGCCGCTCAGCAAAAACGGGAGCCCCAGACCGATCAGAGCCACCGCTGCAGCAGCAGTACGACTCGTTGGGTACTTCGAAGCTACTTGCCACATATTGACTCCAAGTTTATGAGCACGGCAAAGGCTGGTCAGCGCGTCTTGAAGAACCCTAAAGTGCGCTTAAAAAAGAACTGTAACGCTCAAAAGGTGGGTAAAACTCATTCCAAATTAAACCCGGAAACTTCCGCCATAGGAGCGGCAGCCGCCGGTGTCCCCTGCACGCGTTAATATGACGGGTAATCGACTTGGGAGAACAAAAAGTGCAGATCACAGCAGGAACCGTGCAGTTCACGCACCGGTCAGGCGACAAGCGGTACAACCTCGACGTCATCCAGAAGTTCACCGCTGACGCGGTTGAGCAGGGCGTACAGATACTCACGTTCCCAGAAATGTGCGTCACCGGGTACTGGCACGTGGTCGGAGCCGACCGCGCGCTCATTGCCGACCTCGCCGAGTCCGTCCCCGACGGCCCCACCGTCACTGAACTGCGCGAACTGTCCCGCACCTCCGGCATCATCATCGGCGCAGGCCTCATTGAGGCCGACGGTGACAAGTTCTACAACAGCTACGTCGTCGCCGAACCCGACGGCGCCTGGCATGTGCACCGCAAAATCCACGCCTTCGAGAACGAGAACATCTCCGCTGGGGATAGTTTCACGGTGTTCGACTCTTCCCTGGGTTGCCGCCTGGGGGTCCTGATTTGTTACGACAACAACATTGTCGAGAACGTTCGAGCCACCGCCCTGGCCGGCGCGGACATTCTGCTCGCACCGCACCAGACCGGTGGGACGGCCTCGCGCAGTCCGCACGCCATGGGCGTCATCGACATGGACCTATGGGACAACCGCGAAAACGACCCCGCGGCAATTGAAGCGGAGTTCGCCGGTGAGAAGGGCCGCGGCTGGCTCATGCGCTGGCTGCCAGCCCGCGCACACGACAACGGCATGTTCCTCATGTTTGCCAACGGCGTGGGTGCCGACACCGGTGAAGTCCGCACCGGAAACGCCATGCTCATCGACTGCTACGGCCGCATCATCGTTGAAACGCACCGCGCTCGCGACGAAATGGTCACCGGTGTGCTCGACCTGTCCCTACTGGAGCGGTCCACCGGCCGCCGCTGGATGCGTGGCCGCCGCCCAGAACTGTACGGCTCCCTCGTGGAGTCCACCGGCGACGAATTCGACCCCATCAGCGCCCGCTTCTCCGAAGACCCCGTCACTACCTAACCCCGCTGCCCCCCTGCACCACGCAGTCGTTGACCACACACTGGTTGACCACACAGTGGTGCAAACAATTTGCGTGGGCTGGGAGAATGAACTGTTGTGAGCCAATCCGATGAGTCCCGCGCGCCGGCCAACCGTGGTCGCCGTCGTCGCGGACCGCGAAAGCCTCGCCCGGACGACGCCGGATCCACTCAGCCCACGCAACGCAAATCCCGCCCACCACGCTCAGGGCCCCGTGCCGACTCCGGTCTAGCGCGGCGCGCTCAAGCGCGCCACAACGCGATCGTTCCGCCAATTGTTTACCCGGAGAACCTGCCGGTTTCGGCGCGCCGTGCGGACATTTCCGACGCCATCCGCGACAACCAAGTCGTCATCGTCGCCGGTGCGACTGGGTCTGGTAAAACCACGCAGATTCCCAAAATTGCGCTCGAACTCGGCCGCGGCCGCGACGGGCAAATCGGCCACACCCAGCCGCGCCGCATTGCAGCGCGCACCGTTGCCGACCGCATCGCCGAAGAGATCAACGCCGAACACACCGACTCAGCAGGCGTCACGCGCCGCGGCAAACTCGGCGGCATCGTGGGCTACCAAGTGCGGTTCACAGACGAGTCCAGTGAGTCCACGCTCATCAAAGTGATGACGGACGGCATTCTGCTCGCCCAAATTCAACGTGACCCACAACTGCGCGCCTACGACACCCTCATCATTGACGAGGCGCACGAACGCAGCCTCAACATCGACTTCATCCTTGGGTACCTGACCCAACTTCTGCCACAGCGCCCCGACCTCAAAGTCATCATCACCTCGGCAACCATTGACTCCACCCGCTTTGCGGAGCACTTCGCCGACGCCGACGGCGAGCCCGCTCCCGTCATCGAAGTCACTGGCCGCACCTTCCCAGTCGAGATCCGATACAGCCCGCTGGTCCCAGATTCTGACCTACCGGAAGCTGAGGACGAGTTCGCTGGCTACGACGACGCCCCCAGCCCCACGGCATCCGCACCCAGCACCAAACCCGCAAAGGCAGCGAAAGCCGCCAAGTCTGTAAAGAGCGCCCAGTCCGGCAAATCAGGCGGCAAAACGGGCGGCGGCAAGGGCAAACAAGCCCCGAAGAACCCTAAGAAGCAAGCCAAGGAACCCACCGAGCGCGACGTCATGACGGCGATCTGCGAAGCGGCCGACGAGCTCTTCTCCGCCGGCCCGGGCGACATTTTGGTGTTCCTGTCCGGTGAACGAGAGATCCGTGACGCTGAGGACGCACTGCGCGGCCACTTCGGCCCACTCGTAGATGGCCGAGGCACGCCGTCGTCCATCGAAATTGTGCCGCTGTACGCCCGGTTGAGCTCTGCGGAGCAGCACCGGGTGTTCCAATCACACGGCGGATTGCGCATAGTGCTGGCGACCAACGTGGCAGAAACATCGCTCACGGTGCCGGGCATTCGGTACGTCATCGACCCGGGCACGGCACGCATTTCACGGTTCTCCAAGGCGACGAAGGTGCAGCGCCTACCCATTGAACCCATTTCGCAAGCCAGCGCGAACCAGCGCTCGGGCCGCTGTGGGCGCGTGGCGGACGGCATCGCGATCCGGTTGTATTCCGAAGCGGACTTCATGTCCCGCCCAGAGTTCACTGAGCCAGAAATTCTGCGCACCTCCCTCGCGAGCGTCATCCTGCAGATGATCTCGGCCGGAGTCGCAGCCGGGCCCGACGACGTCGCCCAGTTCCCCTTTGTGGAACCACCCGACGTCCGCGCCATCCGCGACGGCGTGCAGTTACTCACCGAGTTGGGCGCCATCGAAACAGTCGCCGCCACACCCGACCGCAACGCACCCGAGCAAGCCGCTCAGTCAGCAGACCCAGCGCAGTCCAAACAACTCGCGCAGCCCGGAAAGCCCGCGTACACCACGCGCCTCACCGACGTCGGTCAAGCCATTGCCCAACTGCCCATGGACCCGCGCCTAGCGCGGATGATTGTGGCGGGTTCCCGCCACGGCGTGGGCCGCGAAGTGATGATCATTACCGCCGTGCTGTCCATTCAGGACCCACGCGAACGCCCCATGGAACACCGCGCCACAGCCGACCAACTCCACGCACGCTTCACCGATCCGACCTCGGACTTCCTCACGTACCTGAACCTGTGGGAGTACCTCAACGACCAGCGGTCCCAGATGGGCAGCAGCGCCTTCCGGCGCCTATGCCGCTCAGAGCACATCAACTTCCTCCGAGTGCGTGAGTGGCAGGACGTCTTTGCCCAGCTCAGGGAGATGGCCAAGGGCCTCGGCCTGGCAGTGAACTCCCCGACCAGCCGTGCCCTGGTGAAAGATGGTGCGCCGTCGGGAATTGTGCGCCGTGGTGCCTCTGGGGCGCGGGCCTTGAGTGCAGCTGAGGCCGCTGCGGAGGCCCGCGAGCGCGAGTCCACCGCCCCCGAGCAGATCAACCACAAGCTGACGTGGGATGCGGACACCTTGCACCGCAGTTTGTTGGCGGGGTTGCTGTCGCACATTGGGATGCAGCAAGCCACCGAGGTGAAGGCGGTTGCGGGCCGGCAGACGGGCGCCGACCGGCGCGCTGCGCGTCATGCGCGCAATGAGTACATCGGTGCGCGCAATGCGCAGTTCGCCATCTTCCCCGGCTCGGGTCTGGCCAAGAAGCCACCGGCGTGGATTATGGCCGGCGAACTCGTAGAAACGTCCCGGCTGTGGGCACGCGATGCTGCGCGCATTCAACCGGAGTGGGCGGAGGAACTTGCTGCGCACCTAGTGAAGTATGTGTATTCGGAGCCACACTGGTCCACGAAGCAGGGCGCTGCCCAGGCGTACGAATCAGCGCTGTTGTATGGCCTACCCATCGTCACGCGACGGCGGGTGCTGTACGGCAAAGTCGAGCCCGAAATTGCCCGCGAGATGTTCATTCGCCATGCTCTGGTGCAGGGCGAGTGGACCACGCACCACAAATTCTTCCAAGCCAACCGGGCCCTGCTGGAAGAAGCCGAAGCACTCGAAGCGCGGGCACGCCGTCGTGACCTGATGGTCGACGACGACGTGCTGTTCACCTTCTACGACGAGCGCGTCCCGGCCGACGTCGTCTCGGCACGCCACTTTGACACGTGGTGGAAGTCCGCCCGGCGCGAAGACCCGGACCAGTTGACGTTCACGGCGGAGCTTCTGGTTCCGCAGGGCGCCGACGACGTCGACACCACCAACTTCCCAGACACGTGGGAGCAAGGTGACCTCCGCCTGCCATTGACCTATCAATTCGTCCCCGGCCAGGACTCTGACGGTGTGACGGTGCATGTGCCCATTGCGGTGCTGGACCGGGTAAGACCAGACGGCTTCGACTGGTTAGTGCCGGGCATGTTCGAAGAACTCACCGTTGCGTGGATTCGGGCACTGCCGAAGCCCATCCGCGTGCAATTGGTGCCGGCACCCGACGTTGCTGCAGAAATTGTGGCGTGGTTGCGCGCCAATGAACCTGCCTGGACAGACATCACCCGGGCTGGGGACATGGCGCCGTCGTTTACGGAGTCGTTTACCCGCGCCGCACGGGCACTGCGCGACGTCGACATCCCGCCGAATGCTTGGGATGACAGTAAGTTGCCTCCTCACCTACGAGTGTCATTCCGAGTCACCGACGACCGCGGTGTGATTCTCGACGAAGGCCTCGACCTCGTCGTGCTGCAACGCCGCCTCGCAGCGCAGTCCCAAGCCGCTGTTCGGTCCGTGGTGCGCAGCGCCGTCGGGCAAGCTATGCGTGAAGCGCAGGCCGCAGTTGAAGTTGAGCAGTCCGGTGCCAGCGACCCTTCGACCGCAACCGGAGCAGACGGGACGACGGCGGGCCCAGACGGAACCGGGACAGCTTCCGGCGTCTCTGCCGCGGCTGGTGCAGGGGAAAGCGGCGCAGACCGCGCCGCCCAAGGATTCGAGGACGAAGCCCGGGCAGAACTGCCCGTTGCGGAGCAAACTGGCCTCACCACCTGGCCGGAACTCACTGACGCCGCCGGAACTCGCCTGCCCGGCGACGCCCTCCCACTTGAAGTGGCAACGCCGGTCGGATCCGGTGCGAGCGCAATGACGGTGCGGGGTTACCCCGCGCTAGTGATCGAACTCGGCCCCTCCGGTGGAAATAAGGCCTCGGCGACGCCGCCGGCTGCAGCTCAAACCTCCGGCAAGCCGGCCAAGCCGACGAAGTCCGGCAAGAAGAAAAACCCGGGCGCTCCCGCCCGGAACATGCCCTCTGTTGCGTTGCGAGTGCTCGCAGATCAACGGCGGCAACACTCCGAACATGAACGCGGCGTACGCAAACTGATCCTCAATGAAGTGGGCTTGGCGACGGCGCGGGTGACCTCACGCTGGTCTGGCACGCAGTCGCTCACGCTGGCGGCCAGTCCGTACCGCAACACGGAGGCCTTGGTCGGCGATATTCAGGTGGCTGCTGTTGCTGACCTGACATCGGGCAAGGAGCCGGGGGTGCCGGCGGCGGCAGATGTGCGTGATGGCGCCACCTATGCCGACCTGCGCACCGGGGTGCGGCAGCGGATAGAAGAGCGGGTGCACCAGACTGTGGGGCACGTGACCGCGGCGCTGACGGCTGCCCGTGACCTAGACGTCCAAGTACGGGAAGCAAATAGCCTCGCCTTGCTCAACACGCTCACTGACCTGCGGGACCATGCCGCTGGGCTGATTTACGACGGCTTCATCAGCAACACCCCGCCGGACCGGTTAAGGCACCTCACCCGTTACCTTCGAGCCGACCTGTACCGACTCGAGAAGGCCACGTCGAACCCGAACCGGGATGCCGAACTCGCTTGGCGGGTGCGCGACGTTGAAGACGGCTACGACCGAGCCAAGGCCGCCTACGCAGACGGAAAGTCGGACGCCGACCGCGCCGCAGAACTCGCCCAAGTGCACTGGATGCTCGAGGAGTTCCGAGTCTCGCTATTTGCCCAACAACTGGGCACAGACGGACCCATCAGTGAAAAACGCATCCGCAACATCCTCGGCGGCTGGTAGTTCTTCACGCCACGTGTGGATTTTCGGTTAGCGCCCTTGCGCCGCACGACGGCGCAGTTCAGCCTCGGAGCGGTCTAGGCCGCCATGTTCCAAACCTGCGCGTTGGGATTCACTGCGCCACACCAATTTGCCGCGCCGGTCCACTGCAACTCGCATGCGCCCACCCAACTGTTCAATTGCACCCGGGGTGTTGCGACGCTCAGCAGGCAACGGCACCGGCAGTACGTGCGCATCGCCCAGGGGTGCAGTGGCTTCCACGTGCACGTCCCACAGGCCGTTGCGGCCATGCAGGGACCATGTTTCGTCGGTGACCTCCGCCTGAACTGGGGACGTCACTGGGTTACCGAGGCGGATGAGCTTGCCACCGGGTAGCCGCACCACCAGACCGGTCACCTCAGTGCGGAATGGTCCGGCTGTCACCTCGCCACCGGCAAAAGCGACGCTGGCGTCGGAGCCGTCGTCGAAGACTTGGGCCTGGCCCCACCACCAAGACTCAGGGAAGCCGCCCTTGCCCCAGTTCTTCTCGGCGTACACGGTGGCGCCGTCCAGGTTCCACGTTTCGCCGTCAATAATTGCTTCGCCGTGTGCGGTGGCGCTCAGCAGCCACGGGTGCCAGTACTGGTTCAGGCCAGGCACGGACTGGAACCAACTCGACCCGCCAAATCGGCGGCGCGACCACGGTCGACTATCCGTAATGGTTGCCTCCAGTTGGGCATCTGGTCCAAGATTCACACGGACGCCATCGGGCGTGCCATGGAAGGCGTCCCCAGCGCTCACACCAAAGCCCGCAGGGTTCGCTGCCCCCACTGGGTGCTCAGCTTGGCGCAGAAACCCACCCGGGTAGGCCGCCAAACCAAGGGTGGCCCAGTGCTGCTCAGAGGGACCAAAGCGCGCACTCAACGCGTCGGAGCGCACGGGCCCCTGCCGGTTGACGCCAGCCAGGGTGATGATCACTCGTCCATCAGGCAGGGTGAACCGCCAAAAGTAGCCCTCCATCGCAACGCCGTGCGCTGCAGTGGGGTCACCAAACGGTCGGTCTGCTCCGGAAGCTCTGTACCTGCCCATGTCTGCACGCTACGGGCGCAAGGCCACCTTGGCTACCTGATGCTGATGCCGTGCTGCTCCAAATCTGCGGAGTCTTGCGCGGAAACCCGGCCTAAGCGGCGCCGAAGGTTCTGCATCGGGACCTGAACTGTTGGGCTACTGCCATCGCGCTGAGCAATCCGCATCCAACTGTCCCGGCTGCGCAGGCGACCAGACCATTGGCTGTTGTCGATCTGGACGTAGCAGCGGTCTTGGCTCTTGTCCTGCGAGGTGATGTAGAGGGCGTCGCACACAAATTTGTCGACGTTGAGGATCAGGCACGGACGGTCCTTGCCTCCGGTGCCATCGGCGTAGGGCACGCGGCCCATCCAGTATTCGCCCTCTTTAGGCCGGAAAACCCCGGTCATAGTTCTCGAGCGGTTATCCCGGATTGGCATAAAGAGCATCAAGATGAAAATGCCAACTGCGATAGCACTTGGGCCCCGCAGCGCCGCAGGCACGGTATCGGCGTCGACGGATAACCATCCGAGGAGGTCAGGCCAGAAGGCGTGAACGACGGCGGAGCCAACAATTGCAAGAACGGCGCCTATTGCCAGTTTCACAGTTCTATCCCCCGGTTAGTTGCTTCAGTTGCGGCGTAACGCACACTACCTCGTCGTTGTGCTCTTGTTTTGTACGTGCGCCGACGCTAATCCGGAGGAGTTTCATGGCACCATTGTTCCGTCACAAACCCCATGACAACGCGGGTGCTGGCCGACACCGGTCGGGCCCGGTGGTGAACCAAGTTTGGAGCAGACGGTGGCGAAGTTGTATTACCGCTTTGGTGCAATGAATAGCGGTAAAAGCACGGCGCTGCTGCAGGCAGCGCACAACTACGAGGAGCGCGGCCACCACGTACTGCTCGCCAAGCCCCGGGTGGACACCAAGGGTGGCGATGCCATTTTGTCCCGGTTAGGGGTGGAGCGCGCCGTTGACTTCGTTCTCGGGCCCGACGACGACGCTCGCAGCACCTTTGCCGAGCACCGGCAGCGGGTGCAGGACCAAACCGGGACGGACGTGAGTTGTCTGCTCATTGACGAAGCCCAATTCTTGACGTTTGCGCAGGTCAGCGACTTGCTACGTATTGCGACCGTCGAGGGAGTTCCGGTGATGTGTTACGGAATCCGCACTGACTTTCAGACCCGTGCCTTCCCGGGCAGCGCGCGACTCTTGGAGTTGGCTCACTCCTTGGAGGAGCTGAAAACTATTTGCCGCTGCGGCCGCAAAGCAATCTTTAATGGTCGCAATGTGAATGGCACATTCACTGTCGATGGGGACCAGGTCGCCATTGATGGCGTTGATGTGACCTATGAGGCGTTGTGCGCCGGGTGCTATCTGCGCGAGAGCGCTGGCCAACTCGGAACGTAGCCGCTCCTGATTGCGGTGTCGGCTATGCAACGCCGAGTTCGCCGTGCATGACGAGCGCAGCAGCGCCGATCAAAATGCCGTCCTCGGCGTGCGTGGCCATGCGCAGCGTGACGTGTTCGTCGGTGAATGCACGAGTGAAGCCGCGGATGCTTTCTTGGGCGGCTTCCATAAGCGTGCCGCCCAACAGGTCAACCGGACCGGAGAGCACGACGTCGCGCAGACCGAGGGCCTGAGTGATGGGGGCGAGCACTCGTCCGAGGTGTCGACCAACTTCTGCAAGTTCGTGGTCGGCATCAGCTTTACTTAGCCGGTAAGTGCGTGCGCGGAGCCGTTGCACGGCAAGGTAGGTTTCCAGGCAGCCGGAGCGGCCACACAAGCATGCGGGGCCATCTGGTGACACGGTAATGTGCCCGATTTCTCCTGCGGTGCCTTCTGGTCCGCGCAAGAGCAGCCCATCGAGAAGGATTCCGGAACCGACACCGCTACTGATCTCGATCATGAGCATGCCGGAACTGTCACCCTCGCCAAAGGTGACCTCTGCTAACGCTGCAGTATCGGCGTCGTTGGCGAGGTAGGCGGGCAGGCTGAACTCGTTCGCGATCAGGCTGCGCAGGTCAACGCGGGTCCAGTCCAGGCTTGAGCCCATGTCAACGACGCCGTCGTCGTCAACAACGCCAGGGGAGCCAACACCGATCCCGATGACTTTGCCCGGCGTGGCGTCAATGAGTTGCTTTGTTAGCGCAAAGATTTTTAGCACGGCGTCTTCTCCGCGCGCGCCGTGAAGGTCGATGGTGTGCGCTTCGACCAGAGTCCCTTCAAGGTTCATCACTGCGCCGCGTAGTTTCGCACCGTTGGAGAGGTCGAGGCAGACGGTGAACGCTCCGCCGACGTTGACTCCGACCAGTTGTGCAGGCTTACCCATGTGGGTTCCTGGTCGGATTCCGAGTTCAACAACGAACTCGTCTTCTAAGAGCCCGGCTATGACTTGGGAGACGGTGACGCGTGCAAGTTTGGTGAGGCGGGAGAGTTCTGCCCGGCTCACGGGCCCCCCGTCGAAGAGGTGCTGCATCACGAGGGCACGGTGGTGCACGCGTGCATCAGAGGGCAGCATCTTTGCTGCGCCAGACCCTGATCGTGGAGGGAGTCTGCGCGAGCCGAACTGCGGTGTGGTCAGCGCCATTATGGAAGTACACCTGACTTACATAGCGGTGTCAATCTTCACACGCTTGTTTATCGTTGCAATTCGGCCATTTGCCGCGTAGTCACCTGGGGAGTGGCCTTTTCAGCCAGCCCGACAACGGTGCCCTAAGGACGCAAATACAATCAGCTCCGGTCGTGTCCTCGTGGGGAGATGACCGGAGCTGATTGTCGAGATTTGATCAGTTGCTGTTTAGCCGCTCGGTACGGCGACCGGGCGTTGGAGCCGTTGGAAGGTCGCAATGGCGGCTCCGGTAATGCCTGCCCGTTGCCCAAGTTCGGCAATGACAATTTCGGGCACTACGGCGACGTGTGTTCGTTCCACTAGCCGTTCCCGAAGCGGGGTGACCAGTACGTCGTTAGCTGCGGATAGTCCGCCTCCGATGACGATGCGTTGCGGGGAGAGCATGGTGATGACTCCCAGCAGTGCGTGTGTCAGTGCGTCTATGGCGTCTGACCAGACTTCGTCAGCCACCGGGTCGGTGCCCAGTGCATTGACGACGTCAAGTGACGTTGCTGTCTCTCGGCCGGTGGCCTGCGCGTAGGCCATTCCAATCGAACGCGCTGAGCAGTACATTTCGAGGCAACCGTGCTGGCCGCAAGGGCAGAGCAGGCCATTCTCTCGAATGGGCACGTGACCTAGTTCCCCTGCTTGGTGCAGCCCGCC
>RCNJ01000618.1_pt1 | contig 11402 bp, 16 predicted proteins | sample 2041171 | NCBI WGS metagenome assembly RCNJ01 (sample SAMN09708213, study PRJNA481090) | feces metagenome | biome: feces | host: Pygoscelis adeliae | place: Antarctica: Rookery Lake | collected 2010-03-01 | reverse complement strand
AATTTTTATTATAGGCGTAAATAGAATTAAATCATTCTATTGTTGCACTAATTGTAAAAGAAGAAACTGCATACTCTACACCTTGGAAACATGTAAAGACTAAAGCTTTCCACGATCCGACAAGCCAAGGTGTAATTTCTCCACCCTCCCGGACACTTCACTGCCTGCCCCTGCGTACGAAAGCCTTCCCAACTCCGGTCTCACCGCCTTCGCTCTGTGTAGTACTCTTACAAGTCCCAACAAACTTGCTACCAACTAATTTGACAGCTTTATTTCTCCACTTCCCCCTGACTTGCTCATTCCTCGTCTGCTCCTCAACATCGGTGGACTTGTCCATGCCCACGCCCTGCGACCCATGGATGCTAGCCGCTCTCACGGTGACTTTCCCATGCGCTGGTAATTCCGTTGGGAGGAGATTTTGGCAGGTGAGATCCATGGTTGTTCTAAGGTTGATGGTTCGTACTGCGATGAAGTCGGATATTACTCGTAGTTGCAGTTGCGTTGTCTGTGGTGTGCAGAAGACAGGCTCGCTAGATGGTGGCCTACATGTACCTTTACTTGTTCGACCTGAATACAGCATTGGCTAGTAAATCAAGCGATGTTGTTTGAGCAGCAGCATTCAAGTGATTGACTAAGATTTCTTGTCGAGTCTCGTTTCGAACCGCCGCTATGGCAAGTCGGATCAAGGACGGTGGACCGCGACGTTTTGAAGGGCAAGAATGAGTCGCAGGCCTTTACCCAGGGTCCTTGTTTTCTGGCGCTCTTTTAAGCGCCTGGGACAATGCCTTCTTGCTCATAACATGGACCTTGTTCCTCGACTTCCTTTCTAACTTGGGTCAGAACAATGCCATCTCCCTTTCCAACAACGATCTTGCCCCGGCACAATCCCTTTCCTCTTGCTGTCCCGTCCTCGCATAGCAATGCCCTTCTCTCCCTTCTTTTCCTCTCACACCAATTTCCATCTCACATCCACAACCCCTTACACTCCATTACCAATACTTACTCACAGTATATAACTCACAATCGCAATGCAGCAAACAACCCACACCCACCACAGGCCCCACACGCATGCCACACAACCACTCGCATCACCCATTCCCCCTTCTCCTCCGCCTCCCTTAAGATTAACATCCCGAACACGACTTCCAAATGCTCCTTCTGTAAATTCCTGACCGCTGCTAAGAAAGAGCAGGCAGATCTCGGGGCCACATTGTATGTCTTCGCCTTTGACGAGGAGAAGACCAAACTTGCGGCGCTGACTAAAAAGGTGAATGATCTTTCGGCCGAAGCCCAGAGGGCCGACGACGAATTTGCCGGATTTGATTATAAGGTCTATAAGGACTTGCTCACTGCTAAGAACAGGTACGGACTTCTTGTTTGGCTGACAGGACAACGATGGGTGTTTATGGAGAACAATTAAGATGGGAGGTAGGTGTTTCGGCGTTTATATTTCGTCCTGTTTTCGTGGCAGAGAAATGGATGGGATGAAGGGGTTCGGGTTCGCAATATGGGGACGATAAATAACCTACAGTATATGACAATGCCAATGATAAAGGATCAAGGAAGATAAATAATTTTTCTCGCATACAAGCGCTCGTGACTGTGATAATGTATTGTACGAATTGCTCGGAAAGATTATGATGATACTCTCTAGCATGCGAGCTCGGCTCGGCGAGCCAGTATCGGTTTTAGGTGAAATTGAAAATTAAGAGCAGCGAACATAACGAGGCATGAGATGTGAAAACACTTACACATAGGCTGCATGCACTCGCAATGATGCCTCAACGATGCCGTTTTGAGTTTCTTCCTAGATCCAACTAGATAACCAGGCGCTCTCTCCTGTAGCATTTGACCCCATGTCGTGAACATAAAGGTCGTGTGTTGTCTGTCTTACTCCATTAACAGCTTGTCAACCACGAACCACTCGGCAGCCGCTCACGAACCGATCAGCATGAAGGCCCAATCCTCGACCCTCCTCTTAATCAACCCATTTAGCCTCATATCATCCGAATCCTCCCAACAGAATACTTAAACGTCCCACAAATAACTTTTTAACAAAAGTCGCTTAAATGTTTCACACGTGACGTCAATATAACCAGACTCCTTGGCATACCTTGCTTGATAAAGCTTGACGCGTAACCTTTGTCTCGGCGCTGTCATCACTCATCGGCACGGTGATCCCGATAAGCTAGGGGACCCCGCCGACCCAACGACACACCTCTACACACCATCTAAGCGCCGGACTATACAACACCAGCCACGATATATCGAGCTATATCGAACACTCAGGCCCAGATAGACTCTATCTCGACTACATATAACAGCTGCTTGTGGATAAACCCAGCGGTACTCTGCGATTGAGCCTAACTTCGGCCTCACGACCGATTCGTAAGCCCGCGGCGCAATACCACTTCACCTCATCTACCAACCATTTAACTCCAAACTCACCTCACAACCCTACATAAGGGGAGAAGTATGTCCGGCTACCCAGGCCAAGGCTACAACGGCGGAGGTGGCTACGGTCCTCCACCGCCAGGAAACTATCCCCCACCTCAGCAGTACTATACACCGTATGTCTCTCAGCTCTGAGATGAGAGGTGAGGGAATGAGATATGCTAACCGGTTGGCAGACCACCACCTCAACAACAGTATGGAGGGTATGGGGCGCCGCCGCCGCCTCGGCAGTATGGACCACCGCGAGGATATCAGCAGGGACCGCCGCCGCAGCAGTATGGCAACTACGGGCCTGTATGTTTTCCGTCAATAACTCATACTTCACACAAAGACGAGGAGGAGGGGAGGCCGAGACTCGAAGAATTGAGCAAAGATGTCGCGACTAATCAGGACAGAGACTGACAGTATATAGCCACCACCCCAACAATATGGAGGCTACCAGGGCCAGGGAGCAGATTATGGACGCCCAGGTTTGCCAACCGTCAACTCGAATGCGTACAACCATGGGAATAGCCGTGCTCCGGCACCGCCTCCATCGAATCCACAGCAATTCGGCCACGGCGCTCCTTCGTCGTACAATTTCCAATACTCCAACTGCACGGGCCGCAGAAAAGCGCTCCTAATCGGTATCAACTACTTTGGCCAAAAAGGAGAGCTTAGAGGATGCATAAACGACGTCAAGAACATGAGTAGCTACCTGTTCGAGAACTTTGGGTATAAGCGGGAGGATATGGTTATCCTTACTGATGATCTGACAAATCCGATGTCACAGCCTACGAAGCAGAACATCCTTAGAGCCTGTCACTGGTTAGTGAAGGGAGCAAGGCCGAATGATTCGTTATTTTTCCACTTCTCAGGACACGGAGGACAAACCAAGGATCTAGATGGTAAGCACCGAAGCACCTCCCCACTCCAAATCCACTCCCCACCCTCTCTCTCTCTCTCTCTCTCTCAGCACTCCTCGCATTCTACCATATCCCCCCCACACTTCGAAGATAAGGGCACGAACTGGTTTGGCGAGACCCTAGCTGATTTCGCTAACATAGCCCAAGGCGACGAACCAGACGGCTACGACGAAGTGATATACCCTCTCGACTTCCGCACTACGGGCCACATCGTAGACGACGAGCTGCACCGCATCATGGTCATGCCGCTTCAAGCCGGTGTCAGACTTACTGCTATCTTTGACTCGTGCCATTCTGGGACTGCCCTGGATCTCCCATACGTCTACAGCACGCATGGTATCTTGAAGGAGCCAAACCTGGCAAAGGAAGCGGGACAGGGCCTGCTAGATGTTATCGGCTCTTATGCCAAGGGGGATGTAGGAGGTGTGGCAAAGAGTCTCATGGGCTTCGTCAAAAAAGCGACCGGCGGCGACGAAGCACACAAGCGCAGCATGGCCACGAAAACCTCACCAGCAGACGTTATTATGTGGTCTGGGTCCAAGGATGACCAGACGAGTGCGGATGCTAATATTGCGGCCCAGGCCACGGGCGCGATGAGTTGGGCGTTTATCACGGCGATGAAGAAGAATCCGCAGCAGAGCTATGTGCAGTTGCTGAATAGTATTCGGGAAGAGTTGGCGACGAAGTATACGCAGAAGCCGCAGTTGAGCTGTAGTCATCCGTTGGATACGGATGTGTTGTTTGTTATGTAGAGCGGAGGGAGCGGAGCAAGTCACGGAATGCAGAGCGGAGTTTGAGATGTGGTTACTTGCTAACGACGGTGACATTTTCTGTATCTAGTGATACCAAATACTATAAAAGCACTTTTCCTACCCGATTGTGAATCCAGTAAAGTATCCTCGCTTAATCAACACGCGAAGTCCTCGCTAAGACTCGCTTAAATGGCTCATGGAACGATATTAACCGACATACTTAGTTAACACCGTCAGCAACCATGCCACTGCCCTTGGTGTGCTCAACAACACCACCGTACACATCATTGCGACGAATGGTGACATTGTATGGGGCGCTGATGTATGGGCGACGAGCCACAACAACATTTCCCTCATCGGCCTTTGCCTTCGCATTCTCCTTGTACTCACCACAAGCAACCAAAGGAACAAGGACAACCTTCTTGGCCTTAGTCTTAGCTTTCTTGACGGTGGTCTTGAGGGCGGACTTGGCCTCAGCAACGGGGTTCCGGGGCCCAGCAGTCTCGGAACCAACGATGGTGCTGCGGAAGTCGGAGTCCGTACCCGTGCTGACCAACTCGAGCGGGTTGTGCACGGCACCTGGGGAGGAGAATGAGATTTTTGGGTGTGCAGCGGCGCCGGCAGCAACTTCAGCTCCAGCTCCAGCGTTAGCCTGGGTGTTGTGGATATTCTCCTGGTTCCCCTGAGCCTATGTCAGTATACCCTCCCATGCCGTCCTCGTATCCTGATAGGATGTGAAAGCTTACCTCGACACCCCCACCAACATCCTGAAAGTTCCCCTGGGTACAGCTTCTAACCAATGGAAGATGCAAAACGGTATCGTTCATCCAAGCCGCGAGGTTCAGAGCGTAACGAGACGACTTATCGCATACATAACGGAAGGTCCCGCGTTTTGGCTCATCCTCATCCTTGTCTTCGAGCTGGACGATTGGGTAGCGGGCCGGCTCGTCGTCAGGGCGTGGTGGGAGGTCGAAGAGTGGAGAGTTGATGTTGGCGCCGTTGGCGTGGTGGCTACCCCTGTTTGCGTTATTGGTGACATTGTTGTAGCCGTTGGCGGCGGTGGTGTTGATGGTCTTGTCGGGGTGGCGGAGGCTGCCATTGAGCTTAGATCCGAAGGCGTTGGCAAGGCCGTTGGCGTTGGAAGCCGCGAACGGAGAAAGGTGAGACGAAGCACCGTTACCGTTGGCGTTCGCGTTGGCGTTGGCATAGTAGGCGTCCAAGTGACCGGTGTGGTTGAATGCATCACCCAAACCATCACGGCGGAGCTCACCTTCGAGGCGGAGGTTCTCCTGAGCAGCGGCGTAGCCGTTGGCCGGGGATCCATTGTCGGCAGCGTGGATGAGTCGCTGCTGACCGTCGATCCCAGCGAGACCACCGGGACCACGCTGCCCTCCATATCCACCACCACCATATCCGCCGCCACCCTGTCCCTCAAACCCACCCTGCCCATGATACAACGCCTCGACACTCACCTTGTCCGCCAACTTCAACCCACCGAGATCGGTGCGCATACCGTTCGCCTCAGCAGCGGCCTTGTTGTAACCAGAAACTGGACCGATAGAGATTGGAGAGGAGGCACCGTAATAAGTGTCTGGGCCAGCGGAGACTACGTCGGAGGCGAGGACGCCGTATGGGGTTGCGGCGTAAGGAATGCCGGAAGTGGAGGCCTGGGAGGGACCGCGTGGGTTTGCGGAGGAGGAGGTTGGGCAATATGGGTTGCTGTTTGGGGCCGGAGCGCGCTTGGAGGAGGTGTTGGCGACTGGGGTGACGGTGATGGTTGGGTTGGCAAATGGAGTGCTGGTGGATGGGTTGCTGGAGGATGCCATAGCGGTTGGGTTGGCGGAGGACTTGTTTGCGGCCGAGGAGGTGTTTTGGATGTTAGATGGGACGTTGGTCGTCTCGTCAAGGTAGGTGACTTGGTCGTTGATTGGGGTAGAGGTCATTGTCGTGATTGACGAGGTTGACGAGGTGGGGGAATTGATGACGCTTGAGGATCCCGGTGGCAGATTTCACGAGGTGCGCACGCGGTTTGTTTACATCTATTTTTGTGGAAGAACCACGAGGCTACGCGAGACGGCGTCAAGAAAGGAAACCGAGCGGCAGTCTCAGATGGGAGACCGGTTGACGTTGCAAGACGTCGTGGGGCAGAAGCGCTGCAAGCGCTTGCCGCGAGGTGTCGTTGAGGGGGGATGATGAAGACGCATGTTGCGGACTGAGGATATCTACGACATAGTTAACCGCAAACCAATTGAGGCTTTGAAACTTTCTTTCTTTTAATGAGCCGTTTATCTATTCATCGAACCATCGTTTGCAGTCTTGAGAGCACTGTGCCTAAACGGTTGGCGGCGGGGGTCTTTTTGTGTTCGACTTGGATGAGATTAGTGAATGTGTCTCCTTGGTGCCATTCCTGGTTACTAATTAGCACGTTTGGAAGAATGTTTATTCTTTGAAGCTTTCCAAAACCTGCGAATAATCACTAAATTCTCTCCTTTGGCAATCGGTTCGAGGTTTTCAAGAGGGAGGCAACTGGGACCATTCAAATGAGGCGAATTGTCTGTACTACACAATGGATTATCCATCCAGGAGCTGCACCCCCACCTTCATTTAATTTTCGACGAATTTTGTTTTATTCTAATTTAAAAGCAAGCGAGGAACTGGCCCAAAAACGATTCAAATCGTGGTTGAACCTCGAAATTGTTTTGAATAACCTTGCAATTATTCCAAAAGAAAATTCCGCACTGCGAGGAAGAAGCATTTCCGATCTTCACGCTACGAATTTCCAGCTAGAAATGTTTATTTTTACCTCGCACCGCATGACGATCATCGATGAGATCGGTATGCAACGATCGATCTCTTGGAACCGTTCAATATGTGCGACCTATTTTTCAGCTATTTCACAGTTGATTTACAATCTTTTCCTCCATCACAAGAGAGTTTCTCTTAAGAACATCTTTTTAGATTCAGTAATATTGTGCTGTCAAATTGAAGTCCGGTCTCCGCCAAGCCTTCGGGATCTGAAATCTCACCCACGCACATCCCGATCCCTCTCACAACCATTCGTCGCACCGTTCAACAACCATTCCCTAAGTATCCAAATCCAATTCTGCAAACCCGATCAAGCTTTCAAAGAGGGGTTGGTACCACTCGGCATTTGCCTCATCCCGTTCCAGCAATCCGCTACCGATGGCGTGCTGCACGCCGTCTCGCCGGACCGCCACCAAGGCCCTGCCGCCCCCGTGGCCGCCTCTGATTCGCCAAAATTGAGCGAAACTGTGCGCCGGACTGGAGGACTGCATTAACGCTGAAGAACTCGGTGATGGGTTCGTGATAACAACTCGTCGGCGACTTCTTGGTGGATTGGATGTGGTCTAAGAGGCCGTTTGGGAGGAAGGCAAGTGTCTGGCTTTGCGATGGCTTCGAGTTGAATGCTACGCTGTCACGGCATCGGGACAAGGGGTGGTGGGTTGTGGTGCTGTAGCACGGCGGGGAGATAGTGGATTGTGTGAGATGTGGCTTTAAATCGAAAATATAGTGGAACAGTTAAGTTCGGAATCTCTATATCATGGCTCTGTCCCCGTCTGCCCCTTCTTCTTTGACTTCTGTCTATGCTCATCTCCGGAACCAGTTTCTCTTCGACTCCCAAGCATCAACAACTGCCTGCCCAAACTATAAGCAGAGTCCAGTCGACCTACTTCTTCCGTCTAGAATAAACACAAACCGCAATCGAGCCGCCATAGAGTCCCATTCTCCAGCCCAGCTACCTAATCTGTTTACTCTCAACACACTGCATCCCGCCACAGCACACCGAACCACATCTCCCAATATCACAACCGCCAAGATGGCTCAAACTCAACCTCAGCTTACCCCAATCCAGCAAAATCTGATCATCGAGAACGAGAAGTACGCAGCTGATTTCAAGCATGGTGATCTCGCTCTTCCTCCATACAAGCATTACCTCGTTCTGACTTGTAAGCATATCTCAGCCTCACTTCTTTACCTTTCTCCTCCTCCTCCTCTTTACTATCCCCGTCTTCCGGCATCATCACTGACATAAGACAGGCATGGACGCACGCCTGGACCCCACCTCTGCCTTCGGCATCCCGCTCGGCTCCGCTCACGTCATCCGCAACGCCGGTGGAAACCCCCTCGACGCCCTCCGCTCGATCGCGATCTCCCAACAACTCCTTGGCACCACTGAGATTCTCGTGATCAAACACACAGGGTGCGGGATGCTTTTGTTCGATACTCCAACGGCTACCAACCTTTTGAAGGAGAGTAATGGCGAAGAGGCGCTGGCACAGCTTGATCAGGCGCTTGCGCCAGGAAAGGCGGGTGTTAAGGATTTTCAGACTTTCACGGATTTGGAGGGACAGACGCGCAGGGATGTGGAGTTTTTGAAAGGGAGTAAGTTGGTTAAGGAGGGTACGCCGATTTCGGGATGGATCTATGAGGTTGAGACTGGAAGGGTTAAGCAGATCGTGTAAGTTTTCGGAATAAGAGACAGATGGCGTGGTGGGTGCGGAGGTGTAGAGATAATATTTTGACGATATAACGTGGTGTTGAGACGAAGGCATGCGGGTAGATAAAGAGTCTTGGTGAGCGAATCGATAATGATTACGTCTGAGCTTCATTATTATTATTAACAGGGCTCGCAAAGAACTTCAGGGGATCTTTTCTCGCAAGCACGAGCTTTGAGTGACTTTACGACCTTTCACATGATAGATCGTTCGAGTATTTTTAACTAGTAGTTGAATTGTGTCTGCTAGAAACGTCCCATTATACATATGATAATGTTCGTTGAGAATTTCATCAAGGCGAAAGAATCATAAACCACTTAGTTTCGGCCATCGATTTTAGGAGCTTTAAAACAGGAGGGGCGGAATTCTATAAGATCATCCTCTTGCCTGCGTGGAAGAGCTTTCGATTATTCCAAGCTCGACATTTTACAACAAACTTGTTACCACTAAGCTACCAGCAGGCCGGACTGAAGACACTCAACAACTTCTCATTCAAACATCGCAAGAATGTGCCAAAGCAGCCCACCAAATACGTCTCCAACCACGTGGAGGCCAGGGAAATCCACGGTGCCCAAAACACAGACCAAGAGGGCAGATCGTCGGCTCATACACCATCTGCAAATAAAGCTAATTGGCCTGTGTTACCACAAATGGACGATCCCGACTGAATCTGCGATGACTGTGAGAGGGCGACCCCGCCTCAAGAGAATGAATATTGGCACTATTTAAGAGAAGCTGAAGACCCCGGAGAATACAGGAAGCAACACAACCAAGAACGCGTCCTGATCCGCAAGCTATCAGCACTTTGATAATTGAACATCCCGACCATGACCGTCAACTGGGAAGGAACTTGCCCGAGAGTTGGAGGACAGGGACACCCCTTCAGGTACCTTTCGGTTTCACCATGCAACCTCGACGGGGTCCCAACGACAACAGGCCATTGAGACGCGTTGGCAACTAGCTAGTCGGTTCCATTATAGGGCATCATTGCACAACATCAATATATAGCATCATTGTACAATATCATTAATTCCCACATTCTAACCCTCTAAGAACTGACTCTCGAAACCAACCGCTTGAGCATCCTTAGCCGCCAACTCCTGGTTCCTCTATTCCTTACGCCCCCTACTAACAACCACTACCATTCACTCTTTGGCCGGGTGTGTAAAGCCGCTAACCTATCCTGATTCTCATGCCATTTCACTAACAGAGCGGAACTCCGCTGGCAACTGGTCACATGCGGGAACATAATTTCTATTGAAAGCTAGCTCATAAGCTAATCCCTCATTATCTCAACCAAAATCTCCCGCCAACACCGCTAGAAACCTCTCCGCCTCATGTGTTCCTCATAACTCCTCCAATTCTTCAGATCACGTCTCCTTGCCCTCCGCGCAGGAGATTCATTGTATTAGGATTCAATGATAAAGTGTTGGGTAAATAGCACTAATTAGACCTCGTAGGTCTACAAGAAATATGGATAATGGTTAATGATACTGTAGTAAAGGTGAGAGCGAGGTTAATGAGGGCGCAGGCTGATTCAACACAAGTGCCTCGTACCCTCAATACCCCTCATCTCTTGCTCCTACGGCAATCGCTGAGCAATGGTCGTTGTCGTCCTTGACACATTGGCATAACGCTCTGTATCTCTCTCGACACGTCTCTTGCCTATCTCTCTCATCACGTCTTTCATCTTCTTCCCTTAACCCTTTCTAATACACATCCTGACACCTCGGACATCGGTTCCCGGCCGAGTGATTTCTGGTGATGGTATTTCGGCACTGCATCGTAGGTGTTAAGTGGCCGCGAGCATGGCGGCTTTTGCCACATTTGAGGATTTCCTGGTAACCGTGGCCGCAGCTGAAGGTGTAGACATTTTTGGTGCACATCTTGTGTATGTTGTGTCAATTTATTACGGTAGTAGGTTGTGCTAATAGGTTGGTGTGGAATGTTGACTGAAGTTTTGTTTCTTGTGAAGGGTTGTGTTTGTTTTGCTGTGTTGATAGAGAGAGCTGATGAATGCTTATCTGATTCGGAATGCGTCTGTTGATTAGTTATTATTCTCTATTCCGAGAAAAAGCAGGCAGCAGAACAAACAATGGGCGTATCTCTGTATCCAACTTTCACTGACACTCCCGAATTTGGGTTTAGGAGAAATATCAAAGGAGCAGATTCAAGATATTGACTTCGAGCAGGCACGAGGATATAAATACTCTTGAATCAGCTTCCCGTCAGTTTTCTGCAACTCAATTTTGGTCAGCAAGCCCGTCTCCAGCATCAAACCCATCACAAAGTGCCAACCAAGGCGCACCAAACTCAGCCAAAATTCCCGGCACATTCACGATAATGTTGCATCTTTAAATGCGCGGGATTTAACGAATTGTGCCCGATTTATCCCAAATTCAACCAATTAGATGCAGAGATAATATACGCATTGAAAACTACCCCATAAACTAATTCCTCATCACCTCTACCAAAATTCCTCACCAACACAGCTACTTTCCCCCATGCTTCTTTTTTTCATAATACTTCATCCGTTTTAATGTTTGGCACAATCGGTCCAATATTATACTCAGCCACCATCAGAGCTTCCAGCGTTCAGATAATCAAGTCTTAACCTCAAACTTATGCCACCATCTTCAAACAACGCTCTTATACACCTTCATTGGTGGACTTACCTCCTCACCTGCCCATGAAAATATCAACCATACGCTAGCCCATTATAAACCCTGTTACCGTAACATAACGCACCCCCCGAAAACATGTCAGGCTTGCAA
>RCNJ01000617.1_pt1 | contig 11403 bp, 12 predicted proteins | sample 2041171 | NCBI WGS metagenome assembly RCNJ01 (sample SAMN09708213, study PRJNA481090) | feces metagenome | biome: feces | host: Pygoscelis adeliae | place: Antarctica: Rookery Lake | collected 2010-03-01 | reverse complement strand
CTGTCCGGCGGTGATTGCCCCTCCCCCGACGTCGACCCGGAGTCGACGCGATACACGCATGATCGCCACCCGCAAATGGGCGGCGAGGGCGTCATCGACGACCGGTTCGGGGGGAATCGGGGACACTGGGCTCCTGGTCTCGTTTCCGGGGCGATCGGCCGGCATCCGCCACGGAGAATTAGTTGCTTAGCACTGCTAACCATACTCTGATGGTCTCCCAACCGCCATGGCTCGCGTCACGAACGCGGGAGCACTCCGTCATGGAACGCCCCCGCGGTAGCTCAGTCCAGGCCGCGCAGGTCCAGGGTCAGCTCGGCATCGCCGTCCTGGGTCAGGACGACGGGAATGCCCCAGTCCTGCTGGTACAGGTGGCAGGCGGCATGATCGGGAATCGGTCCGCCAGCTTCGCCATCGCAGGCAGCGGCGCGGGCCGTGATGTGCAGGACGCCTTCGGGCACCTCGGGGTTCAGCTCCAGACTCCGGTGCAGACCGGTGGAGGTCCCTCCGCCGGAGACGAGCAGTTCCTCGGGCGAAGAGGAGATCTTCAGCTGGGTGGGATCCCCCCACCGGTCGTCGAGCTTCTGCCCCGTCGGAGCCGAGAAACGCACACTGATCCGGTGCCCGCCCGGAGCAACCGGGGTCTGCGGGCGTTGGGTCTGCGAGGTCCCCTCGTCGACGCTGAGCGCCTCCTTGGGCAACGGCAGACGGACCAGCCGGTGCTGGTTCGTCTCCACCACCAGCAGAACGGGATCCCCGTCGACGGAGGTGTCCAGCAGCACGTCAGAGGGTTCGGCCAGGTCGCGGGCCAGGGTGGTGACCGTCGACGTGATCGGGTCGTAGCGGCGGACCGCCCCGTTGTAGGTGTCGGCCACGGCCACCGAGCCGTCCGGCAGCACGGCAACCCCCAACGGGTGCTGCAGGCGTGCGTCGGCCGCCTCTCCGTCGCGGAAACCGAAGTCAAAGAGCCCGGTACCGATGGCCGTCTCGACCGTGCCGACGGATCCGGCCTCGTCCACGCGCAGCACACGAAGTGCCGAAGTCTCGGAGTCCGCCACCCAGATCTCACCTGCGGGCCCCTCGGCCAATCCCGAGCTCTGGGCGAACCAGGACTGGCCGGGGTCCCCGTCCTCCAGGCCCTCGAGCCCGGTGCCGGCGAAGACGTCCAGTGCCCCGGTCACGGGGTCGAACGCGAAGATCTGGTGGGTTCCGGCCATGGCGACGACGACCCGGGAGGATCTCGCGGACCAGAGCACGTCCCAGGGCGAGGAGAGCGAGGTGTTCAGGGGGTCGGACCCGAGATCACTAATCCAGGCATCCGGATCGTTCGCCGCCTCGCCCGCGGCCCGCGCCTGTTCGGCGTCGAGCAGGCGTTGAACGCCGTTGCCGGCGACCGTGGTGACGTTTCCCGTTGCCAGGTCCACCCCGCGCAACCGGTGGTTGACCGTGTCGGCGACGATCAGGTCGTATCCGATCCGGCCGGCCACCTCCGAGGGCAGCAAGGCCAGGCCCTGGGGTTCGTTGAAGGCAGCCGTCTCGGCGGTGCCGTCGGCATGTCCGCGTTCCCCGGAGCCGATGGTGCGGATGACCGTCGCCAGGTCCGAATCGAGCTGGACGATCCGGTGGTGGCCGGTGTCCCCGACCAGGAAGGTTCCATCGGGCAGTGTCAGGACCTTGCCCGGGAAGCGCAGATCCCCTTCGCGGGGAGCGGGGGCGACGTACGGGCCGTCGCCGCGGTTCAGCGTTCCCCGGGCCTCGTGTTCGGCCACGAGTTCCTCGATGAGGGATTCCAGGCCTGCGGCATGGCCTTCCCCCGAGAGGTGGGCGGCCACGTAGCCCTCGGGGTCCAGTACCACCAGGGTCGGCCAGGCACGGGCCGAGTACGCCTGCCAGGTCTCCAGCTCCGGGTCGTCCAGAACGGGGTGGGCGATTTCGTACCGCTCCACGGCGGAGGCGAGGGCCACGGGGTCGGCCTCGTGTTCGAATTTCGGGGAGTGGACGCCGACGATGACCAGCAGGTCCCGGTACTTCTCCTCCAGCGGGCGCAGTTCGTCGATCACGTGCAGGCAATTGATACAGCAGAAGGTCCAGAAATCGAGGATGACGATCTTTCCGCGGAGTTCCTTCAGCCCCAGTTCCTTGCCCCCGGTATTCAGCCAGTTGCGGCCCACGAGCTCGGAGCCGCGCACCCGGTAGGCGGCACGGACTGAATCGGTGGTGGAATCTGCACTCATGTAACGGCTCCCGTTGGTAGTCGGCTGACATAGGGTCTCAACCCCAGTATGGCTTCAGTTGTTCCCGTCTGGAGGGTCGATGACGACACACGACGCCGGGGCCTATCGGGCTGTGCCCGGAGACCCCGGGGGCCGGCTCAGCCCAGTTCGTCCAGGGTGGCGGTCAGGATCCCGTCGGCCATCGTGGCGAACTTCGGGTCGTCGATCCCGCTGGTCCCGATGAACGAAACCATCGCGACCTGGCCGGCGCGTTCGCCGATGAGGACCAGTGCCTGCTGTTGCAGGTCGCTGCCCTTCGAGGCCCTGCTCCACAGCAACGCCGATTCCGCTCCGGCCTCCGAGCCGGTCTCGGGGGTGCTGCTGCGCAACGGGACGTCGGACCCGGAGATCGACAGGGTCACGTCGGAGCAGTCCCCGAGCATCTGTTCCACGGTGGCGTAGTGTTCCCGCAGCTGCGCCCGGTCGGTGACCCGGGCGACTTCGATGGATCCAGTGGCTTCGACGCCGTCCGCAGCAAAGTCGGTGCGTGCCGGGTCCTCGCCCCCCTGGGCCGGTGACCAGTTCAGCTGCCGGACGGCATCCAGACAGGCAGCCGGCTGGACGGTGGCCCCTTCCAGGGTGTCCTGCGGGGCCGCGGCCAGGGACTCCAGGTCGGCGTCGGAGGCCACAGCGGAGAGCGTGAAGTTATAGGAGGCAGCACGTTCCATGCCGGCAGCCACTGCCTCGGCAGCGGGCCCCGACGGCGCCGACTGCGACGGGGCCGCCGGACTTCCCGAACCCCCGTGGGGGTCCGCTGAGGGGTCGGCCTGTTCCCCGGCGTCGGAGGAGCAGCTGGTCACCGCGATGATGATGGCGACGATGAGAACAGCCAAAGCCAACCAGCGGGCCATGACCAGCGCCGTTTTCTGGGCGCGGACTCCCGGCGGTGGTGTCCCGCCGGATGGTTTACCTGCCACTGGAGTCGTACCTCCGGTCCTGCTCCTTCAGCTGCGCGAACATCTGGTTGTACTCCGCCAGATCGGCTTCATTGTTCCGGTCGGCCTGTCGGTCCCGGCGCACGGCTTCCCGGGAGTCGGCTCTGTTCCAGGTCACCACCACTCCCAGGGCCAACATCAACGTTGGCACCTCGCCGATCCCCCACATGGCCCCGGCACCGAGTTTCTGATCGGCCAGGGCGGTTGGACCCCAGGCCCGGCCCATGTTCCCGAACCAGCTCGCCTGCATCAGCGATTCACTACCCATGATGGAAACACCGTAGAAGGCGTGGAAGCTCATCGTGGCCAGCAGGATGACCAGCCGCATCGGGTAGGGCGCCCGGCGCGGCAACGGATCGCCGTCGATCATGTTCAGGGCGAAGATGTAGCCGGTGAGCAAGAAGTGCAGGTTCATCAGTTCGTGGCCGCTGTGTTCGGCCAACGCGAAACGGAAGGCGTCGGTCGCGTAGAACAACACGATGGATCCGGCGAAGTTCGCCGCGGCGAACAACGGGTGGGTGACCAGTTTGGAGAACCTCGAGTGGATCCCGGCGAGCAGCCATTCACGAGGCCCACGAGTCCCGTCTCCCCGTGCGGGGATGGCCTTCAGCGCCAGGGTCATGGGCGTGCCCAGGACCAGGAAGAACGGGGCGACCATGGTCAGGGCCATATGCCCGACCATGTGCATGGAGAAGAGGACGACGCCGTAGACGGCCGGCGCCCCGGAGGTGATGTAGACCAGGGCGATCAGACCCACGAACCAGGCCACCGCGCGTATCACCGACCAGGAATCCCCGCGACGGCGCAGCGTGCGGATGCCCTGGATGTAGGCGACGGCCAGGAAGATGGCTACGGCCAACCAAAGCCAGTCCATGCGCCAGACGGTCAGCCAGCTCGACGAGGTCAGCTCCGGAGGAAGATCGTAACCGGTGAGGATGCGGGCCGGGGTCGCCTCCGGCGGGAGTTCCTCGGGGACCGGAGGGGCGGTGCGCGATAGGGCTGTCCCCAAGGCCATGACGGCCGCCATGAGGATCACTTCCCCGGCCACGATCCGCCAGGCGGTCGTGGTGGCCCGCAGTTTCCCGGCTATCAGCTTCGGGATGACCCAGCGTCGGTGCACCAGGCCCATCACTCCCAACACCAGGGTCAGCACAGCCTTGATCATCACCAGGCCGCCGTAACCACTGAGCAGCTGCGACCAGTGGTCCATGCGCACCATGGCGCTGACCACTCCGGAGGCGAAGACCACGAAGAAGGCCAGGGTGGCCAGGGCTGAGAAGCGCTGCAGGACGACGCCGGCCAGAACCGGCCGGGTGGAGGAGAATTTCCCGGGGGCCGGGGCATGGAGCAGTGGGGCAACGCAGGCCAGGACGACGATGCCGCCGACCCAGATGCACAGGCCCAGCAGGTGCAGCAGGATCCCGTTGACGGCACCCCAGTGGTCATCGCCTCCTGCCGAGTGGCCGATCAGCGAGAGCGGGATGATCCCGAAGAGCGAGAAGACGGCACTCAAGGCCACCCCGACCGGGGAACGGACCACGAAGGCCAGCGAACTGACCACTGCGGCGATCACGATCATCCAGGCCCACGCCTGGCCGAGCGAGATATTGAGGATGTAGTCCTTCATCGAGTCCGTGTAGGCGGCATCCGCCGAAAGCGGCAGACCCGCGACGTCGGAGAAGGTCAGGATCAACACGGCCACCGCGGCCAGGGTCCACACCATGGCCGCCCCGGATGCGATGTTCATCGTGCGGGCAAAGGCCGGGTGGACCTCCCCGCCATCGGTTCCGTGGGATCCCTTGCGGGCCCGGTGCGGTTTGGTCGAACGGGGCAGGACGGTGGCCGCAAAGACCAGCGCGCCGATGGTGATGGCCATGGCGCTGTGGTGGATCAGGGTGGCAAAAGGCAACGCCCAGCGGGTGAAGGCCCCGGGGTCCGAGAGCTCGGTGCCCTTCGCCGCTCCGGAGAATTGCAGGGCCAGTACGAGCACGAGGGCAGCGATGGGGATCGCCGGCAACACCAGTTCCGGGCGCCACGTCGACGTGGGCCGGCGATCCGGCCCACGGGAGCCGACGCCGGGCGTCTTCTCCGGTAGTACGCTCTGGCTCATCGTTGCATCCCTGTCCGCATGCCTTCCATTCTCTCACCTTCGGTCGTGGCCACACTGTCGCCGTGGCCCGGATCACCCCCGGGGGCAACACCCCTCATGCGAACAACGATTCCCCGATGAAACCGCCCTCGGCACACCCCGGGGGGATGGCGTAGACGGACGAACCGATCGGGGTGGTCCATTCGTTGAGCATGTCCGATTCGTCCAGTCGACGCTGGATCGGCAGGAACTGCCGGTCCACGTCGGCCTGGTAGGAGGCGAAGAGCAGACCCGAGCCGGGCATCCCGTGGGAGTCCGCGGCACCGTCGTCGTAGTTGTAGGCACGGCGGACGATCTTCTCCCCGGGCTTCCGCGCCGTGGCCCGGGCGACATGGCTCTGCGGGGAAATGACCTTCAAGCCCCCGTCGTCGGTGGCCGCCAGGTTCGGCACATCATGTTCCTTGCTCCGGGTCAGCGGGGCACCGGAGCTCTGGCGCCTGCCCAAGGCAAACTCACGTCCCGGCCGGTCCACCCGGTTCCATTCGTCCAGGTCCATGGCGATCCGGCGCAGCACCAGTGACGTGCCGTCCGGTGCCCAGCCCGGGATCCGGTCCCCACCCCAGATGGCCTGATCCCGTGCCTGGCGCAGCGGATTCCCGGTGCCATCGAGCTGACCGAAGAGGTTGCGCATGGTCGCCCCCGCCTCGGCCGAGCCGTAGGCGGTGCGGAACCCTCCCTGGATCCACCTCAGCCGGGTGAAGGAGCGGGCATCCTTGAGCAGCATCCGTTGCGCATGGGTCAGGGCCAGCGGGTCGTCCGAGCAGATCTGCAACAACAAGTCGGTCTGCCCATACTCCCGGGTGAGCTCGTCGATCCCGAAGGCCGGCAAGGGCCGCAGCCATTCTGATTTGTCCTTCGGGGCGACGGCGTCCAGAAGCCCGGGACCGAAGCCGAAGGTGATACTCAAATTCGACGGGGAGACCGCCAGCTCCGGTTCGCTGTCCGCCAGCGGCGGGCGTCCGGCACACAGCCGGGACGCATCGTCGCTGAGCAGGCGTAGGAGCCGCCGGACGTCGTCGGCCGGTGGATGCTTCCGGCCATCGGGGCTCAACAGGTCCAACCCCACGAACCCGACATGGGCTTGCGCGGTGGTATCGATCCCTGCCTGCCGGCCCCCGTGGAACTCGACGACCGAGCTCGCGTTGGCACCGGCCTCGTCACGGCCCGCCACCGGTTCCGGGGCACCTCGGAAGCCAGCGCCGCAGCCGTCCCGCCGGCGCCGGCAGCAGCACCGACCGCGGCGCCGGCAGCACCGAAGAGGAAGCTGCGCCGGCGCGGTTGGCGCGGTGCGACGGGGCATCCTTCCTGTGGTGCTGGTTCGCGGTCCGCCACTACTTGTCCTGACCGTAGGATTCGTCGGCGCCGCTGTAGTCCTTCGTGGTGAACGGGACCGTCGCCGTGGAGCCGTCGGCATAGGTCATGGTGATGTCCACCGGGTCGCCGGGCTTGAGCTCGTTCTTGAGTTTCATCAGCATGATGTGGTTACCGCGGGGTGCCAGCTCGGCGCTCTCCCCGGCCGGAATGCTGAGGCCGCCTTCCTTCTCCTGCATCGACATCGAACTGGAGGTTCCTGTCATTTCGTGCAACTGGACCATGCCGGCCTCCTGGCTTTGGGCTTTGACCAGCACCGCGTCGGAGTCTGAGGTATTGGTCAGGGTTCCGAAGGAGCCGCTCATCTCGGTGTCGGTGGCCTTGGTCCAGGCGTCCTCGACCTGCACGGCGTGCGCCTGATCGTCAACGGTTTGCGCGGTTGAGGAGGAGTCGGCATCGGCAGCAGCGGAGTCCTCGGCGGCGGTGCCGCCACAACCAGCCAAGGCCAGTGAGACCGCGGCGATCAGGGCGGCGGTTGCGGTGGTGCGTGAGGTGGCGAGGGGGATGTTCATGTTTGACGTCCTCAGGGGGGTCGTGGCGCAGGGGCGCCTGAAGCTGTGATGAGTTGCCCGCGCAGGCCTTTCGGGGCCTGCGGAGGGCAGGCGGTGCCTTGGTGTTCGCAGGCCGGAGCGTTCCGGTGCGTGCAGAGCCTGCCTGGTGTTCCTCGGGCGGGGCGGGGGCTACTTGCCCGAACCTGACTGGCGGCGCACCTTGGCGAACACGACGCCGGCAGCGGCGATGACCGCAACGGCGATGATCACCCAGATCAGCGCGGTCGGCAGGCCACCGGTGGACGCGGCCTGCTCATCCGGGGCCTGGGTCACGGAGGTCTCCTGCGCTGCGGGTGCCGACGAGGCCGCGGTTGCGGTTCCCTCGGCGGCGGCGGAAGAGGATTCGGCCGCCGGGGTGGATGCCGGGGCCGATGCCACGCCCTGTTCGCCTTCGACGGTGAAGGTCAGTGCCTCGTTGTTGTCGGTGGTGCCTTCAATGGGGTGCCCATCGCTGGAGACCGCTCGCCAGGTGAGTGTGTATTCCCCGGCGGGCAGGGCTTCGCCGAAGTCGATGGTGAGCACATTGCGGCTGATCGAGGTTTCGGCGTCGTGCTTGTTCCCGTCGGCGTCCGCGAGGCTGACCTCCGTGCCGATGGACTCGAGTTCGCCACTGAAGTTCAGCTCCACGGAGTCCAGCGGCTCGGTGACCGTCGCGCCGTTCTTGGGGGTGGAGCCGATCATCGAGTCATGGGCCAGTGCGGCCGGCGCCGTGCTCAGTCCCAGCGCAAGCAGCAGGGCCGCCGCCGCTGCAGCCAGTACTGCGCGTAGTGCTCCGGGCCGCTGGCGGGCCGCTGCCTGGGGAGCACGGAAGTCGGTGTACTCGGTGTTCATGTTTTGTCCTTTGGTATCCCCCGCGGGGCGGGGCCTGCGTTCGACGTCTCTAGGGTGCGTAGGCGGGAAGAACGGGCGGGCCCCGGTAGCGCAACGCGCGCAGTGGAACGCCGAGGTCCGGAAGCCCAGGGACCTGGACGCGGGCCAGACGCGGCGGAGCGATCCTGGCGATGGGCTGCCGGGGACGCAGGATCCTGCGGGGGACGGCCAACCCCAGCACTTGCATCAGGGCGAGGGCCGCCAGTCCGCCCTTGCGCAGCAGGAGGATGGTCAGGACTGCGGCAACCACGTGGGCGAACCACATGGCCAGTGCCGCTCCGGAGCCGTGCACGGCCTGCGTTGCCGCGCCGGAGAGCAGGGCGTTCTGATCGACGGTGATGAGGTGACCGGTATGCGCTCCGGTGCCACCGGTGGACAGCAGGTGCTGCCCCTCGGCACCGTGGTGGCCACCGAGCATGCCGAAGGCCGAGTGGTAGATCCCCTGGCTGATCAGCACGGCAGCCGTGCTGCGCCAGAGGGAAAGGGTGCGGCCGGCCAAGGCGGTGCACACGGCCCCGGACAGGGCCAGGATGAGCGCCAGCAACGCCGGTTCGGGGAGGGCGCCTCCGGCCGCCGTATGCGAGGCGGCCGCCAGGGTCGTCGCGGCCAGGGCACCGAGCCATCCACGCACCAGGCGCAGGCAACGATACTCCACGACGATTCCCCTTCTTGGGCCCCGGCGGCCCCTCATGATCCATCAGGGATTCTACGCCACGTAGAAGCTTCTGCCGAAGCGGGCCGCCCACGGACCAAAACAGGGCCCGCTCCACCTGGCGGTGGAACGGACCCTGCTGACCGCTGGTGCGGGAACTACTTCTTGGAGACGGCAGCCTTCAGCTTCGAGCCGGCGGTCAGCTTCACGGAGTGGCCTGCCGGGATCTGGATGGTCTCGCCGGTCTGCGGGTTGCGGCCGGTGCGGGCGGCACGGTCGGTGCGCTCGACGGCGAGCCAGCCCGGGATGGACACCTTCTCGCCCTGGGAAACCTGCTCGACGAAGGTGTCGAACACCGAATCCAGCACGGCGTTCACGGCGACCTGCGAGTTGCCGGTCTTCTCGGCGACGACTGCAACGAGTTCACTACGGTTCAAAGCCAATGTATTTCCTCCTGGACTAATTCGTGCCCGCCCGTTTCCGGTCGGGTTGCCCTGCGGTTGCGGGGACTACTGTGAAGGAAACTATCAGGCCTCACAGGCGGACACGCCCAGTTTTGGGGCGTTTGGCCGGATTTTTTTGAATATTCCCTGCAAATTGGCGGTTTTTGGGTCCCAACCGGGCATTTGGGGTCTCTCCCCGCCTCGGCGTGGGCTTCGCGAATCCGCGCCGCGGAAGTCTTGAGGGCCGCCGCAATGGCTCGGTACGGTGGAGTCCAGGAACAATCAAATCCAAGGCGGTGACTGCCATGAGGCCAGAACCATCCCCGTCCCATGATGCCGCCCGGTTGCAGGCTGCCCGCTACCGTGCCGCCCAGGACTCCGGGCTGGAGCCGACCCCCGTGGACGAGTATGAACGCCGTTCCGGTGAACTCTTCAGAGCCAAAGCCGAACGGGCCGGTATCGAGGTCCAGGGCGCTCCGGAGGCGCCACCGGTCTTCCATGCAGCAGATGCTGCCTGGGAAGTCGCCACGCCCAGCATCGACCGGGCCATCGCCCGGGGTGATTTCGACAACCTCGCCTATGCCGGCAAACCTCTTCCCTCGCTGGATTCCACCGACCCCGACTGGTGGATGAAATCGCTCATGCAGCGCGAGCGGATCAGCGGTGTCGGCCCGCCGGCCCTGCTGCTGCGGACCGAGGACGCCGCGATGGACGCCACCCTTGATGCCTTGCCCGGTGAGATGGCCGTTCGTGAGACGGTCACCGACTTCAACGCCCGCATCCTTGAGGCCCGGCGCCAGCTGCTCGGTGGCCCCCCGGTCATCACCGACACCCGTGATCCCGACGAGGAGGTGCGTCGCTGGCGCGGACGCCGGGCAGCTGGCGGACCGACCGACTCCCCCGCCCCTCTGACGGGCCCGCCGCGCACCGCAGGGCCGTGGCGCCGGGCCTGGGCTTGGCTCTGGTCGCCGTCGAACTAGGGGAACCCGGAAGCCCCGATGGAGCATGACGCGTTTCGGTGATTAAAAAACCCGGGGCCCCCTCTGTTTCCAGAAGGGACCCCGGGGAAAGTCGCTGGTGTTTACCAGGACGACTTGGTGATGCCCGGAAGTTCGCCACGGTGGGCCATGTCGCGGAAGCGAATACGAGAGATTCCGAACTTCTGGAACGTACCGCGCGGGCGTCCGTCGATGGAGTCGCGGTTACGCACGCGAACCGGCGACGCGTTGCGGGGCAGCTTCTGCAGGCCCAGGCGGGCCTCTTCGCGTGCCTCGTCGGTAGCGTTTTCGTTGATCAGGGTCTTCTTGAGCTCGGCACGCTTCGCGGCGTAGCGCTCCACGATGACCTTGCGCTGCTCGTTACGAGCAATCTTGGACTTCTTAGCCATGCGTTTAGCGCTCCTCTCGGAAATCGACGTGCTTGCGGACCACCGGGTCGTACTTCTTCATGACCAGACGGTCAGGGTTGTTACGACGGTTCTTGCGGGTCACGTAGGTGAACCCGGTACCGGCAGTCGATTTGAGCTTGATGATGGGGCGTACATCCTGGACTCTTGCCATGTTAGAGCTTCACACCTTTCGCCAGCAGGTCAGCGACAACGCGGTCGATGCCGCGGGCATCGATGGTCTTGATGCCCTTGGTCGACAAGGTCAACGTGACATTGCGACGCAGGGACGGAACCCAGTAGCGCTTCTTCTGGATGTTCGGGTCGAACCGACGCTTGGTGCGACGGTGCGAGTGGGAGATGCTGTGTCCGAAGCCCGGAACTGCACCTGTCACCTGGCATACAGCTGCCATGATCACTCCTCAGTAGTAGTAAATATTGGCGGTACTCGATAAAACAGATCACAGCGCGGTGTTGCTGCCTCTGAACCTGCGTTGAAGAGTCCCGCCACCAGTTGTGACACCGTGAATTACTGCGACGTGCGAAGGTAACCAGGCTGGGTGAGAACCAACCGAAGCGCCTTACTTGCGCGAAAGACGGTGAATACAGCGTCCAGGTTGAGCATTTTTCCCTACTCGGTCGGGACGCGTTATTCGGTTTACGGGCAACCACGCGATCCCCGCGATCCACCCCTCACGGAGCACACCACGACGAACACGTGACTTAACGCCTTACCATCCTAGAACGTCGGACGGCAGATGACAAACTGCAGGGTACG
>RCNJ01000616.1_pt1 | contig 11416 bp, 10 predicted proteins | sample 2041171 | NCBI WGS metagenome assembly RCNJ01 (sample SAMN09708213, study PRJNA481090) | feces metagenome | biome: feces | host: Pygoscelis adeliae | place: Antarctica: Rookery Lake | collected 2010-03-01 | reverse complement strand
CGGGTAGCACCTGACCCATTGTGCGAATGCCGCTGACGGAATCCACTAGCAATTCCGCCCCACCGTGTTCCCACAGCAGTTGGCGACAACGGCCGCACGGCATCAGTTTGTTGCCGTGCTTGTCCACGCAACTAAAAGCAACCAATCTGCCACCGCCGCTGACGTGCAACGCGGATACGAGTGCGCATTCCGCGCACAGGCTGAGTCCGTAGGAGGCGTTTTCGACGTTGCAGCCCACAATCACGCGTCCGTCGTCAACAAGGGCTGCCACCCCCACCGGGAACTGGGAATACGGCACATACGCGCGCGCCATGACTTCACGGGCTGCGTCGCGCAGTTGCTCCCAGTCAATGTTCGTTGCCACTTTTTGTCACTCCTTCACGTAGGCCACGCCCGAAGCAGCCGGCGCTCTTGACCGACCGACAAGTCCTGCGACGGCAAGAAGGGTCACCACATACGGAAGCATCAGCATGAACTGGCTTGGAACGGGTGCACCGACCACACTCATTGCTTTTTCTAGCGCGGAGGCAGAGCCAAAGAGCAGTGCGGCAAACGCCGCACGCATGGGGTCCCACTTACCGAAGATCACGGCGGCCAGCGCAATAAAGCCGGCCCCAGCGGTCATGTTCTTCCCGAAGGAAGACACTGCTACCAAGGTGAAGTAGGCACCGCCTACACCTACGATTCCGCCAGCAATGATTAACGCCCGGTATCACACACGCTGAACTTTAATTCCAACGGTGTCCGCTGCCATTGGGTGCTCGCCCACTGCCCGCAACCGCAAGCCCCATTCAGTTCGGAACATCGCGAACCACACTGCAGGCACGGTGAGGTACATCAAGTAGACAATCAGCGACTGGTCAAACAACGCCGGACCAATTATCGGAATATGCGTCAATCCGGGAACTTGAACTTTTGGAAAGCGAATCGTGCTGTTGAAACTCGCTGCCTGCGGCACGAGCACTTGGGCGTACACAAAGCTCGTAAGTCCCAGCACCAACACGTTGAGCACCACACCGACGATCACTTGGTTCACCCGGTAGGTGATGGTGAACACGCCCAATACCAACGCAACTAAGGCTCCAGCGAGAATCGCGGCAACGAGTCCCGCCCATGGGTTCTGGGTCATTGTGCCAACAACAGCCGCGACAAAAGCTGAGGCGAGGAGTTGCCCCTCAATCGCGATATTGACCACGCCAGCCCGTTCACCAACGGCGCCGCCCAAAGCGCCAAAGACAATGGGAACTGCGAACAACACTGAGTTACTCATGAGAGCGACGACGGGGAAATCGCTTACTGCCCCTGCTCCTGCCCACGCGAGGAAGCCCGTGAGGAATAGCAACGCAAAGAGGATACCGAGGTACCACGGAGTTCGGCGTTCCCGATGCTGCAGCACCCAAGAGATAGCCGTCAACACCACCATAATTACGAGGCAGCCCCACGCGACCGTCATACCCGGCACATTGAGCGAAGGAACATGGATCAGATCGGTTTTTTCAGAAAATCTAAACTTCGTATGCCCCGGTCGTGCGGCCAAAGCACAGATCAGCAAAAGGATTGCGGAGAGGACCGAAAGAACGATGGGGAACTTCTTGGTGACGACCGTCACCTTTCTTAACTGCGCTGAGACCGGTGAGTCGTCAGGGACAGTTGCCGCGATGCTCATACCGCCACCTCCTTACGGGAACGTCGTTTCTTCTGAGGTTTACTCCCCGGCTTAGGCAGCCGGAAGATCGCGCGTACTAGCGGTGGTGCCGCAATGAAGAGCACAATCAAGGCTTGGATTACGGTGACAATCTCAATCGGAATGCCTTGAGCAGCCTGCATTTGCGCGCCTCCAGCCTTGAAACCACCAAAGAGTAGGCCTGCTCCGAGGACGCCCACCGGTGAGGACCGGCCAAGCAAAGCCACGGTAATGGCGTCAAATCCGATGCCAGCATCAACATCGGTGCTAAACCCGCCCGCCGACGTGCCCAACGCCTGTGAAACCCCTGCAACTCCAAGCAGCGCACCAGAAACAAGCATGACGTAAATGGTGGTGCGCTTGACATCAATTCCGGCCACACGTGCCGCCGCAGGGTTCTCTCCCACCGCCCGAAAGGTGAAGCCCAAGCGAGACCGCTCCAACAGCCACCAAGTGACTGCCACTGCGATGAGAGCCAGGATAAAACCAAGGTGGAGGGGGAACTTATCACCAAGAATCTGAGGCAGAACCGATGATTCTCGCATGGGTGGCGTCTTCGGGTTCGCTGCCCCCGGTTTTTGCAGTAAGCCAGGCGTTGCCAGAAGGAAAAACAACAGATAGAAAGCAATGTTATTGAGCATGATGGTCGTAATGACCTCGTGAGCGCCGGTAAGAGCTTTTAGCGCTCCAGCAATTCCGGCCCAAAGAGCACCGGAGAGAAGTCCCACCAAGATGGCCAGCACCATGTGAACGGGCCAAGACAGCTGCAGAGCGAAGCCAATCCACCCCGCGCCAATGGCCGCCAGAATCATCTGACCTTGTCCGCCAATGTTGAACAGACCTGCGCGGAAGCCAACTGCAAGGCCCAGCCCAGCACCAATCAATGGGGTGGCGTAGTTCATAGATACAGTCAAAGGCTTGATCGACTCGTAGAAGTCTTTGCCCTTGTAGTCCCAGATTGCACCACGGAACAAAGCGACATAGGCATCACGGACAGCGAGCCACGCCGATTCGAGCATGTCCCCCGGTCGGGTGAAGAAGTAACCGGCCGTTGACCGGACCGCGTCGTCCGTTGCAATAATCATGAGCGATCCGGCGATTAACGCGAGGACCACAGCCCCAACGGAGACTCCCCAAGAGCCGCCAACAATCTCGCGGAATGCCGTTGACCACCGAGTGTCCGGTTGTTCGCCTACGGGTGCCGTGGGCGCCGGAATGGGTGAAGTTGAGTTTGGAACCGAGGCCGATCCGGGGTTACCGGAGCCGGGGTTGTCCGGAGTGCTCATGCGGCTTCATACCCTTCTGTGGGAATGCCGGCCATCATGAGGCCAAGCACGTCACGCGGCGTGTCAGGGGTGACAATTCCAATGATTCGACCGCGGTACATCACCATGATTCGGTCCCCCAAAGCTAGGGCTTCGTCGAGCTCAGTTGCCACGACCACCACGGGGACACCAGAATCCCTGGTGCTGATGATGCGTTTGTGAATGAACTCAATTGAGCCCACGTCAACGCCGCGAGTCGGTTGGCACGCCACAAGAAGTTCCAATTCTCGGGACAATTCCCGAGCCAACACCACTTTTTGCTGGTTTCCGCCGGATAGTCGTCCGGCATGGGTGCGAATTCCCTGCCCCCGGATATCGAACTCGGCCATTTTTTCTTCTGCAAATTCGTCTCGCAGGTTCAACTGAAGAGAGCCTGATTTAACGAATGGGGGGCCATCAGTACGGTTCAATATTAAGTTTTCCGCGACGGTGAACGTGCCTACTAAGCCGTCACGTCCGCGGTCCTCCGGCACAAAGCCGATTCCAGCGTCAAGAAATTGCCGCACGCTTTTGCCCTTGAGGCTCTTGCCGTTCAACATGATTTGCCCACCTGTGATGGGCACGAGGCCCAACAGAGCATCCGCAAGTTGCGTTTGACCGTTGCCCTGAACACCCGCAACAACCAACACCTCGCCACCGCGGACCGAAAAACTGATGCTGTCCACCAAAACCAGACCATCGGCGTTCCTAATTTCGAGGTCTTTCACGCTCAGCTCTGCATCAGAATAATGCGGTAAATCCTTATGCACGGTGAGCTCGACTGCGCGGCCAACCATCAGAGAGGCTAGGTCCGCGTCACTGGAGCCGGCCTCCGCCTCGCCCACAATTGCCCCGAGGCGCATCACCGTAATCCGGTCAGCAACTTCACGGACCTCGCGCAGTTTGTGAGTGATGAAGACGATTGCTGCGCCGTCGTCTCGAAGCTGGCGCATGATGGCCATGAGTTCATCTGTCTCTTGCGGGGTAAGCACCGCAGTTGGCTCATCAAAGACAAGCACGCGCGCTTCCTGGGACAGCGCCTTAATGATCTCCACCCGCTGCTGCACGCCCACGGGGAGGTCTTCAACGAGTGCATCGGGGTCGACATGGAAGCCGAACCTGTCTGCGATCTCTTTCACTTTTTTTCGGGCCGATGCAAGGTCGAGGCGGCCCCCAGTTCTTACCGGTTCATGCCCCAACATGACGTTCTCAGCAACGGTAAAGACTGGCACCAACATAAAGTGCTGGTGCACCATTCCGATCCCAGCGGCCATCGCATCACCAGGACCCGCGAAGTGGACGACTTGATCGTCAAGCAGAACGTCGCCTTCATCGGCGTCGTAGAGGCCGTAGAGCACATTCATTAGCGTGGACTTGCCCGCACCGTTCTCTCCAAGGAGGCAGTGAATCTCCCCCGGGTGCACAGTGAGGTCAATGCTGTCATTTGCCACCAGCGTGCCAAATCGCTTTGTGATACCGCGCAGTTCGAGCTTCATTGATCGATCCTTCACAGGGGGTTAATACAGTGAGGAGCGCACTGCCCGGGGTCATTGAACTCAAACCTCGGGCAGCGCGTCAGGAATTACTTCAGGTAAGAATCGACTTCGACCTTGCCGGAAATAATGTCTGCCTTCAACGCATCAACTTCGTCGAGCAGGGCTTGGTCAACCTTGCCCTCAAAGTTGTGAAGTGGAGCCAAGCCAACACCCTCGTTTTCAAGCGTTCCGGTGTACGCGTCTGCATTGAACTTGCCCTCAGCAGCACCCATCACAGCATCGAAGGTGGAGATGTCCATTTTCTTCTCAATTGACGTGAGGACAACTTTCTCCGTCTTCGGGTCTGTGTTGAAGAGGTCTGCGTCGACCCCAATCAACGCGATGTCACGGCCGGAGTCAGCAATTGCATCGAGTGCAGCCTGATAGATCGGGCCGCCAACTGGGAGAATTACGTCAACGCCCTGACCGATGATCGAGTCAGCAGCGGCGCGTGCAGCCTGGTTGTTCTCAAATCCACCGGTGAAGACGCCCTTGTCGCCGCCTTCATAGCCCACGAGCTGGACCTTTGCATCCTTCACCTTGTTGTAGTGCTCGACGCCCTGTTTGAACCCGTCCATGAAGATGGTGACGGTGGGGTAGGGCTGTCCGCCATAGGTGCCAACTTTTCCACTCTCTGAGAATCCTGCGGCCATGTAGCCAGCAAGGAAAGCTGCTTGAGCGGTGTCATAAACCAGCGGCTTGATGTTCTCCGCGTCCTTGTTCCCGTCGAAGTCATTGTCAGCGGCGTCATCGACGAGGATGAAGTTCAAGTCCGGGTTGGCCAGTGCAGAAGCCACAGTGTCGCCTGAGAGCGCGAACCCGACAGACACGATTGCGGTGCAATCGGTTGAGATCAACGAATCAAGGTTAGTTTTGAAGTCGGATTCGGACTGCGACTGGACCTGGCCAAATTTAACGCCGAGATCTTTCGCGGCTCGTTCCAAGCCTTCAAAGGAGAGCTGGTTGAAACTCTTGTCGTCAAAGCCACCTGCGTCAGAGACGATGCATGGCTTGAAACCGTCGATTGCGGTGATACCGCTCTCTGTGGTTGGGGCGCTGCTGCCACCCCCTGCGGCTTTGTCGTCGTCTGGTGCTGCGGCGCACGCGGTCATGAGGAGGGCAAATGCCGCGGTTGCGGCAAGGATTCTCGTTTTGTTTTTCATGTGGAGCTCCCATCAATCTGAACTGGGTCCGCCAAGACAAGCATTAGTTGCAGAGACGCGACGCTGCGTGTCTGCGTGTCAGCCTGGTCGGCCTAATGCTCGAACTCTAGCCAGCGACGTTGGCTACCGATACCTTTTAACCGCTACTGGCAGTAGTTGTTATCCACTCGTCACGTTGGGCCACTGGGTAAGACCGCAACGTCCGGTTGATGGGATTTTTGAGACCTTTTTGGACGCTTTGGTGCTTCTCATTAATTTGTTCGAAGTCCACCGAGAGAATCTTCTGCAACCGATGTGTCCACTGCGGCCACATGGGCCAGCAACTTCACTCCAATATTGATGGCCCGTTCGTCGACCTGAAAGTCGGCTTGGTGGATGTCATAACTGCGCCCACCTGGCACCCTCGTGCCCAACCGAGCGAGCGCCCCGGGCACTTTGGTGAGATACCAAGCGAAGTCTTCTCCCCCCAAGGATTGCTCAGTGAGCAGCACCGAGGACTGCCCCAGCATCTGCCGAGCGGCCGCCTCAAGATCTGCTGTCGCTCGCTCATCGTTCTCCACTGGTGGCACTCCGCGGTTGTGCAGCACTTCAATTTCCACGTCGTAAGGCACCGCAACCTGTTCAACCGCGTCATGCAGTACTTGGGCTGCACGCTCCCAGGCTCGTCCGTCTAAGCAACGCAGCGTCCCGCGCAGCGTTCCCACCACGGGGATGGCATTGTGGGCTTCGCCGGCGTTGACGGCACCCCAGGTGAGATTTACCCCAGAGCGCGGGTCAAGTCGTCGGCCCAAAATAGCTGGCACCTGCGTAATGACCTGACCAATCGTGTACACGAGATCACCGGTGAGGTGCGGACGTGAGGTGTGCCCACCCGGCGAGGTGAACTTCACCGTGACCTCATCAGAGGCTGAGGTGATTGGTCCGATTCTGGTGCCGATCTTGCCGACGTCGGTCTTTGGGTCACAGTGCAACGCAAAGATGCGTTCAATGCCGTCCATCGCGCCAGCAGCGAGTACGTCTAAAGCTCCGCCGGGCTGGACTTCTTCAGCTGGTTGAAAAACTAGCCGAACGGGCAGCGGCAGTTCGCCCATCTGGTGCAACTCCGCAAGAACGAGCCCGGCCCCTAACACAACGGTGGTGTGCACGTCATGTCCACAAGCGTGCGATTTGCCGGTCATAGTGGAGGCGTATGGGAGTCCAGTGGTTTCCTGCAGCGGTAGTGCGTCAATGTCGGCGCGTAGTGCAACGCGGCGTCGTTGGACTTCGGTGGGGAGCGGACCAATGTCACAGATCAGTCCGGTTCCGGGCAAAAGTTTCGGTGTGAGGCCCGCCTTGCGCAGTCGCTGCGCAATGAGTTCGGTGGTTCGCACCTCAGCTCGCGCCGTTTCCGGGTGGGCATGGATGTCCCGCCGAATGGAAACAAGTTCGTCGTGGAGTTGGTCGCTTAGTGACGCGATTCGAGCAGCGATAGTTGTCCTCACCAGTCGACCCTAACCGTCAGAGCAGAGCGACCGCTCCGCTGCTCATTGGGTGAACCCCACCCTGTCGTCGAGCGGCATCCACCCTGGCTCACAACAGCTCGTCGTAACCGCGTTCGCTCAGCGCATCGACCACTGACTTCACTTGTTGTGCACGGGCTCTGGTGGTCACCAAAAGCGCATCGGGGGTATCGACGACGACGACGTCGTCGAGGCCAAGCACCGCCACTACCCGGCCTGCCGCCGGCACAATAACTGAACCCGCACTATCAAGTCGGATCACGAGTTCCTCGTTGCCCAAAACTTTCGAATTGCGGTCGTCAACTGCCGGCAGCAAGCCAGCCAACGAGTTAAAGTCCCCGACGTCGTCCCAGCCGAAGTCCCCTGGCACCATCGCGACGCCGCCTGCTGCGGCGACGGGCTCCGCAATGGCGTGGTCAATGGCCACTTTTTCCAACCCGGGCCAGACTCTTTGCAGCACCTGATCACGCTCGTCGGTGTCCCAAGCTGCGGCGATGGTGCGCAATCCCTCGCACAGTTCGGGTCGCTGCTGCGCTAAATGGTCCAGGAGCACGCTGGTGCGGGTGATAAACATGCCGGCGTTCCAGCGGTACTCGCCGGTAGCAAGGTAAGAGCGAGCCGTTGCCGAGTCCGGCTTCTCAGTGAAACCAAGCACGCGGCGCACACTTGCCGCGCCATCGATCCCGAGGTGTTCCGCAGACCGGACGTATCCAAAAGCAGTAGACGGCCGCGACGCGGCAATCCCAATTGTGACGACATAGCCCTCGCGCGCTGCAGCGATGCCCTCACGAACTGACTCCACAAAGGACGGTGCGCTGGTGATCACTTGATCTGCGGCAAATGATCCAAGGATCACGTCACCATGGCGTTCTTGGAGCACCGCCGCTGCAAGACCAATGGCTGCCATGGAATCTCGGCCCGAGGGTTCCGCCAATATGTTGTCCGCAACAACGTCAGGCAATTGACGAGCCACCGCTGCTACATGCGCTGTGCCGGTCACCACCATCAGGTTTGCTGGTACGGCCACGGCGTCGAGACGATCAACGGTTGCCTGCAGCAGAGTTCGGCCGGCTCCGGTGAGGTCGTGAAGAAATTTTGGTGTGCGCGACCGCGACAGGGGCCACAGGCGAGTTCCGGCTCCCCCGGCTGGGATTACAGCGTAAAAATCGGGGACTTGTTCGCTCTGGTGACTCTTCGGTGCTGACATGTCGGCAATCTTAGCCACGGGGAGGAAACGCTTGGAACGCGTGGTGGTTCGCTCCACCCCTCACAACGCACTATTATGGGACTGATCATAAGAGCATTTCAGACGGGGTGTCAGAATCCCGCTTACGCAGCAACCGCGGTTTTTCAGTCACTACAGTGATCTACGACCGCGCTGCCGAGTGGACACCTCACCGTGGAACGGTTTTTGTGGTCCATGCTAGGGACGAAGTCGTCCAATACCTGATCACGTCACAGGAGGCTCCCGAGTGCCGAAGGCACCAGCAGGCACGTTGTACCGCGGCCGCGAAGGCATGTGGTCTTGGGTCGCGCACCGCGTGACCGGTGTGCTCATCTTCTTTTTCCTTCTCGTTCACGTTCTTGATACCGCTCTGGTCCGCGTCTCCCCTGAGGCATATAACGCGGTTATCGGAACGTACAAGAACCCGATCATGGGGCTCGGGGAGGCAGGCCTTGTGGCCGCAATTGTCTTCCACGCCTTCAACGGACTGCGGATCATCCTCGTGGACTACTCGGCCAAAGGCGCCAAGTACCAGCGGGTCTATCTCTGGGTCGTTATCGGTCTCTGTGTCGTGACGATGGCAGGATTCCTGCCACGACACCTGATGCACGTGTTCGGGAGTTAAGCAGCAATGACAACACCATCAACCTCAATGAATCTTCCCCTGCCGGGAGACTCCTACACGCGGCAAAAAACCACTCGTGGCAACTTTGAGTTGTACGGCTGGGTTTTCATGCGTGCCTCCGGCGTCATCCTCGTGGTTCTCATCTTTGGCCACCTATTCATGAACCTCGTCTCAGGTGATGGCATCAACGCCATTGACTTCGCCTTTGTCGGCGGCAAGTGGGCGTCGCCGCTGTGGCAGATCTGGGATCTGCTAATGCTCTGGCTGGCAATGATGCACGGCACCAACGGTGTTCGCACGATTATTAACGACTATGCAGAACGCCCGCGTTCCCGCATGATCCTCAAATTTGCGCTCTACACGGCGTTTATCATCACAGTCGTCCTCGGCACCCTCGTGATCTTCACATTCGACCCCTGCCCAGCCGGCGCACCTGTGGAACTCATTGCCTCGTTCTGCCCACAGCCCTGACTCACCCACTTCCACACTTCACCCAGGAGGCATCGAACCTGATGCAGACCCATGAGTACGACGTTGTCATCGTCGGCGCTGGTGGCGCCGGAATGCGCGCTGCGCTTGAATCTTCAGGGCGCACCCGCACCGCCGTCATCTCCAAGCTTTTCCCAACGCGCTCCCACACTGGAGCAGCTCAGGGTGGCATGTGTGCCGCACTTGCGAACGTGGAAGAAGACAACTGGGAGTGGCACACCTTCGACACCGTCAAGGGCGGCGACTACCTCGTTGATCAGGACGCTGCCGAGATCATGGCGAAAGAAGCCATTGAGGCCGTCCTCGACCTCGAGAAGATGGGTCTGCCGTTTAACCGCACACCCGAGGGCAAAATTGACCAGCGTCGCTTCGGTGGACACACCCGCAACCACGGCGAAGCCGCCGTCCGCCGCGCCTGCTATGCCGCAGACCGCACCGGGCACATGATCTTGCAGACGCTCTATCAGAACTGCGTGAAGCAGGAAGTGGAGTTCTACAACGAGTTCTACGTACTCGACCTGCTGCTCGACCACGACCTAGCCGAAACCGACGTCGCCGACGGCGAAGAAGTCAAGGTTATTGGCGTCGTCGCCTACGACCTCGCAACCGGGGAAATCCACATCTTCCGCGCCAAGTCCGTCATTATTGCCACCGGTGGCGCCGGCAAAATTTACAAAACCACATCAAACGCCCACACCCTCACCGGTGATGGCATGGCACTGGCCCTTCGCCGTGGCCTGCCACTGGAAGACATGGAGTTCTTCCAGTTCCACCCCACCGGTTTGGCAGGCCTGGGAATTCTGCTGTCCGAAGCAGCCCGTGGCGAGGGCGCTATTCTGCGTAACGGTGACGGCGAACGCTTCATGGAGCGGTACGCCCCCACCATCAAGGACCTGGCGCCACGTGACATTGTTGCCCGTGCCATGGCAAACGAAGTACGTGAAGGTCGTGGCGCGGGTCCAAACAAGGACTACGTACTGCTTGACCTGACCCACCTCGAACCGGCGCACATTGATGCCAAGCTGCCCGACATCACCGAGTTCGCTCGGACGTACCTCGGCATTGAGCCCTACACCGAGCCAGTTCCGGTTTACCCCACTGCGCACTACGCCATGGGCGGTATTCCCACGAACGTGAAAACCGAAGTGCTGCGCAACAACACCGACGTCGTCAAGGGGCTCTATGCCGCCGGAGAAGTCGCCTGCGTCAGTGTGCACGGCTCCAACCGGCTCGGCACCAACTCACTGCTCGATATCAACGTCTTTGGCAAGCGTGCCGGCATCTACGCCGCCGAATACGCACTCACCGCGGAGTACAGCGAACTGCCCGAAGGCTCGGCACTTGGCGTCATTGCCGAGCTTGACGCCATGCGGGCCCGCCCGACCGGTGAACGTGTCTCGGAACTGCGCGAGAAGCTCCAAGAATCCATGGACCGCGGCGCGCAGGTATTCCGGACCGAGGAATCTCTGAACGAAACGCTCGTGATCATTCGCGACCTGCAGGAACGTTTCTCCAACGTGAGTGTGCAAGACAAGGGCCGCCTGTTCAATACCGATCTGCTCGAAGCCAAGCTCCAGGTAGAGGCGTGTGGCGTTCTCGTTGTCGGCCCGAACCTCGAGGAAGACCTCCCGGGCACCGCGCCGCCTGGCCTCATTGACCAGGCTGATCACCAGGGTGCGTCCCAGGCCGTGTCGCCTGGCACGGTCGGCCACCGCGATGGTCTGCACGTCGCCTTCGCCTGACCCGGGCACACAGCGCAACCCCGCGTAGGCATCGATGTGCGCGGGAGTGGCCGGGTTGAAGGCGACCAGGTAGTAGCTGTCGGCAAAGTCGAGCTCGGCGCGCATCATCCCAGACGACCAGGCGTCGTGGGCGAACACGGCGGTCTCGAT
>RCNJ01000615.1_pt1 | contig 11430 bp, 12 predicted proteins | sample 2041171 | NCBI WGS metagenome assembly RCNJ01 (sample SAMN09708213, study PRJNA481090) | feces metagenome | biome: feces | host: Pygoscelis adeliae | place: Antarctica: Rookery Lake | collected 2010-03-01 | reverse complement strand
GAGCAGTGCGTCCAGGTTGCGCAGCCATTCGGCGCGGGCCGCACGCAGGCCGCCTTCGCCCTGAACGGTTTCCACGATGACGGCAGCGGGCTTGTCGACGCCCGAGCTGCTGTCCTCGAGGAGGTGCTCGAGCCAGACGAAGTCGGCCTGTTCGCCTTCGAGGTAGCCGTCGAAGGGGATCCGCGAGCTGTGGGCCAGCGGAACGCCGGCTCCGGCGCGCTTCATGGAGTTGCCGGTCACCGACAGCGCACCCAGTGTCATGCCGTGGAACGCGTTGGTGAACGAGAGGACGTTCTGACGACCGGTGACCTTGCGGGCCAGCTTCAGCGCGGCTTCGACGGTGTTGGTGCCCGTCGGGCCGGGGAACATCACCTTGTAGTCGAGCTTGCGCGGCTCGAGGATGAGGTCCTGGAAGGTCTGCAGGAAGTCCCGCTTGGCCGGGGTCATCATGTCCAGCGAGTGCACGACGCCGCCGCTGGTCAGGTACTCCACGAGCGGCTGGGTCAGGGCGGGGTTGTTGTGCCCGTAGTTCAGCGCACCGGCACCGGCGAAGAAGTCCAGGTATTCCGTGCCGTCTTCGGCGGTCTGCGTGGCGCCGGAAGCGGTCGCGAACACTGCGGGCCAGCTGCGGCTGTAGGTGCGAACCTCAGATTCGCGGGTTTCAAAAATGTCAGTCATGGTCATTCCCTTTCATAGGTCGATGACAGGATTCAGAAGGGCGCAAGGCATCACGGTGATGCCCGGGGCGCCGGAAGTCGTGGTGGGGACTAGCCCTTGGAGCTGCTGGACGCCAGGTTCAGCGTGCGCAGATCCGCATCAAGTCCCAGCGGGGCGATGCGGTACAGGTACTCGGTGTCGTGGCCGTCCGGGTACATGCCCGGGGTGAACAGCGGCTCGCGCTCGCATTCGGCCTCGTGGCGTTCGGCAAAGCGCTGGAAAAGATGGTTCGACGCTCCGTTGTCGGCCGTGATCGTTGTTTCCAGACGATCGGCATGGGTGCGCTCGGCCAGCTCATCAAGCATCTTGGCGGCCAGGCCACGCTTCTGGAATCCGGCGCCGACGGCGACCTGCCAGATCAGCAGGGTTCCGGCCTCGTCGGGACGCATGTAGCCGATCACGAAGCCGGCTGGCTGGCCGTCAATGACGGCCATCAGCGAACTCTGCGCGAAGTCGCGGCACCAGAGCAGGTAGTAGTAAGAAGAGTTTAAGTCCAGCACTTCGGAGTCCTTGGCCATGTTCCACATGGCTGCTCCGTCCTCGGTGGCTGGGTGGCGAAATGTAGCCTCGGTCTTTGTGTTTGCGAGTTCATTTTCCATCCCTACAAACCTAACGCGCTCAGAATTTCGATCAAGCCGGGGTGTGGCGATTTGACACGGATTCGGCCCGGGAGGACACTTTCGCCGCGCCGGTCCCATTCGGAGGCATCCCAAAGCTGCCAAGGGATGCCGCCGAGCGCCCCGTGATGTTTTGACCCGTCAGCTATCGTTACCTGTTCGTTATATTGCCGGGACCGTCATTGCGGGGTTTTTCATCCTCCAGGGGGCCTGCGGGCAGACCGGGGACCGCGGGCTCGACGCCCGCGGAGGCCACGACGGCGGTGGTATTGCGAATGAAGACCACGAGCCAGGCGAACACGATTCCGGCCGCTGCGAGCTCGAGCGCCGTGAGGTTGTAGTACTGCAACGGACGCCACAGGGCCGCTGCGGCGACGAGCGCGACGACCGCCAGGTAGGTCAGCAGGAAGAACGCCTTGGGGAACCCCGGTAGCCACAGCGGAACCCCGGCCAACAGCACCAGCAGGAACACTGCAAGAACCCGCACGAAAAATGTATGCACCGGTTCGAATGTATTGACGGGGAACAATCCGATGCCGACCATGCACACCCCACCGGCGACCAGGCAGGCACGCACCACCCCGGGGCGGGGACGCAGGAGCCGTCGCACCCCCACGGTCCGGTGCCAACGCCGGGCACCGGCCTCGTCGTGGCGTTTGGCGGCGGCGACGACGTCGGCCCATTGCTTGAGGTCACGCGTGATGAACGCGGAGAGCGTGGTGAGGATGATCCCGGAGGTGGTGATGGTGGTGTTGAACGTCCAGAAGGAGGTCAGTCCGGCTTGCCCCGTGCCCAGTTCACTGAACATGGAGTGCCACCACAGCGGGTTCTCCGCATACAGCATGCTCACCAGCATCCCGGAGGACATGAAGACCGCCAGCATCACCGACAGGGCGATGGCGGTGATGCGCGCCCCGGAGATGTATCCGAAGTAGCCGGCAACACCCGCGGAGACCGCCAACATGACCGTCCCGGCCACCGGGTCCACGGTCAGTCCCGAGAACGCCTGCTGGAAGAGCCGGAAGAGCACCAGGGCGGACATCGTGGCGATGGATGCGTGCACCACCAGCAGGGCGGCGACGTCGAGGATCTGGCGGATGACCGGTCGCGCACCGAGCCAGAGGTGGACGGTGCGGATGTTCTGGACGTATCCGGCCACGAACCCGGCACCTGCCATGACCCCGGAGACCACCGAGGCGTAGATTGCCACCGACCCGTCCCCGGCCAGGGGCGGCCGGTATCCGCGGAACGCGATGACACCGACGATGATGGCTAGGACCCCCGCTAGGACACCGGCCCAGATCGACCGGGATTCGATGTCCAGTTGGCGCCGGGCATCGCCGGACGTTCCCTGGTCCTTCATCGGTCGGGGGCCTCCTGACGGTTACCACGGGGCGGGGTCTTCACCACGATTCTGTCATGGTTGCCCCGGACGCGGACGACGCGTCGGGGCGCCTCAGTGGCCGATGAGTTCGCTGCGGATCAGGAAGCGCTTGCCTTCCGGAGCCTCGAGGGAAAAACCCCCGCCACGTCCATCGACGACATCGACGGTGAGCAGGGTGTGTTTCCAGTAGGCAAACTGTTCCTTCGACATCCAGAAGTCGATGTCACCCAGGCGTGCGCCGTCGTCGTCCGTCAGTCCGAAGACGCCCAGGCGGATGTCGGCATCGCCGGTGATGAAGTCCCCATCGGGAAAACACATCGGCGATGAACCATCGCAACAGCCACCCGACTGGTGGAACATCAGCGGTCCATGGCGGGCCCAGAGGCTGCGCAGCAGTACCTGGGCGGCGGCGGTGAGCCGAACGCGGGTGAAATCCTCGCCTTCGATATCGGGGCGGGCATCGAGCACGGTATCCACTGTCGTTTCCCTTCGTTGCTCCCTCGGCGGTACCGTTCCGGCCTGGCAGCCCGGGAGGCTGCCAGGCCGGAACGGCGGGGTGGGCCTAGAAGAATCCCTGCTTGTCCTGGGCGTAGGAGACCAGCAGGTTCTTGGTCTGCTGGTAGTGATCCAGCATCATCAAGTGGTTTTCCCTCCCGATGCCCGAGGACTTGTACCCACCGAACGCGGCGTGGGCAGGGTAGGCGTGGTAGTTGTTCACCCAGACCCGGCCCGCTTGGATCTCGCGTCCTGCGCGGTAGGCGGTGGCGCCGTCACGGGCCCACACCCCGGCGCCGAGGCCGTAGAGCGTGTCGTTGGCGGTCTTCATCGCGTCGTCATAGCCACTGAAACGGGCCACGGAGACGACGGGTCCGAAGATCTCCTCCTGGAAGATCCGCATCGAGTTGTCCCCGGCGAAGATCGTCGGCTGGACGTAGTAGCCGCCGGACAGTTCGCCTCCGAGGTCGGCGCGGCCTCCTCCGGTGAGGATCTTGGCGCCTTCCTGCTTGCCGATGTCGATGTAGCTCAGGATCTTCTCCAGCTGGTCGTTGGAGACCTGGGCGCCCATCATCGTCTCGGTGTCCAGCGGGTGTCCCTGCTTGATGGCCTCGGTCCGTGCGGTGACGTCATCCATGAACCTGTCGTAGATCGAGTCCTGCACCAGGGCGCGCGAGGGGCAGGTGCAGACCTCGCCCTGGTTCAACGCGAACATGGTGAACCCCTCCTGCGCCTTGTCGTAGAACGCATCGTTCTCGGCGGCGATGTCCTCGAAGAAGATGTTCGGGCTCTTACCGCCCAGCTCGAGGGTGACGGGGATGAGGTTCTGCGAGGCGTACTGCATGATCAGCCGGCCGGTGGTGGTCTCGCCGGTGAATGCGATCTTGCGGATGCGCTTATTCGAGGCCAGCGGCTTGCCCGCCTCGGTGCCGAATCCGTTGACCACGTTCAGCACTCCCGGTGGGAGCAGGTCGCCGATCAGCTCCATCAACACCAGGATCGAGACCGGGGTCTGCTCGGCGGGCTTAAGCACGATGGCGTTGCCCGCGGCCAACGCGGGTGCCAGTTTCCAGGTCGCCATGAGGATCGGGAAGTTCCAGGGGATGATTTGCCCGACCACACCCAGCGGCTCGTTGAAGTGGTAGGCGACGGTGTTTTCGTCGATCTGCGAGAGCCGTCCTTCCTGGGCGCGGATGGCCCCGGCGTAGTAGCGGTAGTGGTCCGCTGCCAACGGCAGGTCGGCATTGAGGCATTCGCGGATGGCCTTGCCGTTGTCCCAGGTTTCGGCGACGGCGAGCATTTCGAGGTTCTCCTCGATGCGGTCCGCGATCTTGTTCAGGACGGCTGCCCGTTCGGCGGGGCTGGTCTTGCCCCAGGCCGGCGCCGCGCCTTCTGCGGCGTCGATGGCCGCTTCGATGTCTTCGGCGGTACCGCGGCCGACTTCGCAGAAGACCTGCCCGGTGATGGGCGTGATGTTCTCGAAGTACTCCCCCTTCACGGGGGCCTTCCATTCACCGCCGATGTAGTGCTCATAGCGCGGCTTGAAGTCCAGTAGTGCCCCATCGGTTCCGGGGGCGGCGTAAACGGTCATGACAACTCCTATGTTGGCCGCCGGTGGCGCGACCGGGCCGAGAGGCCCCGGGCCACGACGACGGGTTCCGCGTGATGTAGCTCACGTTACGTGGAGAAGGGTTGCACCGACGTTGCACTACCTGTTGCACGCCGCCGCCGGTCAGCGCAATTCCGTTTCCAGCCGTTGCAGGCGGGCCACGACGACCGAACGTCGCGGTGAGCGTGCGGGAAGGATCTGCAGGGCGGTGAGCAGGCCTTCGACGTCGGCGGAGGCCTCGGGCAACTCGAGGTAGTCCAGCAGCGTGTCCGGATCGGCGTCGTTGAGCATCGACTCACGCAGGGCGCCGGCGACCTCGAGCCGGATGTCGATCACCCCGGGGGCCTCGGACCGGGGCAGGACCGGCCCGGCATAGGCGGCCAAGGCTTCGCGGTGGCGCCCGGCCCCGAGGTGGCGCAGGACGTCACGGGCATCCATCGTGACGGCGGGACCGATGCGGTAGGGGCGCGAGTCCAGACCGATCCGGGTCGCCTCCGGGCCCAGGGACTTGCGCAGACGGACCATTTCGGCCCGGACGCTGACCTGTTGGCGGACATCCCCGAAGAGCAGCTCGGCCAGTTCGGCGGCGTCCAGCCCCCTGCGGTTCCAGCCGAGCAGGGTCAGGATTTCGGCGTGACGACCGCCCAGCATCCGGGATGGCACCGCGCCGTCGAGGGTTCCGGCCTCGAGGCCAAGGACCCGCAGTCGGGTCGCCTGCGGGGCGGTCGGAAGTGAGAGGCGATGGCCGCGGGCGGCGGCCTCTAGGGCGTTGACGTGCAGCTGGGCTTCGGCGGCAGCGACCGCTGCGTGCAGCAGGGCCAATGAGTGGCTGGCCACGGCGTCGTCGTGTCCGGTCAGGTCGACCACCCCCAGCAGTCGGCCGGTCAGGGGGCAGTGGATGGGGACCGCGGAGCAGCTCCACCGGTGGGCATCCGGACTGAAGTGCTCCGCGCCGCTGACCTGCACTCCGAGCCCGGTGACCAAGGCCGTGCCGGGGGCCGAGGTCCCGACGGAGCGTTCGGACCAGTCGGCACCGGGGACGAAATCCATCCGCTCGGCGGCTTTGCGCACCGAGGTGTCGCCTTCGACCCAGAGGAGGTGTCCGGCGTCGTCCCCCACGGCAACGAGCAGTCCGGTGTCCTTCGCTGGTTGGACCAGGAGGCGGTCGAAGACGGGCATGAGCGACACCAGCGGGTGGCTGCGTCGGACATCGGCGAGCTGCGGGTCGCTCAAACCACTGCGGGCCGCGGCCCCGGCAGGGTCGCCATGGAAGCCCAGCGAGCGGACCCAGGAGTCGTGGACGACCGGACGCAAGCGGGGGAACCCGGGGTCCTGCACCCCGGTTGGTGGGGGCTGCCCCGAAGACAGGCGGGCGTGGGCGCGCTCGGCGGAGCGCTGCAACGCCGGCGATGCCGGTGAAGTCCAGACCATGAGGCAACACCACCCTGTCTCCGGTGAACGTGCACGGCAGGCCATTCCTCGCCACGGGCACCGGGAAACAGGACCACGTTTGTGGCCCATGACACACAGTCTAGGGTCAATGCCCGGACCATGGATAGCAACGCAGCAGCTGGCCGCAGCTCCTATTGCGCGGAAACGCCGTCGGAACCACCGGGGGCCTCGAGCGTTTCGGGATACACGTCGAGAAAGCGACGCATCGTCTGGAGGAAGACGGCAGCATCATCGGGCCCCAGCTTCTGAAGTGCAGCTTCATAGGCGCCCAGACTCGTGACCAGGTCCTTTTCGAAGGCCGCCACGCCTGACGTGGTCGAGAAAAAGACATAGGCGTTCCCGCCCTCCGGGCGCGAACGTCCGAGCAACCCGGCAGCATGTGCCGCATTGACCTGACGGTTCACGGTGGATTGTTCCAACCGGAGGCTGTCGGCGATCTCGCGCAGTGTTCGGAGCTGCCCATCGGAGAACAGCCAGAGGATGCGCAATTCGGACGTGCTCAAGTGCAGCTGGGTCTCCAGTGCACGGCGCTGCAGATCGAGGCTGGCGAGGTAACTTGCCAGAAGTCGGGCCCGCGAAACGTCCGCCGCTTCGGGCAGTGGCCACCGATCGCCCATTCGCGTCTCCGTGTCTCGTCGATTAGGCACGTCTCTCCCAACGTGTGTAGTCTACACAACTTACCTTATGTAACTTACACACCCAGACTGATTCGGGTCCAAGCAACGAAAGAAGTACATGGAAGAAACAACGTCAACCGTCAATCCCCCGCAGGAAGAATCCACGGGCACGGCCCGGCATCCCCTGCTGGCGGTCGTCGTGCTCGGATTCTCGAGCCTGTGTGCAGCACTCACGCAATCGCTGGTCATCCCGATCCAGCCGGACCTACCCGCCTTGCTGGACACCTCGGGGAGCAATGCCGCCTGGGTCGTCACCGCCACGCTCCTCGGCGGGGCCGTAGCCATGCCGGTGGCGGGCCGCCTGGCCGATATCAAGGGCAGGAAGCCCGTCCTGGTGGTCTCCGCGCTCGTCCTGCTGCTCGGCTCACTCGTTGCCGCCGTGTCCAGCGCCTTCATCCTCGTCGTGATCGGCAGGATCCTCCAGGGCCTCGCCATGGGGTACATCCCCGTGGCCATCAGCTTCGCCCGCGAGTTGTCGGCTCCCAAGATGAGAAATGCCGCCGTGGCGGGCATCAGTGCGACGCTGGGCGTCGGAGGCGCGCTCGGCCTGCCCCTGGCCGCGTGGATCTCCCAGGAATACAACTGGCACGCCCTCTTCTGGCTGACGGCCGGACTGGGCGTCGTCGTCACCGTGCTCTCGGCCACCGCGTTGCCCCACCGGGCCATCCAACACCCCGCGACCTTCGACGCCATCGGCGCCCTCGGCCTGGCGGCCGGCATCGTCGGCGTTCTCGTCGGGGTATCAAAGGGCAATGACTGGGGATGGCTCTCCGTAGGAACACTCGGCGCGATCGTCGGGGGCCTGCTGGTGCTGGTGTTGTGGGGTGTCTACGAACTCCGACATGACGAGCCGCTGGTCGACCTGCGCTCCACGGCCCGGCGCCCCATCCTGCTCACGAACATCGCAGCGGTCCTCATGGGCTTCGGCATGATGGCCCAGTCCATCGTGATTCCACAGCTGCTCCAGATGCCCACCTCCACTGGCTTCGGCCTGGGGCAGAGCGTTCTGGAAGCTGGCCTATGGATGGCACCGGCCGGGCTGATGATGCTGCTGTTCTCGCCGATCTCGGCGGCGCTGATGACCCGGTTCGGCGGCCGCACGACCTTGGCCCTGGGGGCGTTTGTCATGGCCGCCGGCTACGGCTTCGCGTTCGTTCTCACCGACGCGCCCTGGCAACTCATGCTCGCCTCCTGCATCGCCTGCGCAGGGATCGGTATCGGCTATGCGGCGATGCCGATGCTCGTGATGGACAACCTGCCGGCAGCGGAAGCCGGATCCGGTGTGGGCGTCAACGCCCTCATGCGTTCCATCGGCACCACCAGCGCCGCCGCGGTCATGGCCATCATCCTCACCAGCAACTCGGTCGCACTGACTCCCGGCACCACCCCGGTCCCCACGCAGGACGCCTTCAGCCTCTGCTTCCTGATCGGCGCACTGGCAGCCGTTGCCGCTGGTGCCGTCACCCTGACCATCCGTCGTCGTCCCCTGCTCAAGGACACGGTCGAGGAGCCCGAGAGGGTCCTGGAACCCACAGCTTCCTGATCCCTGGCGTCCCGGATCGGCTGGTTGCAGAGCCCGGAACCATTGAAGACCCCAAAAAAACCTCTGGTCATCGCGACCCGGCTTGTGTCCGCCACTACCCGTGGCCTAGCATGTCGCTTTCGATCCGTTGAATGCTCAGGAGAAACACATGGCTGTTGAATACGATGAGGTCCGTCCGGACGTTGCCGAACGCGACGAGGAGACCCTCAAACAGGTCAAGCAGATTGACGCCCCCAATAAGAAGACCGCAGTCGAGGAGTTGGACGAGGAAGAGCCCCTAGATGGCGACGAACTGCCCGGTGCGATCATCGACGAGGAGCTCGTTGTCCAGGTGCGCCCGCAGGCCCAGGACGAGTTCACCTGTGGCGAGTGCTTCCTGGTTCGCTACCGTTCGCAGCTGTCCCGCGAGACGAATGGCGTGATGATCTGCAAGGAATGCGACAGCTGATCACAGCTGGAAGAAATTCCACCGTCCGCGAACGGTGGAGAACCGCTGGCCACGCCCAGTGACTCAGGCGGTGCAGGCCTCGTTGGAGCAGCCGGCATCCCTCCGGATCCAGTGCGCCTCGGCGGATCCGGTGTCCTCCCAGACGACGTGTCGATGCTGGCCGCAGGAATCGCAGGCCGGGGCCACGTAGGCGGCCTTTTCCTCATCGGTGTATGCACGGTAATCGCCCACTGCTACCTCCAGGTCTCGGTCGCTATAGCGCCACCTTATGCCCGAACCGCAGCCAGCGATACCCCTCAACCGCTTCGGCGCCGCCGAGCGCTCAGTGCCGGTCGCGGAGGCGCATGTAAAGATTGAACGCTGCAGTCACTGCCTTGTTCAGCGGGTAATCCCACTCCCCCAGCGTCTGCACGACATTGCAGCCCAGGGTGGTCTTGAATAGGGTCAGGCCCGCCAAGTGGTGTCCCTTGTCCAGCGTCGCCGAGACACCTCCGTGGTCCAAGAACGTGCAGCCCTCGGCCAGCGAATCGGCGATCATGCGGTGGATCAGGGCCTTGGGGGCGAAAAGCTTGCGTTCGATCGTCGACGAGGCGCCATAGACGTACCAGACACCCTGCCCATTGGAAACCCTGATGGCGGCGGCCAGGTCCTGCCCCTCATGGACGGCGAAGTAGACGGTACAGGTACCGGGAGCGTGCGTGTTCAGCGCATTCATCATCGTGGTGAAGTACCCCACCGGTCGCCCGGTGAAATCGTCCCGTTCGGCCGTCTGTCGGTACAGCGCGTGGAAGCGTTCGATGTCCTCGACACCACCGACCTGAACCTCGAGCGGGCCGGAGGCCGCCTTGCGGGTCTCCCGGCGGGCATTCTGGTTCATCTGGCCCAACACGCCGTCGACATCCAGTGCCTGGCCATCGGCTCCGACGAGCGGGATCCGGGCCGCGAATTCGGGCTGCCCGGCATTGAAGTCCTCACTGACCTCCTGCTTCGTCCAACCCAGTTCGCGCAGTTGGTCGGCGAGCGCGGTGGCCCGGTCGTCGGTATGCAGCGGGTCCAGCTCGGTCATCAGCGAATGCCCACCGGCTGAGAGCGCCTTGCGCACGACCCCGGCGGCCCAGCTACGGGTGGTCACCGGCAGTCCCATACGGACCAGGAACACCCGATGGGCTTTGAAGTGGGCCAGCATCGGGGCCGTGACGTCCGCCGGCTCGAGGGTGTCCCAATCGGCGACGGGCCCTTCGGGCAAATAGGCCAGCGTGTACTTCAACACCGGGACCGGGCGGTGCAGCACCTGTACCGAGGCCTGCAGACCGCCTTGCGGGTCAAACCAACCGAGGTATTCGGCGCGCCATTCGCCCTTGACCCCGGCCCACGCCGGTAGCTGCATGAAACTGGCTTCCGGATGCTGGGCGAGGTGTGCGAGGTGGTCGGCTGCGGGAATCTGGCGGACCGAGAGCTGGGTGGATGTCACGCAGGCCAGCATAGCAACGCCGACGGTGTCAGCCGTGGCCCCACCCCGCACCGCGCGGCGCAAGGATTGCGGGCACCACGACGTGGACGCACCGCCGTCGTTCTCTCGCTTCCCTACCCCACAGGGTTCTTGACTGGATACCCCAGGGGGGTATAACTTGGCTTCATGGACACCACCTTGCCGACCGCTGTTCAACCAGTTGATGAACACCGCGAGCATGGGTATACCGCCGATAAGCAGTCCCTGCTCAAGCGGCTTGGCCGCATCGAAGGGCAGGTCCGCGGGATCGCACGGATGGTGGACGAAGAAAAGTACTGCATCGATATCCTCACGCAGATCTCGGCGATCAACGCGGCACTACACAAGGTCAGCCTCGGCCTGGTCGAGGAGCACATCGGCCACTGTGTCGTCGGCGCCGCCCAGGATTCGCTGGAGACCGGTGACCCGGAGATCGTCAACGACAAGGTCCGCGAGGCCTCCGCCGCCATCGGCCGCCTCCTGCGCTGACCCCTAAAAGGAGCAAACATGACCACCACCATCAGCATCGACGGCATGACCTGCAACCACTGCGTCGCCTCAGTCACCGAGGAACTCTCGGAGATTGATGGCGTCACCGGTGTGAATATCGATCTCGTCGCCGGAGGAGTCTCCACGGCCCACATCGACTCCACGGAACCCATCAGCGAAGCGAGCCTCAACGAGGCAGTTGCCGAGGCCGGCTACACCGTCGTCCCCACCAACGTCTAAGGCACCAACAGCCAGGAGCAGCACCATGGAACAGCACCTCGAGCACACCGCCACGGAAACCCGGGTCCTTGATCTGGATATCCAGGGGATGAGTTGCGCCTCCTGCGTCTCGCGGATCGAGCGCAAGCTGGGCAAAATCGAGGGCGTGGAAGCCAGCGTCAACCTGCCTCTGGAATCGGCGCGCGTCACCGCCCCGGCATCGGTGAGCGACGCGGATCTGGTCACGGCCGTCGAGGCCGCCGGCTACGGCGCCTCGGTCAGGCAGGATCC
>RCNJ01000614.1_pt1 | contig 11476 bp, 11 predicted proteins | sample 2041171 | NCBI WGS metagenome assembly RCNJ01 (sample SAMN09708213, study PRJNA481090) | feces metagenome | biome: feces | host: Pygoscelis adeliae | place: Antarctica: Rookery Lake | collected 2010-03-01 | reverse complement strand
GACCACCGCTCTTCGAGTGGAGAGGGTCGGCGAGACTCCTGCCACGACGATACCCGGCCAGGCAACGGCCGCCCCGATAGCTTTCGTCCCAGCAGCGATCAGCGCTCCAGCGTGGCGACTGAGGACCGGCGGCCATCCTTCCGCAGTGCTGACCGCCGAGGTGATGATCGTCGCTCGAGCTCCCGAAGTGATGATCGCCGCTCCGGCTTTGACAAAGATGATCACCGCCCGTCCTACCGGAGTCATGACCGTCGCGCTGATGACCGCCGGTCGACCGTCCGTACCGATGAAGGGCTGCGTTTCGAACGCTCCAACCGGGACCGCTCGGCTGAGTCTCAGTCGGACACCATGAGCTGGACGGCTCGTGAGCTGGCGCCGGTGAACATCGACAGTGTCAGTGGCACCAATGGATTTACCCGACTCGGCGTACCGAAGCCACTGGTTGCTGCGCTGCAGTCAGAGGGCATTGTGTCGCCGTTTCCGATTCAGGTAGCGACGATTCCGGACGCGCTCGCCGGCCGGGATGTGCTTGGCCGCGCTCAGACCGGATCGGGCAAGACGCTGGGTTTCGGCTTGCCGATGCTGGCTCGTCTCGGCGGTCCCGCCCGGGGTCGTCGTACGCCCCGCGGACTGGTGTTAGTGCCCACTCGTGAGTTGGCCATGCAGGTCGCTGACGTGCTGGCGCCACTGGCCAAGACAATGGACCTGTCGGTCACCCTGATTGCCGGTGGCATGTCGTATGCCCCGCAGATCCGTGCCCTCGAACGCGGCGTGGATGTGGTTGTTGCCACTCCCGGGCGACTGATCGATCTGATGGAACAGGGCGCTGTCGATCTGTCCCGGGTGGAGATCGCGGTGCTGGACGAGGCCGACCACATGGCCGACCTCGGGTTCATGCCTGCGGTCAGCACCCTGCTCGATGCCGTCCCCGCTGGCGGCCAGCGGCTGCTCTTCTCCGCCACCTTGGACCGGGCGGTAGATCGCCTGGTTCGCACCTACCTGTCCCATCCGGTGACCCATCAGGTCGACTCCGGCCAGGCCTCCGTCAGCACCATGGTGCATCACATCATCCATGTGCTGCCGCATCACAAGAATGCGCTGACAGCCGAGATTGCCGGCCGTCCTGGACGCACCTTGATCTTCGTCCGGACACAGCGCGGCGCCGATCGGGTGGCCGAACAGCTGCGAGCAGCCGGCGTGATGGCAGGGGCGCTGCATGGCGGTCTGACCCAGGGAGCGCGGACCCGCATCCTGGCCGCCTTCAAGAATGGAGGTGTGCCGGTACTGGTCGCTACCGATGTGGCCGCCCGCGGAATCCACGTCGATGATGTCGGTCTAGTCCTCCAGGTGGATCCACCGGTCGGGCCGAAGGACTATCTGCACCGTGCCGGGCGTACCGCCCGCGCGGGTGGCACCGGAGTTGTGGTCAGCTTGGCCTTGCCACACCAGCGCAAGGAGATGTCCCGGCTCACCTCCCAGGCCGGAGTAAAGTCGGTGCCACTGGAGGCACAGCCGGGCGACCAGGCGCTGGCCCGGGCGACCGGTGCCCGAGCCCCACGTGGTGTCGCCGTACCTGAGCGCGATTATCAGCAGCTGATCGCGCCGCCCACCCGTGGCGGTGGCCGTCCTCGCGGGGCGAAGAACTTCTCCAGGCGCGATGGGTCTCGTGGCCCCCGCCGCGCCGGCCAGCGCGGAGGTTCGCATCGCGGCTGATCCCTCTGGCCCGACCACCCGTCGCTAAGATGGGTCCAGTGGTGAACCGTGGAGTCCCCGAGTTGGTCCTGTCGGCGGCAGCAGTCGATGACGCCGTAGACATGGTCGAGGTGATTCATGCCGCTTTTGGCGCCCGACGGCCGCTGAACCCGCCCCCGACCGCGGTCAAGGAGACGGCCGAGTCGGTGCGTGCCGTGCTCCGGACCGGCGGCGGCATCTATGCCACGGTCGCCGGCCGGCCGGCTGGTGTGATTCTGTTGTCGCCGCGGGAAGCTGGCCTTACCGGCGGGCACCCGGAGAAGATCGCACGAGTGCAACGGGTATCGGTCCATCCGGACTTCCAGCGGCACGGCATTGCGTCGGCGATGGTGGAGGCGGTCATTTCCTACGCCGCAGAGCTGGGATTCCGCCGGCTGGAACTCTTTGCTCGCTCCGAGCTCGCCGGGATCATCGCCTTCTGGCGACACCGCGAGTTCGTCATCGACCGGCCAGCCGACCATGGTGTGATGCTGACCAGGCCGTTGCCCATCGCCCTCACCATCTCGACCGCCAAGGCCATGCGCCTCCTCGGGCGAGACCTGGCAGCAGTGTTGCAGGCAGGCGATCTGATCGTTGCCACCGGGGACCTGGGGGCCGGGAAAACTACCCTCACCCAGGGCATCGGGCAGGGACTGCAGGCCGGCGGGACGATCATCTCTCCGACCTTCGTGCTGTCCCGGGTGCACAGATCACGTTCCGGCCGGCCGGCACTGGTCCATGTGGACGCCTATCGGTTGTCCGGGCCGGCCGAGGTTGACGATCTCGATCTGGACGCGTCCATGGCTGAGTCGGTGACCGTGGTCGAGTGGGGCAAAGGCATGGTGGAGGGATTGGCCAGCCATCGGCTGGAGATCGACATCCGCCGCTTTGACGATGAGGACGACGAGTCTCGGCTCGTCTTGGTCAACCCAGTGGGCGAGCGCTGGCAGCATGTCGACCTCGGAGTGCTGGGCGGTGGCGGCCTGACGCTGCGCGAGCCGGAGGTGTCTGGTGCCTGACGGTTCTGCCCGCCGGGGGCTGATGCTGGGCATCGACACCTCCACTGATGTCCGGGTCGGTGTGGCGCGGGACGGAAGGGTGCTGTCCCGGGCCGCTGTAACCGACCCCCGGCAGCACGCCGAGCAGTTGATGCCGCTGATTGCCGGGGCCGCTGCCGAAGCAGGCGTTGAACTGACCCAGCTGGACCTGATCATCGTCGGCCTGGGTCCTGGCCCCTTTACCGGCCTGCGAGTGGGCATCGTGACCGCCCGAGTCCTCGCATCCGCGCTGGCGGTCCGGCTGCACGGCGTCTGCAGCCTCGATGTGGTGGCGGCCCAGTGGTGTGGCTCGGACCAACCCCCGGCCGAAGATTTTGTGGTGGCCTCTGATGCACGGCGCCAGGAGTTGTACTGGGCCCGATATTCAGCGGCCGGGGTACGGCTCGACGGGCCGCACGTCAGCCGGCCAACCGAGCTGCCGGACGTGCCGATCGCCGGTCCAGGGTCTTGCCTCTATCCCGAGGACCACCGGCCGCCCTCCGCAGCATCGCCCAAGACCCTGGACGCCGGTCTGCTTGCCGCGCTCGGCTTGATGCTGCCCGCTGCTGGTACGGAGCCGCTTTATCTGCGCCGGCCCGATGTCGCCGAACCAGCCAAGCCCAAGTCCACCCTGCTCCGGCCGCGACCGGTCAAGCGCGAGCCGGTGCCGCCCAGCAGGCATCTCCAGCGTCCGCTGCCGAGTGCAGGGAACTACCAGTGATCATCATCGAGCCCGCCACCCTGGCTGACCTGGCCGCCGTACTCGCGGTGGAACGGGCCAGCTTTGCCGAGTCAGAACAATGGAGCGAACAGAGCTGGCGAGCCGAGCTGTCCGGGCAGCGCCGGGTGCTGATCGCCCGAGCCGGCCCGGCGGTGCCAGCAGCCGAGCCAACTGGCAGCGACCGGAGTGGGCCGTCGCTGGGTGTGCTGTCGGTGCAAACCATTGACCAGACAGCCGATCTGCATCGCATTGCCGTCACCCCAGAACAGCGTCGCAGTGGGGTGGGCCGGCGGCTCATCGCTGCCGGAATCGAGGCTGCTCACGAAGACGGGGCCAGCCAGATGATCCTCGAAGTCCGCTACGACAATGAGCCGGCCATTGCGCTCTACCAGGACTGCGGTTTTGAGCAGCTCGCAGCCCGCCGGGACTATTACGGCCCCGGGGCAGATGCTCTGGTGCTCAAGCTCTATCAGCTGGCCGGGCACAGAATTCGGTGCGCGCCATGGCCGTAGTCACCATGACTCCCATTGGCAGCCCGGCTGATGATCCGGCCCACGCGGCCGAGTCACTCGAATCTGCCGGCCCGCTGGTGCTCGGCATCGAGTCCTCCTGTGATGAGACCGGTGTCGGCGTTGTCCGGGGCAACAAGCTGCTGGCCAATGAGGTGGCTTCCAGCATGGAGCTCCATGTCCGCTACGGGGGCGTGGTGCCGGAAGTCGCCAGCCGCGCCCACCTGGAGGCCATGGTGCCAGCGATCGAGCGGGCTTGTGCGGCTGCCGATCTCGATCTGAGCCAGTTGGACGGCGTCGCCGTGACCGCGGGCCCGGGGCTGATGGGTGCGCTGGTGGTGGGTTTGGCCAGCGCCAAGGCGCTCGCGGTGGCCTGCCACAAGCCGTTGTACGGGATCAACCATCTGGCCGGTCATGTCGCGGTGGACCAACTGGAGCACGGCCCGCTGCCCACGCCATCTGTCGCACTGCTCGTGTCGGGTGGCCATACCTCGTTGCTGCTGGTCGACGACATCACCGCGAAGATCACCGAGCTGGGCGGCACCCAAGATGACGCGGCCGGGGAAGCCTACGACAAGGTGGCTCGGGTGCTCGGCCTGGCGTATCCGGGAGGACCCCACATCGACCGGGCTGCCACCGGCGACCCGCGCTTCATCTCCTTCCCGCGCGGGTTGAGCGCGGCCAAGGACCTGGTCCGGCACCGGTTCGACTTCTCCTTCTCTGGCCTCAAGACGGCCGTGGCTCGCTGGGTCGAGCGTCGTCGGCGCGATGGCGAGGAGGTGCCGGTGGCCGATGTTGCGGCCAGTTTCCAGGAGGCCGTCTGCGATGTGCTGACCGCCAAGGCAATGGACGCCTGTGCCTACACCGGGACGGAGAACCTGTTGATCGGTGGCGGTGTGGCAGCCAACAGCCGGCTGCGCGCTTTGCTGTCTGAGCGGGCCGCCGAGCACGGCATCGCGTTGCGGACACCGCGACCGGCGTTGTGTACTGACAACGGTGCGATGATTGCGGTGCTCGGTTCGGCCATCATGGCCGCCGGTCGAGAACCATCCAACCTAGATATTGGCGCCGACTCGTCCCTGCCGGTGTCCCGGATCCTGATCTGAGCGATACCAAGGCCGGTCGAGCAGCCTGTCGAGACCAGTCGGCTGTGATGCTTGACTGGGTACCTCACTGATCGGAGGCGAACATGGAGCGGGACCGGGAAAACGAGGTAGCCCTGGCAGGCGCCATTCCAATCCTGCGTATCTTCGACGAGCGCGTGGCGCGGGACTTTTATCTCGGCTATCTCGGCTTCACCGTCGACTGGGAACATCGCTTCAGCGACGACTTCCCGCTGTATTGCCCACTATCCAGGTCCCAGACAGTGCTGCACCTGAGCGCTCACCATGGTGATGACACCGGACACGCCGGGAAAGAGTTGAGGTGGACCCAACCGCAGTTGAGTCGCTGAGTACCGACAGTGGCCGATCGGCGCTAGCGGCAGCCGCGCAGTTTCACGATCCGGACGGGCTTCCGGCCGCCGCCGCCCTGCGGGCGCGCTTCCCGGCCTCGGTGGCCGCTGCCGCGCTCACTCAGGCATCCCTGCGGCGTCAGGCCACAAATAAGTTCGGCAACGCCGCCACCACCATGTTCTTCACCCCCGATGGGCTGCAGCAGGCGTCCCGACCTGAAGTGGCTGCCTGGCGCGCCCGGCGGCTGGCTGGAATCGGAGTCAGTCACGTTGTTGATCTTGGTTGTGGTATCGGCGCCGACTCGCTTGCCTTTGCCGAGGCAGACCTGCACGTCACCGCAGTGGAGCTCGATCCGGCCACGGCCGCCGTGGCCAGGGCGAACCTCGGGGGCCTAGCCCGGGTGCTGATCGGTGACGCCGAGCAGTTGGCACCAGGGCTGTTGTCCCAGCTGATAGCCGAGCCGGGCACCGCGGTCTTCTGTGACCCGGCTCGCCGCACTACCTCCGGACGGGTCTGGCGGGTGGAGCAGTTCACTCCCAGCTGGTCACTGGTCCAGTCGCTGCTCGGATCCGGCGGCGTCACCTGCATCAAGCTCGGTCCCGGGCTGCCGCACACACTGATCCCCGCTGGCGTCGAAGCCGAATGGATCTCCCATCACCGTGATGTGGTGGAGGTTTCGCTGTGGTCGGGTCCAGGCAGCCGCCCCGGTGCACGCGCCGCCACGGTGCTGCCCTCGGGTGAACGGCTCGTCCGTTACGGCCCCCCACCACAGGCAGAGGTCAGCGCCCCACGGACCTACCTGTATGAGCCTGATGGAGCCGTCATCCGTGCTGGCGCGGTGACCAACCTCGCCGCTGAGCTAGGGGCCGGGCTGCTGGATCCGCATCTGGCGTATCTTGCCGGCGACAACCTGATCAGTACCCCGTTCGCCACCGCATTCCGGGTGCTGGACGTTCTTCCGTACCAGGAGAAGACGCTGCGGGAATGGGTCCGTGAACATCAGGTGGGCACGCTGGAGATCAAGAAGCGCGGCATTGACATCGATCCGGCGCTGCTCCGCAGGAAGCTGAAACCGGCCGGACCAAACCGTGCCACCCTGGTGCTGACCCGAACTCCGAAGGGAGGCTGTGTCCTGGTCGTCGAACGGCAACGCCCGCACTGAGCGCCCCGGCACAGATGGCAATTCGGACGCCAAAGTTGATGAAAGCTCTGACCGGTTACCCGTCGGCATCCATGCTCGGCCAATCACGTCGAATTGGCTGCGTCGCCCCAGCCATGCCAGCGATCAATCTCGATCCAGGCGCTGATCCGCTTCGACGCCCGGTTCGGGTAGTCCCCGCCACCATAGTGACGTGACAGCCGGTCAATGTCGACCAGCTCCGGGTCGTCGATCATCTCGACCACCCGGCCCTGCACGCTGACGTGGGTGTACCACTCGCCTTCCTTGAGGGCGGTCAACGAAACCCGTGGATCAGTCCGCAGATACTGCAGTCGTTTCCGGCGGGCGTCCATGTTGACCAGGACCCGGCCGTTCTCGAACAGATACCAGGTGGCCACCGAGACCGGCTGGCCGTCGGGCCGTACGGTGGCGATCACGGCGGGGTTCGGCTGGCTGAACAGCCTTCCAACGGCGGCGGGCAACGGCGGTCTGGGCATGGTGCCTCCGGGAGTGAGTGTGAGCTAGCCCACTCTGCCACTGACCCGATTTCTGCTTCGCCTCTGGTCCGCACTGTAGCTCGGCAACAGACCCTTTCTGGCACTCAGCCATGGCGAGTGCTAATCTCTGAATTAGCACTCTCACCCTGAGTGTGCCAACGGCTGGGACGGCACCCGCGACGACGCCCCGGCCAACTCCATCATCTGAAAACCGACACCTGTGAAAGGGGTTTGACGTGACAGCCACGATCAAGCCGCTCGAGGATCGAATCCTCGTTCAGCCGCTCGAAGCGGAGCAGACCACCGCATCTGGTCTGGTCATTCCGGATACCGCCAAGGAAAAGCCGCAGGAGGGCAAAGTCCTCTCCATCGGCCCGGGCCGTATTGACGACAATGGCAAGCGCGTCCCGCTCGATGTTGCCGAAGGTGACGTGGTCATCTTCAGCAAGTTCGGCGGTACCGAAGTCAAGTATGACGGTCAGGAGTTGCTGCTTCTGAACGCTCGCGACATCCTCGCCGTCGTCATCAAGTAAGACCAAGAGAAGAAGAAGGGACCGGATACATGCCCAAGATTCTTCAGTTTGACGAAGAGGCCCGCCGCTCACTCGAGCGTGGTGTGGATGTTCTCGCCAACACCGTGAAGGTCACCCTCGGCCCGAAGGGCCGCAATGTCGTACTCGACAAGAAGTGGGGCGCGCCCACCATCACCAACGATGGTGTCACCGTGGCCCGCGAGATCGAGCTCGACGACCCGTACGAAAATCTCGGCGCCCAGCTTGCGAAGGAAGTCGCCACTAAGACCAACGACGTTGCCGGTGACGGCACGACGACGGCCACGGTGCTGGCTCAAGCACTGGTGCATGAGGGCCTCAAGGCAGTTGCCTCCGGCTCCAACCCGATCGCTCTGAAGCGTGGCATTGACGCCGCGGTGCAGGCGGTCGTGGAACGGCTGAAGACGGACTCGCGCGAGGTGCAGACCACTCAGGACATGGCCCATGTGGCCACCATCTCCGCGCGCGACGAGGTGATCGGCACGCTCATCGCCGAGGCTTTCGACAAGGTCGGCAAGGATGGCGTCATCACTGTTGATGAGTCCCAGACCTTCGGTACCGAGCTCGAGTTCACCGAAGGCATGCAGTTCGACAAGGGCTACCTCTCGCCGTACTTCGTCACCGATGCGGAGCGGATGGAGGCCGTCCTGGACGACCCGTACATCTTGATCAACTCCGGCAAGATCAGCTCGATGAACGATCTGCTACCTCTGCTGGAGAAGATCATCGGCGCCTCCGGCACCTTGTTCATCGTGGCCGAGGACGTGGATGGCGAGGCCCTCTCCACCCTGGTGGTGAACAAGATCCGTGGGACTTTCACCTCGGTGGCCGTCAAGGCGCCCGCCTTTGGTGATCGTCGTAAAGCTCAGCTGGAGGACATCGCCGTTCTCACCGGCGGCCAGGTGGTGGCACCGGAGGTCGGGCTTAAGCTGGACCAGGTTGGTCTTGAGGTGCTCGGCCGGGCCCGACGGATTGTCGTCACCAAGGACGCCACCACCATCGTCGATGGTGCTGGCAAGTCCGAGGATGTCGCCGCGCGGGTGGCGCAGTTGAACGCCGAGATCGAGCGGACCGATTCGGACTGGGATCGAGAGAAGCTGCAGGAGCGGGTCGCCAAGCTAGCCGGTGGTGTCTGCGTGATCCAGGTTGGGGCTGCCACCGAGGTCGAACTCAAGGAGAAGAAGCACCGCATCGAGGATGCTGTTTCTGCTACCCGGGCCGCGATCGAGGAAGGCATTGTCGCCGGTGGCGGTTCCGCGCTGGTGCATGCCGCTGCCGCCCTGTCCGATGGGCTCGGCCTCAGTGGTGATGAGAAGGTCGGTGTCTCCATTGTCAAGAAGTCGGTGGTGGAGCCGCTGCGCTGGATTGCTGAGAACGGTGGCGAGCCTGGTTATGTCGTCACGGCCAAGGTGGCTGATTTGAAGCCCGGTCAGGGCTACAACGCGGCCACCCAGGAATATGGCAGCCTGATTGATGCAGGTGTTATCGACCCAGTGAAGGTCACCCGTTCCGCGCTGGCCAACGCGGCCTCGATTGCCTCTTTGCTGTTGACCACCGAGACCCTGGTGGTAGATAAGCCGGAAGAGGAGTTAGCCGAGGCAGGCCACGGTCATTCCCACTGACCTGAACCGTCGCAACGCATCGACTCATTGAGGCAACGAAGAGGGCCTCTCCGCTCCGGAGAGGCCCTCTTCGCCTGTCCTTCCCGACCCGCCGGGCAATCGGTTCTCGACCATGGCCTCTTTGGGCCGGGCTGTTCTGGGCGGGGTGTTTCTGCCGGATATGTTTCCGGTGGCGGGTCGTGGGGTATTCACCTGGCGTCTATACCTGATCTGAAGACACCTGTGTTTTCAGCCTACCGAAGGGAAGCACCATGGCCATTACGACTGATCAAGTCCAGGGCATCATCAACTCCGGCGGCAACGTCGTCAATGAGGAAGGGCACAAACTTGGTGGCATCGGTCAGATCTACCTCGATGACGCAACCAGTGAACCGACCTGGGTCACGGTGAAGACGGGGCTTTTCGGCACCCAGGAGTCTTTCATCCCGCTGGAGCAGGCGAGCGTGGATGGGTCCGACATTCGAGTGAGCTATGACAAGGACACCATCAAGGACGCACCGCGGGTCGATGCCGATCGTGATCTGAGTCCCGAGGAAGAGGAAGCGCTCTATTCCCACTACGGCTTGGGTGGTACGAGTGGCCCAGATCGTGATGTGACAGATCGTGATGTGACAGATCGTGACCTGACGGATCGTGACGTTACTGGCCGGAAGAGCGCAGGGCACGACGCCTCTGGACCCAACACCGATGACGCAATGACGCTCTCGGAGGAGCAGCTGAGGGTGGGGACTCAAACCCAGGAGAGCGGCCGGGCACGGTTGCGCAAGTACGTTGTGACCGAGAATGTCACGCAGACGGTCCCGGTCCAGCACGAAGAGGTCCGGATCGAGCGCGAACCCATCACTGATGCCAATCGTGGTACGGCTGACGACGGCGCAGCCATCAGTGAGGAAGAGCATGACGTGGTCCTGCACGAGGAGCAGCCTGTGGTGGAGAAGGAAGCCGTCTCGGTGGAGCGCGTCCGCCTCGGCACCGAGACCGTGACCGATGAGGCAACCGTGTCCGAAGAAGTCCGCAAGGAACAAATCGACACCGATGTCGATGACGACCGCACCGGTCGAACCGGAAACAATGAGGGCGACTTGACTGACCGGGATAACAGAAACGATCCGAACAACAGGTAGACTCTGCCGTTAACTAGATCCGCAATAGTGAGACGGCGCCAGCAGCCGGATCTTGTTGGCTGGCGCCGCCTCTCATTGTCCTCTTGTTATTGCGGCGCTATGGACGTAGCGTTGCCGGTACATCAGCGAGCTTCCCGGGGGTAGCCGTGCTATATGACGTGGGCGTGCCGACGGTGGACGCCGCACTGGTGGCGGATGCCCAGGCCGGTGATAAGGCAGCGGTCAATACGCTCATCTCGCTAGTGCGCCCTATGGTGTTCCGCTATTGCCGGAGCCGGCTGGCAAACTGCCCGGGCGGGATTGACAGTGCCGATGATGTGGCTCAGGAAGTTTGCCTGGCCGTCTACCGTGCATTGCCCGGCTATCAGGAGCGTGGCCTCCCGTTCAACGCCCTGGTGTTCGCCATTGCGAGTCACAAGGTTGCCGACGCGCAACGGCGGTATGGGCGGCTACCGGTCCAGTTGGCAGAGATCCCTGAGCAGACCGAGCCATCGTTGACGCCGGAGCAGCAGGTTGTCGCGGCCGTCAACTTCCGAGTGGCCGCCGACCTGATCGACCAGCTTCCGCCGCGGATGCGCGACGTACTGATCCTGCGGGCCAGCGGCCTCAACGCCGAGGACACAGCCGCCGCGCTCGGCATCAGGGCTGGTGCGGTGCGAGTAGCGCAGCACCGGGCGGTGGCCCGGCTGCGTGCTCTGGCGGCCGAAGCAGGCTTGGCTGAGGACCTGGAAACAACCGGATGAGCACGTCGATTGAGGATCCGGACGCCCTTGAGGCCCTAGACCGGGCGCTTGACCAACTGATGCGCGGCGACGGCAGCGATGATCCTGCCTTGCGGGTGCTAGCGACGCTCCGCGATGGCCTTGATGCGCCCCTTCCGCCGCAGGAGATGATGCCGCCGATCACCGCGATGAGACCCACGACAGTGACTGCCGAGGCCACGTGCCGCGGAAAACGCAGCCTGTGGTTGAAGAGCAGCTGCGCGGGCATCAGCAAGGCCGTGAGGAGCACACCCACGATGACGGGGATGAGACCGTGGTCGTGTCCGATGAGCCTCCGGCGAAGGGGGCG
>RCNJ01000613.1_pt1 | contig 11476 bp, 10 predicted proteins | sample 2041171 | NCBI WGS metagenome assembly RCNJ01 (sample SAMN09708213, study PRJNA481090) | feces metagenome | biome: feces | host: Pygoscelis adeliae | place: Antarctica: Rookery Lake | collected 2010-03-01 | reverse complement strand
CCGTACATCATCAGGCCTTCGGCCTCCAGCTTGCGGAACTCGGGCCAATTGGCCCAGTCCCCGACCAGGTTGGAGTTGGCGATCAGCACGCGCGGGGCCCACTTATTGGTGGTGAACACCCCGACGGGCTTGCCGGACTGGACCAACAGGGTCTCGTTGTCCTCGAGGCCCTCCAGCGTGCGGATGATGGCGTCGTACGCTTCCCAGGACCGGGCTGCCCGTCCCGTGCCGCCGTAGACCACCAGGTCCTCGGGTCGCTCGGCGACCTCGGGATCCAGGTTGTTCATCAGCATGCGCAGCGGTGCCTCGGTCTGCCAGGACTTGGCAGTCAGCTCGGTGCCGCGGGCGGCACGGATGGTGCGCGAGGGATCGTGTTGGGTGAAGGACTGGCTCATGCCGTCTGCTCCTTGCTGTCGGCGTCGTCGCCGGCTTCGATATCGAGTTGGTGGGTGGTGAGGATGGTGTGTGCTTCGGCAGCGACCTGGTGGCCGATCCGGGTGATCAGTTCGGCGTCCATCCGGTACGACGGCGCAATCACCGACAGTGCGGCAATCACCCGTGTTTCGTCCCCGGAACCCACGGTGATGGGCGCGGCGATCGCCGTGACGTCTTTTTCCACGCCCCGATCGACCACGACGTAACCCTCTTCGGGGGTCTTGCCGCGCAGGACCGTTCCGACGGCGCTGCCTTCAAGGGGGACGCTGCGTCCGACCCACGAGGTGTGGCGCACCGAATGAGTTCCCTCTTCGACCGCGATGTAGATGCTGTGCTTGGCAGCCGTGCCGCCGACCGAGGGGACGCTGAGGTACGCGGACTCCCCCGTGGCCGCCACCAGATGGCGGAGGGATTCCATGGCCAGCGAGACCAGTGATTCGTGACTCAGCGCCTGCGCGCCGAGCTGGACGATCCGCATTCCGGGCCGATAGCCGGCCTCCGGTTCACGGCGCACGAACCCGCTGGACTCCAGCGTGCGCAACAACCGCAGGGCCGTGGAGGCGGAGAGCCCGGTCTGCCGGGCGGCCTCGGCGAGGCTGATATGCCCGGCGTCGCAGACCGAACCGAGCAGGTGCAAGGCCCGCTCCACCGTTCGCGTGGACGGTTCGGCCATGTCTTCTCCTCCTGTGGTGCCTGGTGGCGGTGGACATGCGGAACGATTCACCTTGCCACCAGCCAAAATTTGCGTTTCACTTATTGAAACGTGAATGTCATCACTTGGCAAGCCCTTCTTGCCAGGAGGCACCCAACGAGAGGAATACCCCATGGCAGAAACCATCAGCCTGAGCCCAGCACCGCTCGCCCCGCACGACGTCGTGCAGGTCGCCCGCCACGATGCCCGTGTCCAGATCTCCGAGGAATCGCTGTCCGCCATGGCCGAGTCGCGCCGGGTCATCGACGCCCTGGTCACCGACACCCGCCCGCATTACGGGGTCTCCACCGGCTTCGGCGCCCTGGCCACCAAGCAGATCCCCGTCGAGCTGCGCGCCCAACTGCAGCGTTCGCTGATCCGCTCCCACGCCGCGTCCTCCGGCGCAGAGGTCGACCGTGAGATCGTGCGCGGGCTCATGCTCAACCGCCTGCACACCATGGCCACCGGACGTACCGGGGTGCGCCCCGAAGTCGCCGCCGCCTACGCCGCCGTCCTGAATGCCGGGATCACCCCGGTCGTCGGTGAATATGGCTCACTGGGTTGCTCCGGGGATCTTGCCCCCCTGTCCCATTGCGCGCTGGCCGTCATGGGCGAGGGCATGGTCCGCAACGCCGCCGGAGAACTTGTCGAGGCCTCCGAGGCGCTGACTGCAGCTGGGATCGAACCGGTCGTGTTGGCCGAAAAGGAGGGCCTGGCCCTGATCAACGGCACCGACGGCATGCTGGGCATGCTGTTGATGGCCGCCGCGGATCTGCACCGTCTGGTCGCCACCGCCGACCTGTCGGCGGCCATGAGCATCGAGGGACTGCTGGGCACCGACGACGTCTTCGCCCCGGACCTGCATGCCCTGCGTCCGCACCCGGGACAAATCGCCTCCGCCGCGAACATGCGTGCCGTCCTGGAGGGCTCCACGCTGATTGCCGAGCAGAAGGAAGGCGCCGACGGCTTCACCCGCGTGCAGGACGCCTATTCGCTGCGCTGCGCACCCCAGGTTCATGGCGCCGTGCGCGCCACGTTGGCCCACGCCGAATCCGTGGCCGAACTGGAGCTGGCTTCGGCCATCGACAACCCGGTGGTCACCACCGACGGCCGGGTGGAGTCCAACGGCAACTTCCATGGCGCCCCGGTCGGCTACGTGCTCGACTTCCTGGCCATCGCCGTAGCCGATCTGGCCTCCATTTCGGAGCGGCGGACCGACAGGTTCCTGGACAAGGCCCGCAGCCACGGGCTCAATGCCTTCCTGGCGGATGACCCGGGAGTGGACTCGGGCCATATGATCGCCCAGTACACCCAGGCCGGGATCGTCTCCGAGCTCAAGCGTCTGGCAGTGCCGGCCTCCGTGGATTCGATCCCGAGCTCGGCCATGCAGGAGGACCACGTCTCGATGGGGTGGTCCGCCGGGCTGAAGCTGCGCCGTTCGATCGATGGCCTGCAGCGTGTGCTGGCCGTGGAGCTGCTCACCAGTGCCCGTGCCCTGGACATGCGCGATGGCGGTCTGGCGACCTCGAAGTCCTCGCCGATCGTCGAAGCCGTCCGCACGGCGATCCGCCAGGTTGTCGAAGGCCCGGGGACCGACAGGTACCTGGCACCCGAGATCGAGGCGGTCCATACCCTGGTCGCCGACGGCACGGTGCTGGCAGCAGCCAACGATGCCGCGGTTTCGGCACTACAGTAGGCGCCACACCCCCGACGTCAGGATCTGTGCATGACTACCCCCACCCCGGCCCACGTGATCCGTTTCGCGGGTCTGGCCCCCGAACGCTGGCGCAATGGCGGCGGCTCCACGGTGGAGATCGCCCGCTCGGAGGCGCCGACGGAGCCCGGTTCGGAGGCCACGACCTCCGGCGCCGCCTGGCAGTGGCGCATCAGCGTTGCCGACGTGGCCCGGGAAAGCGGGTTCTCCGCGTTCCCGGGATGCGAACGGATCCTGACGGTCATCGATGGTGAGTTCATGCTGCTCAGAGTCGACGGCGTCGAGCAGGGGCTGCAGAAGTACCGGCCGTTCCGATTCGACGGCGGAGCGGAAACCGATGCCACCCTGCCGGAGGGACCGATCAGGGATCTGAACCTGATCACCGGACCCGGCCATCAGGGGCACGTGGTCATCCTCGAACTTTCGAAGAAGCGCCCACACCCGGTCTTCGGCGACCAGCACGCGGTGTTCCTCCAGGGCAACGCGGCAGTCTCGGCAGGCCCGGATGCTGAAGCCCTCGGGCTCGAGCGGCTCGATACGGTCATCGGCAACGACGCGCAACCTCCGGAGATCTCCGGCAGGGGCTTCCTCGCCGTCGTTTCCCACGACCCGGTCTAGGCGTCTCCCGGCGGCGTGCCGTCGTCGACGAGGGCGACTGCCGCCAGGGCTTCGAGCCCTTGGACCAGCGCCCGCAGATCGGCGACCGCCAACCGGGCCATCGCCGCCTTCCTGTACCGGTCGGCGTCGATGAGCACCGCTTCGAGCATCTCCCGACCATGGTCGGTGGCCACCAGCCGACGTGATCGGCCGTCGCGTTCATCGGGGATCCGTTCAACGACCCCGTGGCTGACCAGCCGGTCCACGATCCCCGATACCGTCGCCAGGGACACGTGGAGGATCTCGGAAATACGCTGGGACGTGGCATCACCGTTGGCGGTGATCACCACGGCCGTGGCCTTGAGTTGCTGAACGGTCAAGGGCAGGGAGAGCAGCGCCTCCAGGGAGGCGTCCCGACGCATTCGGTCCACATTCGAATCCAGCGCCTCGATGCGCGCCATCAACGCTTCGCGCTCGTCCATGCCCCTCATTCCGTCGTCGACCGCAGCAGCCAACCGGCGGATGCTTAGCCACAAGCTATGCTTATTTGGTCACAGCCTATCGGCTGATCTTCCCGTTGCCTGCCGAAGGATCCTCTCGTGCACCATCTCGCCCGCCTCAGTCTGGCCAACCGGGCTGTCGTCGCGCTCCTGACGCTCATCATTGCCGTTGCCGGCTTCATTTCGATGGGTTCGCTCAAGCAGGAGCTGATCCCCCCGATCAGCATCCCCCAGACAACGATCCTGACCACCGCCGTCGGATCCAGCCCCGAGCTGATCGACGAACAGATCAGCCTGCCACTCTCCAAGGCCGTCAAGGGCGTGAGTGGTGTCGAAACCATTTCCGCCACCTCGGCCCCGTCGGTGTCGACCATCACGGTGGCCACCGAATACGGTTTGGATCAGGACAAGGTCGAATCGAGCCTGCGCGAGGCCATCGATTCCGTCTCATCGAAACTCCCCGAGGGGACCGACCCGGAGATCCTGGCCGGCAGCACCTCGGATATTCCCGTGGTCATGTTGACCGCTTCCTCCGATTCCTCCGCCGAAGAGTTGAGCCACAGCCTGGAAACAGCTGTCCTGCCAGAGGTCCAGGGCATCGAAGGGGTCCGCGACGTCCAGCTCAGCGGTGAGACGAAGCAACGGATCACGATCGATCCCGACGCCAAGAAGCTGGCTGCCGCCGGTCTGGGCCAACAGGCCATCTCCTCCGCCCTGAAGGCTAATGGAACGACCCTGCCCGCGGGCACCATCATCGAGGACGACCAGTCCGTTTCGGTCCAGGCCGGCAACGCCATCGAATCCCTCGATGCCCTCAAGGCCCTGCCCCTGCTGCCGTCCACCCCGCCGGCGGGCGCCGATGGCGCTCCAGGCCAGGGTGCGCCCGGCAAGGACGGCCCCGGGCAACAGCCAGATGCTTCGGCTGGCCAGGCCCCTGCCGCCCCCGCGGCTCCCGCCAGCGGGCCGCTGAAGACGATCGGCGATGTCGCCTCGGTGAAGGTGACCAACGAAAAGCAGACATCCCTCACCCGTACCAACGGCGAGCCCAGCCTCTCCGTCCAGGTCACCGCGCTGCCCGATGCCGACATCGTTTCCATCTCCCACGCGGTCAACGACAAACTCGACGGCTTCAAGGACGCGTTGGGCGCCGGTGCCGCCATCACCCCCATTTTCGATCAGGCTCCGTTCATCGAGGAGTCGATCAACCACCTGGCCATCGAGGGCCTGCTGGGATTGGCCTTCGCCGTCATCGTCATCCTGGTCTTCCTGCTCTCCGTGCGTTCGACGTTGGTCACCGCGATTTCGATCCCGATCTCGGTCCTGGTGACGTTCATCGGGCTCAACGTGGGCGGGTATTCGCTGAACATGCTCACCTTGGGCGCACTGACCATTGCCATCGGCCGCGTGGTGGACGACTCGATCGTGGTCATCGAGAACATCAAACGGCATCTGGGCTATGGCGAGGAGAAACGCGAAGCCATCCTGACGGCGGTGAAGGAGGTTGCCGGGGCCATCACGGCATCGACCCTGACCACGATCATGGTTTTCCTGCCCATCGCGCTGGTTGGCGATGTGGTCGGGGAACTGTTCAGGCCCTTCGCCCTCACCGTCGCCATCGCGATGCTGTCCTCGCTGTTCGTGGCGCTGACCATCGTCCCGATCCTCGCCTACTGGTTCATGCGCCAGTCACAGCATGACGTCGATCCGGCTGAGGTCCGCGCCGCATCCGAGGTGAAGGAACGCAAGAGCCGGCTACAGCGCGGCTACCTGCCGATCCTGCGTGGCACCCAGCGCCACCCGGTCTGGACGCTGGTCGGTGCCGTGATGATCCTGGTCCTGACCGCCGGGATCCTGCCGTTGTTGAAAGTCGATTTCCTGGGCAGCACCGGGCAGAACAGCCTGCAGGTCACCCAACAGTTCGAAACCGGGGCAGATCTGAAGACGATCAGCGCCAAGGCCCAAGCCACCGAAGAGGCCCTGATGGATTCCGAGGGCGTCGAAAGCGTCCTGCTCACCGCCGGTGTTGGTGGCGAGGGCCTGGCCGCCATGCTCGGTGGCGGTGCCAGTTCGGCGTCGTACACGGTGAACACCGATCCGGATGGTGACCAGAGCGCCATCAGCGCGGACATCCAGAAGCGTCTGGCTGATCTGCCCGGAGGGAAGGACATCTCCGTCGGAGAGGCAGCTGCCTACGGGAGCAGCACGGTGGACGTGATCGTCAAGGCCCACGACGACAAGTCGGCACTGACCGAGGCCTCGGATCAGGTGCTCTCCGCTCTCAAGGACACCCCGCACTCCACGGATATCGCCAGCGACCTCGCGGCCGACCAGCCGACGATCGAGGTCGTGGTGGACCGCACGAAGGCCGCGCAGGCCGGGCTGACCGAAATGCAGGTCTCGGGGATCGTGGCCTCCGCCGCCAACCCGCAGGCTGTGGACAGCATCAGGATCGACGGCAAGGACCTCTCCGTCTATGTCGACAGCGGCGCTTCGGTCTCCTCGCTGAAGGAGCTGGAGGACTCCCCGGTCCCCAGCGCCTCGGGGATGAAGAAGCTCTCGGAACTCGCCGACATCAAACCCACCAGCGTGCCCTCTTCGGTCAGCCGGCAAGGCGGCCAACTCGTGGCCACGGTCTCACTGACCCCCGACGAGGGCGAACTGGGAGCAGTGACCTCCTCGGTCACGGACTCGTTGGACGGTATCGATCTGCCAGCGGGGGCCTCGGTGGAGATCGGCGGAGTCAGCGCGCAGCAGACGGATTCGTTCAAGCAACTGGGATTGGCCATGCTGGTCGCCATTGCGATCGTCTACCTACTGATGGTGGCCGAGTTCAGGTCCCTGCTGCAGCCACTGATTCTGCTGGTGTCGATTCCGTTCGCGGCGACCGGGGCGATCCTGCTCATGCTCGCCTCCGGCAAACCCCTGGGTGTGGCCTCGATGATCGGATTGTTGATGCTCATCGGCATCGTGGTCACCAACGCGATCGTGCTCATCGACCTGGTCAACCAGTATCGGCGTCAGGGCCAGAGTGTCCAGGATGCCGTCGTCAACGGTGCCCGACAGCGGTTGCGTCCGATCCTGATGACGGCCTTGGCGACGATCTTCGCCTTGACGCCGATGGCACTGGGCGTGACCGGGTCCAGCGGGTTCATCTCGCAGGACCTGGCCATCGTGGTCATCGGCGGGCTGGTCTCCTCCACGGCACTGACTCTGGTCCTGGTGCCGGTGTTGTACCAACTGGTCGAAGGCCGGCTGGAGAAGCGTGAACAACGCAAGGCAAGCAAGGCGAAGCCGCATGGAGTCCACGCGGCCCCGGTTGAGCCGGACCTGCCACCGAACACCGCCACCAACCCGTAGGCAGAGCATGAAGGAGGCCGATCCGCTACTGCGGATCGGCCTCCTTCATGCTGCGGTGCGTGCGCTCTCCCGGGCGGCGGAAACTCGGACCCGGGATCGGGCCGAACCTAGCGGTACATTCCGCCCCTATTGATCTGTCCCCGGATATTGCGTAGCGCCACGGCCCGTTCCGGTTCGGAGCCCCGCATCTGGCGCGCCCGCCGATCGAGGCTATTCCTCATGGAAAAGAACAGCATCGCCCCCACGAGAATAATTCCTACGATCAGCCATATGACCCAACCCATCCTGCACCCTGCTGTCTATTCCGGACCACACCATCGCCTCTGGTCGCTGTGCCGATGCAGGCGACGGGCCGAAGCCCGTCATCGACGGTGCCCAGCGGAATGATGATGCCCTCAGGCTACTGGTCAACGATGATTCCCGCGGTTTCCACGGTGTCCTTGCGGGGCAATACAGAGGGCCGACCCACGGCGAGGGATCGGCCCTCTGTATTGATGCTGCGGTGCGCCGGCTACCGGGCGGCGATGAACGCCTGCACGCAGGCCTCGATGTCCTCGGGTGAGTGGGCTGCCGAGAGCTGGACGCGAATGCGGGCCGCATCGCGCGGAACCACCGGGAAGCTGAACGCCGTGACGTAGACCCCGTGCTCGAGCATCGTGTCGGCCACCGCGGCTGCCTTGGCGGCGTCACCGAACATCACCGGGATGATCGCGTGTTCGCCGTCGAGCAGCTCGAACCCTTCCTCGGTCATCCGCCGACGGAACAGTGCGGCGTTCTCGAACAGGCGGGTGCGCAGCTCCCCGGAATCCACGACCAGTTCCAGGGCCTTCAGCGTCGCGGCGACGATGGCCGGGGCCAACGAGTTGGAGAACAGGTATGGCCTGGCCTTCTGGCGCAGCATCGCCACGATCTCGGAGCGACCCGCGACGTAGCCGCCGGAGGCTCCGCCCAACGCCTTGCCGAAGGTCCCGGTGTAGATGTCGACCCGGTCCGATACCCCTGCGTGTTCCGGGGTCCCGGCGCCGGTGGCCCCCATGAAGCCGACGGCATGGGAGTCGTCGACCATCACGAGGGCACCGAATTCGTCGGCCAGATCGCAGATCGTCTCCAAGGGGGCCAGGAAGCCGTCCATCGAGAAGACCCCGTCGGTGACGATGACCGATCGGCGGGGGCCGGCGCCGTCGTTCATGGTTGCCGCCTCGGTGAGGCGGGTGCGCAGCCCGTCCATGTCCTGGTTGGCGTAGCGGAAGCGCTTGGCCTTGCTCAGGCGGATCCCGTCGATGATCGAAGCATGGTTCAGTGCATCGGAGATGACGGCGTCCTCGGGGCCGAAGAGGGATTCGAACACTCCCCCGTTGGCGTCGAAGCAGCTGGAGAACAAGATGGTGTCCTCGGTGCCCAGGAAGGCAGAGACCTTCTGCTCGAGCTCGAGGTGCAGGTCCTGCGTGCCGCAGATGAAGCGCACGGACGCCATGCCGAGTCCACGTTCGTCCAGGGCGGTCTTCGCCGCCTCGATGAGCCGTGGGTCGTCGGCCAGGCCGAGGTAGTTGTTGGCGCAGAAGTTCAGCACGGCGCGTGCCGGCTGGCCGAGGGCACCGGCGGCGATGTGGCTGGACTGGGCAGAGTCGATCCGGCGCTCGTGTTTGAACGTTCCGGCGTCAATGATTTCCGCCAGTTCCGCAGTGAGCTGGTCTTTCAGGATGGAGTACATGGTTCTTCCTTTCGGAACAGACGTTTAGTTGAACACGGTCCAGTCGAGAATGACTTTTCCGCCTTGGCCGGCACGGGCGGCTTCGAAGCCGGCTTCCCACTCTGTGGCTGGAAGCCGGTCGGTGACGATGGAGGAGATGCGCTCACGCAGTTGGGCGTTGGAACCGAGCATGGCGCTCATGGCGTACCAGGTCTCGTACATTTCGCGTCCGTAGATGCCCTTGAGCGTGAGCATATGGGTGACGACCTTGCCCCAGTTGATGTCGATGTTGGTGCTGGGCAAACCGAGCATGGCGATCTTACCGCCGTGGTTCATGTTGTCGATCATCTCCGGCAGCGCGGTGGCGTGGCCGGACATCTCCAGGCCGATGTCGAAACCCTCGACCATGCCCATTTCCTGCTGCGCCTCGCGGATCCGGTTGGCGGAGACGTCCACGGCCAGATCGATGCCCATGCTCCGGGCCAGGTCGAGCCGGGCTGCGGAGACGTCGGTGATGACGATCTTGCGGGCCCCGGCATGGCGGACGACTTCGGCGGCCATCAGCCCGATCGGCCCGGCACCGGTAATAAGCACGTCTTCGCCCACCAGCGGGTACGCCAGGGCGGTGTGGACGGCGTTACCGAAGGGATCGAAGATGGCGCCGAGCTCCGGGGTGATGGATTCGTCGCGGTGGACCCAGGCGTTGGTTTCGGGGATCACCACGTATTCGGCGAAGGCACCGTCACGCTGGACGCCAACGGAGACGGTGTTGATGCACATCTGCCGCCGGCCGGCACGGCAGTTCCGGCACATCCCGCAGACCACGTGGCCCTCGCCGGAGACCTTGTCGCCCAGCTGGACATGGGTCGCCAGTTCACCGACCTCCACGACCTCGCCGTAGAACTCGTGGCCCGGAATCAACGGGGCCTCGATCATGGAGCGCGCGGCGTCGTCATAGGCCAGGATGTGCAGGTCGGTGCCGCAGATGCCAGCGGTCTCCACACGGATCTTGACCTCATGCGGGCCGGTGACGGGTTCGGGGCGATCAACAAGCTCCAGGCCCGCGTGCGGACCGGATTTATACAGTGCCTTCATGGGATCCTTACTGGCTACATGCATGGTGTCGCGGTCGAAGACCGCGTTTGTCCCCAGTCTGACACCGTAATGACGACTTCAACGGTTAAGAACATGTGTCATTGTCTGAAGCGACGATTTAGGATGAGCTAATGGAAGTTCATCAGTTGCAGATCCTTCGCGAGCTCGGCGACCTCGGCAGCGTCCGTGCTGTCGCGACGTCGATGTTCGTGACCCCGTCGGCGGTTTCCCAGCAATTGGCTCTGCTTCAACGCGGCGTCGACGTCCCGCTGACCCGCAAGGAAGGCCGGACCCTGGTGCTCACGGAAGCCGGCCGGATCCTCGCCAACGCCGGTGCCGCCGTCATCGCGTCGATGGCCGATGCCCGGGCGGCCATCGGAAACTACCAGAACGACGCCGCTGCCCCGGTCACGCTCGCCGGCTTCCACTCGGTCGGGCAGTCCCTGTTCGCCCCGCTGTTGGCCCGACTGAAGGCGGAGCAGGGACCACAATTGCTCTTCTCGGATGAGGACGTCGCCCAGGACGACTTCCCGGCCCTGACCTCCCGCTATGATCTGGTCCTGGCGCACCGGATGGACCACACCCCACCCTGGCCCGAACAACAAGTCTCCGTGGTCCCACTGGCCCATGAGCCGCTGGACATTGCCGTGCCCACCGGGCACCGGCTGGCCAGGTTGAACAGGCCACTCAGGGCCAGATCGGGATCGCTACAGCGCGAGAGCGGCTCCAGCACCCAGCTCCAGGCGTCCGGCAGGCCCGCCAGAGCGAGACGGGCCGAGGCCAGATCCTGCAGTCCGAGCCGGACCAGGGTGGATACCGAGGCTTCCTCATGCATGCAGAGCTCCCTGCTTCCCAACCAATGGCTCACGAGCTATCGCGGCCACTGTACTGAACGGGTAACGGAGCAGACTCTGGGTCCACGACTACGACCGTCCCTCCGGGTACCGGATCAAATCGCGCTGCGCGACGCTGGGCCACTGATCACCACGGCCCGGCCGGCCTTGCCGCGGATCGCAGACCCGGCCGCCACGCAGACCCGGCCGCCACTTGGGCCACCACTCACTCGACGGGGCGCAGGCTCATCGGCCCGTAGACGACCGTATCGCCCTCGCGTAGGGTGACCGCCTCGATCCCGGCGTCGAGCAACTGCTTCCAGGACTCGCCCAGGTAGTTCTCGGCGTCGCTCTGGGTGGGAAAAGCGGTGGTGGGCACCAGATCCCAGACAACGGGGGTCCCGTCGGCGTCGAAGAAGACCCAGGTCCAGTCAGCGCTCATGGTGCACGAGCCTAGTTGCTGCGGTTGACGTGTGCCGTGGGACGTGCGACGGTTCCCTCACCTGATGGAGTTGGGGCAAGCCGGTGTGACTCCGGCGCTGACCCGCAACCGTAACCGTCGTC
>RCNJ01000612.1_pt1 | contig 11500 bp, 12 predicted proteins | sample 2041171 | NCBI WGS metagenome assembly RCNJ01 (sample SAMN09708213, study PRJNA481090) | feces metagenome | biome: feces | host: Pygoscelis adeliae | place: Antarctica: Rookery Lake | collected 2010-03-01 | reverse complement strand
CCCCACGTGGGGTTCCCGGGCTTTTCTCGTGGTCTTTAGGAACTACTGCTTTTGCTGCTGTTTGGAGAGCCGTACCATCTCGTCACGGGCGACGACTTTGACCCGCTCACGGGTCACCAACCCCGCACTGGTCTCCACGGTGCCTGCCGCCTCGCCCAAGGAGTGTTCATGCGCGTCGAGGGCGACCCAGCCCTCCCACGTCGTGAACGCCACTTCGCGTTCGTTGAGCAGGTCGATGATCGCCTGCTCATCGGGGTGCGCCGCCGCGGGAAGTTCGAGCCGGTCCTCCAGCAGGTTGCCAATGGTCTCCAAGGCATCGCCCTTGGTGCTACCGATCAGGCCCACCGGTCCACGCTTGATCCACCCGGTGGCGTACAGCCCCGGCAACTGCTGGCCGTCATCACCCAGGACACGGCCGCCATCGTTCGGGATGACGCCACGGCCCGGGTCGAAGCCGACCTCGGCCAGTTCCGAGCCGAAGTAGCCGATGGCCCGGTAGACGGCTTGAACGTCGTAGTCCACGATGTCCCCGGTCCCGCGGACGTTCCCGGTTCCGTCCAGTTCCTGGCGTTCGAACTGGATGCCCTCCACGGCTCCGTTGGTCCCGGTGATCTCCAGCGGGGCATGCAGGAAGTGCAGGTGCAGCCGGCGTGAGGCGGGCGCGCGGGTCCCTGCCTCTTCGGCCTCCTCGCGGTCCTCCTGCTCCACCAGCCAGTTCGTCAGGGTGTTGACCATCGTCTTGGCCTGATTGTTCTTCTTGATCGTCTCATCCGAGGCGTCGTCGAATTCGAAGTCCTCCGGATACAGGACGATGTCCACGTCGCGCGAATGCGAGAGTTCACGCAGCTCCAGCGGGGTGAACTTCACCTGGGCCGGACCGCGACGGCCAAAGATATGCACGTCAGTGACCGGCGAAGCCGCCAGACCGGCATAGACGTTGTCCGGGATCTCGGTGACCAGCATGTCCTCCGCATGCTTGGAAAGCACCCGGGCGACATCGAGGGCGACGTTCCCATTGCCGATGACGGCGATTTGCTTGGCCTTCAGAGGCCAGGTCCGCGGCACGTCGGGGTGTCCGTCGTACCAGGACACGAAGTCTGCTGCCCCGTAGGCACCCTCAAGCTCCATACCCGGGATCTTCAGGTCAGCGTCCTTGATCGCACCGGTGGCGAAGATAACGGCGTCGTACATGTCACGGATATCGGCCAGGGTGATGTCCTGGCCGTAGTTGACGTTTCCCAGGAAGCGGATGTCGCCGCGGTCCAGGACCTTATGCAACGCCTTGACGATGCCTTTGATCCGCGGGTGGTCCGGCGCGACGCCGTAACGGATCAAGCCGTAGGGGGTCGGGTACCGGTCGAAGAGGTCGATGCTGACCTCGAACTCGCGTTCGGCCTTGGTCAGGATGTCCGCGGCGTAGACGCCAGCCGGGCCGGCGCCGATGATGGCGACTCGCAGCGGACGATCAGCAGCTGGGTTGGACACTGTTTTTCCTTTCGGCGGTACTCCTAGGATGCGTCACTCCGGTCAGGAATTAACACACGGCCACCTAGTCTAATTGCACTAACGTCCCCCTTGCGCATTTGTGTGGGAGCGCACACACCAATGGGGCGGGTGACGGCGCCGGCCACCCGCCCCACGACGGACGTCAACCGCGGTGTAATCCACCGCGAATCGCCGAATATCAGCCCCAGATGCCTTGGACCTTCCCGCTGGCATCCTTGGCGGTCACGGAGTTTTCGCCCAAAAGCTTGCGCGCCTTGTGCACGAGCTGGAGGGTTTCACCGGCGGCGTCGAGCCAATCCTTTTCGACGCTGGAGTATGCGTCTCCCGAGTTGTTGTCTTCCCAGTTGTCCTTGACGAACTTCGTCTGGGATTCGCGGTCGCCGATGATGCTTTCAATGCGTCCGGCAATGCGGATGATGTCGCCTTCGGTGCGTGAGGCGGCGTCGCTGTCGAACTGGATGAGTCCTTCTGGCATGTTCAAATCCTTTTCTGCGGGTCCGTACCGGACCTGTGTGTCGGGTTGGTGGGGGCGCCGGCGACGGCGCCCGAAGGCACTGTGGAGTACTGGCTACTTGGAGAAGCTGAAGCCCGAGGTCTTGGCTCCCGAAGCCTGGCCTTCTGCTTCTTTGCCGCCGGCTTCGAAGGCGTCATCCATCTGGACGTAGTGCTTGGCACTCTCTGCCTGGCCTTTTGAAATGCCCGACAGGGCCTTGATGAGGTCCTGCTGGACCCGCTGGGACTCGGCCATGAAGTTCTGGTAGGAGACCGCACCGTTGCCCTTGAAGGTGGTCTTCAGGTCCTCGACCCCGTCAACCAGTTCCTCGACCAGCCGCAGTTCCCGCTCGGCCTGCGCGAAGTCGACCTCGGCGACCATGTCCTGGATCTGCAGGCCAAGGACCGGCACCTGATCATGCTCGGCGACGAGGAATCGGGCAAATCCAACATCCTGCGCAACGTCATCGCGACCCTGGTCGCTCAACACACCCCGGATGACTTGCTTTTCGGCGTCTACGACCCCCGCAAGGGGCTCGACGACGTCGTGCCCGACGACTATCTGGGTGGCTACGCCGGCAGCGCCATCGTCGGGGAACAGCTCTCCGGGGCCCTGGCGGCCGAGTTGGAGCTACGCAGTGCGGGAGGCGACGAGGAAAACAAGCCCAGCAAGGCGAAGCTGGTGATCATCGCCGACGACTACGACGTGTTGACGGCCAGCGGTTCCTCCCCGCTGTCGCGCCTGACCAAATACCTGCCCATGGCCGATGAACTGGACCTGCATGTCATCCTGACCCGCAAGGTCCGCAGCGCCAGCCGAGGCATGTATGAATCGTTCTTCTCCACCCTGCGCGATGCCGGAACGGCAGCGCTGATCATGAGCGGGGATCGGTCCGAGGGCGGATTGATCAACAACATCCGTGCCCGGCCGCTTCCTCCCGGTCGGGCCCAGCTGGTCCAGACCGGTCGACCAGTGCAGACGGTCCAGACGTATCTGAACCCCGGCACGGAATAACCCCGGAATGCGGAATAGGCCGGGCGCGCCACGGGTTGCCATGGGTATGTCCCATGAGAGCGCCTCCGAAGCCCCTGTACGCCCTGGGATGACCAGTACTGCGCCACTTCCGAGCCGTGCCGGGTTGGGCCAGGGGCTCGGCGCCTACGGGCTGTGGGGCCTGATGCCGCTGTACTTCATGACCATCGCGATCGCCTCGCCCACCGAGATCGTCGCCAACCGGATCGTGTTCAGTCTGGTCTTCTGCCTCATCCTCATCACCTTCACCCGCAGTTGGAATGACCTGCGCGTACTTTCGCACGACCACCCGGCCCTGCGACGCCTCGCGCTCGCCGCGGTGCTGATCACCGTGAACTGGGTTACCTACGCCTTTGCCGTGCTCAACGGGCACGCGGTGGAGGCCTCGCTGGGCTACTTCATCAACCCGCTGGTCTCCGCCGGGCTGGGAGTGGTCTTCCTGAAGGAACGACTGACCCGTCTGCAATGGACGGCCCTTGGTTTCGGACTCGCAGCGGTACTCGTGCTGACCTTCGCCTACGGCTCGGTGCCGGTGATTGCGTTGACTCTGGCCTTCTCCTTCGGCCTCTACGGCTTCGTGAAGAACCGCGTGGGGCGCACCGCCACGGCCGTGACCAGCCTGACCGTGGAGACGGCCTTCCTGACGGTTCCGGCCCTGGTTTATCTGGGGTGGCTGATGTCCCGGGGCGAGTCCACCGTACTGAGCAACGGTCCGGGTCATTTCTGGCTCATGGCGGCCAGCGGCATCGTCACCGCGGTCCCCTTGCTGCTCTTCGGCGGCGCGGCACGGCGCCTGCCGTTGAGCACTTTGGGAACCTTGCAGTTCCTGAACCCGGTGATGCAGTTCATCATTGCCGTGGCGATCTTCGGAGAGGCCATGCCACCTGAACGACTCGCCGGGTTTGCCCTCGTCTGGGTGGCCATCATCCTGGTGGCCGTCGACATGTTGCGCCGACCGGGTCCTCCCCGGGTGGCCCGCCGTGCCGCATCCGCCACCGTCCTAAAACACGACGGCGCCGGACCAGCCAAGGGCTGATCCGGCGCCGGGCAACGCATCGGTACGTCAGGCGTGCTTGCGAATGGCTTCCTCCAGCACGTCGAATGCGTCGGCCAACAGCTCGTCGGAAATCACCAGCGGAGGCAACAGGCGCACCACGTTGCCGTAGGTGCCACAGGTCAGGATGATGACCCCGGCGGCCAGGCAGTCAGCGGCAATCTTCCGGGTCACCTCGGCATCCGGCTCCGTCCCACCGGCCTGGACGAATTCGATGGCCAGCATGGCTCCACGGCCACGCAGGTCGCCGATGGCCGGCAGTTCCTCCTGCAGCGGGCGCAGACGAGTATAGAAGATCTCCTCGATGGCGCGGGCGCGGCCGTTCAGATCCGCTTCCGCCATGTAGTCCACGGCAGCCAGTCCCGCAGCGACGGCCACCGGGTTGCCGCCATAGGTTCCGCCCAATCCGCCGGGGTGCACTGCATCGAGTAGTTCGGCCCGGCCGGTGACAGCCGAAAGCGGCAGTCCACCGGCGATGCCCTTGGCCAGGGTGATGAGGTCGGGGACCACGGATTCGTGGTTCACCGCGAACCAGTCACCGGTACGGCAGAAGCCGGACTGGACCTCGTCGGCGATGAAGACGACGCCTTGTTCCTTCGCCCATTCGGCGATGCGCGGCAGGAATCCTGCGGCGGGGACGATGAAACCGCCTTCACCTTGGATCGGTTCGATGATGATCGCGGCGATCTGGTCGCCACCGACCTGCTTTTCCATCGACAGAATGGCCCGTTCGGCGGCTTCCTTGCCGGAGATGTTCGGGTTTTCCTCACGGAACGGGTAGCTCATCGGCATCCGGTAGATCTCCGAAGCCAACGGCCCGAAACCACGCTTATAGGGGGCCGCCTTGGCGGTCAGGCCCATGGTGAGGTTGGTACGGCCATGGTAGGCGTGGTCGAAGGCGACCACGGCGGTCCGGCCGGTGGCGACCCGGGCGATCTTCACGGCGTTCTCCACGGCCTCGGCGCCGGAGTTGAAGAACACGCTCTTCTTGGCGTGCTCGCCGGGGGTCAGCTCGGCCAGCTTCTCGGCCAGTTCCACATAGCCCTCGTAGGGGGTGACCATGAAACAGGTGTGGTTGAAGCGTGCCGTCTGCTCGCTGACCGCGGCAGCGACCTTCTGGTTGGAGGCGCCCACGGTCGTCACCGCGATGCCGGAGCCCAAATCGATGAACGAGTTCCCGTCGACGTCCACGATGACCCCGCCATCGGCGTCGGCGGCATAGACCGGCACGGAGGAGGCGACGCCGGCCGCCACGGTCGCGGCGCGACGTTCGGCCAGGGCCAGGGAGGCGGGACCGGGGAACGTCCCGGTGATGTTGCGCTTTTGTTCGAGCCGGTATTCGATCTCCACGGCGGCTTCCTTCCATTCGGTACTGCGTCTGGGGTCATGCATCGGCATCGAGCCTACGGTCAGCCGTTCGACGGAAGCTAGGGTGCTTGGCACAGGGCTACCTGTGATGCGTTATGCATCCGCACAGCACAAAGACGGCGGCGCTCCGTGTCCCCGGAAGGGATGAGGAGCGCCGCCGTCGCGGGAAGGCGCTATAGTTCGGGCGCGATGGTCTCGGGCAGGTCTTCCTCCGGCTCCTCGGGGTGCCGGGACAGGTTGATCAGCGCTAGCGCCAGACCGCCCCAGACCGTCACGATGGCAATGATGAGCATGGTGATCGCAATGGGTGTCATCGCAGGGTCTCCTCGTTTTCCGCGGCCGCCTGTTGATCCTCGGCGGCCTTGACTGCATCGTATTCCGGGTCGTTATTGGCCTTGGAGTTGCGGCTCCAGGGAATGAGCGTGAGCAGCAGGGCCAGCACGATCAGGGAGCCGGCCATGCCCCAGCCGAAGACCCCGTTGAACCATGCCGGGTACCCGCTGTACTGCTCCGTGGCCTTGGCCTGCAGCTCGGAGATCAGGATGTAGCCGAGCACGATGGGCGTCAGGCCACCGAGAAGCACCCGCCAGAGCCCGCCCATTTTCAGGCTGGACGTGCGGTTGAGGTGTGCGTGCAGGACCGGCAGCTTATTGACCCCGACCGAGACGACGACGACCGCGGCCAAGGCGACGGCCATGATGCCGAAGCTGTTCACGAAAGCATCGGTGGTATCCAGCAGCTGCAGCCCCGTGGTGGTGGGGAAGAGCAGCAGCGAGATCATGGCGATGGGCACGGTCACCACCAGCGTCGACGCAATCCGCCCCCAGGCCAGCTTGTCCTGGATGGCCGCGACGATCACCTCCAGGATGGAGATCAGCGACGTGATGCCGGCGAAGACCAGTGCCCCGAAGAACAGCACGCCCAGTACCGACCCAAATGGTGCCTGCGAGACGATCGTCGGGAAGGCCACGAAGGCCAGGCCGATGCCACCGTCGACAACTTCGTCGATAGCGACGTTTTGGGCCTGCGCCATGAATCCCAGCACCGCGAAGACGCCGATGCCGGCGAGCAGTTCGAAGCCCGAGTTGGCGAACGCCACAACGGATCCGGATCCTGTCAGGTCGGTCTTGCGCTTGAGGTAGGAGGAGTACGTGATCATGATGCCGAAGGCGACGGAGAGGGAGAAGAAGATCTGCCCGTAGGCCGCAGCCCACACTCCGGGGTCGGCCAGGGCGCCCCAGTTCGGGGTGAAGAAGGCGTTCAGACCTTCCATGGCACCGGGCAGGAAGAGCGCCTGGACGACCAGGATGATGAACATGACCACGAGCAACGGCAGGAAGATGCTGTTGGCTTTCGAGATTCCGCGCCGGACACCCAGCACCATGATGGCGATGATGACCGCCCACACCACGAATAGCGGGATCAGGACGCCGGGAACGTAGTCGAAGCTGAGGCCGGGGACTTCGGCGACCTTGAGGAAGTCGCTGGAGAAGAAGGCGTCCGCGTCGTCGCCCCAGGCCTTGTTGAAGGAGAAGATCGTGTACATCGCCGCCCACGCGATGATGACCGCATAGTAGATGGCGATGACGAAGCAGATCAGTACCTGCCACCAGCCCAGCGGTTCGGCGGCGCGGTGCATGCGCCGGTAGGCCAGCGGGGCGGACCCACGGTACTTATGTCCCACTGCGTAGTCCAGGAAGAGCAGGGGGATGCCTGCCGTCAGCAAGGCCACCAAATACGGGATCAGGAAGGCACCGCCACCGTTTTCGTAGGCAACGTAGGGGAAGCGCCAGATGTTGCCCAAGCCAACGGCGGAACCGATGGCCGAAATGATGAACAACTTGCGCGAGGAGAACGTTTCTCGTTTGTGGCTCTTGGCTGTCGCTGCCCCGGCCTGAGATGGAGTGGTCATGTCATACACCGTAAGCCGCTGTTGCGCTCGTCACAATTACCCCGGGTCGCGTTCGTCACAACACCCAAAGAACACCGCACTCGTGAGGCCAATGCACAACCACCGACTAGACTGGCCGGCATGGCGATGACGCTTTTGGGACTCCTGTCCTCCCCCACCCTGAATCTGAGACCCCTCACCGGGGCCGACGACACCGGAGACAGCCCCCTCTCCTGGGCCGCCGTCACCGAATTGGTGGACCCCACACCGTTCCTGGCCGGCGGCGAGGTCCTGCTGACCACCGGCGTCCGTCAGAAGACCGTCGCCTCCCAGACCGGGTTCGTCGACCATGCCGTCCGGGCCGGTGTCCTGGCCTTGGGCTACGGAACGGGCCTGACCCACACCAAGGTTCCTGCAGCTGTCATCCGGCGTGCCATGGAGGTGGGCCTGCCGCTGTTCGAGGTGCCCTATGAGACACCATTCGTGGCCATCACCCGGCTCGTGGCCGAAGCACTGGCCGCTGAGAACGTCGCCCGTATGGAACGGCTGCTGCAGGGCCACCAACGGCTGGCCTCCGCACTCCTGGGCGGCGGCCTGCACCCACTGCTGCGAGAACTATGTCGCCAACTCCAGCACCCCGTTTCACTCACCCAATACGGTGCCCGGATCCACGGTCCGGCCCCCGCTGCCGAGGGCTGGCAGAGCATACCTGTTTCCACCGGACTGCAGGATCGCTGCACCTTGTTTCTGGAAGGCCAGGACGTCGGTGGGGGTCTCATCGAATACGCCCAGTCGTTGATCAGCGTCGAACTGGCCGGCAGGGCCCGGCTACGTGAATCCCGCCGAACCACCAGCGGGCAGGTCCTCACCGACCTCACCCGCGGAACGGTCGAGGGCCAGGATGCCGCTCTGCGGCTGCAATCGATCGGCATCACCCCCCACACCGCCCACACCCTACTGCTAGTCGAGGCGGTCAGGCCGAACAGCCGCGCGCTGTCCACCTTGCCGCTGCCGCCCGGACGGGAGAAGGGGGTTTCGGCGATGGTGGAGGACCGGCTCGCAGTGGTCCTGGATGCCGGGGACGGTGAGGCGGCTGCCACGGAGTTCGCCGCCTACCTCTCGGGTGCGGGCATCCCTGCCAGGGTGTCCTACGGCGGTTCCTATGCCCAGGTGACGGGCCTGCGGTGGAGCTATTTCGAAGCCATCGAGGCACTTCGCCATGGGGCCCGGATCAACCACCCGTCGAGGATTTCGTTGACGTCGCTGCTTTTGGCCGCCCATGACGTGCCGTTGCAGGCCCTGGCGGCCGAGGCGCTGGAACCGTTGACGGATTTCGATGCTGCACACGGCTCCGACCTGATGCTCACGCTGCGACGGTTCCTGGAGCTCAATGGCAGCGTCGGCACCGTCGCCGAAGCGCTGGGCCTGCACCGCAACACCGTCCGGTACCGACTACAGCAGATCGCCGATCTCAGTGGTTATGACCCGTCGAACACCCCGGATCGAGTCCAGTTGTGGCTGGCTCTCTCGGCCCGCGACGTCTACTGAGTCCCGGGCCGGATAGTATTTAGGCATGGCTGAAATGTTCGTGGAGAAGTTCCGTTCCCTGATTCCCAAATACCTTGATGACCAGTGGGTTTCACAGGACGGGTTGACCTCCGAAGAGCTGGGTGACGAGCTCTCGGACGCCGGCGTCGAGATCCCCCAGGTACTCGAGGAGTTCTATCTGGCAGTCGGCGCCTGCGACGACATCATGGAGGCCTACTACTTCTTCTTCGACCCGGACGAACTGGAGATCGAGGACGGGTACCTGCTGTTCATGGAAGACGAGGACGAACAGTATGTCTGGGGCTTCCGCGCGGACCAGTTGGACATCCCGGACCCGATCGTCCACCGTCGTCGTAATTCCAACGGATCATGGGACAGCGAGGAGGGGACCTTCAGCGAATACGTACTCGATATGTTCGAGTGGGTCTTCGAGGAGCTGGAACCCGAACTGGAGGTCTAGCGCACGTGCCGGTGCACCCCCATGGAAGTCATGAGCCGCCTGGGTACAACTGCCCCTTCTGCGAGCTACTGGCCGGCGGGCCGCTCTCGGAAGACAACCTGTGCGTGCCGACCGATCTGGTGTACAGCGACCAGACGGTCGCCGTCATCATGGCCTGCGACGGATTCGGTGACTACGGCGGGCATGCGATGGTCATTCCCGCAGCCCATCTGGAGTCCCTCTACGATCTGGACGATGCCGTGGGGTCCGCCATCATGACCATGACACGCAAACTTGCGTTGGCCATGAAACTGGCGTGGAATCCCGAGGGGACCTCGACCCGGCAACATAATGAGCCGGCCGGAAACCAGCATGTCTGGCATTACCACCAGCATGTCTTTCCGCGCTATTCGGACGACAACCTGTACCGCCAGCTACGCCACCGGGTGCCCGCTGGCATCAGGGCCCGCAAGGCCCGGGAGCTGTCTGCAGCCCTCGCGAAACTCGGTTGAATCCCGGGGTTCGGTGCGAGCCGGACCGTCGAGCTAGTTCTCCCGCGAGACCACGGCATGGGCGAAGGCGGCCAGTGAGGACTTCACCGGTCCTTCGGGCAAGGGGGCCAGTGCCTCGATGGCGTCGGCGGACCATTGGCGGGCCACCGCCCAGGACTTCTGGGTGACTTCATGGGCAGCCAGGGCCGCCACGGTCCGGGCCAGATCCTCGTCACTGGACAGATCTCCGTCGACCAGGCTCAACACGTCGGTCGCGGAGGTGTCCCCCGCCGCGGAGGCGTCACGCAACAACAGCACCGGAAGCGTGGGGACGCCTTCACGCAGGTCGGTTCCGGGGGTCTTGCCCGAACGCACCTGCGCGCCGGTGACGTCGATGACGTCGTCGGCCAGCTGGAAGGCCACGCCGACCTTTTCGCCGTAGTCGCGCATGACGTCAACATGCTCGCTGGCCCCGCCGTAGAGGGCACCGAAGACACCCGAGGTGGAGATCAGCGATGCCGTCTTGTCCCCGATCACGTCGAGGTAGTGCGCCACCGGGTCCTCCCCGTCGCGGGGTCCCACCGTTTCGTGCAGTTGTCCCAGGCAGAGACGCTCGAACGTTTTGGCCTGTAGCTCGACGGCCTTCGCCCCGAGTTCGGAGCCGATGACCGATGCACGAGCGAAGATCAGGTCGCCGGTGAGGATGGCGGTGGAGTTACCCCAGACCTCGTGGGCGGTGGGGGCCCCTCGGCGGTAGGAGGCCGAGTCCATGACATCGTCATGGTAGAGCGTCGCCAGGTGGGTGAGCTCGACGATCGTGGCCGCCTTGATGGTCTCGGCGGTCACGCCCTCGCCCAGTAGCGAGGTCAGGATGACCAGCAGCGGGCGCACGCGTTTGCCGCCGGCTTCGACCAGGTGGCTGCTCGTGGCATCGATGAGGGGATCGGAATTGGCGACGGCTGCGCGCAGCGCCTTCTCGACCTTGGCCATGCCCTGGGAGATGGCGGGGCCGAAATCGGCGTCTTCGGCGACGGCACGGAATCCCGGAGGCAGGTTGATGCCCGCGGCGATCGCCGAGGTATCCGCGAACAAGTCAACGGATTCGTGCACACCGTGTCCAGCGGTCGTCCAGTTGGTCGGGGAATCATTCACGGTTCTAGGACCTGCTTGTCATCTGGGTGGGTCGTTTCTCGGGCCGTGCCCTTTGAGCCTGCCGGTTGCCCGTGGGCGGGGCCAACCGTTCCAGCACATGGATCACTCTATCCTCAAAAGAGCGTCCGCCGTCGTCGGTGAGGTTGGCGAGCATCCGCACGACGAACCGCATCAGCACCGGTGTACTCATGCCGGTGCGCAGGGCCAGTTTCATGATCTTCGGGTTGCCGATGAGCCGCGCAAACATGCGGCCGAGGGTGAAGTGGCTGCCCCAGGCGTTCCTCACCACGTCAGGGTAGGAAGCCAACAGCGTCTCACGGGATCCCGGCGTCGTACCGTGTAGACCCGAACGGGCGTCGATGATCAGTTCGGCCGCCATCCGGGCCGATTCCATCGCGTAGCTGATCCCTTCGCCGTTGAACGGAGAGACCATGCCGCCGGCATCGCCGAGCAGCATCAGCCCCGGGGTGTAGTGCGGGGTGCGGTTGAACCCCATCGGAAGTGCGGCGCCGCGGATCGGACCGAC
>RCNJ01000611.1_pt1 | contig 11501 bp, 15 predicted proteins | sample 2041171 | NCBI WGS metagenome assembly RCNJ01 (sample SAMN09708213, study PRJNA481090) | feces metagenome | biome: feces | host: Pygoscelis adeliae | place: Antarctica: Rookery Lake | collected 2010-03-01 | reverse complement strand
ATATAGATTATGAAAAAATAAATATTAAAATTAATAAAGACAATAAATAAGTGAAAAGAGTATGGAAATCACTTAGAAAGATTTCTTTTGGATGTAATGAAGAATGAAGAGCTTAAAATACAGCTGACTTATGTAAAATATCATAATATGTGGAATGATGTAAAAGATATGCTGAGTAAAACAAAGAAGTAGTATGAATATTAACATAAGCTTCTCAATATGATAGTATATTAATAGGTATAGTTCTATAAGGACTATATTGATAATAGAAAAAATTGATAGATTCAAATATAATAGTATCGTGTACAATACTAAAGATATTATTATATACTTCAATTATATGTTACATATATGTATAATAGTAATATATCAAATAAGCAATTAAAAATTAAGGGGTGAGAATATGGGTTTAAAAAGTTTTAAAGGTGGTATACATCCGCCGTACTCTAAAGAAGCAACAGAAAAGAAAGCTTTAGAAAGAGCTAGTGAACCTTCAAGTGTTGTTATTCCTCTACTACAACATATTGGAGCACCTTGTGACCCCACGATAAAGGTGGGAGATAACGTTAAGGTAGGACAAAAGATTGGTGAGGTATCTGGTTTCGTTTGTGCACCAATACACGCAAGTATATCAGGTACAGTAAAGAAGGTATCAGAAGTAGATACACCATCAGGAAAAACGTTATCAGTAACAATAGAATCTGATGGAAAAAATGAAATACATGAATCTGTAGTTTCTAAGGGAAATTTAGATAGTCTTACAGGTGAAGAAATTGTTGAAATTATTAAAGAAGCAGGTATTACAGGTCTTGGAGGGGCTAGCTTCCCGACGCATGTAAAGTTAACTCCACCACCAGAGAAAAAAGTTGATACTATAATCTTAAATGGTGCAGAGTGTGAACCTTATTTAACTGCGGATCATAGACTTATGCTTGAAGAATCAGAAAAAGTTATATTTGGTTTAAAGGCACTTATGAAAGCAGTTGGAGTAACTAAAGGAATAATTGGAATTGAAGACAATAAACCAGACGCTATAGAGATCCTTAAAAACTTATGTAAAGATGAACCAAATATAGAAGTAGTGTCTACAGAAACAAAGTATCCTCAAGGGGATGAGAAAAGATTAATAGATGCAGCAACAGGTAGAATAGTACCAGAAGGTGGACTTCCAATGGATGCACAAGTTGTAGTAAACAACGTTGGAACAGCTGCGGCAGTAGCAACAGCGATACAAACAGGTATGCCACTTGTAGAGAGAATAGTTACAATTACAGGAGATGCTATAACAGAACCTAAAAACTTAATAGTGAAAATAGGAACTGCTTTTGAAGATGTTATAAAGCAGTGTGGTGGATATAAAGGTACGACAGGAAAGATAATTATGGGTGGCCCTATGATGGGAGCAGCTCAATTTACAGATGAAATACCAGTAATTAAAGGAACTTCAGGAATATTAGTACTATCAGAGGAAAAATCAAGAACACCAGAACCAAGTCAATGTATAAGATGTGGTAAATGTGTTCAGGTTTGTCCAGTGTACCTTGAACCAATAGGAATAAGAAATCTTTCTATTCATGAAAGACATGAAGAAACAGAAGCACTAAATGTACTAAGTTGTATAGAATGTGGATCTTGTTCATTTATTTGTCCAGCTAAAATTCCACTATTACAATCAATAAAAATTTCTAAGTACGATTTATTAGCAAAAAGAAGAAACAAATAGAAAGAGGAGGTTAAAGAATGGAAAATAAATTATTAGGGTCGGCTTCCCCACATATAAGATCAAATGAAAATACATCTACAATAATGAAGGATGTACTTATAGCTCTACTACCAGCTACATTAGCTAGTATTTATTTCTTTAGACTTGCAGCTGTAAAACTTATAGTTGTATCTATACTTGCGGCAGTAGTTGCTGAATTTGTATCACAAAAGTTAATGAAGCGAAAGACAACTATAATGGACTTAAGCGCTATAGTAACCGGACTCTTAGTGGCGATGAATATACCAGCCTCAGCACCATGGTGGATTGCACTTATAGGTTCAGCATTCGCAATAATAATCTGTAAGCAATTATTTGGTGGTCTAGGAAATAACTTTATAAACCCTGCACTAGCAGCACGTGCATTTTTATTAGCATCGTGGCCAGTAATTATGACAACATGGACAAGTACAGGACCTGATGCAATGACTACTGCAACACCACTTGGTATTTTAAAGCCAGGAGGAGAAGCTGTAGGAGAGGCATTACCGTCATTATTAAACACATTTGTAGGTAACATAGGTGGATCTCTTGGAGAGACATCAGCCTTATTATTATTAATAGGAGCAGGATACTTATTATGGAGAGGTGTTATAAACTGGAGAGCACCACTTACATTTATAGGAACAGTAGTTATATTTACAGGAATTTATGCTTTTACAAGTTTAGATCCAAATGCATCAGCAATTGGTCTTGAATTTGTAATGTATCAAGTAGTTTCAGGTGGACTTATTTTAGGTGCGTTTTTCATGGCAACTGATTATTCTTCATCACCAATAACACCAAAGGGACAAATAATATTTGGAATTGGTTGTGGACTTCTTACTTCGATTATAAGACTATATGGTGGTTATCCTGAGGGAGTTTCATATTCAATACTTCTTATGAACGTAGCAACACCACTAATAGATAAGTATACTAGTCCAAAAGTATTTGGCGAGGTGAAATAAATGAAAAAAACAATAAAGTTAGGATTAATACTTTTAATATTTACTGTTATTGCAGCAGGTATATTAGGAGGGTTACACTTACAAACTGAAGGTATAATAGAAGAAGTTCAAATACAAGAAAATAATGAAGCAAGACAAGAAGTTTTATCAGATGGTGAAGATTTTGAAGAAATGGATAAAAGTATATTTGATGAAGCAGTAAAGAACTCTCCACATGTGGAAGAAATTTATGAAGGATTAGATGGCAGTGGAGAATTAGTAGGTTATACTATAAAAACTTCATTAAATGGATATTCAGGACCAATAGTAGTAATGACTGGTATTGATCTAGAAGGTGTGATTCTAGGAATGAAAGTAGTAAGTAACACTGAAACACCAGGACTTGGGGCAAACGCTTCAAATCCAGAATTCCAAGATGAATTTGCGGAAAAATCAGCAGATAGTGATATCGAACTTGTTAAAAACAACCCAGGGGATGAAGAGGTTGAAGCTCTAACAGGTGCAACAATAACATCACAAGCTGTTACAGATAGTGTAAATGAAGCTATAAAAGCGTATAATAATATATTAAAATAAAATATATGGAGGTGAAAAAATGAATATAATGAAATCACTTAAAGAAGGAATTATAACCAATAATCCCATATTTATTCAGCTTATAGGAATGTGTCCAACGCTTGGAGTTACTACTAACGGTATGAACGGTCTAGCAATGGGACTTGCTACTGCAGGAGTTTTAGTTAGCTCAAACCTCGTAATATCTCTAATAAGGAAAATAGTACCGGATGAGATTCGTATCCCAGTATTCATAGTAGTAATTGCAACATTTGTTACGGCTGTAGGAATGTTACTTGAAGCCTTCTTACCAGACCTTAACAAGTCACTAGGACTTTTTATACCACTAATAGTTGTTAACTGTTTAATATTAGGTAGAGCAGAAGCATTTGCTTCTAAAAACTCTCCAGTTGCATCAATATTTGATGGTTTAGGAATGGGACTTGGATTTACATTAGCACTTACTATATTGGGTTCGATAAGAGAAATATTAGGTGCAGGAGAATTATTCGGAATGGCTATAATGCCAGCAAGTTTCCAGCCATCACTTATGTTTATATTACCTCCAGGAGCTTTCTTTGTTTTAGGTTTATTAATAGCAATTATAAACAAATATAGCAATAGAAAAGTTAAACAAAATACAGAGAGTATAAATTAAATCATTGATAGGAGGAAAATAACATGGGTTTATTTACAATTATTATAAGTGCTGTATTTGTAAACAACTTTGTATTATCTCAGTTCTTAGGGATTTGCCCATTCTTAGGAGTTTCTAAAAAAGTAGAAACATCTATAGGTATGGGAGCTGCAGTAGCCTTTGTAATGGCAATAGCTTCAGCATTTACTTATATAGTACAAACACAGATATTAGAAAGATTTGGACTTGAATACTTACAGACTATATTCTTTATACTAGTTATAGCATCGTTAGTTCAAGCCGTTGAAATGTTTATTAAGAAATCAAGCCCAGCACTATATGAATCATTAGGAGTTTTCTTACCACTTATAACTACTAACTGTGCTGTACTAGGAGCGGCGATTCTTAACATAGAAGGAAATTATAACTTAATAGAATCAATTGTAAACGGAATTTCAGCAGCTGTTGGTTTTACACTAGCAATAGTATTATTTGCAGGAATTAGAGAAAGATTAGAACTTGCAGATGTACCAGAATCTTTAAAAGGTATACCAATAGCACTTATAACAGCAGGTCTTATGTCAGTTGCATTCTTAGGATTCGTTGGACTTGTGTAGGAGGTGGAGTATATGGATTTTAGTCAAATATTAATACCTATATTAGCTTTAGGAGGATTAGGTCTTCTGTTTGGATTAGGACTTTCAATAGCTTCGAATGTTTTTGCAGTAGAAGTAGACCCCAAGATAGAGGCAATAAATGATGCTCTTCCTGGAGCTAACTGTGGAGCTTGTGGATTTCCAGGTTGTGCAGGACTTGCAGAAGCAATAGCAAGTGGAGAATCTCCAACGGATGCTTGTCCTGTAGGAGGAGAATCATCTACAAGTAAAATTAATGATATAATGGGAGCTTCAGGTTCGAGCTCATCTGATAAACAAGTAGCTCATGTAATCTGTAAAGGTAATGAATGTAACGCTAAAGATAAATTTAAGTACGAAGGAATTACAGATTGTAGAGCAGCTGCTATGGTTGATGGAGGAGACAAATCATGTAATTACGGATGTCTAGGTTATGGAACTTGTGTAGATGTATGTCCATTTGATGCTATAGATATAGTCGATGGAATAGCATATATACATGAAGACAAATGTGCATCATGTGGAAAATGTTTTGAGGTATGTCCAAAAGCAGTTATAGAATGGGTACCATATGGACAGAAAACTATAGTAGATTGTAATAGTGAAGAGCGTGGAAAAGTAGTTAAAGATAAATGTGATGTTGGTTGTATAGGTTGTCAAATATGTGTTAAGGCTTGTCCATTTGACGCAATGGAATTTGAAGATGGGTTAGCATATATAAACTATGATAAATGTACAGATTGTGGAATTTGTGCTACAAAATGTCCAACTGGCGCTATAACAAGACAAACTAAAGACGGTAAAGAAGAAAAACCAAAGGTAGCTAAAATAGAGGATGACCTTTGTATTGGATGTACTATCTGTGCAAAACAGTGTCCAGTAGATGCAATAGAAGGGGAACTTAAAGAAGTACACAAGATAGATGAAGATAAATGTATAGGATGCGGAGTTTGTGAACAAAAATGTCCTAAGTCTGCAATTACTATGGAAGAAAAATAGAAAATAAAATAAATGTAATTATAAGCAACCATATTTAGATATTTATAAGTCTCTAAATATGGTTGTTTATATTTATATAAATCAATAAATAAAAGCTTGTAAATAAAACATGTAAATGGTAAACTTAAATGGAATGTAGTGAGATTTCATTTAAGATAAAAGGATGTCAAAAGATGACGAAATGGGATAAATATCTTATAGTTTTAATCACAATTGTTAGTTTATCGAGCTTGTTTTATATAAAAAACATTGCTACTAATACAGGTGAAAAATACGTATCCGTTGAGGTTAATGGAAAACAACATAAAAAGATAACATTTAGTAATGATAACAAAAAAAGATATTTGGATATAAAGACTAAATATGGTTATAATAAATTAGAGATATATAAAGAAAAGGTTAGAGTAGTAGAAGCTAATTGTCCTGATCAATTGGATGTAAAGCAAGGGTTTATTGAAGGTGTTGGAGAGGTTATAGTCTGTCTACCGAACAGAATGGTAGTAGAAGTTAAAGGTGAAGATGTCTCTGATAATGAAATAGACGCTGGAAGTTATTAGAAAAGGTGATAAATACTATGAATTTGAAAAAGCTTATATTTTTATCTTTGCTAGTTTCAACAGGATTAGTACTAAGCATAGTAGAAAACATGATCCCAGTACCTATACCAATTCCAGGAGTTAAACTAGGACTTGTAAACATAGTGTTTTTAATAGCACTGGTACTATTTGGGTTTAAAGAAGCAATTGTAGTTGTAATAATAAGAGGCGTAACTATGAGCCTTGCTACAGGTAATATTTCTGGACTTATATATAGTTTGCCGTCATCTATAGTTAGCACTATAATAATGGCTATAATATATAAAAATTTTAGTAAATATTTCAGCTTAATAGGAGTTAGCTTATTTGGTGCTATAGCATTTAATACAGTACAAGTAGGCATAGCAAGTTTAATTATGCAAAATATTAAAATATTTTCATATCTTCCTATTATGAGTTTAACTAGTATATTTACAGGTTGTTTTATAGGATTAGTAGCAAGAGAAGCCGAGGGGAAAATAAAAGTGAATTTAAATAATTATAGAAAATAATAGGTGAAAATATATGAGAAATATAGTTTTAGCATCTGCATCTCCGAGAAGAAAAGATATATTTAATAAATTTGGAGTTAAATTTAAGATTATTCCTAGTACTATAGATGAAAATTATGATAAATTTGATGACCCTATAGAAGTTGTTACTTCACTTGCACTAGACAAGTGCAGGGATGTAGCAAATCAAGTAGATGAACAAGCTATTGTTATAGCAGCAGATACAATAGTTTATTATAATTCTATATTAGGGAAACCTAAAGATAAGCAAGATGCTTTTAATACAATAAAAAAATTAAGTGGTAACACTCATAAAGTTATAACAGGGTTAGCTATTATAGATAAGAAAAATAATAAAGAAATAGTTGATTATGAAGTGACGAAAGTTAAATTTAGGAATCTAGATAATGACAAGATAAAAAGGTATTTAAATACAGAAGAATATGTTGATAAAGCTGGAGCTTATGGGATACAAGGATATGGTGAAATTTTAGTAGAATCGTTAGAAGGATCTTTTAGTAATGTAGTAGGACTACCTATAACCAAGTTAGACAAATTGTTAGAAGATAACTTCAAGATGAAAATACTTTAAGATTTGAACAAAATTACTTAAAGGAGCTATTAAATGAAAAGTGAAAGCTATGCTATTAGAGAACTACCTGAAAGTGAAAGACCAAGAGAAAAACTGATTGAATATGGAGCTAGGAAACTTAGTAATAGTGAGTTATTAGCAGTACTTATAAGGACAGGCAATGGTAAATCTACAGCGCTTGATTTATCAAATAAGCTTCTGAGTACTATACCAGATGGCATAATATCGCTAGGAGATTGTTCTTTAGAAGAAATAGTTCAAATAAAAGGAATGAGTGAAGTTAAAACAGCTCCGATACTAGCAGCAGTAGAACTTGGAAAAAGAGTTATTTTAGAGAATACAAAGAAAAAGAAGAAAATAACATCTCCATTAGATCTTGTAGACTTTTTTATGGCAGACATGTGTAGGCTTAAAAAAGAGCATTTCAAGATAACTATGTTAGATACTAAGAACTACATAATAGGAGTATCAGAGGTATCTATAGGGAATTTAAACTCATCAATAGTTCATCCACGAGAAGTATTTAAAGAAGCTATAAAAAGAAGTAGTTCAGCAATAATATTAGTTCATAATCATCCAAGCGGAGATCCAACTCCTAGTAGAGAAGATATAAATATAACTAAGAGACTTGTTGAATGTGGAGATTTGTTAGGAATTAGAATATTAGATCATATAATAATAGGTGATAAGAAGCATATTAGTTTAAAAGAAATAGATGTTTTATAGAGCTCGGGAAAGGAGCAAAGAAATATGGGTATATTTAGTTGGTTGTCAAAAGATATGGGAATAGACTTAGGAACAGCAAACACATTAGTTTATTCAAAAGGGAAGGGTATAATAATAAAAGAGCCCTCTGTTGTTGCAATTAACAAGGAAACTAAAGAGGTACTTGCAGTAGGAGAAGAAGCAAAAAATATGATAGGCAGAACACCAGGTCATATTGTAGCAATAAGACCTCTTAGTGATGGAGTAATAGCAGACTTTGATATTACACAAAGCATGTTAAAACACTTTATAAAAAAAGCATATCCTAAAAGATTAATAATGCAACCTAGAGTTATAGTATGTGTACCTTCAGGAGTTACAGAAGTAGAAAAGAGAGCAGTCGAAGAAGCTACAGTTCAAGCAGGCGCCAGAGAGGCGTATCTAATAGAAGAACCTATGGCTGCTGCAATTGGAGCAGGTCTTTCAGTTCAAGAGCCTACCGGAAGTATGATTGTAGATATAGGTGGAGGTACTACAGAAGTCGCTATAATATCTTTAGGAGGAATAGTAACTAGTAGGTCTGTAAGAATTGGTGGAGATGAGCTAGATACATCGATAGTGAATTATATTAAAAAAGAATATAATCTTATGATAGGTGAGAGGACTGCAGAAGGTGTTAAATTAAAAATAGGTTCAGCAGATGAGAGAAACGAAGAAAGAAAAATGAATATTACAGGTAGGAATTTAGTAACTGGATTACCAACAACTATAGAGATAAGTTCAAGAGAGATATATGAAGCTATGAAAGAACCAATGACTGGAATAATTGATGCTATAAAATATACACTAGAAAAGACTCCTCCAGAACTTGCATCAGATATTATGGAACTTGGAATAATGCTAGCAGGTGGTGGTGCATTACTAGATGGATTAAATAGAACTTTAAAAGTTGAAACTGGAATGCCAGTTCACACAGCAGAGAATCCACTAGATTGTGTAGCACGTGGTACCGGTCAAGCTCTTCAAGATATTGACACTTTAAAAAAAGTAAGTAAAAATTCAAGAAGAATAGATTAGAACTATTAAGATGGTGATGAGATGAATATATTCAAAAAGTATAAAGGTAGATTGATAGTGTCTGTTTTTGCTATCATTCTAGTTATAACAATAGGTGTAACTGTATCAGGAAGAGAAAGTATTACTCAAGCAGAGAGTGGTTTAGGTAGCGCAATGATTCCACTTCAGAATGTTTTATCTAAAACGTCTAATAGCGTATCTGAAGGTATTGATAGTGTGAAAAATATATTTACTTATAAAAATGAAAATGAAAAATTACAAAAAGAAGTTATAAAGCTTAAAGATCAAGTACAGAAACAAGAGCAAGTAATATCTAGAAAAGATTTTTTAAGAAAAGAATATCAAATGATCGAAAATACAAAGTATGACTTAACTAAAGCAGAAATAATAGGTAAAGATCCAGGTAATTGGTTTGAAAAGTTTATTATAAATAAAGGCGATAAAGATGGAGTAAAAAAAGGTGACATTATTGTACAAGGTGCGGAACTTGAAAATGATGTAATAGTAGAAGGATTAGTAGGAAAAGTTTTGGATGTTGGAAATAATTGGTCAAAAGTTATTTCTATAATAGATGGTGGTAGCAGTGTTAGCTTTAATATTTCGAGAACACAAGAAGGTGGAATAGGAAAAGGTAACTTAGAAGGTAAAGTAACAGGAGAGCTATTTGATATGGAAACGTCAATTGTTAAATCAGACAAAGTATTTACATCAGGGCTTGGAGGAGTTTTTCCAAGAGACTTATATATTGGAGAAGTAAGCAAGGTAACTAAAAAAAGTGATAATCTTCTATTGGGTATTGAAGTTACTCCAGCTGTAGATTTCAATAAATTAAAAGAAGTATTTAGAAACGATTTTAAAGAGAAGCTTGTCGAGAACAATCAATGAAATAAGAAAAAGATGATGTTCTAAAATAGAACATCATCTTTTTTCTGTCATTTTTTACTGTTCTATTCTGGATATAATTCGTCTAAACGAACCTCCAACATCTTTTTTATCTTGAGTAAGTTTAATATCGTTATATTTTTTTCGCCTCTTTCGACACCTCCAATGTATGTGCGATGTAAATTACATTCAAGTGCAAGGTCTTCTTGAGACCATCCTTTTACGTTACGATACTTGCGAATATTATCACCAATGATCCTAAGTGTGTCCGACTTATTTTTATTCGTATTCATAAGTCAATTCTGCTAAAATGAATACTATAAGTCGACAGACTATAAGTAGCATTTTAAGGAGATGATCTTATGGAAATGACCAAAAAACTAACTCAATCTATTAATGATGCAGATGTTCCAATTTTTTTGAAAGATTATTTATTAAGAAATCGCCAGATTCCAACATTTTTCACTTCAGATTTACTTGCTGCCATTGAAGATGTCTATGTTGAATACGATTCACTTTATTTCTTTGATAAAGTTGAATTTAGTGCGCATATAATAACAGAAATAAGAAATGATAATCAATATGATTCTGATTATAACTCTCTGAAAAGAGCTATTGAATCTAAACTTGAGGTTAGTTCAAAACATAAAACATCCCAGGAAAAAGATTTAAAAGAGTCTAATAAGGATATTGTCATACCCGTCACAGAAAAGAAAATTAAAGATCTTATGGCAGATACTTATGAATTAACGGCTAAGTATCAAGCAGGTAAAACCTTTAAAAACATTTATAATTTTTCTACAATAAATCAAAGATTAGGTGTATTAATAGTATTTAATAGTTTCTATCCTGATAATCCTTTCCAAGAGAGTTTTAATGAGATTGAAGATATTATTTACAACTTACCAATAGATGATTCAGACGTGGCAAAGCACAAAAAAATGTTACATGATAAATAATCTAAGTTATCATGCAATCTTTTTTTAAAAATTCTCGAAAGTTCTCGAAAAATAAAAAATAAGTTTGAATACCAAAGATAAAAAAACACTACATTTTTTTATCTTTGGTATAAAAACGTGAGATTAATAATGTTTATAAAGGATTTCATATAAAAAAATCAAGACTTTTATTTTTCTATTTATCAAAAATAATCACGAATTATAATATAGATTCAGATAAAAACATTCAAAATTATTAATCTGTTTTTTTAATATGCTATGATTTATAGACTAGAAATTAAAGGAGGTGCAATAAAATGAATGCTGATAAAAAAGTTTTATATCCCAATCAACTGTTAGAAGAAATGCAGATTGAGGGAACGATTTTTCCAAAAAGTAAAAGTAATATGGGTGTTGCAACACTTTCTCATGAAGTAAATTCTAAACATATTTTAAGAATCTATCATTTATTATTGAATGACGGAGAAGATAATTATGAAGTTATTCAAGAATTAGCTGCTTTCACTTTTGAAGATCGAGACGAACTATTATATTTTTTAGATGATCTCCCCGATTTAAATGGCTTAGAAATGTTAATGCTACTCAACCCTTTTCCTCAAAATAATCTGCTCGTCAATTAATGAAAGTATTAAACGTCCTCAATAAATATATATTTATTGAG
>RCNJ01000610.1_pt1 | contig 11506 bp, 9 predicted proteins | sample 2041171 | NCBI WGS metagenome assembly RCNJ01 (sample SAMN09708213, study PRJNA481090) | feces metagenome | biome: feces | host: Pygoscelis adeliae | place: Antarctica: Rookery Lake | collected 2010-03-01 | reverse complement strand
TGGAGCAGGCCCTCCAGATTGCCGATGTCGAATGTGATGTCGGAGTGGTGGCAATGACCCTCGGCGGTGATGACGCGGCCGGTGCCATCAAGCGCGCTCTGCAGATGGGAGCCTCCGCCGGTATCCACATTAATGATGATTCTGTTCACGGCTCAGACGCGCTGGCCACCAGTGCGATCCTGGCTGCGGCGATCCGCAAGGCGGCTCCCGATCTGGTGATTTGCGGGATGGCTTCGACCGACGGTGCGATGGGCGTACTGCCGAGCATGCTGGCCGAACGGTTGGATTGGCCTGGCGTCACCTTCGGTGCAGAAGTGTCGCTGACCGGCGATACGGTGTCGATCCGGCGAGACGGTGATGTTGCCAGTCAGACGATCGAGGCCACCCTGCCTGCCATCATCAGCGTGACCGACCAGTCCGGTGAGGCGCGTTACCCGTCGATGAAGGGCATCCTGGCCGCCAGGAAGAAGCCGGTTCAAGCGTGGACCTTGGTCGACCTCGACCTGGAGGATGCGAACGTGGGGCTGGAGGCAGCCTGGACGAAGGTCCGCAGCACCACGCCGCGGCCGCCGAAGGAAGCCGGCCAGGTGGTGACCGACGAGGAGGGCTCGGGCGCCAAGGCCGCGGTCGAGTTCCTGGCGGCCGGCAAGTACATCTGATCGTCAACTTTCCACCTTCTAGTCTTGAGCAAGGCGAATCGAGGAATCACGTTATGTCGCAGGTCATTGTTGTTGCCGAGCACGTTGATGGTCAGGTGGTCAAGCCGACTCTCGAACTGCTGACCCTGGCTCGGCGCCTCGGCGACGCGGTCGCCGTTGTCTTCGGCTCGGGCGCCGAGTCGACGGCTCCGACCCTCGGCCAGTACGGCGCGGTCAAGGTGCTCACCGTCACTGATCCCGCAATCGAGACGTTTCTGGTGGCGCCCAAGGCTGAGGCCTTGGCCCAGATCGTCGAGAACGGCAGCCCGGCCGCTGTCTTGTTCACCTCGACCCTGGAGGCCAAGGAGGTGGCGGCCCGGCTGGCAGTCAAGCTCGGCTCTGGGTTGGTGACCGACGCGGTGGACGTGACCGCGGCAGATGATGGGATCACGACGACTCAGTCTGTCTTTGCCGGGAATTGGACGGTCACTTCCAGCGTGAGACATGGTGTGCCGGTCGTCACCGTCAAGGCCAACTCGGTCGCGCCTGAAGAAGCCGCAGCAGCCGGCGAACTCGAGCAGGTGCAGGTCACCATCTCCGAATCGGCCAAAAGAGCCCAGATCACCCGATCCGAACCCAAGCAGGCCAGTGGCCGCCCGGAGCTGACTGAGGCTGCCATCGTGGTTTCCGGAGGCCGGGGCACTGGCGGCGACTTCGATCAGGTCGAGGGGCTGGCCGACGCGCTCGGTGCTGCAGTCGGGGCCTCCCGAGCGGCCGTGGACTCCGGCTGGTACCCGCATGCCTACCAGGTCGGTCAAACCGGGAAGACAGTCTCACCGCAGCTCTATCTGGCCGCCGGCATTTCTGGCGCCATCCAGCACCGAGCCGGGATGCAGACATCGAAGTCCATCATGGTGGTCAACAAGGACCCGGAGGCGCCAATCTTCGCACTCGCCGACCTCGGCGTTGTCGGCGATCTGCACACCGTGCTGCCCGCCATCACGGCCGAGGTCAAGAGCCGCAAAGGCTGATGTGCCTACCCGGCATAGTCATCGCTTTAGCTCGGTGAGCTTGTCGAGACCGCGTTTGTCGACAACATGGACGGCACAGCAGCATGAGATCGTGAAGGCACGTTCGGACTCTGTGCCGACCCGTCACATCCTCACCGACACGCCGACAAAAGTGGTGAAAATGTGACGGGTCGGCGGGTTTATCTGGACCATGCGGCGACGACGCCGATGCTGCCCGCAGCCATCGAGGCGATGACGGCCGAACTCTGCCGGGTCGGCAACGCCTCCTCGCTGCATGCGTCCGGACGATCGGCCCGGCGAGTGGTGGAGGAGTCCAGGGAAGCGATCGCCGCCTGTGTGGGGGCCGATGCGAGCGAGCTGATTTTCACCTCCGGCGGTACCGAGGCGGACAACCTGGCCGTCAAGGGCGTCTTTTGGTCTCGTAGCCGCGAACAGCCCAAGCGGCGCCGGATGGTGTCCTCGAGCATCGAGCACCATGCCGTGCTGGATTCGCTCGGCTGGCTGGTCAGTTCGGCGGATGCCGATGTGCAGTGGGTGCCGGCGGATCGCACCGGCCGGGTCGACTCCCACGTAGTGGGCGAGCTGGTGGCGGGATCACCCACTGCACTCGTGTCGGTCCTGTGGGCCAACAACGAGGTCGGCACCCGGCAGCCGATCGAGGAGATCGCGGCTGTGGCCCATGACTGTGGCGCCTGGGCACACTCGGACGCCGTGCAGGCCGTTGGCCACGTCCCGGTGGACTTCGCTGCCAGCGGCCTGGACGCGCTGACCTTCACTGCCCATAAGCTCGGAGGGCCGTACGGGATTGGCGCCCTGCTGGCTCGCCGTGAGCTCACCTTGACCTCGGTCCAGCATGGCGGGGGGCAGGAACGTGTGGTCCGGTCCGGCACCTTGGATGTGGCGGCGATTGCCGGGTTCGCCGCAGCCGTCCAGGTGGCGGTCGGCGAGCAGGCAGCGGAGGCCAGTCGGCTCGGCGAACTGCGGCACCGCCTGATCAGCGAGGTGCTGGCGGCCGTACCCAGCGCCAGCCTGAACGGCACCCTTGACCCGGAACGCAGCCTGCCTGGGATTGCGAACTTCACCTTCACTGGCTGCGAAGCCGACAATGTCTTGATGTTGCTCGACCGGGCCGGCATCGATTGCTCAGCAGGCTCGGCCTGCTCGGCCGGGGTGTCCCAGCCCAGTCATGTGTTGACTGCGATGGGACGGACGGAACGAGAAGCGAGGTCGGCGGTGCGCTTCTCACTGGGCCATACCAGCACGTTGGCGGACATCGATGCACTGCTGGCTACCCTTCCCGAGGCCGTCAGCCGGGCCCGCGCCGCCGGCGTCCTGAGCGGTTAGCCGACCCTGCCCGGGGGTCTGCAGAGAGAGCGAGCGGGCGCTTCGTGCACAGCAGGTAGGCTGCTGCGGTTGGAGGATGGCCGGGGCGTAGAGCGAAGTCCGCAGGCAGGAAAGGCGAGGTTGTGATGAAGGTGTTGGCCGCCATGTCCGGCGGAGTGGACTCGGCAGTGGCCGCGGCCCGGGCGGTCGATGCGGGGCACGACGTGACCGGGGTCCACCTTGCGTTGTCGAAGAACCCGCAATCCTTCCGCAGTGGGGCCCGCGGCTGCTGTTCCAAGGAGGACTCCCGCGATGCCAGCCGAGCTGCTGATGTGCTCGGCATTCCCTTCTATGTCTGGGATCTCTCCGATCGATTCGCCGCGGACGTGGTTGATGACTTCGTGGCCGAGTACGCCGCCGGCCGGACGCCGAACCCGTGCCTGCGCTGCAACGAGAAGATCAAGTTCTCGGCGGTGCTGGATCGTGGGATCGCGCTCGGCTTCGACGCGGTCTGCACCGGTCACTATGCGCGACTGGCCAGGGACGGCGATGGGGTGAGCATGCATCGTGCCGCAGACCAGGCCAAGGACCAGTCCTATGTGCTGGCGGTGCTGGGCCAGGCCCAGCTCGCTCGCTCCTACTTTCCGCTAGGTGGCTCGCTGAAGACTGAGGTCCGAGCCGAGGCGGGTCGCCGGGGACTGTCGGTGGCGGACAAGCCGGACAGTCATGACATCTGTTTCATTGCAGACGGGGACACGGCAGGTTTTCTGCAGCGCCGACTCGGCGCCCAGGATGGCAAGATCGTCGACACCGACGGCTCGGTGGTGGGCCAGCACCAGGGCAGCCACCGGTTCACCATCGGCCAGCGCCGCGGTTTGCGACTTGGCGTCCCCGCCGACGACGGAAAGCCCCGATATGTGCTGGACATCTCCCCGGTCAACAACACGGTGACCGTCGGCCCAGCCGATGCGCTGCTGATAGCCGAGATCACCGGCAGCCGACCGATCTGGGCCGACGGCCGAGGTGCTGCCCGGTCCGGGGTGGAGGAATCCTGGTCCGGCATCGTCCAGGTCCGGGCCCACGGTGCACCGTTGGCGACCGCCATCGCACCGGGTCCGGGTGGAACGGTGGTGGCCACGCTGGAGGAGCCCATAGCCGGTATCGCACCCGGTCAGGCGATGGTGTTCTACGACGGCGACCGGGTGATCGGCAGTGCCACCATCGCCGAGACCAGGGCAGCCACTCGGTCGGGGGTCACGGCAGCGAGTGAGTGACATTCGGGTCCGGGCCACCGGGATCGGGTCATGGCCTGGTGAGGAGATGGCGGCGGCGCTGCGGATCAGCTTTGCCGAGGTGCCCGACCTGCCTTACCTGCCAGAGCTTCCGGCCCGCGGTGCCGCCGCCCAGTTGGTCGGCCGGGGCACCGCCTGGCTGTCCGGTCTGGCCGTGGATCTCCAGCCGGCCGGCTGGCGGCTGACTGATCGTGCTGGAGTTGATCATCGACGGGCGAGATCGTTGTTGCGTGCCGACCTGGACGTGCTGGAGGAGGTGGCCCAGGGCTACCGTGGGCCGGTGAAGGTCTCGGTTGCCGGGCCGTGGACTCTGGCCGCGACGCTGGAGCGGCCCCGCGGCGACAAGGTGCTGGCCGATCACGGTGGCCGGCGAGATGTCATCCAGTCCCTGGCGGAGGGGATAACCAACCTGGTCGACGAGCTGCAGCGCCGGTTGCCGGACGTGCGGCTGGTGGTCCAGCTGGACGAGCCGCTGCTGCCGGCGGTGCTGGCCGGCTCGATCCGTACCGCCAGCGGCTTCTCCCGACACCGCAAGATCGATATGGCCGAGGTGTCCGATGCCTACCGCCGGCTGGTCCGGTCCCTATCAGAGAGCACGCCCGAGAGTGAGTCCGAGAGCACGTCGGTGATCGTGCATTGCTGTGCTCGCCATGTCCCGATCACTCTGCTGTTCGACGCCGGGGTGGAGGCTGTCTCGGTGGATCAGGCGTTGCTTGACCAGCCGGGCTGGGATGCCGTCGGTCGCGGGCTGGAGTCCGGGCGCGAGGTGCTGCTGGGTGCGCTGCCCACCGGGCCCAGACGGCCCATGCCGACTGCAGATAACCTGGCCCGGCGAGTGCTCAGCGGCATCCGGCCGCTCGGTCTGGACCCCCAGGTCGCCGGAAAATTGATCATCACCCCGGCCTGCGGATTGGCCGGGCTGGACCCAGCTTCCGCAGTCCGGGCGCTGCGCTCGGTCCGGACAGCCGCTGGGATTGTTTCCGAGCGGCTGGCCAGTTTGTGATCAGCACTTGCCTTTCGACGGGTCAGTACCGCGGGTGTCGATTACCAACCAGAACGTGCCGGTCTGGTCACCCGGTCGCAGAATCGGGCCAGTCTGTTGGTCCCTGGCTGCCGGCCGGATAGTCATCCAACGGCACCCTCTCGGCGCCCCATGCATTGATCACCGGCTCAATGATCCGCCAGCACTCGACCGCGGTGTCACCCCGCACCGACAGGGTCGGGTCATGGTTCAGCACCAGCTCCAGCACCTCCCCATAGGCCTCGATTTCGCCGGCGCCGAAGTCGGCGGTCAGGTTCGCCGGACCGACCGCGAACGGGTCGCCGGGCCCATTGACATTGATATCCAGGCTCAGGCCATCCGGCTTGATCAGGATCCGCAGCTGGCCAGGTCGCTCGGCACCACGCAGTCCGGCCGGCACCAGCTGAGCCGGCTTGAAGGTGATGGCGATCTCCTTGCGCGGTTCGCCGATAGCCTTGCCGGAGCGGACCCGAAACGGCACCCCCGCCCAGCGCCAGGTGTTGACCTCGAAGTCAACCTCGGCCAGCGTCTCGGTCTTCCGGCTGGGGTCAATGCCCTTCTCTTCCACGTACGACGCGAACTTGCGCCCGCCGATCTTGCCAGCGGTGTAGCGGCCTCGGCGGCTGGACTGCACCGGATCGTCCTGCCAGACGCGGGTGGCCCGCAGCACTTGGGCCTTCTGGTCGCGGAAGTCGACGGCCCGCAGGGTCGGCGGTGGCTCCATCGCCACCAGGGCGAGTACTTGGAGCAGGTGGCTCTGGATCATGTCGACCATGGCACCGGCACCATCGTAGTAGCGCGCCCGGCCCTCCAGCCCGAGCACCTCGTCGTAGACGATCTCCACTCCCTCGACATGGCCGGCGTTCAAGAGGGGCTCAAAGATCCGGTTCGCGAACCGCAGCCCCAAGATGTTCAGCACGCCAGAAGTGCCCAGGAAATGGTCCACCCGGTGAATCTGCGTCTCCGGGACCAACCGGGTCAGCAGCTGGTTGAGAGCGGTCGCGCTGGCGACATCGGTGCCGAATGGCTTCTCCAGCACTAACCGGGTGTCCTCGCCCAAGGTGCACTCCAGCAATGCCTGGCAGACCTTGACCGTGATCGGCGGTGGTAGCGCAAAAAAGACGGCTATCGATCCCTCGCATTGGGCCAGCAGCCGCTGAAGATCGTCCACCTTGGTGACGTCCGCTTGCCGGTAGACGGTGTTGTTGATCACCTCGGTGACCTGCCGGCCGGTCACCTCAGCACTAGCGAAGGAGGTGGTGACCCGTTGCTTCCACTTCTCCTCCGACCAGTCCTCGATCCCGGAGCCGACCAGGTTGAGCTTATGGTTGAGGCCTCGGGCCAGCAGGCCGCCCAGACCCGGCAACAGCAGCCGACCGGCGAGGTCACCGCTGGCTCCGAGGACCAGCAAAGTCTGGTCTGCCTTCTTCGCTGGTTCTTTGGTGGATGTCTTCGCCATGACTCAATCGTGCACCTATCGCGGTGAGATGTCAGATCGACCGGCGACTGAGAGCGGTCGGAGCTGGCCGCTAGATTGAACTTGTGAGCGATGACCTCGAAGAATCAGGTCTGCCGCCGACGGATGCCGAGGCCGTCGCGACCGGTCCTGAGCTTGATCCGGCTGTCCGAGAAAAGCATGCCGACCTGGCCGAACGCCTCAATGATGCTCGTTGGCGCTATCACGTGCTTGATCAGCCCACCATCACCGACGGCGAGTTCGACGCCCTGATGCGCCAGCTCAACGACCTGGAAGATCATGATCCGGCGCTGCGCACTCCGGACTCACCGACCCAGCAGGTAGGTGGCCCGCCGTCGACCACCTTCGATGCGGTCCGTCACCTGCAACCCATGATGAGTCTGGACAACGCGTTCAGCGCCGAGGAGCTGGACCGCTGGGTCCACCGGGCCATTCGCGAGCTGGGGGAGAAACGGATCACATCCGCTGGCTTGTTGTGTGAACTGAAGATCGATGGCCTGGCACTGGACCTGGTTTACCAGCAAGGGCGCCTGGTCCGGGCCGCAACCCGCGGCGATGGCACGACCGGTGAGGACGTCACCAGCAACGTTCGGACGATCGGCGCGATCCCGCAGAAGCTGACCGGCGATGATATCCCTGAACTGCTTGAGGTCCGAGGAGAGGTCTTCATCGGCGTCGAGCAGTTCCGCACGCTCAATGAAACTCTGGTGCTGCAAGGAAAAGCGCCTTTCGCCAACCCACGCAACTCCGCCGCCGGATCGCTGCGTCAGAAGGATCCCCGGATCACCGCGAGCCGGCCACTGGGCTTCGTCTGCCATGGCATCGGCGCGGTCGACGGGTTCGCGGCTGATCGGTTGTCCGAGGCCTACCATGTCCTGGACCGGATGGGTTTGCCCGTCAGCCCGCACCGCAAGCTGTGTACGACGATGGATGAGGTGTGGTCGTTCATCGAATACTTCGCCGAAAACCGGCATTCGGTAGAGCATGAACTGGATGGTGTGGTGATCAAGCTCGATCAGCGTTCCGTCCAAGATCAGTTGGGCTCGACGTCCCGGGCACCGCGGTGGGCCATTGCCTACAAGTACCCGCCAGAAGAGGTCACCACCAAGCTGCTGGACATCAGGGTTAACGTCGGTCGCACCGGCCGGGTGACACCGTACGGAGTGATGGAGCCGGTGTTGGTGGCGGGCTCAACAGTCTCGATGGCAACCCTGCACAATGCCAGTGAGGTGCTGCGCAAGGGCGTGCTGGTTGGCGACTCCGTTGTGCTACGCAAGGCCGGGGACGTGATCCCGGAAATCGTCGGCCCCGTTGCCGATCTCCGCGACGGAACCGAACGCGCCTTCGAGATGCCGACCCGGTGCCCCGAGTGCGACACTGAGCTGCGGCCGGAGAAGGAAGGCGACGCAGATCTGCGCTGTCCCAACCAGCGCAGCTGTCCGGCCCAGTTGCGCGAACGGTTGTTTCACCTAGCCTCCCGGGAGGCGTTGGACATCGAGACCCTGGGCGAGTCCGCCGCCCGGGCCATCTTGGAGGCAGGCCTGATTGATGATGAAGGTGACCTGTTCGACCTGACAGCCGACAAGCTGGTTAAGTCGACGTTCTTCACGACAGCATCAGGCAATTTATCTGCCAACGGGCAGAAACTGCTGCACAATCTGGCTGAGGCCCGGCACCGGCCGCTGGCGAAGTTCCTGGTGGCATTGTCGATCCGCCATGTGGGCAAAGGGGTTGCCCCTGACTTGGCGGCAGCCTTCGGCGACATCGATACACTGGCCTCGGCAACCGAGGAGGAGCTGTCGGCGGTGGACGGCATCGGGCCCACCCTGGTGACCGCCATCCGGGAGTGGTTCGCCGAACCGTGGCGGCGGGCCATCGTGGACAAATGGCGGGCCGCCGGCTGCGTGATGCGCGATGAGCCGAAGGAACTGCACGACCAGACACTAGACGGTCTCTCGATCGGCGTGACCGGCTCGCTGGACGGCTACACCCGAGACTCTGCCGCCGCGGCCATCACCTCCCACGGGGGCAAGGTGGCTAGCTCGGTGTCGAAGAAGACGGCCTTCGTCGTCGTCGGCGAGTTACCCGGATCCAAGTACGACAAGGCAATCAGCCTGAAGGTGCCCATCCTGGATGCGGCCGGCTTCGAGCTGCTGTTGTCCAAGGGTGCCGCTGCGGCTCGTGCTGTCGCGCGGATCGGTGCGGCCTAGCCACCTGATGCCGGTCGAGCCGAGTCGCATCAGGGCGGTCGAGTGTGCTTGTCCGGGGCTGGTCGAAGGCTTGCACTGAGCCTGCCGAAGGCTTGCACTGAGCCTGCCGAAGGGCCGAGACCATGCTTGGCCGGGGATACGGCCACGGCCGGTAAGGTTGCCCAGTGGGCAAGATCTTCAGCAATCTCAACCTCAACGGCCCGACGCCGCCGCGGGTGCAGCCGACTATTGGTGAGTGGGGCCCGGTCAAGGTGCCTTCCACCAAGTCGAAGAAGCGGATGCGCATTCTGGCCAGTGTCGCGTTCTTCGTTGGCCTGCTGGCCATCTTCCTGCTCGGTTGGTACGTGTACTACCTGATGACCGGAGACATCGGCTTCGGGCTGGGCACGAAGAACTGATTCTCGGCTGGGGGGTGAAAAAGCCCGCCGTCAGGGAGCAAAGGAAGCGAGATGCCGCAACCGGGCTACCTCGGAGTCGAGGAAGTCAGGCCCCCCCTGCCGGCCGACCAGGATGGCGCGGTCATCTCGGATCGGTGCCATCGCGAGCGTTGCTTCCCCCCAGCCATTGATCCAGTCTGGCTCCAACTCCAGCCACCGGGCCTTGTCGAACGGCCCGAGACCGGCAAGCTGGGCGGGCGTGAGGTCTGGGGCCAGATCCGTGGCATGGAGCACCCGGGCATGGTCACAGATTGAAATCAGGGCCGCCCAGGTGGCGTGGAAGACGGTTGGCGCCAGCGAGGTGAGTAGCTCGGCTGCGGTGTCGGGCGCATGAACCATCCGCTCCAGGGCATCGATATCCAACAGCACCCCGGTCCCCTTACGGTAACGGGAGATCCACTGCACCTCGACGCCATCCACACGATGGCAGGCACTGACCAGCATGTCAGGAAAAGATCCATTGGGCATCGTGATGATGAAGTCATCGACCGCGATCCCGTTGCGGCGGTCAACGACCTCGACGGCTGCGATGTCGGCCCCTGCGGAGCCCACCGCAGACGCGACCGCACCTAGTGTGCCGGGCCGGTCCGGCAGCAAGACCCGCATGAGGTACATAATCCCATTCTTCCCCGATGCTTAAAATCGCCGCGATATAGGTCAGCCCTCGACCTGATCGCGGCCCGGACCGCTCAGCCTGGTCGCCGCCCGTCATCGGTGTGCTGTCCGGCGCGCGTCGGGTCGCCTTCTCGGCGCCGGCATGCAAACCTTGTGCCGTGCCATGCTTCGAACCGTTCCCTGCTCTGCGTTATGCCACCGACCAGCTTGACTCGCTGGTGGCCCCTCCCTATGACGTCTTGTCGGCCGCAGAGGTGGCAGAGCTGGCCAGCCGGTCCGAATACAACATCGTTCATGTCGATGTGCCGGCTGGTGGTGAGGATCGCTACCGCCGAGCCGCCGCCTTGCTCCATGACTGGGTGGCTGCGGCCGTGCTGGTGCCGGATGACAGCCCGTCGTACACCATCTATCGGCTCAACTTCACCGACGTCATGGGACGGGTCCGCCGGATTGTCGGAGTGATGGGTGGCCTGGAAGTCGTGGATGAGGGCGCCGGTGGCGTGTTGCCGCATGAACGGACGACGGCCAAGGCGTCCACGGACCGGCTGGACCTCACCCGGACCACCGCGACCAACCTGTCACCGGTCTGGGGCCTGTCGCTGGCTGGCGGCCTGACCGAGCTGCTGGCCGAGCCGGGCGAGGTGGTCGGCCGGGTCGCCGATGACGGTGTCGAACACATCGTGGAGCGGGTCAGCGACCCGGCCAGGATGACCAGTATCCGGACCCTGCTGGCAGGCGATGATGTGCTGATTGCCGACGGCCATCACCGTTACGGCGTGGCCAGGATCTACCGGGACGAGGTGCGGACAGCAACGGGTCGTACGGACACTGGCGCCGAGCAGACCCTGGCCTTCGTCAGCGAGCTGGTCGCCGACCAGCTGTCGGTGGAGGCGATTCACCGGCTCTACGCCGGCATCTCCCTTGATGAGCTGACCACAGCCCTGGACCGCTGCTTCGACCGGACGGCATGTCAGGAGCAGCTGAGCAGTGCCACCTTGGCCCAGATGACCGAGCACGGTTTCCTGGTCCTGGTCGGGCCGGACGGTGCCAGCAAACTCACCCCAAAGCCAGGCATCTTTGACGATCTGCGGCCGCTCGACGGGGCTTGGTTAGAAAGGGCTCTCGCCAGCTCCACTGCGCAGGTCAACTATCAGCACGGACTGGAGCCGGTCATCCGATGCGTTGCCGAAGGTGCCGCAACCGCCGGTGTTCTGATTCGCCCGGTCAGCGTAGCCGAGATCGAACGCACCGCCCGGCAGGGAGAACTGATGCCACCCAAGTCCACCTTTTTCACTCCCAAACTGAAAACCGGCTTCGTGCTGCGGCCAGCCAGCTGAGTCGGGGTCGGGGCTCCGGCTTACCCGAGTCGAGGCCTGCGCCGCTGGGATGATCGAGGCCTCTAGGATGAGTTGAGCTGCGGTCGTTGGCTGAACGTGGCCAGAGTCGATTTCACCCTCAATCT
>RCNJ01000609.1_pt1 | contig 11513 bp, 10 predicted proteins | sample 2041171 | NCBI WGS metagenome assembly RCNJ01 (sample SAMN09708213, study PRJNA481090) | feces metagenome | biome: feces | host: Pygoscelis adeliae | place: Antarctica: Rookery Lake | collected 2010-03-01 | reverse complement strand
CTGACCGATCCGAGGAGCCGGCCGACGAACCCGCCGCGGCCGCGGGTCCCGACCACGATGAGGTCAGCCTCTTCACTGAGTTCCAGCAGCACACCCGAGGGGTCCCCCGATTCGATGCGCAGGCGCACATCCACATCCGTTTCGCCGATGCGGGCCCTTGCGGCGTCGAGGACCTCCTGCGCGCCGTCCCGGATGACCTGGTCGTCCAGGGTCGCGTAGCCGGCGTCCATGCTGGACGCGGCGAAGACGGGGATCGTGTAGCAGGTGACGACATTCAGCGGAACACCGCGCCGTCGGGCCTCGACTGCGGCCCAATCCAAGGCGCACAGCGCCGGGTCCGAGCCATCGACGCCGACGACGATGCCCTCTGCCGCCGTCGCGGCCTCCTGTGGAACGTTTGTCTCGCTCATGACGGTCACTCCTTGGCAGTCGGCCTATGCTTCTTCCGGCTATGAAACCACCGGGGTGGTTCCCTTCTTCACACTACCTACTTCCAAGTCGATTGACCCCGGCCACGCGCATCAGGATTCTGCCCATGGCTAAAAACGGGCTCGGCACCCTCGACCGATACTTCAAGGTCACCGAACGCGGCTCCAACTACTCCCGGGAGATCCGCGGCGGGCTTGCGACCTTCTTCGCCATGAGTTACATCGTGGTGCTCAACCCGTTGATCCTCAGTGGCGCCGATTCCACGGGGGCGGAGCTCGGGTCGGCCCGCGTCGCCGCAGCCACCGCCCTGGTCGCCGGCATCCTGACGATCCTCATGGGCGCCTGGGCCAAGCACCCCTTCGCCCTGGCCACCGGGCTGGGAGTGAACGCCTTCGTCGCCGTGACCGTCGCGACCAACCCCGGCCTGACCTGGCCGGATGTCATGGGGTTGGTCGTCATTTCGGGTACCACCATGTTCGTGCTGGTCCTCACCGGCTTCCGGACCGCGGTGTTCAACGCAGTGCCTCCGAGCCTGAAGACCGCCATCGTGGTGGGCATCGGCATGTTCATCGCCCTCATCGGCCTGGTCAACGCCGGCTTCGTGCGGCGCATCCCCGACGAAGCAGGGACCACGGTGCCGGTCGGGCTCGGATTCGACGGCGAACTCATCGGCTGGCCGACCCTGGTCTTCGTGGTCGGACTGCTGCTGACCATGGCGCTGGTGGTGCGCAAGGTCAAGGGTGCGATCCTCATCGGCATCGTCGCCGCCTCGGCGCTGGCCAACATCCTCGAAGCCGTCTTCGACATCGGTCCCTCCTTCGACGGCACCACCTCCAACCCGCAGGGCTGGTCGCTTGTGGTCCCTTCCACACCCGACTGGCAGGCCCCCGACCTGAGCCTGATCGGCCAGGCCAACGTGGTCGGTCCGTTCCAGCACCTGGGCGCCACCTCGGCACTGCTGCTGGCCTTCGTCATCCTGCTCTCGATCTTCTTCGACGCCATGGGCACCATGGTCGGGCTGGCCAACGAAGCAGGAAACGTCGATGAGGACGGAAACATCTACGACGTCGACCGGGTGCTGCTGGTCGATTCGCTCGGGGCCATCGTCGGCGGCGGCGCCTCTTCGTCGTCGAGCCAGATTTTCGTCGAATCAGGTGCGGGCATCGGCGAGGGGGCACGCACGGGTCTGGCCTCCATCGTCACCGGGCTGCTGTTCATTGCCGCGATGTTCCTCACCCCGCTGATCCACCTGGTGCCCTTCGAGGCCGTCGCCCCGGCGCTGGTGGTGGTCGGGTTCATGATGATCACCCAGATCACCAGGATTGACTGGACCGATTGGGGTGTGGCCCTGCCGGCGTTCCTGACGTTCATCCTCATGCCCTTCACCTACTCCATTGCCAACGGCATCGGTGCCGGCTTCGTGGCCTACGTCTTCATCCGGGCCGTGCAGGGCCGCTCGAGGGACATCCACCCCTTGATGTGGGTCGTCGCCGCCGCGTTCGTGGTGTTCTTCGGCATCGGCGTCATCGATCAGGCCATCGGCATCTAGCCAAACCCGGACCCACAGCACCGGACACGGTCTAGGCTGACCGAATGGGACATGTCGGCTCGTATGTGTGGCAACTGCGCCAGGACGTGGGCTCGCGTCTGCTGCTGGTGCCCGGCGCCCAGGTGATTGCCCTGGACGACGACGGCAAGGCACTCTTCCAGCGTCGGGTCGACACCGGGCGCTGGGAGTTCCCCGGAGGGGCGGCCGAACCCGGCCAGGACTTCCGGGCCGCGGCGTGCTCCGAACTGGCCGAGGAGACCGGGCTCATCGCCCCACCGACGGAGCTGGTCCCGTTCGCGGCGCTGTCGGATCCGGAATACCACGAATTGCATTACCCCAACGGGGACCGCTTGCAGGCCTTCGCCCTGTGTTTCGTATGGCATGGGGCCCACGGGTCGATCCGTGCCGAGGAGTCCGAGGTCGCCGACATGGCTTTCCGTCCGTTGACGGATCCTCCGCAGCCGATGAGCCGTTCGGCAGCCCGGGTGCTGGAGCTCTACCTCGAATATGTGCGCACGGGCGACTTCCAGGCCTACTAGGCGGGGGTTTCCGGCCCATCGTCGATGACCGCCGAGGTTCCGGCGAAGGAACGGACCCGGGCATCGTCCCAGTGGTGGGCCGGGACTGCTCCGCCGAGCAGTTCGCGCACCATGACGGCACCGGCGGGCAGCGGCGCCTGGGAGCCGGCGATGACTATATTGCCGTAGCGCCGTCCCTTGAGCATCGTAGGATCGGCGACGATGGCCGTGTGGGCGAAGACCGCACCGATGGTGGCCGCCTCCCGGCGGGCGGTTTCCAGTTGTGGCGAATCCCCGCAATTGACCAGATACACGCCGTCGTCATCGAGCACCCGGGCTGCCTGGCGGGTGAAGGCCAGGGTGGTCAGGTCGGCAGGTGTCTTGTCCCCGGCGAAGACGTCCCGGATGACCAGGTCACGGGTCGAGTCGGTCAGCGAGCGCAGGACCTCGCCCGCTTCACCCACCCGCAACCGCAGTTTCGGCGCCCGGGGCAGGTCGAACCAACCGCGCACCAACTCGGAGAGGCGTCCGTCGAGTTCGACGACCACCTGCCGGGAATCCGGGTACGCGGCAGCGATCCACCGTGCCATCGAACAAGCACCACCGCCCAGGTGCAGGGCCCGCAACCGCTGGCCACCGCCGTCGTACTCCTGCGGGTAGCGCGAACCCACCAGGGCGGCCATCCAACGCATGTATTCGAAGTCCAGGCGCAACGGGTCCCCGACGTCGATATGCGAGGACGGTACCCCGTTGACCTTCAGGATCCAGCCGCCGTCGTCATAGGGGTCGCGTTCAAGCGTCGCCGTCCCCGTGTCGATCGGGTAGTCGCCGGGTTGGGGGCCCTGCGCGTCGCCAGGGACGGCTGCCGTCCGCCGGGGCTGCGTCTTGCCCGAAGAGCTTTTACGGGAGCGGGATCTAGCCACGGGCAGCCGACCGGACCATACGCACTTCATGCAGGCCCGCCCAATCATCGGCGAGCAGCTCGCGGGCGCCGTCGAATTCGAAGCCGTGCTTGCGGTAGAAGGCCTGGGCCCGCGGATTGTTCTCGAGGATCCACAGCAACGCCGGCAGATCCCCGATCGTGGCACGCATGAGCCCCGCGCCGAGTCCGGTCCCGTGGGCTTCGGCGAGCACGTAGAGCATCTGTAGTTCCGCCACGGCACCGGTGTGGGCATCCTCGTCATGGACCGGCGCGCCACCGGCGCAGCCGACGACCCTCCCCTCGGGGTCGGTGGCGATCCAGAGGTCCGCTCCGGCCGCCAGACCGCGGGTCCACCAGTCGATCCGGGCCTCGCGTCGGTCCTCCTCGGCCTCGAAGAACGAGTCGGGGCGCTGGTTGGCATAGGTTTCCCGCCAGGCGGTGAGCTTCATGGCCAGGGTGTCGGCAATGTCCTCGGCCGTGGCCTTGCGGATGGTGTAGTCGTTGATTCGCACCCCACCAGCGTACTGGCGTCACCGGCCGCAGGCTCCACGGCCATCGGTTAGCTTTGGCTGCGTTCCAGCGCCTTCTGCAGACGGTCGATCTTGCCGGTGAGTTCACCGGTGTGACCGGGGCGGATATCGGCCTTGAGGACCAGCGAGACCCGGTTGCCATAGGCGGCGACCGCCTCCGTGGCCCGCTTGACCACATCCATCACCTCATCCCATTCCCCTTCGATCTCGGTGAACATCGAGGACGTGTTGTTCGGCAGGCCGGAATCCCGGACGACCTTCACGGCAGCGGCAACGGCTTCGTGAACCGACCCGTCGGTGTTCGGCATGTTGGTGGAAACAGAGAAGGCAACGATCATGCCTTCAGGATCCCATCAAGGGAGACGGTTGTCACCAGTGCATTGTGCCGAGACCCACATCCTGTGCCAAAGTAGATGCGGTTCGCCGACACAGCGGGCCCCCTCCCTTAGCCGCTACCCCAGGCAGGACCATGCAAAAGACCAGCACAAAAACCGCTTCGGCCCCCGAGAACACCCTGAACCGGAAGCTCTCCCTGCGCCACATCCGCTTCATCGCCTTGGGATCGGCGATCGGCACCGGCCTGTTCTACGGCTCCGCCGAGACCATCCAGGCGGCCGGGCCCGCGGTCCTGCTGGCCTACATCGTCGCCGGCTGCGTGGTTTTCACGGTGATGCGCGCCCTGGGCGAAATGGCGGTCCGCCACCCGGTTGCCGGGTCCTTCGCCCAGTACGCCAACCGGTACATCAGTCCGCTCGCCGGATTCCTGGTGGGGTGGACCTTCGCCTTCGAGATGGTCGTCGTCGCGATCGCCGACATGACTGCCGTGGGCCAGTACATGGGCATGTGGTATCCAGATGCACCGGGTTGGATCTGGATGCTCGCGGCCATGCTGCTCATCGGCGGGTTGAACCTGTTGCGTGTCAGTGTGTTCGGGGAACTGGAATTCTGGTTCACCCTCGTCAAGATCGTGACCATCGTCGCCATGATCATCGGCGGGCTGTACCTCATCGTCTTCGCCGTCAATGTCGGCGGCTACCAGCCGGGTCTGCACAACCTCGTGGACCACGGCGGCTTCGCCCCCTTCGGCGTCTGGGGCATCGTCATGAGCCTGGGCATCGTCGTCTTCTCCTTCGGTGGCATCGAGACCCTGGGCATGACCGCCGGGGAAACCGGGGACCCCGCCAAGGCCATCCCGAAGGCCGTGAACACCGTGCCGATGCGCATCCTGATCTTCTATGTGCTCTCCATCGGGGTGATGCTGTGCATGTTCCCGTGGAACGAGATCGGCTCCGAAGGCAGCCCCTTCGTCCAGGTCTTCGCCGGTTTGGGCATCCCCGCTGCGGAGCACATCATCAACGCCGTGGTCCTCACCGCCGCACTGTCGGCCATGAACTCGATTTTCTACGCAGCCACCCGCACCATGTACGGGTTGGCCGAGCAGGGTAATGCGCCGGCTTCCTTCGCCCGCGTCTCCCGCAACGGGATCCCGCTCTGGCCCGTGGGCCTGGTCGCGGCCTGCCTGCTGATCGGCTTGGGCCTGTACTTCTGGATCCCGGACGAGCTCTTCCTCATCGTCGCCTCCATCGCCACCTTCGCCACCGTTTTCACCTGGGGCGCCATCTTGTTGGCCCACCACCGGATGCGGCTGGAATTGCGGGCCGCGGGACAGAAGCCGGGTAACTACGTCATGCCGTTCTGGCCCGTTCTGAGCTACCTGGGCCTGGCCTTCATGGTGTGCATCGTGTTCATCCTGTTCTTCAGCGAATCCGGCAGGACGGCACTGGTCGTCGGCGCCGTCTGGACCGCCATGCTACTCATCGCCTACCGGTTCGTCGGCGCCGAGGGACGCCGCAGGATCGAGCTGAAGACCGCCGAAATCCAGGATTGAACCAGGATCAACCGATCGGTTGATGGAACGGGGGACGCCCCGCGGGAAAGTGGATATATAGGCCATCCGGCCACCACGACCCCCGAAAGAAGTACACCTTGTTCCTCGCCATCCGTGACATCCGCTTCGCCAAGGGCCGTTTCGCCCTGATGGGCGGCGTCGTCGCCCTGATCACCCTGCTGCTGGTCATGCTCTCCGGCCTGACCGCCGGCCTGGGTGACCAATCGACGTCGTCCATCGCCAAACTCGGATCGGTCCACGAAAGCGGCACATCCAACCCCGTGGACAGCATCGCCTTCGGCGCCCCCGGCGCCTCGGAGCCCAAGGCGTCCTTCACCGAAAGTGAAGTCACCGCCGCACAGGTCGATACCTGGAAGGGCGTCGACGGCGTGAAGAACGCCGAGCCGCTGGGCATCAGCCAAACCCGACTGCAGTCCGGCTCCGCCGACACCGCAGGGGGCACCACCAACGTCGCCGTCTTCGGCGTCGAACCCGGAGGCCAGCTGACCCCGGCAAGCGTGGAGGCGGACACGGTGGTGCTGAGCGAGGCCGCTGCAGAGGACCTGTCGGTCACCGCCGGAGACAAAGTCACCCTGGGCGGAACCGGACTCCGGGTCGCCTCGGTGGTCGAGGACCAGTGGTACTCCCACACCAGCGTCGTCTGGACGGCCCTGCCCACCTGGACCAAGATCGCCCACCTGACCGACCCCGATCAGGTCGGCACCGTCACCGCCATCACCTACGCCGACGGCGCCACCGTTGACGAAGCAGCAGCGAACTCCGCGGCCGATACCGTGTCCACCACCCGCACCGGGGCCTTCCAGGCCCTGGGCGCCTACCAGAGCGAACACGGCTCACTGCTGATGATGCAGGCCTTCCTATACGGCATTTCGGCACTGGTCATCGTCGCCTTCCTCACCGTCTGGACCGTCCAACGGACCCGCGACATCGCGGTGCTCAAGGCACTGGGCGGCTCGGGCAGGTACATCCTGCGTGACGCCATCACCCAGGCCGCAATCGTCCTGCTGGCCGGCGCCGCGCTGGGCGGTGCCGTGGGGATAGCCGGTGGATTCTTCGCCGCCCAGGCCGCCCCCTTCCTGGTGAACACCACCACGACGCTGCTCCCCATCTTCGGGATCGTCGTCCTGGGGCTCGCCGGCTCGGCTCTGGCCGTCAGGCGCACCACCAAGGTCGATGCGCTGATTGCCCTGGGCGGAAACTAGCTCCCTCCGGCGACATCCGGCGCCCCTCCGAACACCCCTGCACCTGCTCTTAAGGAAACCGTTCCATGACCATCACGTCCGAATCCACCACCTCCACCAACACCCACACCGCCGGCTCACTGAGCCTGGTCAACGTCACCCTCGAATACCCGGACGGAGAGGGCATCGTCAAGGCACTGGACGGCGTCGACCTCACGGTCCGTCCCGGTCAGATGGTCTCCCTCGTGGGCCCCTCGGGCTCCGGGAAGTCCAGCCTCCTGGCGGCGGCGGCCACACTGGTTCGCCCCACCCATGGGCTGGTCTTCATCGACGGGACCGACGCGACCGCACTGGCCGATAAGGACCTGACCACCCTGCGGCGCGAAAAGATCGGCATCGTCTTCCAGCAGCCGAACCTGCTGGCCTCGCTGACCGCGACCGAACAGCTGGTCATTGTGGACCATCTGCGGGGCAAGTCCGTGAAGGAAGCCCGCGTGAGGGCCGCAGAACTGTTCGAGATCGTCGGCTTGGAATCCTCCGCCGATAAGCGCCCCCACCAGCTCTCCGGTGGCCAGCGCCAGCGCGTGAACATCGCCCGTGCCCTCATGGGCGATCCGAAGGTGCTGCTCGTCGACGAGCCCACCGCCGCCCTGGACCACGATCGCAGCGATTCGATTGTGCGTCTGCTGCGCCAGGTCACCGACGAAATCGGGGTCGCCACGGTCATGGTCACCCACGACACCGAATTCGTTCCACTCACCGATGCGGTCGCCACGATGCGCGACGGCCAACTCACGGCGCCGGTGACCACCACGGCCTGAGTCGAATCCCACGGCCCGCCCACGACCCGGATGTGGCCCGGGTCGTGGGCGGCGCCGCTCTCGACGTGGCACCATGGATCAGGCACAGCGACCGCCTTCGAAGGAGAACCATGGCCCGCGGCATCTATGTCAGTGCATCCACCCCGGCCAGCGGGAAGTCGCTGGTCACCCTGGGACTGGCGGACCTCTTGCACCGCCACGCCGACCGGATCGGATTCTTCCGTCCCATCACCGACGGCCCCGACGTGGACACCGACCCCGTTGTGGCGTTGATCCGCGACCTCTTCGACCTGGACGAGTCCCATGTCGGCGTCGCGATGACCCGGGCGCAGGCCCGCGAACTCATCGTCGCCGGGAAACTGGACGAAATCCACTCCCGGGCCCTGGATACCTACAGCCGGATCGCCCGCGATGTCGACGTCGTCATCGTGGAGGGGACCGACCTTTCCGACCACGACGCCGCCCTGGAATTCGGGCTCAACGCGCAGCTGGCGAACCACCTCGGCTGCCATGTGGTGGGGGTGATCAACGCCGCAGGGCACACCATCACCGAAGCCGTCGACGCCGTCGACCTGGCCCGCAAGGGTTTCTACGAGGAGAACGTCTCCCTGCTGTCGATGATCGTGAACCGGGCCGACCCGGAGTTGGCGGATCAGATCCGGGAATCCGTCCGACCGGGCCTGCAGCACCGCAAGGTCTATGTCCTGCCCGAGATCGAGGAGATCGTGCGCCCCACCGTCGGGGAAGTCAGTTCGGCGCTCGGGGCTCGTCTGGTCGCCGGGGCCCCGGAACTGGACCGCGACATCGACCATGTCCTGGTCGCGGCGATGAACGTGGGCTACCTGCTCGACCGCTACCGGAACGACTCGTTGGTGATCGCCCCGGCGGACCGTTCCGACGTCATGGCCACCGCCGTGGCGACCTCCAGGACTCCCGGCTTTCCGACCACCGCCGGCTTGCTGCTCACCGGCCCCCGCCCCATCGAAGACTCGGTCCTGCCGTTGCTGGCCGCCGCCCCGTTCCCGGTCTTCACCGTCGAGGAGGACACCTATTCCACGGCGCACCGGGTCTGGGAGGTGTCCGGGACCCTGACGGCCGGTCAGCCACGCAAGACGGCAGCAGCCCTGGGCGCCTGGTACCGCGATGTCGACGAGGACGAATTGCTGGCCCGCCTGTCCCTGCCGGCACCGGAGACCATGACCCCGCTGCGGTTCCTGCACCAGCTCGTGGAACGGGCAAGTTCGGAGCGCAAGCGGATCGTGTTGCCCGAGGGCGAGGACCTGCGGATCCTGCGGGCGGCGGAGATCATCAGCCGTCGCGGGATCTGTGACCTCGTCATCCTGGGCAATACCCACGAGGTGCGCGAGCTGGCTGCTGCCCATGGCATCGACCTCGACGGCATTCCCATCACCGACCCCGCCCGCAGCGACCTGTTGGAGGGGTTCGCCACCGAATACGCCCGGCTGCGCGCCCACCGGGGTGTCACGGTTGAATCCGCCCGTGAGCGCCTGCTCGACCGTTCCTACTTCGCCACGATGATGGTCCACCTGGGCCAGGTGGACGGCATGGTCTCCGGAGCCGCCCACACCACGGCCAACACCATCCGCCCCTCGCTCGAGTTCATCAAGACCCGGCCAGGCGTGGAGATCGTGTCCTCCGTCTTCCTGATGCTCATGGAGGACCGCGTCCTGGTCTACGGCGACTGCGCAGTCAACCCCGACCCGGATGCGAACCAGCTGGCCGATATCGCCGTCGCTTCGGCCCAGACGGCCCGCCAGTTCGGGGTCGACCCGCGGGTGGCGATGCTCTCCTATTCGACGGGCGCCTCGGGCACCGGAGGGTCCGTCGACGAGGTCCGTACCGCCACCGAGCTGGTGCGTCAGCGCGAACCCGGACTGGCAGTGGATGGGCCCATCCAGTACGACGCCGCAGTGGACACCTCCATCGGCGCCTCCAAGCTGCCGGGCTCCTCGGTGGCCGGGCAGGCAACGGTGTTCATCTTCCCGAACCTGAACACCGGGAACAACACCTATAAGGCAGTCCAGCAATCTGCAGGGGCCGTCGCGGTCGGCCCGGTCCTGCAGGGGCTGAACAAACCCGTCAACGACCTCTCCCGCGGCTGCACCGTGGACGACGTCGTCAATACCGTGGCCATCACCGCCATCCAAGCCCAAGAACACTAGGAGTCCCACCCATGCTCGTACTGGTCATCAACTCGGGATCATCCTCGCTGAAGTACCAGGTCCGCGAGACCGGAACCGATGAGATCCTGCTCGCCGGTCTGGTCGAACGGATTGGCGGTACGGAGGTTCCCGACCACGCTGCCGCCCTGGAAACCGTGCAGGAGCACCTGCACGAAGTTCTGGGTGAGCGCCCGATCGAGGCCGTCGGACACCGGGTGGTCCACGGCGGCGAGCGCTTTGCCGAGCCGGTCCTGATCACCCAAGAGATCGTTCGCGCCATTGAACGGCTGGCACCGTTGGCTCCCCTGCACAACCCCGCAGCCGCACTGGGCATCCGCGCCCTGTTGGATCAGTGGCCCAAACTGCCCCAGGTGGCCGTGTTCGACACCGCCTTCCACCGCACCATGCCCGAATACGCTTGGCGCTACGCCGTCCCCGATGACCTATATAAGCGTCATGGCGTTCGCCGCTACGGCTTTCACGGCACCAGCCACGACTACGTGGCCGGCAAGGCCGCCGAACTGCTCGGCATCGAACGCAAACGCTTCCGTGCAGTCATCGCCCACTTGGGCAACGGCGCCTCGGTCACCGCCATTCGCCAGGGCAAGAGCATCGACACCTCCATGGGCTACACCCCGCTCGAGGGGCTGGTCATGGGCACCCGGTCCGGGGACCTCGATGCCTCGATCGTCACCCAGTTGGTCATCCGCGGCGAGTACACGGCCGAGGATATGGACCACATCCTCAATCAGGACTCGGGCCTCAAGGGGCTTTCGGGTCATAGTGACATGCGCTCGGTCGTCGAGGCTGCTGCCGAGGGCGACGACGGCGCGGAGCTGGCTTTGGAGGTCGCCGCCTACCGGCTGCAGAAGTACATCGGTGGATACCACGTGGCCGTTGATGGCGCCCAGGCCATCGTCTTCACCGCGGGCATCGGGGAGAACGGCTGGTTGTTCCGCCAGCGCGTGGTCGGCGGTCTCGGCGCCCTCGGTATCAAGCTCGACGAGATGTCCAACCTCGAACGCAGTAAGGAGCCGCGGGTCATCTCGGCTCCCGACTCGGTCATCCCCGTCCTGGTGGTCCCCACCGATGAGGAGTCCGAAATCGCCCGGCAGACCGCCTCCTTGGCCGCCGCGCAGCAGTAGTCGACGGCCGGGGCTGGACCGCCCTGCAACGCACCGGTCCCACCGTCTATCCGCCGGTGGTGCCGTGGCCCATTCAGCGAAGCCCCCGGAACCGTTGACTTCGGCTAGCAGTCCGGTTCGGAACTGCTCGTCTTCTCGACTCTCCCATCAACTTTACTGTTCTTTGACATCATTAACAGAAATCGGAGTAGCAGTAGGGTGAATTAAGCGACTTGCAATACTCTTGTCATCCCGTTCTTTCTCGCTGCACGGTAGATGTCGACCAAAAGCACCGACTCCGCCCCCGACGAGGGCGCGACGATCCGGCTGCGGCTGCCGCAGCGCCC
>RCNJ01000607.1_pt1 | contig 11559 bp, 7 predicted proteins | sample 2041171 | NCBI WGS metagenome assembly RCNJ01 (sample SAMN09708213, study PRJNA481090) | feces metagenome | biome: feces | host: Pygoscelis adeliae | place: Antarctica: Rookery Lake | collected 2010-03-01 | reverse complement strand
ACGACATGCTCAGCGGCGTCAGCGAGGACTCCGTCAGGATCTACCTCGGCCTGGACGATGCGGAGGCCCCTGAGAGCGTCGAGGATTCGGCTGGCGATGATTCGGCGAACCAAGAGTCAGCCGATGAGGGCACCGAGTCCATGGCTGGGGACAAACCGGCAGCGCCCTTCGACCCGAACGAGCCGGAGGCCACTCTGGCCGACAAGCTCTCGGAACACCCAGAGCTCGCCGACGCCTCTGTTGGAGATTCGCCGGTCGGGGACGACGCGTCCGAGCCGACTTCTTCAGCGGCCTTGACGGATACTGCACCCCGGATCGAGACAGCCGGTGAGGACACCGCTCCGGACACCGGAGCACCGGATGAGCCCGCCGCTGCCGATCCTTCAGAGCAGTCAGCGACATCCGACGACTCGGGCGAAGCCGGGACGTCCGCTGTTGGAGCCTCGCAGGACGCTCCTCCTGCCTCCTCCCCCGCGGCCCCGGAACAGGACCCGTTGGTGCCGGACGTCGCCCCCTCGGCTCCAAAGCGCAAGCCCGCCAAGAAGCGTGCCAGCATCCCGAGCTGGGACGAGATCATGTTCGGCGGCCCGACCCCCGGCTGACGGCTGCTGGCGCACCTCCCGCAGACGCCCCCCTTCACTCCTACTCGCCCGTCGCCACTCCACAACGCCCGCCTTCATCTTCAACGCCCGCCTGAATCTCTCGTAGCCCGTCATAACCGTGCATGCTGGACTTATCCGGCGGGTTTGTAGCGTTTGGGCGGGCCTCAAGGATGAACACGATGGCCGAGTCGATCTCGATCCTGCCGCCGCGACCAAGTTGTCCACAGGCACGACGGATGACCCTTGCAGGATCCGCTGCCACAGGGTGCACTCTGATCCATGGGCAAACGCGCACCTCACAACATCACCATCAGTGAGCTTCGGACGATCGGTCTTTCGACGTCTGAGATCGAGACACGAGTTCGGCAAGGGGTCTTGGTGCGCTTGCGACGGGGTGTCTACGCTCTGCCGGAGACTGCCTCCCCCGAAGCCCAGCACAGACGGCTCATACAGGCCACGCAGCTTGCCGTCAGCTACAGCAATGTGGTCAGCCACATCTCTGCGGGCGTCCTGCATGGTCTCCCGGTCCCGCGAAAACACCTCGACGTCGTCTCGATGACCCGCACGACTTCGGGGCATGGCGAGCTCAGCGATCGCATGAGGGTTCGTCGCACTCCTTTGGCGGAGGACGAGGTGACCCTGATCGACGGTCATCGGGTGACGACCCTTGTGAGAACGGTCTTCGACCTCTCCCGTTCCCTCCCGTTCGAATGGGGAGTCATGGCCTGCGACGCCGGCTATCGCCAGGGACTGGACTCACACCGCCTTCAATTGGCCACACGGCGCCATCCCCGGCTACGAGGATCGCCGCGCGCACGAAGGGTGGCGGAGTTCGGTGACCCTCGGAGCGAATCGGCCGCTGAGTCGCTCAGCCGTGTCCAGATCCTCCGCGCGGGCCTTCCGGCACCGACGCTGCAGTACGAACTCTTCGATGCCGATGGCGTCTTCGTCGCGCGTCCGGACTTCCTGTGGCCCGACATCCGTCTGGTTGGCGAGGTCGATGGGAAGGCCAAGTACGGGGAACTGTTGAAACCCGGACACGATCCGGTCGACGCGATCATGGCCGAGAAGCGTCGCGAGGAGTCGATCCGCCAGCTGGGCTACTGGGTCGTGAGATGGGACTGGGACATGGCGTGGCGACCTGAGGATCTGGCGTCGCTTCTGCGCCGCGCCATGCAGTGGCAGGACTGAGCACCGCATCAGATCAGGGATGGGTCCCCACATGCTCATCCAGCTCGTCGACGCCCGTCCACATCGCTGTGCGCCCGTCCTAACTCTAGCTGCCCGCCGAATAAGTCCAGCCGCGAGGAACGAGACGGGCGTCTGTGAATCTAGACGGGCGTCAGGGAAACACGGAACAAGGCGGGCGTCGGCGACTGAAGGCGGGCGTCGGCGGATCGGGGGGACGCGACACGGGGTCGGCCTCCGTGATGGAGGCCGACCCCGTGTCGGTTGAGCGTCGCGCCGTTACTTGGAGAAGCGGACGATGTTGTTGAACACCCAGGTGTCCACGAAGGTGTAGCTGTAGGAACCGTTCGCGTTCTTGTTCGCTGTCACCACGTTCGGCGTCCAGATGAAGCTGCGGCAGCCGTTGCCTCCCGTGGCAGCCGTGTCACACTCTGTGCGCCAGCGACGACCGTCGGTTGCCGTCCATGCGCCAGCGTTGCCGAGCGGGTTGCCGGCCCACAGCGAGCGCGGGGACTCAAGGTAGGTCAGGTTGTTGAAGTTCCAACCCGTCTTGGAGACGAACTTGCCACCCACGCTGTGCACCTGCGTGGACCAGATGTTCGTCCGGCAGCGCACCGTCTGCGAGTAGGGCTCACAGGAGGTGAACCACTGGCGACCGTTCACCGTGTGGTAACCCGGCGTCGAGTAGACGTCCAGGACCGGGGCGGTGGTGGGGGTCGTGGTGGGTTTGGTCGGCGTCACCGACGGCTGACCCGTGGGCGACACGGTCACCGTCACCGTGACGGTGGGGGTGATCGTCGTCGTGGGGGTCGAGGTGACCGTGGCAGTTGCCGTCGCTGTTGCGGTGGCAGTCGCCGTGACCGTCGGGGTCACAGTCGTGGTTGGCGTCACCGTGGTGGTGGGCGTGGCCGTGACTGTCTCGGTCACCGTGACGGTGGGGTTCGGGCTGGGATCGACGTCACAGTCCGCTGGAGGCGTCCAGGTCTCAGCCTCGACCGTCCCGGCTCCGGGCTCAGTCTGACCGGCACTGAGACCACGGAATGTGACCTCACCGGCCGTGGCAAAGTTGCTGCCGGTCTCCTGAGGTGCGGTCGCAGTGATGCGGACGTGCGTGGCGGTTGCATCAACCGGGATCGCCGTGGTCCCGCGACCGGCTGGCAGCGTTACCGTTTGCGAACCGTCCCACGTCACGCCGTCGGCGCTGTATTCCACAGTCATGGTCTTGACCTGACCGTTGTCACTGCTCTGGCGCGGGGTCCAGGCGATCTGGCTGAGGTCGACCTCCTTGCCGAGGTTGAACGTCAGCACGTGCGGGTACTGAGCGGCCGGGGCAGCCCACTTCGAGTGCCAGAAGCTGGCGGGGTTACCGTCCACCAGAGCAGTCGCGACACCGTTGCCAGCGCCCTCGTTGGGGGCCTCCGACGATGCCTCGGCCGTAACGCCGGTCACTGCGATGCCGGTGGGTGGCAGCGTCAGCGAATCGACGGTGAGGACCTTTTCAACGAAGCGTCCCGCCGAGTCCTTGACGCGCAGCAGGTGGTCGCCCATGGGCGTCTGGTACGGCACGTAGTGGCTGAAGAAGGCATTGCCCTCATCGTCACTCACCGTGGAACCGATGCGAGTCCCGTCCCAGAGGATGTCCAGGAACTCGTTCGGCATGAGACCAGCCAGTGTCACGCCCACGCGGGAGTCGTCCCGGGCAGTCGTGGCGGCCAGTTCCATGGTGGGCACCTGGCAGTCGTCGAAGACCGCCTTCACCGGCACGACGTAGTCGTTCGTAACGGCGACCCTGGCGTTGCCGACGCGACCGTCTGACAGCGTGACGGTGACGTCGTAGCTGCCGGCGGTGGCGTACTTGTGGTCTGCACCGATCTTGTACAGCGAGCCCGCCGAGACCACACCACGGGGGGTGTCGGTCACGAACGTCGCATCGACGGCAGCGGTGTCGTCACCGAAGTCGATGGTGGCGGTCAGCGGCCCGGTCAGTGCCGAGTTGCTGGCACTGTCCGCGTCGTTGACGGAGTCAACAGCGACGGTCTTGCCGTTCTCGGACACCTTGGTGCCGGGAGCGGCAAAGTGGGCAACCTCGACGCGGTGCGAGGTGTTGGTGCGGGCCTTGGCCGGAAGCCCGGCCAAGTCGGTGCCCCAGGCGACCAGCGGGCCGTCGTAGAAGTTGGTCTGCATTGCCAGCAGGCGCGGTCCGACGGCGTTGAGGCGCTTGAGGAAGTCGGTGACGTTGCGCTGTGACTGCTGGGACCAGCCGATCTCGGCGTGCGAGACGGCGCGGGGGAAGATCAGGAACTCGTTCTGCTTGCCACCACGGTGGGTCTCGGACCACAGCGGTGCCTCGACGCCGAGGATGTCCTCCTCTTTCGCGATGTCAACAACGTTCAGCGGGTTCCAGTTGTAGTACTTGTCCACGTCGCCCTGGCCGGCCCAGGTGAGGCCGATGGGGGTCTTGGCGTTGTACTTCTGGTCCAGGTAGGACGAATCTGCCTTGGACACGACAACCTTGGCGCCAGCCTGGATGGCGTTGGCGGTCTGGGTGGTACCACCAACCCAGTACTGGACGACGTCGCCCTCGGACAGACCGGCCTCGGCGTACTCATTCCAGCCGATGGCGCTCTTGTCGAGGTCCTTGATGATGGCGATGGACTTCTTGACGAAGTTCACATAGTCATCGTGCGGCGTGACGTGGGACTCATCGCCCCCCATGTGGAAGTACGGTCCCGGGGTCATCCCGGCGATCTGACCGAAGATGTGCTTCAGGGACACCCAGGTCTGCGGGTTGTCGACGTCCAGGGTGGACTCGCCCACGTTGCCGTTGTTCTGCTCCTTGACGGTGCCGTACACGGTCGGGAACGGGCGGGACTTGGCCGAGTTGAGCTCCGGGATGGCGTGCAGCATGGCCTTGGTGTGGCCCGGCACGTCGATCTCGGGGATAACGGTGATGAAGCGATCGGCAGCGTACTGGACGATGTCCTTGTAGTCCTGCTGTGTGTAGAACCCGGTGCGGCCGAATTCTTCCTTGTATCCCCGGGCATCCGTCAGCATGGCTGACTGGCCGGAGATCTTCGTGAGGTTGGTGTAGTCGACGGGGTCGCCGGCCTCCTTGCCCTCGTTGGTGATCTCGATGCGCCAGCCCTGGTCATCGGCCAGGTGAAGGTGCAGGCGGTCCTGCTTCATGGAGGAGATGGTGTCGATGATGTTCTCCAGCTCCGGCACGGTCACGAAGGAGCGGGCGGCGTCCACCTGGATGCCACGGTGCCCGAACCGGGGTGCGTCCTTGACGTCGACGGCGGGCGCCGTCCAGTCACCCAGCACGGCGACCTTGGAGTCGATCATGGGTGGGAACAGTTGACGGAGCGTCTGGACACCGTTGTGGAGACCATGGGCGTCCTTGGCGGTGATGACGGCGCCCGTTTCGCGGACGGCCAAGGTGTAGCCCTCGCCAGCGCTGGGCGTTGCCAGTTCGACGTAGGAGGGGTCCAGCACCAGGCGGATGGAGTTGCTGGCGGCTTCCGTCACGACGGGGAGCGCAAGGCCGGTGGAGACGCGCCAGCGCTCAGCCAGCACATTGGCCACGACGACGGCGTCACCGGAGGCCTCAAGCTTGGTGTCGCCGTTCAGCGTGAACGCGGATTCTTCGTCGAGAACGTTGAGTTCCTGTGGCAGCGGCACGAGGTTCACATTGCTGGGGACGGCAGCGGGGCCTTCCGGGCCGTTCCAGACCTGGAACTCGAACAGGCTCATGCCGTACTTGGTGCCGCCGATGGGTGTGCGTTCGATGCCCTGCATGCGCACGTACTGCCAGGCAGTGCCTTTCGTGGCAGCGTTGAGTTCGTGCGTCAAGGAAGGGGCGCACGGGGAGTTGGTGACCTCCGCAGTGGCGTCGGTCCAGGTCGTCCCGTCGTTGGAGACCTGCAGCTTGTACTTGGCCGCGCAGGCAGCCTCCCAGAGGATCGTGACGTGGTCGACCAAGGTGGCGGCCTCAAGCTGCACCTGCAACCAGGCATCGTCTGCGGTGTTCGACGACCAACGCGATGACGCGTCGCCGTCCGTGGCATTGGTGTATGGCCATTGTGTGGCGGATTCGTTACCCGATGCAGTGACGACCGCGCCTGCAGATGCAAGTGCAACGTTGGCGCCGGGGGCCGCCTGGCTGATGGAGGGGGCCATCGTCGTCACCAAACCGGTGATGACAAGGGCGACTGCGGACATGATTGCCACTAGACGTGACGACATGTGTAAGCGCATCGTTGCACCTTTTCGATCGAGCACCGCCCACTGCGGCACTGTTCGAAAGCGATCCTGTCACAGGCTATTTGCTCCCGGGAACCTAATGATCACTGCCGATGTTCGAATCGAGATTATTCTTGTTTGATATAAAACACTGAGTCACGCGCTTTCAAAGGGCAGCGGTTCGGGCGACAGGGTGGCGCGGGCACGCGTCGCCGTCATGCGTCGACGGTGGTGCGCCCTGCACAGCACCTCGTAGCGCACCTCCAAGCCGCTCTCGGTATCCCCCACCACCACCTGCGAACCCTCCGTCACCATGAACCCGTTGACGGTGCGGGCATTGTGCGTGCCCTTGGCGGAGCACCAGCAGAGTGGGCCGAGCGGCAGGGTCTCAGTGCGGTCCGCGAGCTCTACTAGGCGCTTGGAACCCGGGAAGAGCCGGGTGCGGAAATCAGCGAGAATCCCGAATGTGTAGACGTCCAGCTGCAACTCGTCGACGATGCGGGCCAGTTGCTCGATGTGTTCCCCGGTGTAGAACTGCGCCTCGTCGCAGACCAGATAGTCGACTCGCTTCCCGCTGGTCAGTTCCGCGATGGTGTAGCGCCAGAAGTCGAACTCCTCGTTCACCTCGATTGCTGCTGCCGACAGGCCCAGGCGCGACGTGACGCTGGACGTGCCGGAGCGATCCTGCTGGGTGAAGAGACGACCCTGGCGTCCGTGGGTGGACTGGGTGTGATGGAACTGGAGCGCGAGCGTCGACTTTCCGCAATCCATGGGTCCCGTGTGGAACACCAATTCAGCCACTGCGCCCCCCTTCAATGACGGATTCATAGACCGAGACGAAACGCTCCGCCATGCGGTCTGCGCTGAGCGACGGTAGCAGGGCAGGCGCTGCTGCTGCCAACCGTTGGCGCAGGTCCGGATCGCACATTTCGCTGATGCCCCGGGCCAGCGAGGCGATGTCCGGCCCGGTGAGGTGGGAGGTCTCTGGTGACAGCCCGACGGTGAGCCTGTCATCGCAGTACATCACCGGCAGCCCGGCCGCCACCGCTTCCACGATCACCAGTCCCTGCGAGTCAAACCGATAGCTGCTGAGAGCAAGAACGTCGGCGTTGCGCAGCTCTGCAGCAATGGCGTCCAGGGAACTCAGATGCCCCCGGAAGTCGATGCGGGGATCGCCGTCGGCCAGTGCACGCAGGGCCTTGCGCTGGTCCCCGTCGCCAATGATGACGAGCTCCGCATCGGGTTCGTTCGCCCTCCTGAACGCTTTGATGAGCACGTCGAGACGCTTCTCCTTGGCCAGCCGTCCCACGGACAGGAATCTCACCTTCTGGTCGACGCGGGTCCGCTCTGCAGTGTCGATCGCGGTCTTCATGCGCTCGTTGTACCCCGTGGGCACCACGAAGGCGTTCAGGTCCCTCCCTGCGGCCTCGTTGATGAGGTCCAGCATGAAGGGGGACGGAATGGTGTGTGCGTCCACCTTGCCGGCCAGGTCGGCAAAGGATGCCCAATCCATTCGTGCGGCCAGACCCCCGGTCTCACGCTCACGCTGGGGCAACTGTGATCTCGGAGGCCGACGCCCCACGGCGGAGGTGAGAACCGGGTTGATCAGCCACTGATAGGACAACGTTCCCCAGATCGCACTCTTTACCGTCTGGTGGGATCCGGCGATGTTGGCGTGGAACGTGTGTACGTGGGGGATGTCCTGCAGCTTCGCCAGCCGACCTCCCAGGATCAGGGCGCCCCGGTCTGTCTGGGAATGGACGACATCGAACTCGGCGCAGTCGCTGATGAGTTGGGCGCGACGCTGCGAGAAGTGCATGACGCTGAGATGGGATGCGGTGCCTTCGATGTAGAACGTGGGGCACTCGATGGTCCGGCAACCCCGCGGCTTCTGGAGATGCCGGTCCGGAGCGATGAGGGTGACCTCGTGGCCCAGTTGGATCAGCTTCTCAAGCTGGGTCTCGACGGAGCGGGCCACGCCCCCCGAGGACGGATAGAAGTCGTCCAGGACCAGCGCGATCCTCATCGGGGATCAAAGCTGAAGAGCGGAACCACCATCTCCTCGGCCGTCAGCGATCCGTGCATCCCCACCAGCGAGAACTCGCCGGGGAAGGCCGCGGTCATCACTCCCCAGTCCTCTCGCATGGCCACCAGGACGTCACCGATGCGGGGTATCACTCGTTTGTCCACGCTCGGACCGAACCACCCGGCATCCAGCGCCTGAGTGCGCGTGACGACGTGCGCCCGCTCGCCCATGAACTCGCCCCAGGCGCCAGCGATGCGGGTGGGGTCAGCGCAGTACAACTGACGGAAACGCGCCTCGCCGCCGATGTGGCGGCAGCCTGCGAGTGCAGGTTCATCCTCGGCGACGATCTTGTGCTCGTCCGGCACATTGACCATGCCGTGGTCCCCGGTGACGAGCAGGCAGGTGTCTGGGGGCAACTGGGCCGCCAGATGCGCCACCATGTCGTCCACCTGGACGAGACGCTCAAGCCATTGCCACGAGCCCACACCATGGCCGTGCCCGTCGTGGTCCAGCATGCGTTCGTAGCAGTACACCACCTGATTCGTGCTCAGCGACTCCCGGACGAGCTCGATGAAGTCCTCGCTGTTGCCCTCCCGTCGCACGCCCAGGTGCTCGGTCCCCTCGAAAGCGAGCTGGGTCAGTGCGCTGTCCGCGAAGCGTTGCAGCGACACGGCACCCGAGGACGTCCCGTTGCTCGTCATCCGCTGAAAAGCAGTGGCATGACAGCGGAAGGATGCCACGTCAGGCGGCCCGCCCTCCCATGTCAGCGCATTGAGCAGCTGATCCCGTTCGGGATCCAGGAAGGTGTAGCCGACCACACCGTGTTGGCCCGGTGATGTCCCGCAACCCAGGCTCGTCAGCGACGTGGCGGTGGTAGATGGCACGGAACAGGTGAGCTCCATGGCTGATGACAGCCGTCCTGCGAGCGTGTCGGCGTGGTCCGCGTGCTTCTCCAACGGGTACCAACCCAACCCGTCCACCAGGTAGATGACGTATCGGCTGGCCTTGGGGATGTCCAGTACGGGGGTGAGTCCCGCAAGACGTGCCTCGATGCTGGGGAGCAGGCTGGAGAGCGACGCACCGCCGTAGCGGGGCGAGACGAAGTCCTCCTGCATCAACCCACCCTGGATTGCAGGAGGGCACCGAAATCGAGGAGGCGGCGGGTGTTGGAATCGCCGTCGCCGACGGGGCTCATGCGCACCGTGAGGTCGTTGGGCACCTGCATGCCGGTCCAGCCGTGGTCGGCGTCACAGTCTGGATCCTCACAGGAAGCGGGACCGATGTCGAGGCGTCGGGCTGCCCCCCAGACGAGAGTGAGCCAGGTCTCCACAACTTCGGAGTCCTCACCGTATGACTGGGGCTTGCTCACCGAGCGGGTGACCACGACGGAGTCGATGGCGCGCAGCGCAACCACCTCGGATGTCGTGAGTGCACGGTCGCTGGCGCCGTCGTCACCGTCGTCGGTGTGGCAGATGAGAAGTTGGCGTTCCGTCAGCACCAGGACGGTGATGTGGCGCTGCACCTCGTGCCCGGCGAAGGTCGCCTCGTGGTGCACGAGGTGCCCGACGACACTCTGGTTTCCCAGCCCCGCGGCGATCGTGTCGGTCACCAGTTCGGGGTAGAAACCACACTCTGAAATCTGATGGACAAGGTCTGCTGGCAGCAGGGTGGATGTCTGGCGCGGATGATTCACGACGTCATTGTCCCATGCTTGCCCTAAGTTATGGGCCATGAAGTCCCGTCCCTTCTTTGCTGCCCGTATCGAGGATCGCATGAACTCGATGACCACAAAGCTCCTGTACCGGTTGGGGTGGAAGCCGTCCATCGTCGGCTACACAGGCTTCGGTACCCCGGAGCAGGTGCGGGTGCTGGCGAGGGTGGTCCTGCGTCCGCCGAGCGACCTTGGGATCGTGCGGGCAGCCACCGAATTGATGCACCAGCGCGGCTGGCGCAACTTCATCGGCACGCCGCTGCCGAATGCGCAGGCGTGGGTCATCCCTGACGGCGAGCCCATCCTCGTGTCTGCCGACCGTGGTGGCTACATCGACGTCCGGGTGAAGAATCCGGGCCTGGAGCCCGGCTGGCACTCGATCGAGGTGGCCACCGCCGGCGGCAGCTCCAGTTTCGTTGACGTCCAGATCATCGACTCCGAGGAAACCTTCGGCATCGTCAGCGATATTGACGACACCATCCTGTCCACGTGGCTGCCCCGCCCGTTCCTGGCTGCCTGGAACTCCTTCTTCCTCACTGAACAGGCACGCCAGGCCGTTCCCGGCATGGCCAGGATGTACCAGAAGATGCTTGACGAGCACCCCGGCGCGCCCGTCATCTACGTCTCCACGGGCGCATGGAACACCTACCCCATGGTTGATCGTTTCCTGGCGCGTCACGGCGTCCCCAAGGGAGCCATGCTGTTGACCGACTGGGGACCCACCAACACCGGCTGGTTCCGCAAGGGCCCGGACCACAAGCGCACCTGCCTGCGAGAGCTCGCCCGGGACCTTCCCAACATCTCTTGGCTCCTCGTCGGCGACGACGGCCAGCACGATCCGGACCTCTACGGTGAGTTCGCCACCCTGCAACCGCAGCACGTCAGGGCACGCGCCATCAGGGAACTGAGCGTGGGGGAACATGTGTTGGCCGGTACCATCCAGTTCGACCAGCCTGACCCCGATCGGTGGGTTCCGGAGGCCGCGCCCGAGGTGCGCGCCCCGGACGGCGACGGCCTGGCAGATAAGCTGCGCACGATCATCTGAGACTCATGATGCACACCACAGGGGGCACGGACACCGATGGCAAAGAGCAGGACCGAGGACGAGACCTTCGAGGAGAACATCCTCGACGTTGATGTCACCTCCGAGATGGAGGCCAGCTTCCTCGAGTACGCCTATTCCGTCATCTACTCACGAGCGCTGCCGGATGCCCGGGACGGCTTGAAGCCCGTCCAGCGACGCATCCTCTACTCCATGGACGAGATGGGGATCCGGCCCGAGCGCGGCCATGTGAAATGCGCCCGCGTCGTGGGCCAGGTCATGGGTGTCCTCCACCCCCATGGCGACACAGCCATCTACGACGCCCTCGTGCGGATGGGCCAGCACTGGGCCGTGCGTCTACCGCTGATCGACGCGCACGGAAACTTCGGATCGCTCGATGCCGGACCTGCGGCCATGCGATACACCGAGTGCCGGATGGCACCATCGGCGCGTGCCATGACCGCAGGACTCGATGAGGACACCGTCGATTTCCGGCCCAACTATGACGGCAAGGAGACCGAACCCGCCGTCCTGCCCGCAGCCTTTCCGAACCTGCTGGTCAACGGTGCCACCGGAATCGCCGTCGGGATGGCCACCAACATCGCGCCCCACAACCTCGTGGAGGTGGTGGCTGCACTCAAACAGTTGCTGGTCAACCCGGGGCTGGAGCTGGACGATCTGATGCGGTTCCTGCCCGGACCAGATTTCCCCACGGGCGGCAAGATCATTGGCCTGGACGGTGTCAGGG
>RCNJ01000606.1_pt1 | contig 11565 bp, 6 predicted proteins | sample 2041171 | NCBI WGS metagenome assembly RCNJ01 (sample SAMN09708213, study PRJNA481090) | feces metagenome | biome: feces | host: Pygoscelis adeliae | place: Antarctica: Rookery Lake | collected 2010-03-01 | reverse complement strand
AAGCAAACATTGGGCTCAATCTTTCTCTCGCCCGACAGATTCAACAGGAATATATATACATGATCAAGTACGTAGGAAAGGAAAAAGAAAAATTAGAGAAAAATACGTTGTTCAACCCAATCCTGGGGAATCCTCTCTCAAGAATCGTTGCAGCTTGAGAAATTGAGGTGTTTTGGTTCAAGTGGAGGATGATGACGAAGATGAAGATGATATCGACGAAGCTTGATAGCAACCGAGAGCACTAGTTTCGTAGTTAGGTGTAATGAAATTCTATTTACTATACTAAGCCAGGTATGCATTAAACGGTCCAGGCCGCTTAATACATAGCTGCTTCTATGTACTCCTCCATCTCTCAATACCTGTTGTATATCCGGGTAGCAACCTGAGCACTTCATCAAACCTACCTACCCTACCCAGCATACCCGAACGTCTACCCCGGGTAGCTACCTGAACAACACTGAGCACAACATGGTACGGGCCCGGGATGACGGGGATTATCCTGGGAGGACACAGTTGATGGCACGAGAAGACAGAGGTTAGCTACGCATTGGAGTTCATATTCAAGCTAGCCTACACACAAGTATATCTCAAACCTACCCAATCGCATCGCTATGCTATCCTGATCATTCTATGCTAACCCAAGACCTCCCCTCTATCCATCTATCCATCCACACTGGACTCAATGCTTATATTCACATCGGTCGTCGACCATAACTACCACGCCTTCTCGACGTGGCAGCACATCTCCTCGCCCCGCCATCTTTCCCATTCCCGCGTCCTTAGTCCTACCTCGGTACTCGGCCTGCAGCGCCTCCCGCCTAGTATCCCAACAAAGATTCTCAATGCACTCCGCCTCTTCAGGCGTAATAGTCACCTCTCCGATCGTTGTCAACACCTGTCTCAGCATCTTAATAACCTTCTCTCCCGCACTCACAACTGGAACAGGTGGAGGCGATGCTGCTGCCTCAGCCTCCGCGTCCGCGTCTTCGAAGATGGACAGGTCCTCGATAACTCCTTCAACCTTTGCCACAGCGGCAGCTTGGTGGGAGGATTGTGGGGCGGAGGAGTCTGGCGTCGGTACTTGAGCCAAAGTGGTGAGAGGAGCGGGTTGCGAGAAGGAGGAGGTGGAGGCTTGGGCGTGGATCTGGGCTTGGAGTGAGGCTTCGATCATGTCTGTGTCCTCGGACTCTCTCATCGGTGCTGGTTTGAGGACCTCCTTGTCGCCTGCGTTTCCGGTTACGGCTGGCACCGAGATCTTGACTAGCCTTCCGCATTCACCAGCACCCAGATGACCGAGGTTTTCGTCACCGCTGTCATCGCTCAAGAGGTGGATGATCTCGCCGGACTCAGATAGGGGCTGGATGAAGCTACTCTCGGCTGGCGTCGGTGTCTGCTGCTTAGCACCTTCATCTGCGACTTTGGAAGCTATTTGTTCCATGCTTTCCTTGCCTTGATTAACTGGAACTTGTGGTTGAGAATCATCAACATGCGTCACATCAGCTATCGGATTAGAGCCACCCTTCTTCCCACGGCGTCTCTTCTTCGACTTCTTAGTCGTTGTATCCTCCACTATCTTTGCAGAAGCAGAAGTAGAAGCAGAAGCCCCTCCCGACACATTAGGCGACGTCTGAGTAAGGGCCGGCACAGTAATACCCTCGCTTCTCATCTCCTCATCATCCTGCGGCACGATATCCTGCTGACTATCCTCTACAACTTCAGGTAATTTGCTCTTCAGCTTGTTCATGCGTCGCTTCTTCCGGCTTTGCTTCTGCGCTTCTGCAGGCCATTCGGGTATTGGACTGGACTCAACAAGTGGCGAGTCTCCTACGGACTTGCGCTTGCGACCTTGAGGCGGCGTCGAAGGTGTTGATTCTTGAGCTTCCTGGCTTGGCTGCGGGTTCGGGATCTCTGGGACCAGGATTGTCCGTTTCTTGTAACGTGTTGAAGGCTTTGCCGATGCTCGGCTTTCCGCCGAAAGACTGAGGGATGGTGCTTCCTTCTTCTCTGGGCTTGAAGGCAAGTCTGCCGATATCTCATCGTCGGATGAATCATGCCCAGCTGCCAGCGTCTCGTCGATGACATATCTCGCCTCTACTGGCTGCTTCCCCTTAGCTACTGGTGGCGATGATTTAATTATGCAGTCCAGCATCGATCTGTTTCTGGCATGCAGCTTCGGCGTCGCTTGCCTATCAACTCGAGGTGTATACTTCCCGCCCAGCTGTCTATCAGTAATCTCCTTTGCCATGCGACTGTTCGTTGGCGGTGACTGCTCGCTGGCGACGGACGCGACAGCACTTAAGTTGCTCTTTCGGCCCGAGTTCCTCAAATTGAGTGATGGCTTTCTGGCAAATGGGCTCACCGGAGGCACGATTCTGGTCTCCTTCCTGCCGGTTTTATCGACAGAGATTGGTGTACGCATCTCTTCTGGGCTCTCGCTTTGCTCTGGCCCACGTGCTGGGCTACTTCCTGGGACAACCTGATAATCCTCTGGATGAAAGTTCTCGTCGCTTCTGAGAGCGATATACGGCACCTTCTCGCCCTCAGCTTTGAGCTTCTCGGCGTCAGCACGACGCTCAGCAAGGGTCTCTTCGTTTGCTAAGATGCTAGAGCTGATATGCACCATGCCCTCATTGAACTCAGCACGAGATGATGAACGTGTGCGTTTTTCCTCACTGAGGCGTGAATGTGAGCGACGACCTCCCGGCCTGAAATCCTCGTCTGCCGAGTCGTCTCCCGAGAGATCTATCGGCTCCTTGGAGCTATCTTTCGTGTTTCTTGGCGGCGGCAGAATTGGTTCACCAGGTTTCCTCGTTTCTTGTGAAGTAACTGGATGACCGTCTTTGCGAGGACGACCTTTACCACGCTTTGCTGGGTTCTGACTCGAAGCTGTATTCAAAGCTGTAAGAGATATTTCTTCGGAGATGGCTCGACTGTGTTTTCTTGTGCGCATAGGCGTAGTGCCACGGCTCTGCGCTGTTGGCAAGTTGACCTCTGAATGGCGTTTGAGCGTTGGAACGAGTTCACCCGGCTTCAGGAGTCTCTGTACTTTGCTAGGCCGCCCACGCTTTTCCGTTGCGGGCTGTGCTGCTTGCTCAGGTTCTGGATGAGGCTGGGAGGATGGAGTTTCGACGACGACCTGCACCTCAGCTTTTACTTCCGCCTCCTTAGACTCCTCGGATGGCTGTCGGACGCTCTCTGCGGGTGGACCATGTGAGGCCACCTTTGTCGGTTCTGAAACAACGATCGGGATTTGTGTTTCACGCAAGAGGGCGGTAGCAGGTTCTGCAACATGTGCGGCAGCCTGAGGCGTCTGCCTAAGCTCCACATGCTGCTTTGACGGAGACGGTGTTCTAGATGGTGGCAGAATTGGCGCATACTTCGGCCTCACAGGCTCCACATTATTTGTAACCACAGCCGGCATTATGGGCTGCGTTTTCGGCACAACGATTTCTAGAACTAAGGCCGCAACTGGAGGACTTGGACTTCTCTCCGGCGCTCTTGGCGGTGATGACGGCAAATCAGCCATGACCTCGTCCGAATGCGGTAAGTGGACATCTGGCACATCCTTCCTTTGCTCCCTGTGCGGTTGCTTCTCCGACACAACGTTTTCTGAAACTGGAACCAGAACCGGCGGAGGACTCGGACCTCTCTCCGGGGCCGTCGGCGGCGATGATGGTACATCAACCATAACATCATCAGAATCCGGCAAGTCGACATCTGGTACATCCTTCTTCTGCTCCCGGTGCGGTGTCGGCGAGGAAGCGATAAAGTTGTCCTCAGCCGCTTCTTTCGTGATCTTCGGCGTGCCTGGTTGTTCCTGGTCGGCAGCATTCGAAACCGTCAAATCTGAGTTCAAAGACAGCTTCTTGGTAGCGCTCTTTGGCTTCGGCCTTGGGCTGGAACGAAGGTCAGCAAACATTGCTGCGTTCTCCTCCTGCTGTCGTTCCTTGATTTCCTTCTGGTGCTCGGTGAAATTTTGTGTCTCTCGGCCCTCAGGTGCAGGGGACGACTCGATAACGGCGAACTGTATCAGTGAGTTATCGTGGCGCAGTCGTGGCGTGGTGTCCATATTTGTCTTGTCCTTGCGCCTGCGTGGACTCTTGCTCGACAACATACGGTGGATGAGTGTTGAGCGTCCCACATCGAGGTTCATCGCAGGCGAACGTTTTGAAAGAGGGCTCGGTGAGGGTGAAAATGCAACAAATGGGGTGACACTACGTCGTCGAGGAAGCATCGGGCTTTTCGACTCAAAAGGGTAGCTATCCTCATCAGACTCCAGGAAGTTGACTGAAGATTGCACGACCTGAGAAGTTAGCATCTTAGGGGTATACAAAAAGCCGGCGGTACTTACATTCTCTTCAGCACTACCTGGAAATCCAGGCAGTTTAAGATCTGCCACAGGACGCAGTCTGCGCAACGCTTTCTCCATCTCTTCTGGATATGTTATTGTCAAGTCCTGAGACTCCTGCCCATATATTTTGTTCCAGAGTTCGACTGCCGAACTGGCAACTGATTTGTGCTTGCTGCTCAAAGCCGCTGCAAACGCGACTTTGTATTTTATGAGATTGTCATTAGACGGTCTCAAAGCCACAATGCGGGCGAAAACCATTTCCAAGAGTCGGTACATGGCGGCCTGCGAATGGTTAGCTTGATCGGAGCTAGGACAAGAGTTGCACTTTACCTTCATGTTAGGGTGGGAATCCGCCGAATGCATTATATCCTGCTTGTCTTGAATCCATAGTGCTAGTGCCTCGCCGAGTTGTTCTAGCATAGTCGCAATGACTGCCTCAGGAGCAACCTTGATGAACGACGTAGTCCTTTCAACCAGAAACGCAGCTTCAAAGGTGCGGCCTGCCAAGTCTTCATATGCCTTGCCCAAGAAGTAGTTAATGGTAGGGTATAAATGCTTGTACGGGTCAATGCTCAGCGAGCGACCAGTTGATGTTGCGCCCCAAAGTTTCCTGCGTGCCGCGTCGAGCGAGTGTTCGTTGGCAGGGTACCTAGCGTCTTTGATGATGGCAGCGCATAATTGCACGAAGCTTTGCAGCTCAGTAGCCGCGTAGTGCTCCGCGAGACACCTTGCCAGCGGATCGATGACTTCTATGGCAAGGCCTCCGTCGCCGGCTTGCGGTCTAACCCAGCGACAGAGCGCCTTGAATAGCGCATTCCATTCAGGAATCGTGTCTGAAGTAAACACGGTCAATCCGTGTTCGAGTATCCTGACCTTGTCTCGCACGCTGACACCAAGAAGCTGGCCTCCGCTGTTTTCAGAGCTACCAAAAGTACCTGCTTCTGTCTCGCGGTCGAGTGATTCGGTAACTAGTTTCGCGAAAGCACACCAGATAGCTCCTGGGGTCGAACGTTCTCCCGCCTCAGGGATGGAAAGATCGTGAAGCAATTCTTGGCAGAAGGTTACCTGAGCTGCGGTGCCTGTCTTGAAATTGTAGAATGGTCGCAAAAGCTCGCCGAGGGCTACCTTCAGAGCTGATTTGTTCAGCTCACACCCAATCCCTGCGTTTTGCTGAAAAAGTACAACGAGACATTGGACTGGTGACTTGACAGTCTTGGGCGTCCTGTTCGAGGTCGTCGAAGGAGTGGCTACAACAGCAAACTCGTTCTGGTTCTGGATGGACAGCCTCTGCTCTGTGAAAGGCAGCTTGCCGAAAGTGTCGATAGTCTCAGTAAGCAAGAAGACAAAGCCATCAAGGAAAGCTGTCGATTTCCCCTCCTTAGTGCTGACATCATTGCTCGGACATTCCTGCCAGAACCTATGTGCCATGGTATATATCCTCGCAATACAAGTCATAATCTCATGTGACACCTTGATCTCCTTTGCTCCTGCCACAGCCACTGAGAGCAAGAAGCCCTTCCACAGGTCCTTTATGCGGCTCTTTTCAGTACCGAGTTCCACGAATCTGTGATGAAGCAATGGCTGGAGAACATTCAGAACTTTGTCACTGTTCTTTCTGACCCATTTGCAGTCCAATAACGGAAACTCATCAAAACGCATGCGTTCCTCAACTAGAGCGCGGTCAGCTGTCCATGGTCGTGGTACCTTCTTTGCCGGGTCAAGCAGAGCTTGTAGGATTGCTATTGCCTGGTTCGATCCGCCGTTCTCTGCCGTACCAGTCTGGAGTTCTTGGCTATTTCCATCAATAACAAACAGCTTCTCGGCCAAAGGCACCACATAGTTGTCCCAGAAAAGATCTAGTTGTGCGTGTGTTGCAGTCGGCCGTAATGCATAGTACAAGAGGTTGCACACGCTGCTTATGGTGGCCTGGAATGCCTCTTTCGACTGCTTGCCTGTTGTCCTCCGCCTCAGCTGCCCTAAGAATGGTTGCAGAAGCATTTTCATGATCGCAGGGTGCGTCTTCTCGTCCGGCTGAATGGCAAACACGAGCTTGTTCCAAGCAAGGTTCGCCTGCGCTTTGACCTCCAGATCACTGCTATTGAAGCATTTCTGCATCAGCATGAGATACGCTGGCCAAAACTCCCATGATTCCAACTGTTTGGGTTTTGAGCGGAGGAGCAGAATAATCACACTCCATATGCGAGGCACCGACGCGATTTGTGACCTCGAAGTAATCATGCGGCCCAGCATCTCCCCGTAGTAGTTTGCGTATTTTCCTTTCTCGTGTGGTGATTCGAAGAACTCCGTGAAAGCTCGTGAAACCTTGCTCTCTGTACCCAACGCTGTCGCTGCTTCGAGCCCAAATGCAATAATCGAAGCCCTGACGCCTTCTATGGTTATGAGCATACCCTCAAATATATCTTTCAACCATACAATATTGCGCATCATAACCGACTTCGCTTGTCTGAGCAGCGCTCTGTAGACAGACAATCGTCCCAGTATTATGCCTTTCCCTTTCACATGGTTTACAACCTGATATGCTGCCAAGAGCATTCGACCCGCCCTCTCCTCCGTCATAATCTTTGGGCCAAAGTTTTGCTGTCCAACAATGAACATTAGGTGCTTGGCCACATCTTTGGAAAGGCCAGGATTTTGGAGAGTCATTATCGTGTGCTCCAGGATAAAAACACAAAAGTCATGAGGCAATGATTCCTTCCAGATCAGGCTGGCAAGCAAGCTTAACGCATGGTTCACCAGAACATTATCTGTAGCTCCCTCTGAAGTTTGCGCTAAGATATCCCGTTGTATGAATTGGCATAGAAGTCCAATTTTCTCTCGTAACGCCCTTGGGTCTGGTATATGTTCTGTCGCCTTTAGACATGATGATAATGAGGCGTGGGCGTCAATCCTCTGTAACCTGTCATCTCCGGCTAGTTGTGTCGTTATCGATTCCAGCATTAAAGCAAAAGATTCGGGGGTATGGCCGTGGACTTGAAATCCGAAGTCGAGTTCTCGGCTTATGCCTTTCAGGCTTGTGGTCCGTTTGAGGATAGATTTTCGAGGTTGCTGTCGATCGGCGGAGGAAGGTATTTGCAGCAGGCTTGAGCTCGGGATGTTCGAATGTAAAGTGAGCTTAGGAGGGTATCTGTAGTCTGTCGATGTCGACCACGCAACCCTCCTGCTGGAGCGGTCAGTAGGTGTGGCTGCCGCAGCAGCAGATGATGTCGGCGAGACCTCTGTGGGTGTGTGGATGCCGTCTGTGTTCGATAATATGCGACTAAGAAGTGTAGTATTTCCAGTATTCGTCGTGTGAGAGTGATGCGGCGGTGTTGGCGGTCTTGGAGGAAGAGTCTCTAGTTTCGAGTTTGATATCCCATGCTGCAGCATTGCTTGAGCTCTTTCGCTATTGTTCGAATGATGGCATGTGTATTTTCAATCGCCCATTACAATGAAAACGAAAGTAAGCAAGTAAGAAGAGCTGGACAATTGTCGTGATCCCTGAAACCGTCATAAGTGTGTGTATAGCGAGACGTTGTCAGTGTGGAAATTCTGCCGGGTCTCACAGGCGTTGTCCGCCTTCGAGACGCGATTCGACGCGTCAGTGATGAAACCACTTTACGCGCTCTGTGCTTGGCGTCTCCTTCTCCTCACTTTGGTTAAGCGACCCTCCTTGAACTTGCAACGAAATAACATCTGACCAAGAAAGCCATCCGTACGTGCTAAAAAACTATAGCCAAGTACAACAAACCTCGAACGTTGCCAATACTATCTTGCTCAAAAACACCATTATCATCCTTGTTGTCGCGACTACTAGCGTAAACATTATCCGCGTTACCTCTTTAGAACGCGATGATCCAACCAACTCCTTTCAGAGTCTATTCATGAAAGCTGCTAGCCTTGGAACTTGATTCCTGGTTGCATGATGCTTAGAAGTCAGGCTTCGAACTCGAAAAAGACTTGTTGGCGGTGTCATACATCGAAAGTGTCCTCGGAACAATTGTGTCTTGCTTCGATGGGACGCCATTCAGTACATATGCATCTATGGGATCAACATCGTCATGCAAGCTGCCAGACCGCCTGTGCGGCCCTCATTTGTTATGCTTTAGAGATCTACATCATATATACTAATCTTGCAGCTTCAGCTGAGCTTTCGGGATGGTCAAGTATACGAATCTAAAGCATGAGCCGCTCATGACGAGATCGAGCCCAAGAAGAATTTAGGGTAGCACTAAGATTCGCTGTTCGCGGTAACGAAATCACACTCCATCACAAAGGGAATGGGAAGCAGGACTAGCTGCGTAAGTCATGTGACTCGCCTTTCCTGTGAACCTGCGGAGCACATGTGCGGGTACGTCGAGGTACGGAGAATCGTACGACGGGCAGAAGACTCTAATTCGTCTCGATGTTGCTACATAGCTCATTCTTCACAAGTCATGGAACTCTGCGCCATCTGACATGAAAATGCACGAAATCTTAACCCGGCTTCTTCCCCTGCAAGCTTAGATTTCCCCATCTCTCTCCGCATGGTTGTTCTGAGTCCCCGCATAACTAGACGGAGTTAGGCCTCGATCAGAGCATCTTTACAAATTAGTTTGTGCTAGCGTCTTAATCTCGCTTACTCTACCTTCTTTTCGTCTAGCGGCCGCCCAGCAAGCCATCAAATGTCTCCTCGATAGTGCACAGACCGCCTCATCTACCCCTCCACTTTCCCGCGCCCGGTTACAAAGTACTCTGGGGGTTAAGTGTATCCCTGCCAAGTACCTGGTACTTCAGGTGCCGTACAATTTTGTGCGCAGCTCAATGTCACTCTACTTTCTCACCTTTCATTTAACCCCCTACATACGCTGTACACCAATCCCAAAGCTCACTCTCCAGACACTTCATCGGGACAAATCCCAGCCAAAGCACACCAAGTCACCAACTAACCAGTTACCGGAATCTCCTCTGTGCGCCAGCTCTATATATGTGGCTTAAGACGTCCTAGTGCCAGTCACCTTGAATACAATAGATTCCTTGGGCAAAGAATTGTTGCGCCGAGACAGCACCAACCAACCGGCTACAGCCATCGTCCTGTCAGCTCTCTATACACCCACATAAGACGTCGCATAGTCCTCACGTCTTCACTTTTGAAGCTGTTTTAAACTCGTAAACTAGCATGAGCGCTTAGACGTGTTGATTCTTCTCTTCTTATCCATTTTAACTATGTTCAAATCCTCCAAATCGCAGCAAGTCGTAAAGCCTGCGCCGGCACCTGCGCCAATCTTGACAGGCAGTGGTATGCGCCGCCCCATCCTCTTCTCCTGTCTCGCAACTCTTTGGTTTTAGCATAGCTTCGCTGTTCTTGAATATTACTGATACCTTTCCCAGAGAAGCTCGCAAATGTTACGGGCCTGCTTGACAAGCTCGCGGCCGACCTCGAGAAACCATGCATGCTACCGCATCGTGAGAATGAAGAGTTCACCACGCAGTCGACGGGGCTAACAGACGCAGAACGCGATGCCGCTCTGACACAGCTTAAGCTGTATGGTACCGACACGAAGGACGCTGATCCGCTCTTCACGCCGAAGGTGCGTTACACAACTCATCCTGCGAGGACATGGTTGCGCATATATCCTTCTGCCATACTTTCAGTGCTGTAGCTAACCTTTCTCTCACAGGGCGTGGAAACAATAACCCGCCATGCTCTCAACTCGCCCTCCTTCACAACCTCCCGTATAGCCCTCCGCATCCTCTGCAATTCCATGCTCCTTGCGCCACCCGTCCGCCAAATGTTCGTCGACCTCCACTATGAGATGAAGCTGTGCCAGCGTCTCAAGAACGACAACCGCGAAGACGAATTCCTGGTCTCCCGCCTCATATTCCTCACCACATACGGCTCAGACATCGGCTTCGAGAACATGATAGACAAGCTAGGCCTTGCAGACATAATAGTGCACAACCTCTCCAGACACGCGAAGCAGTACGACGAAGTAGATAAGATCGCAAAGAAGGAGTCAGACAAGTCGAGTAACAGCTCAGTAAAGGAAAATAAGGCACGTAAATGGTCAAGCTCATCAAAAGACAAGGATAAGAAGAAGCAACCGACCGAACCAGATCCAATGGAGGATATGGCACTGGTCGAGACACTCAAACTCTTCTTCAATATGACCTATTTCTGCCCCAGCCGGATCTCTGCGCTCACAGCAGCCCTTCCATCCATCCTCCGCCTCATCCTCAAGCGTCCTGCCAACGCCTCAAACCCTATGGAACCACCTATGGGCCAGTTGTTGAACTCATTGGTCAACCTCGATCTTGAAGCTTCGGCGTCCGACTTCTTCCCCAAGAGCGATCCGAAGATCTACGCTGAGCGTTTCGTGACTCTCCTGGACCTCACGACAGCCGCTTATCCCGAGAAAGAGCTCGAGAAGGAGGCCTCGCCCATCTTGACCGTGATGCGCAAGATCTACGCCATGGCCCCTCAATCCCTAAAGCTACACATGCGTCTCCTCCTCCTGCCCACGGCGGAGGACCGCGCACAGCCTCTCGGTCAGGGCGATACACTCTCCTCGCGCATATTGCGCCTGAGTACGTCGGCGCTGTGTCCGAATGCAAGGGAGACACTGAGTAATTTGCTGTTTGAAATGAGTGATAAGGATGCGAAGAACTTTGTGCAGAATGTGGGATACGGCTTCGCATCAGGCTTTTTATTCCAAAACAACGTCCCTATACCTGAGAACTCGGTGGAAGCGTGGTCAACTAGTGAGTGTTCAAGTGTTCAAGGAAAGCAGAGCTTGGAGGGCGCGCAGGCTCGGAGTAGCACGAGCAGCTCCGGCAAGGGGGGAGGTGGTGGTGGCGGTGGGCTGAATAATATGGGGGATATGGCGGCCGGACTAGGAGGACTGGTAAATCCTGTGACTGGACAATTGTATGAAAAGGAAAAGCTCCTACCAAACAACATGACTAAGGCGGAGAAGGAGAGGGAGGCTGAGAGGCTGATGGTGCTTTTTGATAGGTATGTGTCTGAGATAAGAGTTGTGATGGCGTGAGGATTGAGGATGAGGCTAATGTTTATAGGCTGCAAAAAAATGGCGTGATTACGGCGGAACACCCGATGAACAAGATGCAGCAGGAGGGTAGATTTGAGGAGTTGTCGGACTCGGATGAAGAATAGGAGGATGTGCAAGATACCCATCAATTGCTAACTAGATAGCTTAATAACACTCCGTACCTAATAA